>Ga0308158_10002183_pt1 | contig 18944 bp, 12 predicted proteins | sample PhyBR2_FD_201038 | JGI IMG/M metagenome (GOLD analysis project Ga0308158, IMG submission 201038) | Phyllosphere microbial communities from UC Gill Tract Community Farm, Albany, California, United States - DLSLB.R2 | ecosystem: Host-associated > Plants > Phyllosphere > Unclassified | place: USA...
GCTTCGAGTGGATCGCGCAGACCTTCAGCCCCTCGAACGGACCGGTGCCGTCGACGATCTCGGTCTCGGGCTTGAACTCCTCGCAGCCGACGCAGTACAGCGCCTCGTACTCGCCGGCGTAGATGTAGCCCGCGTCGTACAGCTTCTGGAAGAAGACCTGCACGTTCTTCTCATGCCGTTCCTGCGTGGTGCGGATGAAGTCGTCGTTCGCGACGTCGAGCGTCTCGAGCAGCGGGAACCAGCTCTCGCCGACCAGCTTGTCGACCCACTCCTGCGGAGTGACGTTGTTCGCCGCGGCCGCACGCAGCATCTTCTGACCGTGCTCGTCGGTGCCGGTCAGCATCCATGCGTCATCACCCGCCTGGCGGTGCCAGCGCGACAGGGTGTCGACGGCCACCGTCGTGTACCCGTGGCCGATGTGCGGCACGTCTGACGGGTAGTAGATGGGCGTGGTGATGTAGAACGATTCGCCTGCGGGCATGGGATCGATTCTAGGCGGGAACGGCACGGCGTTCTGATTCGTGACCGGGTTCGGAATCCGGATGCTCGTGGCCGGACCGCCGCGGGGCGGATGCTGGGCACGGGGGTGCGCCTGCCGCGGAGATGTGCGCTTCGCGCGGAGAGAATGCGCTGATTCATCCGCGCGAAGCGCGCATCTCCGCGCGAAGCGCACGAAGAGGAACAGGTCAGGCGCGGGTGGCGGTCAGGGAGGCGTGGGGGCGGATGCTGGGCTCGCCGGGAGTGCGCGCGCGGCGCTCGGAGGCCGTGACGGTGAAGCCCGCTTGCTCGAGCAGCGGCTGCAGGGCATCCGGGGTCCAGAAGTACGCCGTCGTGACGGCGTGATCGAACGGCTCGCGCGGCGGGCCGTCGAAGATGCCGATCAGGATGCTGCCTCCGGGTGCCGTCACCCGGGCGAACTCGGTCAGGATCGCCGGAAGCGCCTCCGGAGGGGTATGGATCAGCGAGTACCACGCGAGCACGCCGCCGAGTGACGCATCCGCCAGCGGAAGCGCAGCGAACGAGCCGTGGTGGAACTCGAGATCCGGATGCCGTGTGCGGGCGTGCGCGATGAACTCCTCCGAGAGGTCGACGCCGACCACGGCACGGTCTGCGTCGTGCAGGAACCGCGTCCACAGGCCCGGCCCGCATCCGGCATCCAGCAGCCGCCCCGGCGTCGCATCGCGCCACGCGGCGATGAGCGCGCGGTCACGGGCATCCGTCTGCGCGATGTCGCCGATCAGCGCGACGTACTCGGCCGCTCGTGCGTCGTATGCGGCGGCGATCATCCCCTCGGTCACGCGCCGACTGTACCGGTTGCCGTCGAGGGCACCAGATGCCGGCGTCGGCCGGTGGTGCACCCGACGCGATGTGGTGCGCTCGGCGCGCTGCGGCTCATGCCCGCTTCGCGGCGAGCGCGGCCTGGTACAGGTCGCGGGACGACAGACCGGTGGCCGCGGCGACTTCGGCGCACGCGTCTTTGAGGCGGGTGCCGGATGCCACGAGTGCCTGCACCTGCGCGAGCGCGTCGTCGGCGGAGACCGAGACGGGCGCCGCGCCTTCGACGACCACGACGATCTCGCCCTTGACGCCCTGCTCGGCCCAGGCGACGAGCTCCGACGCGGTGCCGCGGCGCACCTCCTCGTAGAGCTTGGTGAGCTCGCGGCAGACCGCGATGCGGCGGTCAGCGCCGAACCCCGCTCCCATGTCGGTGAGCGAAGACGCGAGCCGTGAAGGAGACTCGAAGAACACCATCGTGCGCGGCTCGTTCGCCAGCGCCGCCAGCATCGAGCGGCGCTCCCCCGGCTTGCGCGGAAGGAAGCCCTCGAATGTGAACCGGTCGGTGGGCAGCCCGGAGATCGCGAGAGCCATGAGCACCGCGCTCGGCCCGGGGATCGCCGTGACGGTCACGCCGCGCTCGACGGCGGCGGCGACGACGCCGTAGCCGGGGTCGCTCACCGCGGGCATCCCGGCATCGCTGACGACGACCACGTCCTGCTGCTCGGCGAGCTCGGCCAGCTCGGCGGCCTTGTGCTTCTCGTTGTGGTCGTGCAGGGCGATCAGCCGCGGCCGGTTCTCGACCTTCAGCGCCTGCAGCAGCCGCTGGGTCGTGCGGGTGTCTTCTGCGGCGACGACCTCGGCGTTCTCGAGCACCTCGATCAGACGGCGGGAGGCGTCGCCGAGATTGCCGATCGGGGTCGCCGCGAGGATGATCACCCGACCAGCTTAGGCGGGTGCCGTCAGCCGATCCGAAGGTGATTGCCTAGGCTGATCAGGTGACCCTGCCCGCACCCTCGACGCCGTCTCGTCCTGCGACGCGCGGGGAGCGCCTCGTGGCCTGGGGCCTCGCGGACGCCGCGCGTGCACGCGCTCTCGGCTGGCTCGCTCCCCTGCTCGTCACCCTTGTCGCCGCAGCCCTGCGTCTGACGAACCTCGGGCATCCGCACGAGATCATGTTCGACGAGACGTACTACGTGAAAGACGCGTGGTCGCTCTGGAACCTCGGCTACGAGGGCAAATGGGGCGACGGCGCCGATGCCGCGCTGCCGAGGGGCGACGACTCCGCCATGCAGACCGCGGGCTCGTACGTCGTGCATCCTCCGCTCGGCAAGTGGATCATCGCGCTCGGCATGGCACTGCTCGGGCCCGGTTCGAGCGTCGGCTGGCGGCTGACGACGGCCGTGCTCGGCTCGCTGACGGTGCTCGTGCTGTATCTGGTCGCGCTGCACCTGACCCGCTCCCGGGTGTTCGCCACCATCGCTGGCGGCCTGCTCGCCGTAGACGGGCTCGGCATCGTGCTGAGCCGCATCGCGCTGCTCGACGGCGCCCTCACGTTCTTCATCCTGCTCGGCTTCCTGTTCGTGCTGCTGGATCGCGACCGATCGCTGCCGCTGCTCGACGCGCGGATCGTCGCCCAGCGCAGAGCGGATGCCGACGACGCACCCGTGCGGCTGATCGGGCCCGTTCTGTGGTCGAGGCCGTGGCTGATCGCGGCCGGCGTCGCACTGGGAGCAGCATCGGCCGTGAAGTGGTCCGGCCTGTATGCGCTGGCCGTGTTCGGCCTCTACGTCGTGGTCAGCGATGCCCTGGCTCGTCGCCGCGCGAGCGTTCCGCTGTGGCCCAGCGACGCCGTGCTGCGGCAGGGTCCGGTCTCGTTCGTGCTGCTGGTCGGTCCTGCGCTGCTGACGTACGTCGTCGCATGGACCGGGTGGCTCGTGACGTCGGGCGGCTACGACCGCGGCGTCGCCGCCAACCCGCTGGTGGCGCTGTGGAAGTACCACGAGTCGATGTACGGCTTCCACATCGGACTCGCGACCCCGCACGCCTATGCCAGCCCGGCGTGGCAGTGGCCTCTGCTACTGCGACCGACAGCGATCTGGGTCGGCTCGGCTCCGGCCGACTGCGGCACCGACCACTGCATCGCGGTGATCTCGTCTGTGCCGAATCCGCTCATCTGGTACGGCGGAGTCATCGCGGCCGTCTACCTGCTCTACCGCTTCGTGCGAGGACTGGTCGATCGGACGCCGGTGGGCCCGCTGCACACGGTCGCGCTGGTGGGCCTGCTGGCCACCTACGTGCCGTGGCTGCTCGTTCCCCACCGCACGATCTTCCAGTTCTACACGATCGTGATGCTGCCGTTCGTCGTCCTCGCGCTCACCGTGGCGCTGCGGGACCTCGCCGGACGACGGAGCGATCCGCTGCACCGCCGGAAGGCCGGCCAGCGCACCGTGGCGGTGTATCTGGTCGCGGTCGTGCTCGTCTCGGCGTTCTTCTACCCCGTGTGGACCGGCATGAGCGTGCCCTACCCGTTCTGGCTCGTCCACAACTGGCTGCCCGGCTGGATCTGACCGCATCCGCGCCGCAGGGCGGCATCCGCGCACCGGCGGGTGAGCCCCGCTGGCGTGCGCCCGGTCAGGCGACGGACTCGGGTGCGGCGTGGCCGGCGCGGTGCGCCTCGTCGAACGTGGGCTGCTTGCCCATGAGCCTGCCGATGAGAAGCACGACGCCGACCACCACCAGGCCCACCAGCATGCCTGCCACGGCCGAGACGGCCGTGTTGCCCAGCCAGACCACGAAGCCGCCGAGTGAGGCGAGCAGCTCGTCGACGCCGTGCAGCAGGTCGGCGGGCGCATGCCATCCGACCTCGCCGAGGTTCACGACCACCAGGTGACCGCCGACCCACAGCATCGCGACCGTGCCGACCACGCTGATCACGCGGAACACGGCCGGCATCGAACGCACGATGCGGGTGCCCGTGTGGCGCACGTTGCGCGCCGGGTTCTTCGCCATGCGCAGGCCGATGTCGTCGAGTTTGACCAGCAGGGCGACCGCGCCGTACACGACTCCCGTCATCAGCAGGGCGATGACGGCCAGCACGCCGAGGGTCTGCCAGGTGCCCAGACCGCGATCGAGGCTCGCCAGCGAGATGAGCATGATCTCTGTCGAGAGGATCAGGTCGGTGCGGATCGCACCCCACACCAGCCGCTTCTCGTCTCGGGCGCCCTCGTCGTCGTGCCCGTGGGCGAAGCCGAACCACTCGAGCACCTTCTCGGCGCCCTCGAAGCACAGATACGTGCCTCCGATGATCAGCAGATAGGGCAGCACCCACGGCGCGAAGGCGGTCAGCAGCATCGCGATCGGGATGATGATGAGGAACTTGTTCGCGATCGAGCCGAGGGCGATCTTGCCCACCACCGGCAGCTCACGCGCGGGCGTGAGCCCCTGCACGTACTGCGGTGTGACGGCGGCGTCATCGATCACGACGCCCGCAGCCTTCGCGGATGCCTTCATCGCGGCGCTCAGGATGTCGTCGACGACCGCCAGCAGACCAACCGACATTCGGGCTCCTCCCCCGCACGCTCGGTGAGCGCGCTCCGGCCTGCAAGACTACTGTGCTCGCGCGGCCGCCACGAGAATCCGCGCGGGCGTGCGGCCCTGCGGGTCGCCTACCGGGCGTGGGTGTCGTCGAGCTGCGTGAGCACACCGTGTCGTGAGCGCCCCTTCGTCAGCCGGGAGAGGCCGAGCAGAGCCGCGGTGAGCGCCAGCGTGAGCAGCAGCTGGGTGCGCGCCGCCGGATCGATCATCGCGAGGGAGATGATCAGCGCGAGCAGCACGAGCGCAGCCCACGACAGCCAGGGGAAGCCCCACATGCGCATCGGCAGCGCCTCGCCGTCGCGATCGGCACGGCGGCGCAGGATGATCTGCGAGACCGCGGTCGCGGTCCAGATGACGAGCACGGTCGACCCGACGATGTTCAGCAGCAGCCCCATGACCGTCTCGGGGAACGCCCAGTTGAGCACGACGGTGACGAAGCCGAAGGCGACCGACGCGAGCACGGCGACGTAGGGCACGCCGGCGGCGCTCGTGCGGGTGGAGGCCAGCGGCGCGAGACCCCGCTCGCCCAGCGAGTAGGCCATGCGCGAGGCGCCGTAGATGTTCGCGTTCATGGCCGACAGCAGCGCCATCACGACGATGAGCGACATGACGAGGTCGACGCCGGGCACGCGCAGCGTGGACAGCACGGCGGAGAACGGGCCGTCGAGGACCTCGGGTGAGTTCCACGGCAGCACGGCGACGATCACGAAGATCGAGCCGAGGTAGAACACGAGGATGCGCACCATGACCTCGCGCACGATGCGCTTGATGTTGTGCGCGGGGTCGTCGGACTCGGCGGCGGCGATCGCGACGACCTCCGTGCCGCCGAACGCGAAGACGACGACGAGCAGCGCGGCGGCGATGCCCGCGATGCCGTGCGGCGCGAAGCCGCCGTGGTCGACGAGGTTGCCGAGGCCCGTCGCGGGGACACCGGGGATGAACCCGAGGATCGCGCATGCTCCCACCACGAGGAACGCGATGATGGCGAACACCTTGATCGCCGCGAACCAGAACTCGAAGCGGCCGTAGTTGCGCACGCCGAACAGGTTCACCGCGGTCAGGGCGGCGACGAAGATGAGCACCCACAGCCAGGCCGGCATGCCGGGAACCCAGCCCTCGATGATGCCCGCGGCTCCCGTGGCCTCGGCGGCGATCACGACCACGAGCTGGATCCAGTACAGCCAGCCGACCGCGCTGCCTGCGCTGCGGCCCATCGCGCGCTGCGCGAACGAGCTGAAGGCGCCTGAGCTGGGGCGGGCGGCGACCATCTCGGCGAGCATCGCCATGATGAGGATGACGACGGTGCCGGCGATGAGGTACGACACGAGCACGGCGGGTCCGGCGATGCCGATGGCCTGCCCGGAGCCGACGAAGAGCCCTGCGCCGATCGCGCCGCCGAGACCCATCATCGAGATCTGCCGGCGGGTGAGCCCGGGATGCAGGCCCTTGGTGGTCGTCGTGGTCAATGGCACCTCGGCCATGGCGGACCTCCTCGTCCGGTCGCGGGAAGCGCGGCGTGCGCGTCGCTCCGAAGCGCAACACTAGAACGGCGTGCCGCCTCGATGCAAAATGCCGCGGGATCAGCGCGCACCGTGCGCGCTGCGGCACGGTGCGCGGGCTCGGCAGTGATCAGAATGCCCAGCGACGGCTGCTACCGGGCACGAGCCAGATCATCGGGTTCGCTCGTGGGAAGCCGGCAGACGAAGTCGCGGCAGTCGTAGGCGACGCCGTCGGTCGCCTCCTTGCCCTCGAAGAGCGCGAAACCGGCATCCGCGAACGCACGAGCCTGAGCCGGCGTCACCACGGCGACCACATCGGCGTCCGCCGCGCGGGCGGCAGCTGCGAGGGCTCCGCCGCGCGAGGTCACAGCGATGACCTGGCGAGACGGTCCGGCGAGCGTCGCCGAGACGCGCAGGAGGGTGCCGTACGCGAGCGGATGCTGCAGGGCGCGCCCGACGAGCGGCGCGCAGAGCGCGACGGCGCGATCGCGATGCTCGTCCCCTGCGCCGAGAAGCCACGCGCTGAGGTGAGCGGATGCCCGCGCCGCGGGCCCCGAGGGCAGATCCCCGTCGCTGTCGTCACCGGCGGCCGCGAGCCCCTGCGCGGAGAGCACGGGGTCGTCGGCGAGCGGCTCGTCGAGCACCGCGAGCGCCCTGGTCGCCCAATCCGCGTCGCCGCTGGCGAGCGCCAGTGCGAGAAGTCCGTCGGCGAGCAGTCCGATGTCGGCGGCCGTCGCGACGGCGGACGCCGAGACGCCGTCGAGCGACGAGCGCACGATCGCCCCGGCCCGCGAGCGGTTGACCCTCAGCACGTGCTCGGCCGCCGCAGCCGCGGCATCCACCCACTCGCTCTCCCCCAGCCGCGCCCCGGCGCGGGCGAGAGCGCCGATCGCGAGGCCGTTCCACCCCGTGAGCACCTTCCCGTCGACCGCAGGAGGGATGAGAGAGGCGCGGGTCGCGGCGTCGGCGCGGTAGTAGCCGCCCTCGCTGCGCTGACCGTCGATCCACGACTCCGAGTCCTGCGCAGCGGCGAACCCGCCCTCGTCGCGGCGAAGCACGCCGAGCAGGAACCCCGCGACACCGCGCACGACATCGTCACGCCCCGCGGCGAGCGCGACGTCGACCAGCTGGGCGTTGTCGATCAGCATCCGCTCGTAGTGCGGCACGGTCCAGTCGCCCTGCGTCGCATACCGGAAGAAGCCGCCGTCGACGTTGTCGCGCAGTTCCGACGCCGCCATCGCGTCGAGGGCTCGGCGTGCGGCATCCCGGCCGTCCGCGACCGGATGCTGCAGGAATCGCAGCGTCGTCGCCATGGGGAACTTGGGGGCTCCGCCGAAACCGCCGTGCAGGCGGTCCTCGCGCTGCAGGATCGTCGCGGCCGCAGCCCGCAGCGCCTGCGCGTCCGGCATGCCTTCGGCATCACCCGCCGCCGCGTGCCGCAGTGCGGCTGCCACAGCATCCGCCGACTCGTTCACCTGGCTGCGGCGATCCGTCCACGCCTCGCTGACAGCCCTCAGCACGTCGCGGAACGACGGAAGGCCGCCGCGCGCCTGCGGCGGGAAGTAGGTGCCGGCGTAGAAGGTGCGCCCGGCGGGGGTGGTGAACACGGTCAGCGGCCAGCCGAGGCTGCGGGTGAAGGCGGACGCCGCGGCCATGAAGGCGGCATCGACGTCGGGATGCTCTTCGCGGTCGATCTTCACCGCGACGAAGTCCGCGTTGACCTGCGCCGCCGTCGCCTCATCGGCGAACGACTCGCGCGCCATCACGTGGCACCAGTGGCAGGTCGAGTAGCCGATCGAGATCAGCAGGGGGACATCGCGGCGCTGCGCCTCGGCGAACGCCTCCTCGCCCCACGGATGCCAGTCGACGGGGTTGTCGGCGTGTGCACGCAGGTAGGGGCTGAGCGTGTCGGCGAGCCGGTTCGTCATTCCCCCACGCTACGCCGAGACCCCCTGCCCAGGGGCCGTGAGGCCGCAGACAGGGGGTCTCGAGGTGCGCGTCAGTTCAGGTCGTTCGGGTGCGTGCCGACCCGCCCAGAGCCGTCGAGCGGGTCGAGGCCGTCGATCGCCGCCATCTGCTGCTCGTCGAGCTCGAAGCCGAACACGTCGAGGTTCTCGCGCATGCGCTCGGGACGCACCGACTTCGGGAAGACGATGAAGCCCTTCTGCAGGTGCCAGCGCAGCACGACCTGGGCAGGGGTGCGGCCGGTGGCCGCCGCGGCATCCGCGATCGCCTGGGTGCCGAACAGGTCGTACTTGCCCTGCCCGAGCGGACCCCACGACTCGATGCGCACGCCGTGCGCGGCCGCCCAGTCGGTGATGTCGCGCTGCTGGTAGGCGGGGTGCAGCTCGATCTGGTTGACCGCGGGAGTCACGCCCGTCTCGGCGACGATGCGCTCGAGGTGCGGCACGAGGTGGTTCGAGACGCCGATCGAGCGCGTCAGACCGCGCTCGCGGATGCCGATCATCTTCTCCCACGCGTGCACGTAGTTGTCGTTCGCGGGCGTCGGCCAGTGCACGAGGTAGAGGTCGACGGCGTCGAGGCCGAGCTTCTCGAGGCTCTCGTCGATCGCCTTGTCGGGCTCGTCGCCGTCGTGGCGGTCGTTCCACAGCTTGGTGGTGATGAAGAGCTCATCGCGCGGGATGCCGCTCTTCGCGATCGCGGCGCCCACGCCCTCCTCGTTGCGGTAGATCGCCGCGGTGTCGATGTGGCGGTAGCCGGCCTCGAGAGCCTCGCTCACCGCGCGCTCGGCTTCGTCGGCGGGCACGAGGAAGACGCCGTAGCCGAGCTGGGGAATCGTGTTTCCGTCGTTGAGTTCGAGAGTGGGGATCGTCATGCATCCAGCCTAGGTCGGCCTGGTGCTGCGGGCGCGGCGCCTGCCGACATCGCGGCGGCGGCGCGGGCGACCAGCTTCTCGAGCGGCCCCTGGCCGATCGCGATCGCCCAGCACGTGGTGGCGACCAGCAGCGACAGGGAGAACCAGCCCCAGGCGTACTCGCTGTCGGGCAGGCCTGCGGGGCCCGCGATGGCAACGATCGCCACGATATGGGCGGAGTATGCGGTCAGGGGCATCGAGCCGAGCGCGGCGAGCGGCAGCAGCACCCAGCGCAGTGGACGGCTGAGAAGCAGGCACGCCCCGATCAGCGCGACGGCGAAGCCGCCGGACCCGAGGATCTCGGCTGTGCCGCCGGAGTGCGGGCCCGACGAGATGAGGGCGCTCACGACCGCCTCCCCTGGCCGCTGCTCGGCGAGAGCCTGCGGGTATGAGGCCCAGCCGCCCGCGTCGTCGATTCCCTCATCGGTCGCTGAGCTCGACGGCGAGCCGGATGGCGGAGCGTCGAACTCGCTCTGCGACGGCTGGGGGTAGCAGTAGAACTCCCCGTCGCCCCAGGAGTCGCAGACCGTCTCGCCGAAGTCCACGTCGGACGCGGGGATCGGCGCCGGCATCTCCTCGGAGCCGCTGCCGTCGATGATGCTCGAGCCCTCGTACCCCTCGGTCGGCGCGAGGGCGCCGTCCAGTGCGCCGAGACCGTACCCCCCGACGGCGAAGACGATGCCCGCCACCAGCAGAACGGCGGCTGTGCGCGCGGCTTCCACCCGCGCGCGCCCGATCGCCATTCCCACGAGCACGAACGCCATCCACACCGTGATCGGGTAGGTGCCGAACAGCACCATGTCGAGGCCCGGTCCTGTCGCGCCCAGCGACAGCGCCCGAGCGAGTGCGAGCAGAGGTGGTCCGGCTACCGCGAGCACGCCCGCCGCCAGCAGCAGCTGCCGCACGCGCCATCTCAGCATCGGGATCGCCGCGACGTACAGCAGCCCGTACACGGTGAGGATGACGGCGACGGGCGTGCCCAGCAGCTCCAGCGCCAGGCCGATGACGAACACCGCGGCCCCGCGGCCGATCAGATTCAGCCGAAGTCGCGGCAGGTCATCGCGACGCGGGATGCTCGTGCGCCCCGTCATCAGCGAGATGGAGATGCCGGCGAGCACGGCGAACAGAATCGACGAGCGCCCGTGCACGAGAGCGCTCCAGGTGTCCGGTTCGAAGACGCGCACCTCGTCGGCCGTGGTCGCGACGTGCGCGCCCACCATGCCGAGGACGGCCAGGGCACGGGCCACGTCCAGGCCCATGATGCGCGGCGCGCGGCCGAAGCCCTGCCACCATCGTCGGAGAGCGGAGGGGTCGAGCAGGCGGGCGGAAGGCGACTCCGGCGTGGAGACGGGCGGCGCAGCGGTCACTCGCTGATGGTAGCGACCGGACGCGACCCGGATCAGCGGCGATACGATGGAGGGCTATGTCTTCGCCCGTCATCACCTACCCGCCCGAGCTTCCGGTCAGCGCGGCGCGCGACGAGATCGCGGCCGCGATCCGCGACAGCCAGGTCGTGATCGTGGCTGGTGCGACCGGATCGGGCAAGACGACCCAGCTGCCGAAGATCTGCCTCGAGCTCGGGCGAGAGCGCATCGCGCACACCCAGCCCCGGCGTCTGGCGGCCCGCACCATCGCCGAGCGCGTGGCCGAGGAGCTGCACGTCGAGCTCGGCGATCTGGTGGGCTACAAGGTGCGCTTCACCGATCAGGTCTCGGACGCGACGCGCATCGCACTGATGACAGACGGCATCCTGCTGAACGAGATCCACCGCGATCGGCTGCTGCGACGCTACGACACGATCATCATCGACGAGGCGCACGAGCGCTCGCTCAACGTCGACTTCCTGCTGGGCTACCTGCGGCGGATCCTGCCCGAACGGCCCGACCTCAAGGTCATCATCACCTCGGCGACGATCGATCCCGAGAGCTTCGCGGCGCACTTCGCTGACGCCGACGGCGAGCCCGCACCGATCATCGAGGTCTCCGGCCGCACGTACCCGGTCGAGGTCAGGTACCGTCCGCTGGTCGATGACGTCACAACTCCGGAAGAACCACGCGGATCCGGAGCGGGACGACCTGAGCGGCGCGGTTCGTCGGCGAATCTCCGGAGTTCTGACGGCAGCGCCGCCGAGCCGGAGGACGAGGTCGCGGCGATCGTGTCGGCGCTGCGCGAGCTCGACCGGGAGGCGCCGGGCGATGTGCTGGTGTTCCTTCCCGGCGAGGCCGAGATCCGCGACGCGGCGGATGCCGTGCGCAGCGCGTACCGCTCGTCGACCTCGCCCGTCGAGGTGCTGCCCCTGTACGGCCGCCTGTCGGCAGCCGAGCAGCACCGGGTCTTCGAGCCGTCGAAGGTCGCTGGTGTGCGTCGCCGGGTGGTGCTGGCCACCAACGTCGCCGAGACGAGCCTCACCGTGCCGGGCATCAAGTACGTGGTCGACACCGGCACCGCCCGCATCTCGCGGTACAGCGCCCGCTCGAAGGTGCAGCGGCTGCCCATCGAGGCCGTGTCGCAGGCATCCGCCAACCAGCGCTCCGGCCGCGCGGGCCGGACCAGCGACGGCATCGCGATCCGCCTGTACAGCGAGGACGACTTCGACAAGCGGCCCGAGTTCACCGAGCCCGAGATCCTGCGCACCTCGCTGGCGTCCGTCGTGCTGCAGATGCTGTCGCTCGGCTTCGGCGACATCGCCGCGTTCCCCTTCCTCACCCCGCCCGATTCCCGCGGGGTGAAGGCCGCGCTCGACCTGCTCACCGAGATCGGCGCCGTCGACCTCCCCCGCCCGTCGTCAGGCTCCGGAACCGGGCAGCCCCGCCTCACGAGGATCGGCCGCGACATCTCGCGGATGCCCATGGACCCGCGTTTCGCGCGGATGCTGATCGAGGCCACGCGCTCGGGCGGTCAGGTGCCCGCCGACGTGATGGCGATCGTCGCAGGACTGTCGATCCAGGACGTGCGCGAGCGCCCCAGCGCCGATGCCCCGCAATCGGTACGGGATGAGGCCGACCGCATGCACGCGCGCTTCGTCGACCCGACCAGCGACTTCCTCACCCTGCTGAACCTGTGGAACCACCTGCGCGAGCAGCAGAAGGAGCTCGGCTCGAGCGCCTTCCGCCGCATGTGCCGCAGCGAGCACCTGAACTACGTGCGCGTGCGCGAATGGTTCGACGTGCACCGTCAGCTGCGCACGCTCGTGAAGGCACCGAAGGACACGGCGCGGGGCGACGGCGCCACCGACCCCGACGCCATCCACCGGGCGATCCTCGCCGGACTGCTCTCGCAGATCGGCATCCTCGACGAGCGCACCGCGTCACCGAGCGCCAACAAGGCCAAGGGAGAGAAGCGCCGCATCGCCGAATACCGCGGCGCCCGCGGCATCCGGTTCTCGATCTTCCCCGGCTCGGGGCTGCGCAAGAAGTCTCCGCAGGCGGTCATGGCCGCCGAGGTCGTCGAGACCTCGCGCACCTTCGCACGCACGGTCGCGGCGATCGATCCCGCCTGGGCGGAGGCCCTCGCCGGCGATCTCGCCAAGCGCCAGGTCACCGAGCCGCACTGGTCGAAGGATGCCGGTGCCGCGGTCGCCTATGAGAAGGTGACGCTGTTCGGGGTCGAGATCATCCCGAAGCGGCGAGTGCAGTTCGCGCGGATCGATCGCGCAGGGGCGCGCGAGCTGTTCCTTCGCCATGCGCTCGTCGAAGGCGAATGGGATCCGTCGCGGATCGACAAGCGGGTCAGCGCGTTCTGGCGCGCCAACGCCGAGCTGCGGCGCCGGCTCGAGAAGCTCGAGGAGCGCGAGCGCCGCCGCGACATCCTCGCGGGCGACGAGACGGTGTTCGCGTTCTACGACGAGCGCATCCCGCGCGAGGTGTTCGACGTGCGCTCGTTCGAGAAGTGGTGGCGCGACGCGCTGCAGAAGACGCCCAAGCTGCTCGTGATGCGCGAGAGCGACCTCATCGACGACGACAGCCGCTCGGATCAAAGCGAGTTCCCCACTCGGTGGCAGCAGGACGATCAGGTGCTCGGACTCGCATACCGCTTCGAACCAGGCGCCGACGACGACGGCGTCAGCGTCGTGATGCCGCTCGCGCTGCTGCAGCAGATCCGCGGCACCGGGTTCGACTGGCAGGTGCCCGGGCTGCGCGCCGAGCTGATCACCGCACTGCTGCGCGCCTTGCCCAAGGCGATCCGCCGTCACGTCGTTCCTGCCGCCGACTGGGCCGAGAAGTTCGGCGAGCAGCTCGCCGCCGAGGGGCCAGAGCACCACTCCGGCGTGCCTGCGCGCACGCTCAAGGAGGCGCTGGCGAAGCTCATCCAGCCGCTCGCCAACCAGCCCGTCTCGGCCGCCGACTTCGACGACGCCCGCGTGCCCGGTCACCTGCTGGTGAACTTCCGGGCCGTCGACGAACGGGGCCGGGTCGCCGGTTCCGGCCGCGATCTGCATGCCCTGCAGCAGCGTCTGTCGGATCGGTCGCGACAGAGCGTGACCCGTTCCCTGAACCGGCCGGATCCGGGCCGCACCGCCGGGCCCCGTCGTGAGGCGGAGCGCGTCGCAGCGGCGTCGACCCGCGGCCCGATCGAGCGCGACGACCTGACCGACTGGACTTTCGGCGACCTGCCCGAGGTGCTCGACACCCGCGTCGCCGGCGGCACCGTGCGCGGGTACCCGGCGATCGTCGATCGGGGGAAGTCGGTGTCGGTGCGGGTCGAGGCGACGGCGGATGCCGCAGCAGCGGCCACCCGGGCGGGCGTGCTGCGCCTCGTGCTGCTGAACGTCCCCTCCCCCGCCTCGTACGTGCAGAACCACCTCACCGCTCCGGAGAAGCTCGCGCTCGCCGCATCGCCGTATGAGAACGTCGCCGCACTCATCGAGGACGCCCGCACCGCCGTGGTGCGCTCTCTCATCGACGCACGCGTGCCGGGCGGAGTGATACGCACCGAGACGGAGTTCCGGCGGGTGCGCGACGAGGTGAACGCCGAGCTCGTCGACAGGCTCTTCGCCTGCGTGTCGCTCGTCGCGAAGATCCTCACGAAGAGCCGTGACGTCGAGCGCGGCATCAAGTCGCAGAACTCGCTCGCGCTGCTCGGTCCGCTGAACGACATCCGCTCGCAGCTGAGTGCGCTGATCCGTCCCGGCTTCATCTCGGCGACCGGGGTCGAGCGCCTCACTCACCTGCCCCGCTACCTCGACGGCATGCTCGAGCGGCTGAAGACCCTCGCGAACGAACCGGGCAAGGACCGTACGCGGATGACGGAGTACGAGCGGGTCGCGACGGCTTTCGTCGACGCGGGCGGAACCGTGCCGCTCGGCCCGGATGCTCCAGACGACCTCGTCGAGGTGCGCTGGCTGCTCGAGGAGTACCGCGTCAGCGTCTTCGCCCAGCGGCTCGGCACTGCGCAGCCGGTCTCTCCGCAGCGCATCATGAAAGCGCTCGCGGCCCGCGCTGATCGGTCGAGGTAGCGTGGGGCGCATGGCTCACGCAATCGTCTACACCGAGATCGGCACGCCTGACGTCCTGCACCTCACCGAGATCCCCGAGCCCGTCGCGGGCCCCGGCGAGGTCGTCGTGCGCATCGAGGCCGCCGGAGTGAATCCGCTGGATGCCAAGCTGCGCCGCGGCGCCCGGCCTTCGCCGCCCATCGTCGAACCGCGCCGCGTCGGCTTCGACGGAGCGGGTGTCGTCGCAGGCATCGGCGAGGGCGTCACCGGTTTCGCGATCGGCGACCGCGTCGTCGTCGACAACGTGCTCGGCACCTACGCGAGCGCGCTCGCCGTGCCCGTATCGAAGCTGTTCCGCCTCTCCGACGGCGTGACGGCAGCCGAGGGCGCCTCGCTCGGCATACCGGTCGGAACCGCGTACCAGTGCCTGCGCTCGCTCGAGGTGGCGAAGGGCGACACCCTCCTCGTGCACGCGGGCTCGGGAGCCGTCGGTCAGGCCGCTGTGCAGTACGCCGTGCTGTGGGGTGCCAGAGTCATCGCCACGGGCAGCCCCGCGCGATTCGACCAGCTCCGCGCGCTCGGCGCCGAACCCGTCGCGTACGGCGAAGGGCTGACCGAGCGCGTGCGCGAGGTCGCCCCCGACGGAGTCACCGTCGCTCTCGACTGCGCGGGCACCGACGAGGCGATCCGCACCTCGCTCGACCTCGTCGACGACCGCGATCGCATCGCGACGATCGTCCGGGGCCCTGACGCGGCCGACTTCGGCATCCGGGCGTTCTCGGGCGGCAGTCCCGTTCCTCTCACGGAAGAGGAGCAGGCGTGGCGGCAGGAGGCGATCCCGCTGACGATCAACCTCATCGAAGCCGGTGACTTCCAGGTCGAGCTCGGCCCCGAGCTGCCTCTCGCCGAGGCGGCCACCGCGCACGAGCTGATCGAACGGCACGCTGCGAACGGCAAGATCATCCTCGTTCCCTGAGCCGATCGCGGACGCACGCCGCAACAGTTCGACACACGACGCGCACTGCTGCGCCCCGGCGGAGCATCATGAGCACATGACTTCCCCTGGTGCCCAGACGACGCCGGCTTTCGCGACCGCTCAGGTGCAGGCCGGCTACCAGCCGACCGGGGTGATCAGCGCCGTCCCGCCGATCCATCAGACGGCGGCGTACGAGTTCTCCTCGCTCGCCGAGGCCGCCGACCTGTTCGCACTGCGCAAGACGGGCATCATCTACAGCCGCAACGCCAATCCGACCCAGCAGATCCTGGAAGAGCGGGTCGCGCTGCTCGAGGGCGGCGAGAGCGCTGTCGCCGTCGCCTCGGGCCAGGCCGCCGTCGCGGTCACGATCCTCGCACTCGTGCATCGAGGCGGTCACGTGGTCGCGGCCGACCAGCTCTACGGCGGAACGATCGACCTGCTGCAGGAGACGCTCGACGACTTCGGCATCTCGGTGACCTTCGTCGACCAGGACGACCTCGGCGCCTGGCGCGATGCCATCACCCCGCGCACCCGGCTGCTGTTCGCCGAATCCGTCGCCAACCCGATCGCCCAGGTGCTCGACATCCGCGCCGTGGCCGACATCGCGCACGCGGCCGGAGTGCCGCTCGTCATCGACAACACGGTGGGCACTCCGCATCTCGTGCGTCCTGGTGAGCACGGCGCCGACTTCGTCGTGCACTCGGCGACAAAGTTCCTCTCGGGGCACGGCAGCTCGCTGGGCGGCGTGGTGGTCGACCAGGGCAGCTTCGACTTCGGAGCGCAGCCCGAGCGCTGGCCGCAGTTCACCGGCCCCTACACCCGCTTCGGCGACCTCGTGCTGTGGGAGCGGTTCGGCCGAGGAGGCGCATTCGCGGCCCTCGTGAAGTCGAAGTACGTGCACGATCTCGGCCCGTCGCTGTCGCCGTTCAACGCCTGGCAGATCCTGCAGGGCATCGAGACGCTCGACCTGCGGGTCGCACGTCAGTCCGCGACCGCGCGCCTGATCGCCGAGCATCTGGCGCAGCATCCGGCCGTCGCCCGGGTGCACCATCCCTCGCTCTCGGAGAATCCGTGGAACGAGCTCGCGTCGCGGTATCTGCCGAGAGGAGCGCCCTCTGTCTTCTCGTTCGACCTCGTCGGCCCGGAAGACGAGCATGCGTTCGGCCGTGTGGCGAGCGTCGTCGACGAGCTGAGGATCTTCCGTCTCATCGCGAACATCGGCGACGCACGCAGCATGGTGGCCCACCCGGCGTCGATGACCCACTCGCACCTGACCGCGGCCCAGAGGGAGGCCGCGGGGATCTCACTGAACACGGTGCGCATCTCGGCGGGGCTGGAAGACCCCGCCGACCTCATCGCCGACCTCGACCGGGTGCTGGCTCCGCTGCGCGAGCACGCTCTCGTCGGCGCGCGCTGACACCGGCGCCGTCGATGTCCGCGGCCCCGATACGCTGAAGGCATGACCGGACTCCGATGGGGCATCCTCGCCACCGGCGGCATCGCCGCAGCCTTCGCATCTGACCTGCGCACAGCCGGTCTCGACCTCGTCGCGGTGGGCTCGCGCTCGCAGGAATCGGCTGACGCGTTCGCCGCGCGCTTCGACATCCCGCGCGCGCACGGCTCGTACGTCGATCTCGCCGAAGACCCCGACGTCGACATCATCTACGTCGCGACACCGCACCCCATGCACCATGAGGATGCGCGTCTCGCGCTGCAGAACGGCAAGCACGTTCTCGTCGAGAAGGCGTTCACGGTCAATCGCGCAGAAGCCGAGGACCTGCAATCCCTGGCGGCCGAGAAGGGCCTGCTCGCCATGGAGGCGATGTGGACGCGCTACCTTCCGCACATGATCCGCGTGCGCGAGATCATCGCCGAGGGCACCCTCGGCGAGATCCGCTCGGTATCCGCCGATCACACGCAGAACCTGCCGACCGATCCCGCGCACCGGCTCAACGACCTCGCACTGGGCGGCGGCGCCCTTCTCGATCTGGGCATCTACCCGGTCTCGTTCATCTGGGACGTGCTCGGCGAGCCCGTCGACATCACCGCGACCGCTCGTCTGCTCGACACGGGGGCGGATGCCGAGGTCGCGACCATCATGACGCACGCGGGCGGCGCGATCTCGACCTCGCTCTCCTCTTCGCGCGCCGCAGGCCCGAGCACCGCGGTGGTGCTGGGCACGGAGGCCCGCATCGAGGTGGGCCCGTTCTTCCTCGCTCCCTGCACGGTGCGCGTGATCGCTCCGGACGGCACGGTCATCGAGGAGTTCGACGGAAGCATGGAGGCGGGTGCGGGCCGCGGCATGCAGTACCAGGCGCGAGCTGCCGAGCGCGCCGTCGCCGCGGGCGACACCGACGGATCGCAGCTCGCGCTCCCCATCGCCGAGTCGGTCGCCATCATGGGCACCCTCGATGAGATCCGCCGGCAGATCGGCGTCGTGTACCCGAGCGAGAGCTGACATGGCTGAGACACCCGGCCGCGTGGCGGTCTACCTCGACTTCGACAACATCGTGATCTCCTGGTACGACCTGGTGCACGGTCGCAACGCGTACGGAAAAGACCGCCAGCGCATCATCGAGAACCCGCACGACGCCGAGGTCACCGAGCGCCTCAAGCAGGCGACGATCGAGGTCGGGGCGATCATCGACTACGCCTCGTCGTTCGGCACGCTCGTGCTCACGCGGGCGTACGCCGACTGGTCGTCCCCGGTGAACGCCGAGTACCGCTCGCAGCTCGTCGCCCGCGCCGTCGACCTCGTGCAGCTGTTCCCCGCGGCGGCATACGCCAAGAACGGCGCCGACATCCGGCTGGCCGTCGATGCCGTCGAAGACATGTTCCGTCTGCCGGATCTCACTCACGTCGTGATCGTCGCCGGCGACAGCGACTACGTTCCGCTCGCCCAGCGCTGCAAGCGGCTCGGCCGCTACGTGATCGGCGTGGGTGTCGCCGGCTCGACGGCGAAGTCTCTCGCCGCGGCCTGCGACGAGTTCGAATCGTACGATTCGCTTCCCGGCGTCGTCCGCCCGACCGCGGATGCCCCGGCCGCCGCGTCGACGAAGGACAAGCCCGAGCCGAAGAGCGCCACGAAGACCCGGCGCGCACGCACCACGGCACCCAAGCAGGACGAGCAGTCCGAGGCGACCTCCCTCCTCGTGCGCGCGTTGCGTCTGGGCCATGACAAGACCGATTCCGACGAGTGGCTGCACGCCTCTGCCGTGAAGACGCAGATGCGCCGGATGGATCCGTCCTTCAGCGAGAAGGCACTCGGATACCGCTCCTTCAACGATT
>Ga0308158_10002185_pt1 | contig 18938 bp, 23 predicted proteins | sample PhyBR2_FD_201038 | JGI IMG/M metagenome (GOLD analysis project Ga0308158, IMG submission 201038) | Phyllosphere microbial communities from UC Gill Tract Community Farm, Albany, California, United States - DLSLB.R2 | ecosystem: Host-associated > Plants > Phyllosphere > Unclassified | place: USA...
GTGATTTGAGAATCATCCGCGTGCGGAACGTCAGCGCCGCGAACCATGCCTCCTGATAGCCATAGAGCTGGTCGAGGAAGATCGCCTTCAGCTCGGCCGCCTGGTCGGCGGTGAAGTGGTTCTTCTTGGCCTTTTTCTTTTCGCCCGCGTTGCGGTTGGCGACCTTGTCGTTCAGATCGCCCGAATGCCCGCCGGGCGCCTCGTAGCGGCGGACTTTGGCCAGGCTCTCGACCTGGCGGCGCAGCGCATCCAGCTCGGTATAATCGGCGCCGGTCTTCTTCTCCTTGCAGATCAGCACCATCAGCCGCGTTTCGAGGCAGTCCTCCAGCTTGCGGATCGACGGCGCCTCATCCCAGCCGTGACGTCGCGCCCAGCTTTTCACCGTGTCGTATTTGACGGCCAGCTCGTCGGCGATCTGCGCGAGGCTCCAGCCGCGCCAGTACAGGCTGCGCGCCGGGTGCACCCGTTCTTCGACGGGGAGGGTAAGCGGGTCGGCAAGGATCGACATGGTCGGCGAGCCTAGCCACGCCTTGCGGCCAACCGCTTCCCACCCCTCTTGTAGAATGTCTTTCTACAAGAGGGGTGGATTGAGGGTGCCGCTCATGGAAGCAGTGTCGCAGCCAGAGCCGGAAAGCTGCCTTTCCGCTAACGCCCGTTCCCAGACATCCAGTATTCACTACGGCTTGCCTGATAGCCGACATTCGTTCAGCATGAGCTGATGGACCCCCAGGGCAATATGCTTCGGAATATTGACCTAACCATGTCGTTGGTATGGCTGGTATTCGCAGCATTAGTTTGGCTCGGAATTGGTTTCGGCGGGCTGGAAGCGGTTACAAAGCCCGATAATTCCTTAGCGAGGTTGTTCGTCGGCGGATTGGTAGGTTTACCGATCCTCGTCCTGCTCCTTTGGATTGCTGATACGGTAAGGCGAAAAACACGGCGTTGATGCAGGCGTACTAAACGCCATCTGCCTCCCATAAGCGGACAGGCCTCTCTCCACCACTTTCGGACATTCCTGCTGCGACAATTAAAATCCCCCAGCAAGTGTTGCTGTCTCCGATGCACAACCACGTTGCGATTGACGGCTAACGTCGCTCCCGTCTCTTGTAGAAAGCCATTCTACAAGACCGGCCGCTTGAGACTGCGGCTGTCTTCGTCCCTGTTCGATCCAACAAACGGCGCCCGGCGCGCCGCAATCGAACCGAGGATCAGCCGCCATGGGCACCAAGAGCAAGCCGTTCCGCGCCTTCGTCGAAGGCGAGACCATCAGCGATGGCCGCAAGGTCACGCCCGAGATGATCGACGAGTGCGTCGCGACCTTCGCGCCCGCGACCTATTCCCCGCGGATCAATCTCGAGCATGTGTCCGGCTACAGCCCGGAGCCGCCCTTCAACGGCTATGGCGACGTTGTCTCGCTCGAAGCCAAGACCGATGACATCGTCATCGCCGGCAAGAGCGAGAAGCGCCGCGCGCTGTACGCCATCGTCGAGGGCAACGACCAGCTGGTCGCGCTCGCCAAAGCCGACCAGAAGCCGTTCCCTTCGGTCGAACTCACCCCCAATTATGCCGGCAGCGGCAAGTTCGGCATCATCGGCCTGGCCTTCACCGATACGCCTGCGTCGATCGGCACCGAGCGCCTGCAATTCTCGCACCGCGCGCCCGGAACGGTGTTCGCTTCGGGATCCGATGCCGTCGCGATCGAATTCGAGGCAAAGCAGGCCGAGCAGGAGAAGGTAGACAGCATCGTCGATCGCCTGTTCTCGGCCGTCGCCGCCAAATTCAAACCCACTGAACCCGTCACGCCGCCGCCCGCCAACGACAATTTCGATCCGGCGACCTTCGCCACCGACATGCGGACCGCGTTCAGCGGCTCGCTGACCGCGGCGCTGAAGCCGGTCACGGATGCGCATGCCTCGCTGCAACGCGAACTCGCGACGCTGAAGACGCAGTTGGCCGCCACGGAGCAGCCCGGCTTCTCGCGCGCGCCGGCATCGGGGGCAGGGGACGACGCCGTCACCGACTGCTGATCCGCCGCGCCCGACACCGACCGCCCCGTCAGACCGCCTTCACAGGAACCGCCCCGATGCTCAACGCCACCCGCACCAAGTATGACGCCTATACCCAGCAGATCGGCAAGCTGAACAACGTCGCCGACCCCAGCCGCGCCTTCGAGGTGCTGCCGGCCATTGCGCAGACGCTGCGCGCCAAGCTGAAGGGATCAAGCGACTTCCTGTCGAAAATCAACATCATCCCGGTGGTGGCGCAGGAGGGCGACAAGGTCGGCGTCGGCGTGAAGGGCACGATCGCCAGCCGCACCGACACGCGCACCAAGGACCGGAGCCCGCGTTATCCCGGCGACCTCGACGAGACGCGCTACCGCTGCGAGAAGACTGACTTCGACACGCTAATCCGGTACGAGACTCTCGACGCCTGGGCGCACCAGCCCAACTTCCAGACGCTGCTGCGCGACGCGATCGTCAGCGCCAAGGCGGTCGACATCATCACCATCGGCTTCAATGGCCTGTTCGTGGCGAAGGACACCGATCCGGTTGCCTACCCGCTGCTTCAGGACGTCAACAAGGGCTGGCTCCAGCATATCCGCGAGGACGCGCCCGAGCGCCATGCCGCGGGCGGCGAGCTGAAGGCGGAAACCCGCGACGCCGACGGTGTCGTGACCGCGGCCGGCGCGATCTATGTCGGCGCCGGCGAGGTCGGCACCGACGTCGACTACGTCAACATCGACGCGCTGGTGTTCGCCGGCATCGAGCTGCTCCACGAGAATTACCGCGAGGATACTGACCTGGTCGCGATCGTCGGGCGCGAGCTGGTCAACGACAAGTATTTCTCAATCGTCAACGCATCGGGCGACCGCGCGACCGAACAGCTCGCGCGCGACGTGCTGCTCTCCGACAAGAAGATCGGTGGCCTCAGCGCGGTGCGCGTGCCGAAATTCCCGAAGAACGCCATCCTCATCACCACGCTCGCCAACCTGTCGGTCTACGAACAGATCGGCACCGAGCGGCGCAAGATCGAGGACAACGCCAAGCGCGACCAGATCGAGAACTATGAGAGCGTGAACCATGCCTATGTCGTCGAGGACATGGGCAAGGCCGCGTTGATCGAGAACATCGTCATGGGCAAGTCGCCCGCCGCGCCCGCCCCGGCTGGCGGCTAACCCTTTCCCCCCCGTTCCCGCCCCCACAGGACACGCCATGAGCTTCGCTCGACGCCAGGAACAAATCCTAGCCATGAAAGCGGCGTCTGCTCCTGCCTCCGGGGGCGGGCACATCCGTACCGCCGCGGTCGCCAAACCGGCCGCGGCGGACCAACCGCCTGTACCCGCCGGCAACACGCCTGCTGCGCGTGCCGCGGCCACGATATCCATGCGGCTGCGCCATGACATGCAGCGACTGAAACAGATCAAGTCGATCGACCGCAAGGTTGCCGCCAAGCGCGAGATGCTGCCCGACTACCGCGCATGGTGCGACGGGCTGCTCGATGCTGGGCGCGGTGCAGACACCAGCACACTGGAGCCAACGGGCGCCGACGACGTGCTGCCGACCGTCATGGTCTGGTGCATGGACGTCGGCGACTGGAGCCGGGCGCTGGCGCTCGCCCGTTTCGTTCTGCGCTTCTTGATCCCCATGCCCAAGCGATACGAGCGCGACGCCGCCACGCTGGTACTGGAAGAGATCGCCGACGCCGCACTCAAGTCGCAGGTTCGCGGCGATGCCTTCCCGCTCGACGTGCTCGAGGCCGTCGAGCTGCTGACTGACGGCATCGACATGCACGACCAGCCGCGTGCGAAACTCTTCAAGGCGATTGGCGCCGAGCTGATCCGCGCGGCTGGCATGTCCACCGGCGACGCGATCATCCCGACGATCGACCGCGCCACGGCGATGCTGACGCGCGCGCAAGATCTGCACGACCGCGTTGGCGTGAAGGCGATGCTGCGCGGCCTCGAAAAGGCGAAGATCGCCGCCACGAAATCTGAGGCCGGCGACACCGCCGGCTGAACCAAGCTCGCCCCCGGCGCTCGGGGACGGATCACGCGAGACGGGAGGCCTTCGGGCCACAGGGCCGTCGCTCGACCTGATCCCCACCCCCGTGAAATCAAGGACCGTCCCCATGACAATCATCGCGACCGTCCTGCCCGACGTGGATATGCCAGCCCCGGCGCTCATCCGGAACGATGGCTTCTTCCCCGACATCGACCCCGCCATGTTCCGCGAGCAGCACCGCATCCGCGACGCGGTCACGCCCGCGCGGGCGCGCGAGGCGCTGATCGCGGGCATCCTGACGGTCGGGCGCGATCTCGCCGCTTGGGCCGCCGGGCATCGCGCGGCGGGGATCCTTCGCCTGGACAGCGTGCCTGACGCGACGATCGACGGCATCAGCACGCTGGTGCTGCTCTACCGCCGCGCCGTCTTCACCGCCGCCAAGGCCGAAGTTGTCGAGCGATACCGCGACGTCGACCTGACCGGCGCCGGGCAACGCAAGGCGGAAGATCTCGATCCCAGCGTCGCCGAGCTGCGCCGCGATTCGCTGCACGCCATCCGCGACATGCTCGCGGTCACGCGCACCTGTGTCGAGCTGATCTGATGGCGACGCTCGACGCGGTCCGCGCACGCGACGGTGATACGCTCGATGCGCTGATCTGGCGCGAGCGCGGGCTCGGCCCTGCCGATCTGCCGGTCGTGCTTGCCGCCAATCCCGGCATCGCCGCGCGCGGCCCGATCCTGCCCAGGGGGCTGCCCGTAAACCTTCCCGCCATCGCAGCGCCGGCCGTCGCCGTGCGCACCGATGTCGTCAACCTGTGGGACTGACGATGCACAAGCTCCTTCATGATCTGGCCGAAGGGCTGCTCGCCTTTCTCGGCTCGCTCGTCCCGCCCGCGCTCGGGTCGATCGTCAGCATGCTGTACGATCCGGACCTCACCTGGGGGCAGCGCGCGACGCAGCTCTGGGTCGGTGTCGTCGTCAGCTATTTCGTGCAGCGGGCGGCCGGCGCGGTCTACCCGTTCCACCCCTTCGTCCTCCAGGCGCTCGGCTTCATGCTCGGGATGGTCGCCTTCAAGACCGCGCCCGGCTTCATCGCCGGCTGCGCGACCGCGGCCGGTGAGCTGCCTGGCATCATCCGCGATCGCCTGATCGCGTTCCTCCCCGCCAAGAAGGAGAAAAAGTGATGCCGAACCCCGGCACCACCACCCCTGCGCGTGCGCCGCGCAAGACGCTGATCGGCGTCGTCGGTCTGGCCACCGCCGCCATCGTTACCCCGTTCGTGTCGGCATGGGAGTCGGGCGGCAGGCCGCGGCTCCAAGCATACCGCGACATCGTCGGCGTCTGGACCATCTGCGGCGGCGAGACGCTCGGCGTGACGCCCGGCATGCGCGAGACGGTTGCGGGCTGCGAAGCCCGCGATCAGGCCGCGCTGATCCGGCACGCCGAACCGGTCGTCGCCTGCACGCCATCGCTGCGCGGCCATCCCAACCAGCTCGCCGCGGCTATCAGCCTGGCCTACAATATCGGCACCGGTGGCTATTGTGGCTCGACGGTCGATCGCCGCTTCGACGCGGGCCAGTGGCGCGCGGCGTGTGACGCCTTCCTCCTGTGGAACAAGGCGGGCGGCAAGGTCGTGAACGGTCTCGTCCGTCGGCGCCAGGCAGAGCGCGACCTTTGTCTCAAAGGTCTGCCGCGATGATCCGCGCGATCCTGTCGAAGCTGCGCGGCGAGGCTGCGTTCCTCGTTCTGCTCGCGGTCGCGGGTGCCGGCGCCTGGCACTATGTCCTTTTCCAGCAGGTCCGCGCCGATCGCGACGACGCCGTGCACCGCGCCGAGATCGTCTGCGCGCGCTCAGGCGTCGAATGGGGCGCAACCGATACCGCCGCGCGCGGCGTCCTGTGCGCGCGCCATGTCGCCGGCCTCGTCGCGTTTCGCGCCGACGCCGACCAGCAGACCGCGCGGCTGTTCGCCAAGGCGATGGCCGACGCCAGCGCCCGCACCGTCAAAGACAACCAGGCCGCGCGCCTTGCGGCCGAAGCCGCCAGCGCCGCGGCCATCCGCATGGAGACCGCCGATGCCGAAGCCGAACGCCGCAACCGTGTCGATCGTGAGTGGCTTGCTGCTGTCAACGGCGTTGCCGGCCTGCGTCCACCGACCCGCTGATCTGCCGGTCGCGGTGCCGGTTGCCGTCGCGATCGAACGGCCGCTGCCGCCTGCTGACCTGATGGCGTGTGCAGAGCGGCCCGCGGGCCTGCCCGAAGATGCGTCGCTGATCGCTCAGATCCCAACGACGATCCGCGCCGGCATCATCCGCATGGCCCGCGCATTCCGCACGAACGCCGACGGCAAGGACCGCCTGGTCAACTGGCTGGCAGCGGACAGCTGCCCGGTCCCGGGAAAGGCGGTCCGATGAAAAAGCTCGAAAGCTTACGCGCCCACCTGATCGCATCTGTTCCCACAATCAGGAACAGCCCGGAGAAGATGGAGGTTTTCGTCGATAAGGGGGACGTCGCGGTGCGCGCTGGCTCGCTGTCGTTCGAATATTCCTACACGGCTTCGATCTGGGTGCAAGACCATGCCGGCAGTGTCGACACCCTGCTCGTCCCGATCCTGGCCTGGATCGCTGCAAATCAGCCCGACCTGTTCGAGAAGGGCGAGCGCAAGCCGTTCACCTTCGAAAGCGAGCTGCTCGACGCTGAGACGTGCGACATCACGATCACGCTCGATCTGACCGAACTGGTGCGCGTCGAACAGCAGCCGAGGGGCCTGAAGGTCACGCATCTGCCCGAGCCCGTCCTGCTCGATCAGTTTGCCGGCGTTCCGTCCGGCACCGCCCTTTGGGCCGGGCTGATCGATGACGCAGCCGGCGGTATCCAGGTCGTCCCGCGATGACCGACTTCGAACCGATCGAGCAGCTCTGCCGCGATCTGCTGCTGCGCACCGCCGCGCCCGAGCGCGCGCGGCTGATGCGTTCGATCGGCCGCGAGATCCGCAAGAGCCAGTCCGATCGCATCGCCGCCCAGCGCGATCCGGATGGCGCTGCATTTGCTCCGCGGCGGTCTAAGCCAAATCGTGGCAACAAGAAGGGACGGCTTCGCCAGCAGAAAATGTTCCGCAAACTCCGGTTGGCGAAGAACCTGAAAGGTGGCGGCAGCGCGGATGAAGCATGGGTCGGCTTTGGCGCACGCGCGTCTCGGATCGCTAGCATTCACCAAGCCGGCCTGTCTGATGCACCGGCACCGGGCCAGCCGAAGGTTCGCTATGCAACCCGCATCCTGCTTGGCCTGACGGAAGCCGAGCGCCAGCGGATTCTCGACCTTATGCTTACGCAGCTCGCATCGCGCTGAATGGCAAATTGGTGGAAAGCGGAATGGCCGCTTTAGGGAAGACGCGCAGCGATAGCCGACATGCGACGCGTTGCCGCCCTGCTCGGAAATGATCAGGGACCGGGGAAACGCGTCCTTTCCCGAAGCCCCTTTCGGTTGTTGAAATCGCGAGACCATTGATGCCCAAATTAGGCTCTGATCCGTTGGGTTTCCCGTCGGGTCAGTGGCGTCGGTGAAGCAGCCGATCGATCGACCATCGGCCGCTTCCAACACCGAGCAGATACAGGCATCCGAGCAGCATGGTGAGGTCGGCGCGGCTCTCGTGCTGTGCGCTCCAAAACCCGTAGCGCTTGAAGTCGGGAAGGCTGAATGGCCCGAACCCGTGCCCCAGCAGGATAGGGAGCTTGGTCGCGATCAGCGCCACGATCATCGTCGCGATCAACGGAATTGAAGCAAGCCGCGTGAACAAGCCGACGATGATGAGTGCACCACAGACGAGTTCCAGCCCGCCGACGAATGGCCCCATCAACTCGGGGTATGGAATGCCGATCTTTGCGAAGCGGCCCGCTCCCAGAATGTCGGGGAAGATCAGCTTCTGGATACCCTCGGGGAAAAACACGACCAGTCCAACCGCAAACCGGATCAGGATGGTCCATGGGCTGGCGGTGCTATGAATGATGCGCTGGAACATGGCGCGGCTATACAGCATCCGATTATGAACGGGCAAAGCATCCTTGGCGGCGGTCGTGGCAGCGTTGGCGAAGTGTTCGTCGCGTTCCTCAAGCTCGGCCTCACCTCATTCGGGGGGCCGATCGCGCATCTCGGCTATTTCCGTGAATCGTTCGTGGTGCGGCGTCGCTGGATCGACGAGGCGGGATACGCGGATCTGGTGGCGCTTTGCCAGTTTCTACCGGGCCCGGCCTCAAGCCAGGTCGGGTTCGCGCTGGGGCTGATGCGGGCGGGGCCGCTGGGCGCGCTTGCGGCCTGGGCGGGATTCACGCTGCCCTCCGCGGTTCTGATGCTTCTGTTCGCCTATAGCGCGTCGAGCTTCGACGGACCGATTGGCTTAGCGGCTATTCACGGGCTGAAGCTCGTCGCGGTTGCGATCGTAGCGCAAGCGGTCTGGGGCATGGCCCGCACGCTCAGGCCTGATCGATCCCGCGCGGGGCTGGCGCTTGTCGCGCTCGCAGCGGTGACGCTGGTCGATGGAGCATGGGGGCAGATCACCGCAATCGGACTGGGCGCAGTGGGCGGCCTCTGGCTTTGTCGCGCAATCACACCCGCCCCGGGCGGCTCGGTGCAGTTCATGGTGCGTCGTAAAGTTGGCGCGACCTGCCTCGCCATTTTTACGCTTCTACTCGTTGGGTTGCCGCTGCTCGCCTCGGCGTTTGGGTTGCAGGGATTAGCGCTGCTCGACGCATTCTATCGATCAGGCGCACTTGTGTTCGGAGGTGGCCATGTCGTGCTGCCGTTACTGCAAACAGCCATCGTCGAGCCCGGCTGGACCGACGATGCGACGTTCCTTGCCGGCTATGGCCTGGCCCAAGCCTTGCCGGGACCGCTGTTCAGCTTCGCCGCCTATCTGGGGGCGCTGGTCGTTTCGGTGCCAGGCGGGATGATCGGTGCCGGTGTGGCACTCGTCGGAATTTTCCTTCCCGGCCTTCTGATCCTGGTGGGTGCGCTGCCGTTCTGGGAAGCGCTCCGCGCCCGTCCTGCGGCGAAAGCTGCGCTACACGGCGTCAACGCGGCCGTCGTCGGCATCCTCGGCGCCGCACTTTACAACCCGGTGTGGGTCAGCGCTGTGATTAGCCCCTACGACTTTGCCATCGCCGTTGCTGGGTTCATCCTACTGACGGTCTGGAGAACGCCGCCAATCGTTGTGGTTATGCTTGTTGCGCTGCTCGCGACTGCCCAATCGCTGAGACTAGTTTCCGGCGTCTGACCGGACGTGATGCAGCAGATAAACGGTGTTCGTTTGTAGATCGTGCCATCATGAACGATCGACCATGATTTGGCGGCGACACAAGCTTAAAACGTCTAATTGGGCGATTTAGGACGTTCCTCGGGACTTGCTCGAGTCTCTAAGCCGCCCCCATTTATGCAAAGCATTTCTCTTCCACGTAGTTCACTTCATCTAACGCTTATCCGGCCTGGCGGCCCCGATTGGTGCTGTTCGGAATCTCCAAAACCAAATTTCGTGGTCGACGGTGCTGCCGTCACGCAAACGAGAATTGTGAACAATGTAAGGTGGTTCGCATCCGTAATTGTCATGACCCAATCTTCGCCATTCCAAATTGCCGGTCCTTGCTCACATATAAGCCGACCCGCGTATTTTAAAGCAAAGCAGCGAGCGGAAGCGAGTGAGGGCAGTTCTTCACCGACACAGGGAATGGCCGGTTCGGTATCAGCTATCTCAAAATAGTATACCGACATAAGTTTCCCAAATCGAAGCGGGAGCACTCAGTCTCTCAGCCGTTAGAAATTAACGATATATCGATAGCGAACGCGACACCTCCACGGTTCCATGAGGCATGGCGCTTTGTGGCTGCTGCCCGTCTCGCGTCCCAAATGTTACACCGAATATCGACAAGGCTGCCAATATTTCGAGAGCGGGACACCTGCCGGGATCTGGTCAAATCACGGCTCTTGTAGAAAGCGTTTGAACAAGAGCGCGGCATAGCCATGCGCGCAGGCCCGCGCCGACATGGCTTATCATGGCCGCCACCTCCAGTCCCTCCACCGTCGATCTTTCACGCTTCGATCCCCCGACGATCGTCGAGCAGCTGGATTACGAGACGATTTTCCAGCGCAAAGTCGCGCGCGTCCAGGCCCTGCTGCCGTCGTTCGACGCGACCATAGACAGCGACCCGGCCGTCAAGGTTTTGCAGGTCGCCACCTATGACGAGATTCTGCTGCGCGCGGACTTCAACGAACGCCTGCAACAGCGGCTGGTCGCTTATGCCACCGGCTCGACCCTCGATCACCTCGGCGCCGCGATCGGCGTCGCCCGCCTGGTCGTCACCCCCGTGAACGCCACCACCCGCGCCGCGCCGGTTTATGAAAGCGACGACAGCTTGCGGGCGCGCATCGTCCTCGGCCCCGAGGGCTTCTCGGTCGCCGGCCCGGAACTCGCCTATGTGAAGCACGCCAAGGATGCGAGCGGGCTGGTGCTCGACGCCAGCGCCACGTCGCCGGCGCCCGGCGAGGTCCTTGTGTCCGTGCTGTCGATCGAAGGTGACGGCACCGCGTCGGCCGCGCTGCTCGATCGGGTGCGGGCGATCGTCACCGACAAGACGATCCGCCCGCTCGGCGATCTGGTATCGGTCGCGCCGGCCGAGCAGATCCCCTTCGCGGTCATCGCCCGTCTGTGGACCTTCTCGGGGCCGGATCCGGCGCTCATCCTATCGGCCGCGAATGCGAAGCTCGCACGCTACCTCGCCGACTCGCGCAAGCTCGGGCGCGATATCCCCCTGTCAGGGCTGTACGCGGCGCTGACCGTCGAAGGCGTCCAGCGCGTCGAGATCCTATCGCCCGCCACGTCGATCGTCTGCGAGCTGACGCAGGCAGCGCTCTGCACCGGCATCGACGTGCGTCACGCGGGCTATGATGAATAGCCTCCTGCCTCCCAACGCGACGCGCTTCGAACGCGCGCTCGAGGCGGGCGGCGCGCGCATCGTCGACGTCGCCTCGCCCCCTGACCTCGACGATCCGATGACGTGCCCGGTCGAGCTGCTGCCGTGGCTCGCATGGGGCCTGTCGGTCGACACATGGGACGCCGACTGGTCCGAGCAGGACAAGCGCGTCGCGGTCGCCACCTCGATCGCGCTGCACCGGCACAAGGGCACGCGCCTGTCGGCCGAAACGGTCCTCGGCCGCTTCGATCAGCTCGCGCGCCTGGTCGAATGGCACGAGGCCGAACCGCCCCGGCCTGCCCATACCTTCGACGTCATCCTGCCGATGGTCACCGGCGACGGCGTCGCGGCCGGCGGACGCCGCGCGTCGGCTGCGTTCGCCGAGTCAATCATCCGCGAGGTCGGGCGGGTCAAACCGCTGCGCGAACACATGCGTCTCGTGCAGCAGATCACCGCAGCAGGCGCGATCGGCCTGCAGGCCGTGCTGCGCGCGATCTCCTACACCCGCGCCGATGCGCTCCTGACGGTCGACACCTCGCCTGATTGGGCAGCCTACCTCCAGACCGAGGATGGCGAGCCGATCGAGGACGGCGCGACCGGTAGTTTTCTGGATACCCGGACATGATCGCACTCAAGCTCGTGATGACGACGGCCGGCCTTGGCCGGTTCACCGCGGCGCAGACCGACACCGGCGTCGACCTGACCGTCACCGAAGTCGGCCTCTCCGATGCCGCCTTCGTCGCCGCGCCGACGCTGACCGCGCTGCCCGGCGAATTCCGCCGCATCGATACCGTCTCGGGCGCGTCGGTCGGCGACAATATCGTGCACATGACCGTGCAGGACGATGCCGCGATCAGCTATGTCGTGCACGGTTTCGGGCTCTGGCTCGGCGACGGCACGCTGTTCGCGACGTACAGCCAGGCCGATCCGATCGCCGAGAAGGCGACCGGTTCGATGCTCGCGCTGGCGATCGACATCGCCTTTCCCGAAGCCGGCATTGACGCCATCACCTTCGGCGACACCAATTTTCTCAACCCGCCAGCGACGTCAGAGCGCAAGGGCGTCGTCGAGCTGGCGACATTGCCCGAGGCGGAAGGCGGCGACCCCGTGCGCGCCACGACCGGCGCGATCGTCAGGGCGATGATCGCCACGGCGATCGATGCCGTCACCGAGGCGATCGACGGCTTGCGCGCCCGCACGATCTACGGGGCCGGGTTGGTGAAAGGCGGCGGAACGCTCGGCACGAACCTTACGCTGACCGTCGACAGCGCGAGCGGCGCCGACGTTCTCGCGGGCGTTCGCACGGATCTGGCGGTCACCCCCACCGCACTCGCCGCTGCGGGTGTCCTCTTCATTGCCGAAACGCGGGTCGACGGCGCCAGCCGCTATCGCCGGTTTTCGGACGGCACGATCGAGATGCAGGGCGTCAGCCCGCTACCGGGCGCGGAAGCGGCGTTCACGCTCGCCTTTCCCTGGCCGTTCGACACCGCGTGCGACGGCCTGTGGGCGACCATCATCAACAGCGCGCGCACCGACGACGGCCAGTCGACCGTGCAGGAGGTCGCGCTGGCGGCCGACCACGCGCTGCTGTTCGCCCAGAATCACAAGACGCCGACCGCCGACGCTGCCGGCGGCTTCCGCTGGTTTGCGCGCGGCCGATAGCAACAGCGAAGGACGTTCATCGTGGCAAAGATAACCCAGCTCCCCCCGGTCGCGGCCCTCACCGGCAACGAGATGCTGCCGATGCTCCAAGGCAATAGGATGGTCCGAGCATCGCCGGCGCAGGTGGCCGAACTGATGAACGCGGACTCGCGCCCCCGGACGCTCGCAAGCGCGGCGCGGAACCACGTCCTGTTCCCGCGCAATGCGACCTATTTCAACGGGGGCGTCAACCAGACGGGGGCAGTGAAGATCGGCTTGCCGGTCGGGATCGATCCGCGCGAAATCACGCTGCGCATTCTGGTGCGTGATCATTATGGGCACCTGATCTTTCACATCGGCGGTCGCAACGACGGCGCGTGGAATTACCAGACGGCGCGCGTCGAGGGGCAGCACCGGATCCTCGCCGAGCATCCCGTCAGCTTCGGCAACGACGGGACACGCGACTGCATCTGGATCGGCAACACGAGCTATTCCTATTGGGATAACCTGACGGTCATGGTCCTCGAGGCGACACTGACCGGCCTGGTCATCACCGAGAAATGGATGGATGACTGGTTCGTCGCGCTGACGACGACGATCGAGAACATCTATGTTGGCCCGATCGCGACGCATCTCGCCGTCACCACGCAACATATCAAGATCGATACGGCGCGGGTGTCGCAGTCGATCGGCATGGGCGCGGGCAGCGGGACTGGCCCGGCCGCCTACAACGTCACCAGTGGCCCCTTCGCAGGCGGCAAGCTCACCACCGGTTTTAACAATACGCTGGACGGCATGGAGGCCGGCGCCTCGCTGACGACGGGGTCCGCCAATTTTGCCGGCGGAACACAGGCGCTGCAATATGCGACGACCGCCGTGCAGAATACCGCGATCAACATCCATGCGCTGATGTCGCTGATCGACGGGATCGGGAACACCGCCATTGCGCCGGGCGCGATGGAGTATCTCCTCCACGGCAACTACAACACGGCGCTATCGCCCTATTCGCTGAGGGATGTGCAGGGGGACGGCAACGTCGCGATCGGCAACCGATCCGGCATGCTGTGGAAGGGAAGCGACCGCCTCTTCATCGCGACCAACGAGAATGAAGAACTGATCGGGGGCGATTTCAAAGCGCGCTGGGTCAAGGTGAACGGCGCCCTGACCAGCGAGGGCGTACAGCCCGCAAACGACAACGCCTATTCGCTCGGCGGTCCCGGCAACCGGTATTCGGTCGTCTATGCGGCATCGCCGGAAATCAGCACCTCGGACAAGCGCCAGAAAACCGAAATCGGCGATATCTCGGATCTGCTGCTCGACGCATGGGGCGACGTCTGCTGGTCGCGGTTCAAGTTCACCGACGGCCGTCGCTGGCACTTCGGCCTGATCGCGCAGGATGTCTATGCAGCGCTGAAGAAGCGCGGAATTGACCCGTTCGATCTCGCGCCGGTGTGCCGGGACGAATGGGCGGAAGAAACCGGCCCGACCATGAAGGAAGTCGAGGTCGAGAAGAGCTACGAAAAGATCGTGCTCGATCCGAACGGCAACCGGGAGCAGAAAACCACGCTGCCGCAGATCGGCAATGACGGCGAACTCGTGCTGAAGCCGGTCACGGTGCGGTATCGCATCGAGATCGAGAAGAAGACCGTCACGCAATTGGAGGACACTGGCGTGTCGCAGGTCACGCGGCCAGCCGGCGATCTGTGGGGATTGCGCTACGTCGAATGCCTTGCGCTCGAAGCCGCGTGGCAGCGGCGGGAGATCGCGCGCATGCGGCAACGCGGCGACGCCCTGGAGGCTCGTCTGCTGGCTCTGGAGAAAGCGGCCTGATACCCAAACTCTTGTAGAAAGCGTTTCTACAAGAGCCGGCTCTCGCCTCCCCGAACGTCCCGCGCATGGTCGCGGACATGGCCGACACTGCTGACATTCAGCGCCTCATTGGCGATCTCGCGCGCGAAGGCACCATTGCGTCGGTGGATCTCGATGCCGGCACCGCCCGCGTCCAATTCGCCGACGATCTGACGACGGGCGATATTCCATGGCTTGCCAGCCGCGCCGGATCCACCCGCACCTGGTCACCGCCCGCGATCGGCGAACAGGTCGTTGTCCTGGCACCCGAGGCGGACACCGCACGCGGCATCATCATCGGCAGCCTGTCGAGCGACGCGCATCCGCACCCCGCGAACGACGACTCCACCCTGACCGAATATTGGGACCGCGCGCGGATCGGTTACGATCCCAGGACCCACACACTGACGGCCATCCTGCCAGCCGGCGCGACCGTTCGAATCGATGCGGACGGTGGCCTGTCGTTCAAGGGCGACCTCGCGGTCGATGGCGATATCCGCGCTTCCGGCACCGTAACCGGCGACGCGGACGTCGTCGGTGGCGGCAAGAGCCTCAAGGGTCACGTCCACACGAAGGTGCAGGCGGGTGGCGCGATCTCGGGTCCGCCGCAATGATCGGCATGGATCGCAACACCGGTGCGCCGCTGACTGGTGCAGACCATCTCGCGCAGTCGATCGGCGACATCCTGGGCACCCCGCTTGGCACCCGGATCGGACGACGTGAGTACGGATCGCTCCTTCCTCAGCTGCTCGACCAGCCGAATAACGAACTCGGTCGCATGCGGATATTCGCCGCCGCAGCGCTCGCCCTACTTCGTCAGGAAGGCCGCGCGCGGATCTCCCGCGTCGTGCTTTCGCCCGGAAAACTCCCGCATGAAGCCGTCATCACGGTCACCGGCCGGCGCACTGACACGACGGCCACCCCCGCTTTTTCCATCTCGTCCACCATCCGCGCCCTGTCGGCGCTCGCCTGAAAGGTCCGCCCATGAGTTTCCTCCACGGGATCAACGTCACCGAGGTCAAGACATCGACCCGCGGCATCGTGACGGTTGCCACCGCCGTCATTGGGCTGGTCGCGACTGCACCCGATGCGGTTGCCGGCGCGTTCCCGCTCGACACCGCGGTCAAGGTGACGAACCTCGACGACGCGATCGAGAAGGCCGGCGCAGGCGGCACACTACGCGCCGCGCTTAAGGCTATCGCGGGTCAGGTCACCGCGCCGATCGTCGTCGTGCGCGTCGCGCCCGGCGCTACGCCGGCTGAGACCGCAACCGCAGTCATCGGCACCGATGTGGCCGGCGTGAAGACCGGCATGCAGGCGCTGCTCACTGCGCCGGCACAGTTGAACCTCCATCCTCGGATCATCGGCGCACCCGGTCTCGAGGGCGAGCTGGTGACGCAGGCAATGGTCACGGTCGCCAAGCGCCTGCGCGCACGCGTCTACGCCGCGGCGATCGGCGACGATCGCGGCGAGGCGATCGCGCACCGTGCGCTGTTCCCCGACGCGCGCGAGCTGACGTTGCTCTGGCCGAGCGTGACCGCGCCCTATGGCGTCGGCGGTGCCAGCATCGGCGTACCGGTGGCAGCGGTCGCGATGGGCGCCCGCGCGGCGATCGACCAGACGCAGGGCTGGCACAAGACGCTCTCCAACGTCGCGCTGCCCGAGATCGATGGCCTGGCGGCAGATGTCACATTCGACATTCAGGATCCCGAATGCGACGCCAACGTGCTCAATGCGTCGCAGCTGGTGACCGTCGTGCGCATCGCGGGCGATCTCCGCTTCTGGGGCAACCGTACCTGCGCCGCGCCCGACAGCGACTTCGTGTTCGAAAGCGCCTGCCGTACCGCGCAGATTCTCGCCGACACCGTCGCGCTCGGCCTCGTCTGGGCGATGGACAAGCCGCTACTGCCCAGCCTGGCCAAAGATATCGTCGAGCAGATCAACGAGAAATTCCGGACCGAGACGCGCGCCGGCCGCATCCTCGGCGCCGTGGCAGTCTTCGACGGGGCCAGGAACCCGGTCGACCAGCTGAAGGCCGGCAAGCTGCTGATCGGCTACCGCTACACCTTCGTGCCGCCCCTGGAGGCGCTCGGGCTCGAGCAGGAGATCTCGGACGAGTTCTTCGCCGACTTCACCAGCCTGGTCGCCGGCAACTAACCCCACCTCCCGCACGAAAGGCCGACGCGATGGCGTTCCCCAGCAAGCTCAAGCAGACGATGATGTTCAACGATGGCGAGGCCTTTATCGGCGAAACTGTCTCGATCACGCCGCCCAAACTCGTCCGCAAGTTCGAGGATTACCGCGCGGGCGGCATGAGCCGCGCGGTCAAGGTCGACATGGGCGGCGAGGCGCTGGAAATGGAGGCGACCTATGGCGGCCCCATGCGCCAGATCCTGCGCCAGCACGGCATGCTCAATATCTCGGGCGTGCAGCAGCGCTTCGTCGGCTCGTTCCAGAACGACGACACCGGCGCGGTCGACGTCGTCGAGATCGTCACGCGCGGCCGGCACGAAGAGATCGACATGGGCGAATGGAAGCCCGGCGAGGACACCGAGTTCAAGGTCAAAAGCCAGCTCAGCTATTTCAAACTGACGTGGAACGACGTCGTCGAGGTCGAAATCGATGTGCTCGGCATGATCGAGGTCGTTGGCGGCGTCGACCTGATGGCCGCGCACCGCGGGGCGCTGGGGCTTTAGCCCGCGCACCAGCGCCGCTGGCCCGCCGAGAACCAAATCCGAGGATCGATAAGATGAACGACCAGAACGACACGCAAAACTCCGCACCCGCCGCACCAGGCGACGTCACGCTCGAATACGACATCGTCGTCGCCGACAAGGTCGTGATGCCGGCGGGTACGCTGATCCATGTCCGAAAGCCGATGGGCGGCGCGCTGCGCGGTGCAAACCTCGGCGGGCTGGTACGGATGGATTACAACCAGGTAGCGCTCGTCGCGCCGCGCGTGACGCAGCCGATCCTGCATCCGCACCTCATCGACGTGATGGATCCCGCGGACGTGACGCAGATCGCAGGGGTGCTCGTTGATTTTTTGCTGCCGACTGCGACGAAGGCGGCACTCTCCCAGAGCATGTAGAAGATCCGATGGCGGACATCGCCTTCGTCTTCCACTGGTCGCCCGATGCCCTGGACGCGCTCTCGATCCACGACCTGATGCAGTGGCGAGCGCGCGCCGCCCGCCGCCACAACCCCGAAGGACAGACCCGTGGATCGTAACCTGCGCATCCGCATGCTGCTGGAGGCCGGTGACCGCGTCACCGGTCCGCTACGCGCCATCGCCGGCGGATCGACCAAGGCGGCGCAGGCGCTCAGGCTCACGCGCGACGGCTTGCGCGAGATCGAGCGCGCGCAGGGCGATATCGCGGGCTTCCGCAAACTGAAGACCGGGCTTGGCGATACCGGCACAGCGCTCGGCACGGCGCGCACGCGCATGGCGAGTTTGCGTCAGGAGATCGCCGCGGCCGACAAGCCGACCGCGGCGCTGACCCGCGGGTTCGCCAAGGCGGAACGCGAGGTGACGACGCTGGAGGCGACCGAGCGCAAACAGGCGCAATCGCTTCAGGAAATGTCACTGCGCCTCCACACCGCCGGCATCGATACGAACGACCTGGCGCGGCACCAGCGCCGGCTGCGCACCGAGGCGGTCCAGACCAACCGCACGATCGTCGAGCAGACGGCCGAGGTCGGCCGGCTTGCCGATCGCGAACGCCGCATGGCGGCGGGCCGCGCGCGCTTCGCGCGGACGCAGGGCATGGCCACCGGTCTCGCGGCCGGCGGTGCCGCGGCGATCGGCACCGGCGTGGCGATGGCCGCCCCGCTGATCGGCAGCATCAAGGCTGCGCAGGACTATCAGTCGGTGATGACCGACATCGGGCAAAAGGCCGACCTGTCGCGCGCGGCGTCGGACCAGCTCGGCCGCAACCTGCTTGCATCCGCGCGCGCCGCCAACCAGATGCCGGCCGATCTGCAAGCGGGCGTCGATGCGCTCGCGGGTCTCGGCGCGAAGGTACCCGACGCGGTCGCGATGATGAAGCCGATCGGCCGTGCCGCGACCGCGTACAAGGCCGAGATCGCGGACCTGTCCGCCGCAGCCTTCGCCGCCACCGACAATCTCAAGGTGCCGGTCGCGCAGACCGGCAAGATCATCGACGTCATGGCCAGCGCCGGCAAGGCAGGCGCGTTCGAGATCAAGGACATGGCGCAGTATTTCCCGGCGCTAACCGCCGCTTATCAGGGGCTCGGACAGACGGGCGTCGGCGCCGTCGCGGATCTGGCGGCGGGTTTGCAGATCGCGCGCAAAGGTGCCGGCGATGCCGCCAGCGCCGGCAGCAACCTCGCCAATATCCTCCAGAAGATCGCGTCGCCCGCCACCAACAAGGCGTTCGAGAAGATGGGCGTCGATCTGCCGGCCGCGCTGAAGAAGGCCTATGCCGAGGGAAAGACGCCGCTCGAAGCCATTGCCGAGCTGACCAACA
>Ga0308158_10002186_pt1 | contig 18935 bp, 14 predicted proteins | sample PhyBR2_FD_201038 | JGI IMG/M metagenome (GOLD analysis project Ga0308158, IMG submission 201038) | Phyllosphere microbial communities from UC Gill Tract Community Farm, Albany, California, United States - DLSLB.R2 | ecosystem: Host-associated > Plants > Phyllosphere > Unclassified | place: USA...
TTAGCCATGTTGTTGGACCGCCTCTCGTTTTGCTGCTTTTGACGATGACTTGAATACTTTGCTATCGATATCAGGGATACTACCGAGTACCGGGAGATCAAGAATTTGTTGGACCTGATCTTCTGTCCGGATGCGACGGTCGAGTACTTCGCGTAAGAAGGCAAGTCCGACACCGAGTAAGAATCCGACGACTGCAGCGATTGCTGTATTTAAAATGATGTTCGGACTAACGGGTGACGTCGGGATGCCTGATTTCGATAAAACAGTAACGTTATCAACGCTCATTAATTTTTGAACATCTGAACTAAAGACCTCTGCAATCGAGTTAGCCATGTTTGATGCGAGTGATGCATCGGTACTTTGGACCGAAACATTAATGACCTGTGAGTTTTGTTCACTTTCGACCGTGACCATATTATTTAATGCAGCTACATTTGTCGGGGCGTTTGGAACTTCCTTCTGAACCTGTTCTAAAATCGCTGGGCTTTTGATGATGACCCGATATGTATTAACCAATGTGACAGACGACTGGACGGACTGTGCATCGATAACTTCGTTTTCTTGTTTTTTTGGAGTGACAAGAATCTGTGTTCCTGCTTGATACGTTGGCTTAATTAAAAAGCTACTGACGGCAAATGAGATGAGAGCGGCGACGATCGTCAACGCCAAGATGCGCCAGAACGATTTACGTAAAATCGAAAATAATTCCTGCAAGCTAATCGTTTCATTCATGGTCTAATTATTCTCCTTTATTTGTCTAATTCAGTGACTTTCCTACATCAACTAGGACTCAGTATAACAAATATTTGGGAAATGGTTGATGTTTTTTTAGGAAATGTCATACGTTTATTGAAAAACATTGCGTATAATAAAAGATGAATTGTTACTTTTTACATTCATTTCCGTATCTCGACATAGGAGGAATTTCTTTATGCATCGCTCGTTACAAGCGCTACAATTCTATACATCTCACTCGAAGGAGGATATCGCACGACTTCATGAACGGATTCGTTCGAGTCTTGCTTCGACGGAATCCTTGACGGATACGATGATCCGAATTACCGGTCAACCGCCACTGATTCCTTATGACGAAGATACCGTCACGGTCGACGAATGGAATGCATTCCTCGCCGGAAAACATCATGCGACATTAGCTGACTTTTACGGTACATTAGTCGCTCGTCCAATCTTGGACGAAGATGGTCCACTCCCGGACGAGGCAGAAGAACCACTTCCAACTCTTTCACGGAGTCAACGCGAACCGGAACCAAAACGACGTAAAAAAGAGAAAGAAATCAAGCATGCTGGAGCAAAACGACCGTTACCTTGGGGCTGGATCGCGCTGTTGATTCTTTGTTTCTTACTTGGAGCCGGTGGAACTTACGTCTACTCGACATACTTCGTAGGATCTGCAGATACGACACCAAAGGCTACTGTCGAAAAACCGGTCACAGTTGAAAAAACGAAGGAAAAGAAACCGACAGTACCAGAAGAGACTGCCGCTGTTGATGATGTCCTATACATCAAAACACGTTCGAGCAACATCTACCGGGAAGAGTCGATGACGACATTGCTGTACGAAGCCGATTTCGGTGACGGATATCGCATCGTCAAGAAAAATGACGGTGTGACTGAAATCGAATTGTCGGATGATTTAACGGGTTATATTAAAACGTCCGATACGACAAAACGGCTTGAAGGTGAACCACTTGCTGATGAAACGCTTTTGACGTGGGTCAACGATCAGCTAGATACAAGTTTTGTTACCGGGACCCTCATTGACCTTATCGGCAAAAGTAGTGAAGAACTGAATAGTCTTTATGGACCAGCCGATCGGACTTTCAATGATGAATTGCATGACTACCTGTTTTACGGAAATCACTTTTTTGTCTTGAAGGACAACAAGGTCATCGCCATTGACTGGACGGAGACGACTATTACGAATGAGCAATTAGCCTCACTCGCCCCACTTCAACTAGAAACGGAATCGACAGGACTCGTCACGAGTAACTCGTATCGTCTCCAACGTTTTGCAAAAGACGGAACGATCAGTCGGATTCGTCTAGCGGAACAATCGTTCTAAACGAAAAGCACCGAATCCGTGAGATTCGGTGCTTTTGTTCATTCCATATCGAGTGAATAGCGTAATGCCGTTTGTGTCTCTTTTAATGAAACTTCTGTCGGGTGCCAGTAATAAATTCCGTCGCCTTCTTTTCCACCCGTTCCTTCGAGTTTCAAGTTCTTCTGGTTACGGAAGGCATCCATGTAATCAAATGCTAAAGTACGCATCGGTTTAAACGAAACGTTCGTCTGAGCGTTTTTGCCGACGACATCCATGATGGCGTTGAAGTTACTGACTGAAACATCAGATGACAATTTGTTTGCGACTTGGGCGATGACTTCCCGTTGGCGCATCTGTCGACCGAAGTCACCACGTGGATCTTCATAACGCATCCGTGTGAACTTCAATGCTGATTTTCCATCTAAGTTGACTTTACCGACTGGGAAATGTGTCCCACTGACCGTAAAGTCGATGTCGTTATTGACCGTCACCCCACCGACTGCATCAACCAAGGACGTGAACCCTTCCATATTGATTTCTGCATAGTAGTTGATTGGGATATTAAGAAACTTTTCGACTGTCTTGATTGCCATCTCCGGTCCACCGAATGAATACGCATGGTTGATCTTATCATTTGTTCCTTTTCCGACGATATCAACCTTCGTGTCCCGGGGAATACTGATCAATCGACTTTCATTTCGTGTCGGGTTCAATGTCATGACCATGATTGAGTCACTGCGTCCGCGCTCTCCTGGACGTTGGTCGACACCAAGTAACAGAACCGAAACCGGCTTTTGATTCTCGACGACTTTGTCTCCCGTATTCTTGACGGGTGATTGAATTTTTTTGACCGTTTGGTCGACTTGATAATATGTATAGCCGATGAATCCGCCGACACCGACGACGAGGACAAGTGCGATCAATAGCATGATTTTCAGTGGTGTCCAGCGTTTTTTCACCTTACGTCTTTTTTTGACTCGTTCCAACTGCGTCCATTCCCTTCTGTGTTTTGCTTCTCATTAGTATCGGTTATGCATGAAAAAACTTACAGTCCGAGTATAACGAAATTTGAGAGCGATTTGTCAAAAACGGGAAAAGATGAAAAAAAGAGCATATCGTTCAGATAAGCTCTTTCGTTCATTAGATTGATGTTTGACTTTCTACCATATATGTTTTCTTCTCATAGTCATAGTTCATAATGACGAGTTTACGTTGAGTTGTCGAAGTCGGGAATACGTATGTTTTAGAGAGTGCTTTAATTCCGAGTCCATAGTCCAGTTCTTGTTTCGATTGAATCGATGTCCAATCAATCGAGTCCACTCCTGTCCACTCACCAAGACCTGAACCAGATAATACTGCATCCAATTGTTTCTCCGTCATGCCCGTCTTGATTTTCTTTCCTTTGAGCAATTTCATCTTACTTTCACGCGCACCTGAGTAAGTATCAATACGAAACAGATCTAGTGATTTTCCTGTCAAACGATAGACTGAACTATTTTTTTTCGTCATGAACTGAAACACAGATATGTTCGTAAAGTTCTTTTCATCAGAGAACGTGTATGCCGTTGTTTTTTGACCTTGTGATACGGTCGTGAATTCCGCCTTTTTCTTTAGTACCGTCGAACCACTTTTTTTCGTCAGTTGTTTCTTATAATCTTTCCCATAGATGACTTTTGCTGCTTGTTCGATTGTCATCCCCGCTTTTAATGCGGTGTAACGATCGGTTACTTTCGTTTCGTCTTTCGTCGCAGCCGATGCCGCTCCTCCGAATAAAGTCGTTCCTGCGAGTACTGTTGCTACTGCAACTTTCGTAAATGTCATTTTCATGTTCCTATCCCCTTTTTTAGAATGTTTGATAGTCTTCAACAATGTAGGTTTTCTTTTTAGCATCGTATGTCATATCGACGTAAACACGTGATTTTGTAGATTTTTGAAAGATATACGTTTTTCCTTTATATTCGCTTGCTTCTCCAGCTTTGATTTCAGCTTGGCTGTAAACACTACGTGTATCGGCTTCCATCACTCCACCCCATTCACCAAGACCCGTCCCTGATAATATGCCGTCAAGTTGTTTTTCCGTCATACCGAATTTAATTTTAGCTCCTGAATTCACCTTACGTGTGCTCTCGCGATATTTTGAATAACTATCCCGACCGATTTCTAGTTCTTTAAAGACAAGACGATACACAGAGTCATTCTTTTTTGTCATGAAAGCAAGTCCAGTGAACGTTGGAGGCGTCTTGACTTTGCGGTCGTAAAGTTCATAGTAGATTTCCTTACTTTTCCCTGACGTATTTTGAAGTACTTCCTTCATTTTCAATACTTGTGAACCGCTTTTTGTCGTTAATTGTTTTTTGTAGTCTTTGCCGTATAAGACTTTTGCGACCTGCTCCATCGTCATACCCGCTTTGAGTGCTGTGTATTGATTTGTCGCTGTTGTCTCGACTTTCGTCGCCGCCGATGCCGTTCCACTAAAGAGTGTTGATCCCGCGATGATTGTTGCCACTGTGATTCTCGTGAAGGTCGTGTTCATACTCTACTCTCCTTTTTAGTACTGACTATGATCTTCGACACGATACGCTTTCTTTTTCGTGTCATAGATGAAAAAGATGTATTGCCATTTATGTGTTGCTGTCGGAAAAACGTATGATTTCGTATGAATGATCGTTGCTTTCCCTGCTTTGACTTCTTTTTTTCGAAGAACGGATGTCGTATCGACGTGACCGAGTGTCCCGAATGCTCCGAGCCCTTTCCCCGTCAGTAATCGATCAACTTGTTGCTCCGTCATCCCGTTCTTGATTTTCGCACCTTTGATCAGTTTACGATCGCTCGTCCGGAATCCGGCTGCTGTATCACGCTTGAACTCCATTTGTTTCATCGTCAGTCGATACTTTGTCCCACCTGTCTCCGTCATGAACATCAGGACACCGATTGCTGACGGGAATTCTACTTTTCGATTCACGAGATCATAAAGTAGGACGTTCCGATCCCATTCCTCCATCTCGATTTCTGTGTTCAATCGTAAAACTTGTGAACCGTTTTTCACTTTCAGTTGCTTTTTGTACGTCTTGCCATAGAGGACTTTGGCGACTTGCTCCACTGTCATCCCCGGTTTTAAAGCACGATATTGTTTTATAGCGATCGTCTCAGCCTTCGTTGCTGCGGATACCGTTCCCGGAACAAACAAACCAAGCAGTAATACTAAATAGAGTGACACTATCATAATGCGTTTCATACCTGTTTCCTACTCTCTTCGATGACTCCATGAATCATCCTTATTCATTTTTCGTATTTCAATGAAATCCCGATTTCTGTATCAACCTCATATCGCTTTTTCTGCGTGTTATAGGACAAGGTGACGACCTGCATCTTTTTCGAATGCGACCGGTGGAATTGATAGATTTTGTAGCGCCCCGTTTTCATCGGACTTTCTTTGATGACGGACGAAACGTTCCAACTAAAATTCATTGACACCTGTCCGAGTTTTTTGCCGGATACCAGTTGGTCGAGTTGTTTCTCCGTCATCCCGTGGCGTAATGACGCCGGCTTCATGAGTGTTCGGCTATTTTCATACAACCCATTTTCCGTATCGGCTTGGTAGTACAGCGCTTTTTGTGTCAGGTAATATGTCTTCTGGTGCTGTTTCGTACTAAATTCAAGAAGCGTTGTCGTTGGAAGATTTTTAGAGGGGCGATCAAGTACGTATCCGAGGGACCGATACCCTTGTTCGTTATCGGTCGTTCCCGGTTTTTTCGTAAAGACGACGCTACCATTTTGTTTCTTGATGTATTTCCGGTACTCTTTTCCGTATAACGTCTTTGCGACTTCCGTTAGCGTCATACCGAACTTAAGTGCTTTGTACTCTTGTTTGATCTGTAGTGCTTCTTTGGATGCTGCCGATGCTGTAGTTGGAGCAAAAATTGACATCACTATGATTACGAAAACCATCAGTTTTGCTAGTACTTTCATTTCTATTTTCCCCTTCTAATTGTTCCTTCATGATGACTGTTAGACATGATTGTCTGCTTATTTTGTTTTAGGAGCTTCAATCGGAATGAGTCTATAGTTGTTGACCTTATATTGCTTCTGCTGATCATCAAACTTCATCGTCATATCGATTTGCTTCTTTGGATTAGAGCTTTGGAAGATATAAATCTTGATCCGTCCCTTATACTTATACGCTTTCCGTTCCTGTTTCGTCTGGACGGATGTAAAGTCCCATGACCAGCGCATTCCAACCTGACCTAATCCTTTTCCTGACAACAGTGCGTCGAGCTCTTCTTCTGTCTCATCTCCCTGAACATACGTCACATGCTTCAGTGTCCGCGTGCTCTCCCGAAGTCCCGTATTCGTATCCGCTAAAAATTGAATCGCTTTTTGCGCGAGATAATACGTTTTTCCATTTTTCTTCGTATAGAACTCAAGTGTCGTCCGACTCGGAAGGGTCTTCGACTGATCCACGAATGAATACGACCGGGACCGATATCCTTTATCCTGCTTCGCCCAATTCGCTTTTTGCTTCAAGACCGTTGCACCATTCTTTTGTGTTAGATGTTCCTTGTATGATGAACCGTAGACGACTTTTGCGATTTGCGTCAGTGTCAGTCCGAACTTCAACTTCCGATAATCGTTTAATGTTTGCTGTTCTTCTTTTGACGCTGCCCGTCCTTCGAGTGTCCCACTGAAACAGAGGACACCAATCAGAAAGACACATAGGATACGTTTCATCGTTCGACCTACTTTCCTTATTTCACGAGCTGGACGGCGCGATCGGCATTCAAGCGACCGTATCCGTACGTCGTGTCACGACCTTTTTTGCCGAGGTCCTTTGCTGACTTACGAAGAATCGATTCGACGTCCGTCACTTTGATACTTGGCTTTAAGCTATAGAGTACACTCGCGACGCCAGCGACATGCGGTGTTGCCATCGATGTGCCACTCCAAAAGATCGATTCGCCGTCTTGTAGGTAACTCGCGATATCTTGCCCCGGTGCGACGAGATCAAGCCCTTCACCGTAGTTCGAGAACGACGCTCGTTTATCGAATCGGTTCGTCGCCCCGACCGAGAACGCATATTTCGAACGTGCCGGATAGAACAGTTTCGATGCCCCTTCATTGCCGGTTGCTGCTGCAACGAAGATCCCTTTCTTGCGCGCTTCCGCTAAGGCATCTTCAATCGCTAAGGAAACGCCGCCACCACCAAGGCTCAAGTTGATGACTTTCGCCTTTTGTTTTACGGCGAACAGGATGCCTTTGGCGATGTTCGAGTTCGACGCATAGTTATTGCGCGAGATGACCTTGATCGGAATGATGCTTGCTCGATCGTTGATCCCCGTCATCCCGTACCCATTGTTCGATGTTGCAGCAATGACACCGGAGACATGTGTCCCGTGCCCGTGATCGTCATAAGCAAGTTGACGTTTATGGACAAAATCATAGCCGAGATCCATTCGGACGCGTCCAGCGAAATCCGCATAGGTCGGATTGATACCCGTATCGACGACTGCTACGCGAACGGTCGAACGTGACTTATTGGCAATTCGTTTGACCATCGCGTGATAACCGATGTCCGCTCCTTTTACGCCTCCGCGTTGTCCCGTATTTTTCAGCGCCCACTGGACGGACTGGAACGGATCGGTGCTGAGTAACTTCATCGGTTGATCGAGTTCGACGTACCGCACGCCCTTCGTTTTTTCGAGTTGGCGTTTGGCTGCCATCGCTTGGATGAAGCTGTTGTAGGAAAACTTCTCGAGCCGTAACGTACTGTCAATCGTTTCGTGATCAGTAGCCCGTGACGTCTGTGACAACGTACTCGCTTTCGTCGCCCCGTTCAGACGGACGACGAGACTCGTCGCTTGTCCGGTTGTCGTTGATTTTGTCGCATATTCCCGAATGGGTTCAAGGCGTTCGAGTTTATAGGGAATCGTAAATGCTTTATTCTTCGCCCCCGTCACTTCGATGTATTGTCGCCCACTCCACGTCAATGGGAAAAAGAGTGTTTTTTTACTATTCGCATACCGCGCATATGGATCTTTTTGTTTGTATTCCGTCTGCGACGTGTAAACGGTCGCTTTCTTGGAAGCATCAAAGGCGAACTTCAAGTGTGTTCCACCTGACAGATACGTCTTCGTATCAAAATAGAATAAGGCTTTCCCGCTCGCATCGAACGTTCCTTTGATGTAGCCTTTTTTCGTTTTGGCTTCGATGGCTGGGACTTTTTTCGCCGTTGTCGCAGCTTCTGTCGTATCCCATGTATATGTACCAAATGCACTCACGAGGAGAGCACTGACGATGACCTTTTTCATTTGGGTTTCACTCCTTATCGTTGTATCCTTTTTCATTATAATGGAAAAAATTGATTTTCCTAGTTCTTTTTACCTCTATCAATCAATGAATTGTCTGAAAAAAAGAAGCCCTGTTCGCACAGGACTTCTTGACTGCATTAAGGGATTAGTTTGACGGCGTTATCAGCGTTCAAACGACCGGCACCATAGCTCGTATCATAGCCTTTTTTCCCGAGATCCTTCGCTGATTTCTTGAGGATGCTTTCCACACTACTTGCCTTCAAGGACGGCTTCAGACTGATCATAAGACTCGCGACACCCGCGACGTGTGGCGTCGCCATCGAAGTACCACTTCCATATAACAGCTCCCCATCTGCGAGATAACTTGGAATCGAGACGCCTGGAGCAACGAGGTCTAGACCTGTTCCATAATTCGAGAACGACGCTTTCGTATCTTTTCGTCCGGTTGCACCGACCGACAAGACATATTTCGAACGGGCCGGATACGCGATCGTTCCGCGTCCTTCGTTTCCGGAAGCGGCGACGATCAAGATGTTCTTCTTGACTGCTGCGGCTAATGCCGACTCGATCGATTTCGAAGAAGAACTACCGCCGAGACTCATGTTGATGACTCGGGCACCTTGTTTCGTTGCATGCTGGATGCCTTTGACGAGTCCCGACACCGAACCAGCCCCTGACTCATCGAGCACCTTAATTGGAATCAACGTCGTCATCGGATTGATACCGGTCATCCCGTACGTATTATTTCCACCTGCTGCAATGATCCCGGCGACGTGTGAACCGTGTCCGTTATCATCCCACGCCGTCTTATCGCCATTGATGAAATCATAGCCAAGATCCATCCGGACTTTACCGGCGAAGTCGGCATACGTCGGATTAATGCCGGAGTCAAGGACTGCGACTTTCGTTGCAGACAGCTTCTTGCCTTTGATGCGTTTTTGCATGGCGACAAAGCCGATGTCTGCTCCCTTCAGTCCCTTTTTTTGTCCCGTGTTCTGCAGCGACCATTGATGTTTTTGATAGGCGTCGACACCGAATGCTTGGATCGGTGCGTCGAATTCTGCGAACGCAACGCTATTCGATCGCTCGAACTTTTTCTTCGCTGCTTCAGCTTCAACATAGGAATTATAGACGAGTCGTTCGATGCGGAGCTCAGACGCTATCGGTTCGATTTTTGAGGCACCGAACGATTGTGCCCGCATTGCACCAGGGCGTGTCTGAACAAGTAACGCCGGTTTGACTGCTTTGACAGCAGCTGCCATCGATTCCTCGATTGGTTCATAACGCGAGATGTAGGCAGGAACAGAATAACGGTCGCCCGGATAGCCTTCGAGGACTAAGTATTGTCGTCCGCTCCAACTGAGTGGAAAGTAGAGCGTATCATCCGTAACTTGATAGTAGCGATTGTAGACACGACCTGCTTCCGCATCGGCTTTACTGGCGAACATCGTTCCGTACGTATCGTAGTCGAGCTCGAACTCAAAATGCGTTCCTTTTGCGACGAAATCCTTCGCATCAAAATACCAGACCGCAAATCCATCCGAATCAAAGCGACCTGTTAAAGCACTACCGGCTTGCTTTGAGAACGCCGGGACTTCCTTTGCCTTCGTTAATGTTGCAGGACGAATCGTTTCCTGCTTTTCAAACGCATTGACTGGTACCGTACTACAGATCAAACCAAGCGCTAAGCTCCCTACTATCCATGTTCGCATCATTGTTCCTCCCTCTAGGTCTTTCTTACTAATACCCGGATTAGATGGAATTATGTGGAATATAGTGAAACATTGACGCGAATCAAAAAAACATCACTCTCGCAGGGAGAGTGATGTCTAATATTACTTGACTGTGACTGTGAATGTTTTGACGACTTTGTAGTTTCCTACTGTCGTGTATGTGACACGGATCGTCGTCTTACCTGCTTTGATTCCTTTTACGTTACCACGTGACGAGACTTGCGCGACTTTTTTGTTCGCTGATGTATACTGAACAGATTTGATCTTATCCGTTGCTGACGTATACGCGATACGTGTCGTCTGGTTCTTCTTAAGTGTTGCTTTTGTTGCTTTCAGCGTGACGCTGTTCGCTTTCGTTTCGATCGGTAAGACCGTTTTCAAGACAAAACCGTCTTTTAATGTAACCGTTGCTTCAACCGTCGTTTTTCCTGTTGCTTTACCTGTCAGACGACCTTTTGAATCAACTGTCGCTTTTTTCGTATCAAGGACACGGTAGCGTGTTGACGCAACTGCTGATGTCGTGTTCGTAACTGTCGTTTTCAAGTCGAGTGCTTTTCCTTGGTAGACAGCACCTGCTTTGATTGCTGCAACTGGCGCTTTTGTTGCTTGTGGGACGAAGACGCCGACGTAACCGTTGACTTCAGCTGTTTTGATACCTTTGACTGGAACCGTCAAGATACCGTTCTTATCTGTGACGAGTTTCGTGTTCGTGACACCACTAGCATCGACGAAGACTTGGTTCGCGTGTGTTTTACCCATGTTGACTTGAACTGTCGTATCTAGGGCTGCGTTTTTCCCGATGACTGTCGCGACACCTGTGTTGCGGTCTTTTCCGAAACGAACGCTTGAGATCAAGTCTTTACCCGCTTCTTTAGACGTGTTCGATGTGTGGTAAGCAACGTGTTGTTTACCATACGCATACTGTTTACGGACTTTTAGGAGATTCGTGATTTCATCATAGTACGGTGTCGTTTTCGACATGTACGATGCATCCGTCTGGTAGAGATCACCGTAGTAGACCGTTGGCACCGTGTTTTTGTTCGAAAGAAGGAACGCGTATTGCGCGACGACGTTTTCCGTCGAGTATTTCTTCGTTGGACTTGCGAGTTCTTTGTTGTAGATCGCAAGTGCCTTCGCTTCATCTTCTTTATTGTAGAGCTTCTCGAACGATTTCGGCTCGCCGTCTTTTCCGTACTGCGTATTCGTTTTGATGCCGTACGTATCAAGCATGATTTGGTTGACGCGGTTTTTCTCTTGGTCATGGTTGTTGACGAATGACCAGTTCGCTTGAACGTTCGTCGCGCCGTCACCTTCACGGTTAACGACTGAGACTTTCGCTAAGTCACGGAGTGCACGTTTGTTTGATGGCGTAAGTGCTGAACGGAGCGTGAAGTAAAGCTCTCCGTCCATGACGAGTTGCTCGTTATTGTTAGCTTTCATGTAAGCATTCTGTTCTGTTTTATAGCTCTCGATGTAGCTGAGGTAATCTTGTTTACCGAAGTGCGCTTTTGACACTTCTGCTTCTGCATTCAAGATTCTCGTATCATAGTGTGATGCTGCATCGATCCGGAAACCGTCGAACTTGTATGTCTCAAGCATCCACTTCATCCAGTTCTTTTGCTCCTTGATGACTTCTGGGTTCGAGTTCGCAAGGTCGACACCGATCAAGAACTCATCGTTGTTCGTCATCGTTTTGTTGTATGCCTGCGTTGGGAAGCCAGTCTCATCGACGAAGAGGAATTGATCTTCGATGTCGATCCCTGAGTTATCGTTTTGGTATGAACGTTCTTCTGATCCATAACCGTACGCAGCCTGCGTTTTCATGTATTCTTCCGTCAACGAAGCGATTTTTCCGTTTTCCGTTGAAGTGAGCAATGCTTCTTTTGTTTCGAAGCCGTTTTGTTTCATGTACTCGAGGTATCCTTCATCCTTCGCGTATTGCGAAAGCATCGGCTTCCAGTTCTCTGGTGAGACTTCATACCAACCGTCTGCTGCGAGATACGTATCGATGACATTCAAGTTCTGTGTCTTCGCTGCGTCAAGCAACCATTCTGGTAAGTAGTTCTTCGCATCGTCTTTGCCGAAGTAACGGTATGGTTTACCGTCTTTGTCCGTCATGACGCGGCCCATCCCCTGCCCTTGCAGTGATGTTCCATTGATGAACGATTTGTTCCATTCTTTGAGGTAACCATATTTTGCTTGTCCCATACCGCCACCTTTTGTGTAAGCGAGGTAAGGCGTTGCGAGGGTCTTCGTTTTCTCTCCGCCTGTGAATGGATTCGCGAACGGCTCACCTGAACTTGTCGCACGACGAACGAAAACAGCTTCACGTTGATTGAGACCGAGCATTTGGTTCGGTACGAGATCCATCTGGACTTTGATATTGTCGTCATGCAACATGTCGACCATCATTTCGAGTTGTGTGGCTTTTCCGTATTTCGTCGCAACTGTTTTATTTGGTCCTTGTGGGAACTCACCGAGGTCATAACGGTCAGCAATTGCATATCCTTCCATGTAACGCGCCATGTCGAATGAACGGTATGCAGGTGGTAACCAAACGTCTGTCACACCCCACGAGTTGAGCAATTCACCTTTTTTAGCAAGCGTCCGGTACATGTTGCTTTCGTATGGTTGATACAGGCTGAAGCTTTGGAAAATAACGCGGTTATCGAGTTTTTCACTTGGTGCGAAAGCCTTTGCGCTTTCTGGTGCATACGTCAGTCCGCTTGTCGCTACCAATGCCGCAAGCAAACCTGTTGAGACTTTTTTCGTCTTGTTCATGAGTCTAATCTCCCTTTAACTAATCTATATTTCTGATTATTTCTACCTAAAATTCCAAATAACATCACATAATTTAACATCTTCTTCAAAGTAAAGACAGTTATAAATTTATAAAACAGGTAAATAGATTTACCAAAATGCAATCGATTGCGCTAATTTGTCACAAAAAACCTCTTCCCACCGTAGTAGGAAGAGGTTTCGTGTTTCTTATAGTCCGAGAAGAACTGCCTTCTCGTAACCACCAGTCAAGACAGAGTTGTCATACGACTGAAGCTCTTTGTTGACCGTGATGACGTTCGACAATGTTTTGAGTGTTCCTTCTGGAACTTTGATCTTAACGATGTCGAGACCGTTCGTGATATCATCATCCGAATCAGCAAGCGAGATACTTGTTCCGACTGGGAGATTTTTTCCGTTCAACGTGTACTGTGCAGTGTTCGTTGCATCGTACATACCAGTGTATTGTACACCTTCCGTGAACTTGATACGGATCACGTCTTTTTCATCTTTTGCGTTAGCTGTGACTTTAGCGATTTCGAATGGCGAAGCCACTGGTGTGACTGGCGTTTTCGAAACTTTGAAGTCGTGTGTCGCTGTAGCGACCGTGTTACCGACATCGTCAGAGAGTGACTTGACGACGACTTTCCACTCTTCTCCGTAACCGTCTTTGTCGACGAGGTACTGGAGGTTATCGTTCGCAGCGACGCGGAAGTTCATATCTGAGCTATCCGTGTAACCAACGACTGATCCATCGATCGTAACGGTTTTACCGTTCTTATCTTTACCGATGAACTCAACTGTTGTTTTCGGCGGAAGTACTGTACCTTCTGCGTTGATGAGTGGCGTATCCGACTGATCAAGACCACGAAGTTTAACCGGTTCACTCATCATGACTGTGAAGTCATTCGTCAAGAGGTAACGGTCAATCGTCGTGATTTCCGCACTCTTCAGATCTGGAGAGTTAAGCGGTGAACCAGCATAGTTGAGGTCAAGCGATAACGCATCGTTTTTCTCGCCGTTCGCTTCTGCTTTGACAGAATCTTTTGCGAGCGAAAGTTTGAACTTATCGTTGTAGTAGTTCTCTTTCGTGTTGACTGTATCGTAGATTTCCGTCCAGTCCTTATTGAGCTCGAGTAGAACTTCGCCTGTCTCTTCATCGTAGTACGTGACATCAGCATACTGGCTGAAGTCTTCGTACAACTTCGTGTTCGAGTTGTAACGCTCGAGTTTCAACTTCTTCGAAGCAAGCAATGCTTTGACTGCGTCGAGGTCGAGACCTTTGAGCTGTTTGCTGAACATGATACGGAATTGTTCTGGCGACTCAACAACGACGCCTGCAGTTGGCTTGACTGTATCAGCAGCAACTGTGAAGTCGAGGTTTTGTGTCGTTCCGATGTTCGACTCATCCGAAAGGGCTGCGAAGTCCATCGTGTTCCAGATCTGGAGTGAGTGTTTACCAGGCGTGAAGTAGCCTTCTTTTGCTCCTGGATACGCTTCTTCTGGAGCAACACCCATCATTTTCGCATCGTTCAACGTGATGATGACTGTATCACGGCGATCGACACCTGTTTTGTTATCAAATCCGAGATACTCGACTTTGAAGTACTTCTCGCCGTATTGACCATCGATTTTGAACTTCGCGCCCGCGATTGGTTCTGAGAATTTCACTTCAAGTTGGTTCAGACCGACTGGTTTGACCGAAGTGACTTCTGGCTGACGTGCATCCGTCAACTTGAAGCTTGCTTTTGACTTCACTTCTGTATCCGTGCTGCTTGTGATTTTCGCAAGCACTTTAACAGTTGCGTTGTCCTGAAGTGGTGTTTCTTTATCAAGGATCAATTCGAATGCTTTTGGATTCGAAGGAATCGATTTGATACCGATGATACGTTTCGAACCGTCGAACTGCTCGATTTGGATGTTGTCGTTTGCGAGGTATTCGCTCTCGTCAACAGTCGGTAATTTCTTATCGAGACCGAACGATTTCAAGAGAAGGTCACGTGAAACGGCTTTATCGAGGAAGATCGTCACACGATCCGCTTGGTTCGATTCTGCTGCAAGAACGTTGATCAATTCAACTGGTGCTGGTGTAACCATGACCGTGCTGAATTTGACTTTCGCTTGTCCATCAATCTTACCGATCAAGTCTTTGTACTCGCCATTGACCGTCTCGATGATTTGCGCGTCGATTGTTGCTTCGATGTCTGTGTTGCTGAACTCAGACGTCAAGAGAACCGTCGCTTTACCATCTTGGATCGTGACGCGTTCTTTCGCAAGTGATCCGAATGAAGTCGATAATTTCAAGACGATATCGTCTGCTTTCGTATCAACTTCACCTGTTGCTTTGTTTTTCAACTGGAATGTGACTTCCGTGTTGTCTGATCCGTTTGCAAGGATCGAAGACGCTTTTGGTGTCACTTCAAGCATCCAGATGTTTTCGACGCTTTGCGTCATGAAGCTGAGTGAACCGAGGTCTTTCGCAACGCCACCGATTAAGATGCCTTTCGCGTCAACTGAATAGTCCATGCCGTACTCGAGCCCTTCGACTTCAAGAACTGCTGACTTCTTGTCTGCGCTGAGTGTCGCTGACTTGACTGTCGCACCTGCGATTTTGAAGTTGTCTGCCATGACAGAATCAACTGCACGCGAGAATGAGACTTCGACTTTCTCTTTTCCGATTGCTTTCGCTGAAGCGAGGACCGTGTTTGCGATCGTGAAGTCCATCGGAGCTGATTTGACATCGCCGACTTTGACGACGTAGCTGTGTGTTCCTTCTGGAATGCCACCTTGCGATGCCATGAACTTCCCTTTCGAGAGCGTTCCTTTTGCAACGATTGGCGTTGCTGACATGTCTTTGCCTGGGTAGATCAAGAGTTCTGCCATTGCGCCCACTGCTGGGTACATGACATCTGCTTTGACTGAAAGCATCTGATCATCGACGCTTCCCATGACGTTCGAGATGTTTGCTGCCTTGACTTCGTAGTTGATGTAACCTGTTACGACAGAGTTAGCACCTTTGTACGAGTAAGCCAGTTTATATTTACCTGCTTTTGAAGTCGATGGTGTTTTGAGGTTGAACTTGCTGATTGGACGCTTAACGATGATACCTGATTTGTACTGGATGCTGATCGTGCTTGGCAATTGAACTTTTCCGCCAACAGCAACCGGCTCGAGGACTGGTTCGAGGACATCAACTGGGTAGTTTTGAAGTTCGACTTTAAGAACAGCTTTCTTTGTCGTACCCGCTACCTTACCGTAAAGGACTTGGTATTTGTTGATGTATTTCTTTTCGAATTTGACAGAACCGCTCCATTTGACTGAACGCATTTCGTACTTGCCGTTTGAAAGTTTAACTTTGACTTTCGTCGGAAGCGTCAATTTCTTGACTGCATATTTCGAACCACCAGCGTGTTTCATCAAGATTGGAGAGATGTATTTAACCGAGACCTTCGATGCTGCATCAGCAGCAACCGGTGCTACGACAGACGCCGTGACTGCGAGCGCAGCTGCAGCAGCGTACAATTTGTTCGTTTTCTTCGAATAACCCATGTTTACTATTCCTCCTCTTTTCTGACAAATCAAAAGCGCAAATCCCAATTTTAAATCTACAATATAAGTAAAATATAGAAATATTTTACTTTAAAGCAGTTAAAAAATTCTTTAGTCGTCTTAGGAGGAGTACCTTCTGTTTCACGTGCGACTTTTCGTCTATCATCAAGACGATCATTCGTGAGCCATTATGTATCCGATTGGGATGAACTAAAGAAACTGCCGAAATCGCTTCAAAAAGCCATTTCTGATTGTAGATTCGTGCGCTTCACCGCTTCGTTTTTGAGAATCGGTAGAAACGCTACAGGTCAAATATACAAAACTAGGAAGAACGCTACAATAGATTTTTTGTAAAAAATAGGTGAATAGTAGTAAATAAAAATATATTTATATGGGCTGTGCATGGAAATTAAATTTTGGATTCACCCCTTTAAAGAAAACGCTTACATTTTATTAAATTTTTGTCTTATTTTCATTTTACTAAAATAAAGTTTTGTTTTTACGAGATGAAGTGATCTGCTTTTTCAATTGCCAGAAGAAATGATTCTCGGTGCAAACGATGGACATCATCGGCCCACATCTCAATCTTCGCTCCGCGTCGTTTTAATTCAATCGGTAATCCGCGACCAATCCAATCGAGCTGCCGTTGCAAAATATGACGTTTTCGTCCATCTTGTCGTTCCGCCTCCGTGAACTGGCGCAGATACTGCAAGACGTAACCGAATCCGAATTCAATCGGAATCCGCAGTTCCGCTCCTTTGTCCCGTATCCGGATGATACCGGCTCCATAATGAATCGCCCGAAACAATTCTTCGTTGATACGCTGATACCACGTTCCTTGTGTCAGACAGTGCGGCTCTAGTGCGCCTTTTTTCCCACTCGGTAAGACTGCGAAATAATCAATGACCATGTATCTGCTCCTTTTTATCAAAAATAGGTGAGTCCGCGAGGGGCTCACCTATCATGACAGGTCAAACGGTTCGATTGTTCGAAACGGATTTGAATCTTTTTCCCATCATTCAACATCGAAAAAGCTTTCCGAATACGCTATACTGGATTACGGGAATGGGAGGAATGCTCGTGACTATCATTATCTTTTGCCTCGTCTGTCTCATTGCGTATCGGATCCGCAAGCTTCCCGAAGCACTACGGACGATTTTACTCATCCTCGGTTTAATCAGTGGATGGTTCGCGCTCTTTGAGATGATCAGCTTCATCGAAGCTAACCCGTACCTGGCTGCAATCCCGATTGGACTGGGACTTGCTTACTGGTATTGGTACCGTAAAAAGAAACAAGCAAACGACAAAACCCCTTCCGACTCGTGAAGTGGGTTTTTCTTATGGTCGAACGAAAAAAAGCGATGTCTCCTCAATTGGGGACATCGCTTTTCGTGTTCAGGACTGAACTTTCCGTTCGATTGCTGCGATCTTCTCTTCAATCTCAAGCAACTTCAGTTCGTGCTCAAGTTCGAGACGACGTTTTTTGCGTTTTAGACGATCGAGTTCTTCTGCGAGTGACTCGTTTGATGCTTCCGGCTTCGGAGGGGCTTGCTCCATCGATTGACGGAGTGGGTCAAACAAGTTTGATTTCGCGAACTGAGCCGCTTCCGGTCCGAACATATCTTGGATGAGTGGGAGAATCTTGTTCATCGCGGTTCCTGGAATCTGTGACTTTTCATCGACGAGACGTTTGAGCGCCAATTCATCGACGAGATACCCTTTTCCGTCCTGTTCGGCATGCAATTCGCCTGTCCGGATCCAGCGACGGACTGTTTCTTCTGAGACACGTAACAATTCACTGATCTGTTTTGTCGTTAACATCGTCATCCCTCTTTCCCTCTAGTATTATCTTTACTATACACACATGTGTGCGTGTGTGTCAAAAGATACACACATCAAAAAGAGACCCTCTAATTGAAGGTCTCTCTGCTTGTTAGGCTCCACGACGAACGAGTAACCAAAGACCGACGATCGCAAGTCCTGCTCCCGTTGCTGCATATGGGAATGGCTTGTCTTCACCTGCTTGTGGTAATGTGCCCGTTGCTGTTGATGTCGTTGACTGTTTCGTCGCAGCATCGACTGCTTTGACTGGTGTTTCTGTCGACGTTGGAGTTGGTTTTGGCGTCGGTTTCGCGATCGGTTCTGCTTTCGCGATTTCTGCGAACACGATCGAACCGAGGCTACCTTCTTCGATCGTTACACCGGCTTCTGGTGATTTCCGAACGACGTATTTCAACAACTCATCAATCATCTCTTGCTCTTCTGGCGATAATGCTTCTTCGTCACTCGCCATCAATTTCATTGCTTTCGTTTGCATAGCGAATGACTCATATTCTTCGAACATCTCTTCTTCCATGTCTTCCAGTAAGGCATCCATATCAAGATGGTGCATCGCTTTGACTGTATAGCCTTTTGCGACTTCTGTCTTGATCGTATACGTTCCTGGGTCGAGTTGGATTTCCATCGAATCATCTTTCGCGACTTTTTCCTGATAGATATCTTTTCCTG
>Ga0308158_10002187_pt1 | contig 18926 bp, 20 predicted proteins | sample PhyBR2_FD_201038 | JGI IMG/M metagenome (GOLD analysis project Ga0308158, IMG submission 201038) | Phyllosphere microbial communities from UC Gill Tract Community Farm, Albany, California, United States - DLSLB.R2 | ecosystem: Host-associated > Plants > Phyllosphere > Unclassified | place: USA...
TCATCAAGAAGCGCCGCAAGCGCATGGCGAAGAAGAAGCACCGCAAGCTGCTTCGCAAGACTCGCCACCAGCGCCGCAACAAGAAGTAAGCGGCACGACACCGAGCGCCTGTCTTCGGACGGGCGCTTCGTGTCTGCGGCCGCAGAAGGAGACGTCATGAAGTCGATCACCGTCGAGCAGCTCGCGCAGCGCGAGGGGGTGCCCCTCATCGATGTGCGGGAACGTCACGAGTTCGAGGCCGGGCACGTGCCCGGTGCGATCAACCTGCCGATGTCCGAGCTCGGCGGTCGTCTCGACGAGCTGCCCGGTGAGGCGTTCGACGTCATCTGCGAGCTGGGCGGTCGCTCGGGTCGCGTCGTCGAAGCGCTCTCCGAGCGCGGCCATGACGCCACCAACGTCGAGGGCGGCACGGCCGCCTGGGTCGCCCAAGGGCGGCCGGTCGCGCAGTGACCACGCTCACCATCATCGGCAAGCCCGACTGCCACCTCTGCGAGGTCGCGAGCGAGATCGTCGACGCCGTCGTCGCCGAGATGCCGGATGCTGCAGCTGAGCGACTCGAGATCGTCGAGCGGTCCATCGCCGACGATCCTGCGCTCTACGAGCGCTGGTGGGAGAAGATCCCGGTCGTTCTCATCGATGGCGAGCTGCACGCGCACTGGCGTGTATCGCCCGACCGTCTGCGTCAGGCTCTCGAGGAGGCCATGAAGTGATCCGCCATGTCGTCAGCTGGAAGCTCGCCGCCGAGGACTCCGCGGTGCGCGCGGAACAGGCGGCCGAGGTCGCTCGTCGCCTGAACGCGCTGATGGGCGTCGTGCCCGAGCTGCGTGCGGTGTCTGCGGGCGCGAACGTCGCGTATCCCGACGTCAACTGGGACGTCACGCTCGTCGCCGATGTCGACTCCCTCGAGGCTCTCGAGGCTTATCAGGTGCATCCCGCTCACAAAGAGGCCGGGGCGTACATCACGTCGGTCGTCGCCTCTCGCGTCGCCGTCGACTTCGAGGTCTGACGAGCCCGAGCCGAGCGGGTTATGCGAATGTGGTGAAGGCCCGGTCGGGTCGAATAGAAACTCGCAGTCTGACGGTGGCAGTTCGCCAACCTGCGTGCTAGCTTGTTTACGCGCGTAGATGGCCTACGTCGACAAGCCCGGGGGGACATTATGACCGGCTGGAAGAAGACCGTTTTGGGGGCTGCGGCAGCAGTTCTTCTTGTTGGAGGAACGGCTGCACCTGCAAACGCTGCAGGGGGCTCACACGGCACGTACTGTGGTCCAACGACGGCGACATGTCAGTTGGTGTCGTCGCTTCATACCACTTCGGGAAGCGTCACCATCGAGTGGCACAACAGCGACAATCCCTACGAGATGATCCTCCAGCTGAACGGTCCGAACAACTACACGTGCCGGCTTGAGGGAGCTGGGTCATCGAAGTCGAAAATCTGCCCGAGTGTGCCCGCAGGAAAGATGACTCTCACTATGTACAAGGCCAAGAGCTACCACGCGTATTTCGGAGCCTCTTGGTCCTAGGCCAAAGCGGTTGACCACGACGCCAAATTGCTATCAGCGCTTTGCGATTCTATGAGGCTGCGGGCAAACGGCAAGCAGACGCGCGAGCGACGAGATCCGCGCCCTCCTGGCGCGGATCTCGTCACGTCGCGGGTCGACTCTATCCGGCGCCGGAGACCTCGCAGTTCACGCAGGCGGAGCAGAGGGGGCGGTCATCGGCCCGCGGAGAGTGATGCGTCGTCGTTCTATGACTTCGACGCTGCAACGAAACCGTGATCGAGGGGGCGGGGCCAGTGGCACGTCGGCCGCGACACGCATGAGAGAATTTGCATGTTATCCGTGAGTCCAAGCCCCTGTCACAAAGGAGTGGCCATGAAGCGCCGTCCCCTCATCTGCGGCACCGCAGTCGCTGCAGCCGCCGTCCTCGCACTCGCCGGCTGCGCGAGCAACCCCGGTTCGGACGGTGACGCCGACAAGCCGGCATCCGGAGCCGACGCCGCCGACTACGGCCTCGTCGCCGACGGCACGCTGACCGTCTGCTCCGACATTCCCTACCCGCCCTTCGAGTATGAAGGCGGCGACAATGGTACGCAGTACACCGGCTTCGATATCGAGTTGCTCGTTGCGATCGCCGAGGAACTGGATCTGAAGATTGTCGTGCAGGACACCGGGTTCGAGGCACTGCAGTCGGGTGCGACGCTGCTCGCCGGCACCTGCGACCTGGGCGCGTCCGCCATGACGATCACCGAGGAGCGCAAGGCGAACATCGACTTCTCCGAGCCGTACTACGACTCGCTGCAGTCGCTGCTCGTGCGCACCGACTCGGGCATCGAGAGCATCGACGACCTCGACGGCAAGAACGTCGGTATTCAGCAGGGCACGACGGGCGAGATCTACGCCAAGGAGAATGCCAAGGGCGCCGAGCTCGTGCAGTACCCGTCGGACGGCGAGCTGTGGCCGGCCATGCAGTCGGGGCAGATCGATGCGATCCTGCAGGACCAGCCGGTGAACCTCGTGCACGAGAAGGCCGACTCGGACTACAAGATTGTCGAGACCTACGAGACCGACGAGTCGTACGGCTTCGCCTTCGCCAAGGGTGAGAAGGAAGAGCTGCGCAAGGCCATCGACGCCGCGCTGCAGGACCTGCGCGACAGCGGTGAGTACGACAAGATCTACGACGAGTTCTTCTCGGCCGAGTGACCACTGATCTGATCACCGAGAGGCACGAGACATGGCGCTGAAGCGCAGAACGAGAACGCTGCTGTACCGCGTGACGATGTACGTCGTCTTCTTCGCGGTCGTCGCGGCGGTGGCGCTCTCGATCAACTGGCAGCGGGCGATCCCGCAGTTCTTCAATCTCGAGGTGGCGGCGAAGCTCTTCCCCGACATCATCCTGATCGGGCTGCGCAACACGATCCTGTTCACCCTGATCGCCTTCACAGGAGGTGTGCTGCTCGGCATCATCCTCGCTCTGATGAAGCTGTCGAGCATCGGGCTGTTCCGCTGGGTGGCGACGGGATGGATCGAGCTGTTCCGCGGGCTCCCGGCCCTGCTGACGATCTTCTCGGTGGCGTTCATCGTGCCGATCGTCTTCGGCTGGAAGGTGCCCGGCGGTCCCGTCGGCGCAGGTCTGCTCGGCCTCATCCTGGTGGCCTCGGCGTACATCGCCGAGGTCATCAGGTCGGGCATCCAGGCCGTGCCGAAGGGGCAGACCGAGGCTGCCCGCTCGCTCGGCATGTCGCCGATGAAGACGATGTTCTGGATCATCCTCCCGCAGGGTTTCCGCATCATCATCCCGCCGATGACCAATGAGCTGGTGCTGCTTCTGAAGGACACCTCGCTCGTCTTCATCGCGGGAAGCTTCATCTGGTCGAAGGAGCTCACCACCTTCGCCCGTGACGCGAACTCGGCGAATGCCAACGCGACGCCGCTCATCGTAGCGGCGCTGCTGTACCTGGTTGTGACCATTCCTCTCACGCGGTTCACCGCGTGGCTGGAGCGACGGATGGCGAAGGAACGATGAGCACCGACCTGATCGACGTGCATGCCCCTGCGATCCAGGTGCAGGGCCTGGTCAAGGCCTACGGCGACAATGTCGTGCTCAAGGGCATCGACCTCACCGTGCTGAGCGGAGAGGTGGTGTGCATCATCGGCCCGTCGGGTTCGGGCAAGTCGACGATGCTGCGCTCGGTGAACCTGCTCGAGACGCCGACCGACGGCCGCATCCTCGTCGAGGGCATCGACATCACCGACCCCGAGACCGACATCGACCGCGTGCGCCAGCGCATCGGAATGGTGTTCCAGAGCTTCAACCTGTTCCCGCACCTGTCGGTGCTCGACAACCTCACCGTCGCGCAGCGGCGGGTGAAGAAGCGCAGCAAGGACGAGGCGGAGCGCGTCGCCCGCGAGATGCTGGGACGCGTCGGTCTGGCCGAGAAGGCGGATGCCTTCCCCAGCCACCTCTCGGGCGGACAGCAGCAGCGCGTCGCGATCGCCCGCGCTCTGTGCATGAACCCCGACATGATGCTCTTCGACGAGCCGACCTCGGCTCTCGACCCGGAGCTCGTCGGCGAGGTGCTGCAGGTCATGCGCACCCTGGCCGATGAGGGCATGACGATGCTCGTCGTCACCCACGAGATGGGCTTCGCCCGTGAGGTCGGTTCGCGCCTGATCTTCATGGACGGCGGCTACATCCTCGAGCAGGGAGATCCGCGAGAGGTGCTGTCGAACCCGCAGCACGCCCGCACACAGGACTTCCTGGCGCGCGTGCTCTGAGCACGACCACTCGCACGAAGAGAGATCCCCTGGCGCTCCGGTGGCAGGGGATCTCTCTTTTGTGCGGGCCCTGACGGTCGGCACCGAAGCGGTGAGATCGCCTGCGAAGTGGGTCAGATGGCCGGATGCCAGCGATTCCGAGGTTCTTCGTCCCTCTTCGCGCTGCACGCGCTCTCTCCGTGCGAGAGGGCGCGCATCCGGGCTGTACCGGGGCAGATGTTCGTCCTTGTCCAGGGGCCTGCGTGAGGCCGGAACTCGAGCGCGGGAGGGCGGTGGAGATCGGGCCGCCTCCGCTCGCCTCTATGATGGACCTCGATCTGGGCAAAAGTACCCGGGTATATGTACGCAACGTCTGGGGAGGACAAATGGGGACGACTGATGTCACGCCGCACGATGGGGAAGCAGGAACGGGCGCAAGCCGCCGGACGGTGGTGAAGGGCTTCGCATGGTCGGTGCCCGCCGTCGCGGCGGCGATCGCTGCGCCGATCAGCTCTGCGTCGACCGGCTGCGGTACCAATGCGGGGTCATTCGGGACGACAGCTCCCGGTGTGCACGACCGGTGGATTCCCAAGTGCGCGACGCGCATCCGGTACATCGTGCGGGCGGGCGGCGGAGCGGCCACGGGGAAGTCGGGGAACCCGCGGTATGCGGGCGCCGAGATCACCGGTGAGTTCGTGCTGCCTGCGGCGTGGGCGGGAGGAACGCTGAGGCTCGTCGTCGGCGCTGGTGGAGAGGCTGTCTTCGGCGGACTCGCTCGGGGCGGCATCGGCTTCGGCAGAGGCGGCAATGGCACCGACCTCACGAAGAACGACGGTACGAGCGCATGGTCGCTGGCAGGCGGGGGCGGCAGCGCCATTCTCATCGGGGGCACACCACTCGTGGTCGCCGGCGGCGGAGGCGGTGGACCGGTCGCGCTGCAGAAGAGTCAGAACGGAACTCAGATCGTCGAGGCCCAGGCGGTCTTCGCGCCCCACGCGGGATCCGGATTCCCCTTCGGCAAGGCCAACCATTTCGAGCCCAACGCCGTGGGGTTCGGTGTGAAGAAGGCGGGTGCGGTCACTCCCGCTGCGCTGATCGCACCCGCGCGAGGCGGGGCCAACGGCGGTGCGGGCGTCTCCGGCCGATGGATCACCTCGTCGACCGACAACTTCTCCGCCGCAGCCTCCTTCGCCGGAGGATCCGGTGCGGCGCTGGGGTCGGGCCTCAATGGCGGAGGCAACGGAGGCAACGGTGCGGCGCCGCAGTACTACACCCTGCCTGGCGAGACTGTCGGAGCAGACGTCTCGCCGAGCGGGGGAGGCGGCGGTGGCGGCTACCACGGAGGCGGCGGGGGAGGCTTCGCGTTCTTCCGCGAGAACATCACCAATACGCCGCGACCCGTGGCGGCAGCATCGGGTGGCGGGGCAGGATCATCGTTCCTCGCGAGCCGCGTGGCGGGCATCACAGTGAAGGGTGACGTCGGCGTATTCACCGGCGGCGCAGACACCAACCCCGGGCACCAGGGCCGGGTCTGGATCTCCTGGAGCTGAACACGGCCGACGCTGAACCCGAATCAGCCGAGGGGGACGCGCCGATCTGGCATCCTGAACTGTGATGGAGATCGGCGCGTTCCTCGGCCTCGAGCAGCTCACCTGGGGCATGCTCATCCTCGTCGTCATAGCCGCGTTCGGCGCCGGATGGATCGACGCGGTCGTCGGCGGAGGCGGACTGCTGCAGCTGCCGGCCGTGCTGCTGATCCCCGGCATCACGCCCGTGCAGGCGCTGGCGACCAACAAGCTCGGCTCGATCTTCGGCACCGCGACCAGCAGCGTCACCTACTACCGGCGGGCGAGACCCGACATCCGCACAGCCCTGCCGATGGCGGCGATCGCACTCGCCGGGTCGTTCGGCGGAGCCGCCGTGGCGACCGTGCTTCCGGCATCCGCCTTCAAGCCGATCATCGTCGTGGCACTGCTCGCCGTCGCGATCTTCACCGCGCTCAGACCGCAGCTGGGAGCCGCGACCGCTCTGCGGTTCTCGGGGCACCGGCACCACGTCGCGGCGGGGGCGGCCGGCTTGGTGATCGGCTTCTACGACGGGCTCATCGGCCCTGGCACTGGCACCTTCCTCGTGATCACGCTCGTGGGTCTGCTCGGATACGACTTCCTCCAGTCGAGCGCCAAGGCGAAGATCGTCAACTTCGCCACCAACGCAGGGGCGCTCATCCTCTTCATCCCGCACGGAGCCGTGCTGTGGATGCTCGGCCTCATCCTCGGAGCGGCGAACATCGCCGGCAGCTATCTCGGCTCGCGCATGGCGATCTCGCGGGGGTCGGGATTCATCCGCGTGGTGTTCCTGTGCATCGTGATCGTGCTCATAGCGAAGCTCGGATTCGACGTCTGGAACGAGAACGTCGAACCCCTCCTCGCGGCGCGCTGAACAGCATCCGGAACCCCAAGTCCGAACCGCGTAACCCGGCATATCGCACCGCCGAGATCGTTGCCACGGCAGGGGTCTTCCCGCGTAGACTCCGAATTGTGCCCGCCCGGGCGCAGCAACGCTCCACGGAGGAGGGACGATGAAGTCAGGAAGCATGAAGAGAGCACTGGCCGGTGTCGCCGGGCTCGCTGCCGCAGCCGTCGTGCTCAGCGGATGCTCTGGATCGGGTGACCCGGGCGACGGCGAGAAGATCACGCTCGAAGTGCAGTCGGCGATGGCGGAGGGGACGCCGCGCTACGACGCGCTCAGCGCGCTCGCGAAGGCGTACGAAGACGACAACCCCGACGTGAAGATCGATGTCGTGGCCATGGGCAGCGACTACGAGGGCGACATGAAGGTGCGGATGGGCTCGGGCGATCTGCCCGACATCTGGGCCACGCACGGCTGGTCACTGCTGCGGTACAGCGAGTTCCTCGAACCGCTGAACGAGCAGCCCTGGGCAGACGAGCTCAATCCCGTGCTCGACTCGACCATGAAGAACGACGACGGCGAGTTCTTCGCTCTTCCGCTGACGACCGATGTCGCCGGCATCCTGTACAACAAGACCGTGCTCGAGGACGCCGGGGTCGATCCCGCGTCGCTCGGCAGCATCGACGCGTTCGATGAGGCGCTGGCGAAGGTGAAGGACGCCGGCGTCGTGCCCATCTCGAGCTCGGGCAAAGACGATTGGTTCGCCGGCAACGTCGCCGACTGGCTCGGTTCCGGCTCGTACGACGAGGCCGAGTCCGAGAAGCTCGCCGACGGTGAGTTCGTCGACAGCGGCTTCGAGGCCCTGTTCGGCAAGCTCGACGAGTGGGCCAAGGCCGGGTACTTCAACCCCGACTTCTCTTCCGCGACGAGCGACGACATCGCCACGGCTCTCGGGCAGGGCAAGACCGCCTTCGTGATGATCCAGAACAGCCTCGCGCTCAGCGCCAAGCAGTTCGTGCCGGACGCGCAGCTCGGCTTCATTCCGGTGCCGGCGATCAACGGTGACCCCGAATACCTCATCGGAGGCGAGGGCGTCGCGCTCGGCGCCTGGCGCGACGGCGAGAACAAGGATGAGGCTCTCGACTTCCTCGCGTTCCTCGCAGAGCCCGAGAACATCGGAGAGTTCGCCAGCGAAGACGGCAACCCGGCCGGCCTGACCGGCATCGACGTCGACCTCGGCGACCTGTCCGACAGTTACGAGCAGTTCTTCACACCGGGCGAGGTGCGCATGGTGCCCTACTTCGACCGGGCCTACCTGCCGAACGGCATGTGGAACACGCTGATCTCCACCACGGGCGGGATCATCACCGGGCAGACCACCGTCGACTCGGCGGTCAAGCAGACCGAGGCCGAGTTCGGAACGCTGTACGGTCAGCAGTAGCACCCGCGCGCGACCGGGGTGAGTTCCCGACACCCCGGACGCACAGGAGGATCGATGACCGTCACCCGCACACCGCATCCCACGGATACGGTCTCCCTCGTCGCGCCCGGGCGACGCAGGAGGTCGCGCACGAGCAGCATCTTCCCGAGACGACTCGACTGGTTCTACGTTCCGGCGCTCGTGCTGTTCGCCGTCTTCTCGATCTACCCGCTCATCAGCGGCGTGAGCCTGTCGCTCACCAACTGGAACGGGTACAGCCGCAGCAAGGCGTTCATCGGCTTCGACAACTACCTGCGCCTGCTCGACGACGAGGTGTTCCGCACCGCGCTGGTCAACACTCTGATCTACGGCGTCGGCAGCACGATCATCCAGCAGGTGCTGGGGCTCGGTCTCGCGGTCGTGCTCGACCGCGTCGTCCGAGGGGCGTCGCTGCTGCGCGCCGTGATCTACCTGCCGGTGATGGTGTCGCCCGTCGTGCTCGGCACGATGTACTACCTGATCTTCCGGTACAACAACGGCGCCCTCAACGACCTGCGCGCGGTCTTCGGTGCAGAGCAGGTCGCGTGGCTGTCGGACGCCACGGTCGGCATAACCGTGATCGTGATCGTCAACTCGCTGCAGTTCGTCGGCATCTCGATGGTGATCTACCTCGCAGGGCTGCAGGGCGTTCCCACCGAGTACTACGAGGCCGCACAGCTCGACGGCGCGACCTGGTGGCAGAGCTTCCGCAGCATCACGCTCCCGCTGCTGCAGCCGGCCTTCGCCACGAGCATCGTGCTCAACCTCATCGGCGGCCTGAAGCTGTTCGACGTGGTGCAGGTGCTCACCGGCGGGGGACCAGGTCATTCGACCCACTCGGTATCGACGCTGATCGGCGAGACGTATTTCTCGAACCAGGCTGCCGGCTACTCGGCGGCGATCGGCGTCGTGCTGTTCGTGCTCATCGTGGCGGCCACCTTCGTGCTGAACTCGCTGCTGAGTCGAAAGCGGGTCGAGCTGTGAAGGACGTCTCGACGCCCGCGAAGGGGCTCATCTACGCAGGTCTCGGGTTCATCGCCCTGCTTCAGCTGCTGCCGTTCTATTTCGGCCTCACCACGGCATCCAAGCCGAAGACCGACCTCACGTCGCCCTGGGTGTTCCCCGGTGAGATCCACTGGGCCAACTTCCAGACGGCGATGCAGCAGGGCAACATCCTTCAGGCGATCGGCAACAGCGCACTGGTGACGCTCGTCTCGACGGTGCTGGTGTGCGTGCTCGGCGCGTTCACCGCCTACCCGCTCGCGCGGCGCATCACCCGCGGCAACCAGCTGGTCTACGCCTGCATCATCAGCCTGATCATGATCCCGCCGCTGTCGGTGCTCGTGCCCCTGTACACGCTCATGAAAGACCTTGGCGGGCTGAACACGCACTGGGGCATCATCGTGCTGATGGTCACCGGCAACCTGCCGCTGGCGGTCTTCCTCTACACGGCCTTCATGCGCAGCCTGCCGGTGTCGATAGAAGAGGCCGCGACGGTCGACGGCGCGGGACCCCTGCAGGTGCTGTTCCGCATCGTGTTCCCGATGCTGCGGCCGGTCACCGCGACGGTCGCGATCCTCGCTGGTGTCGGCATCTGGAACGAGTTCGCGCTGAGCACCTACTTCCTGCGCACCGACGAGACGCGTACGATCGCGCCCGCGGTCGCCGGGTTCTTCGCCTCGCAGGGCAGCAACCCCGGAGCGGCGGCCGCCGCATCGCTCGTGTCGGTCGTGCCCGTGCTGCTCGCGTATCTGTTCCTTCAGCGCAGCTTCATCAAGGGCATGGTCGCCGGCTCGCTGAAGTGAGGGCGGATCAGCTCTGCGGCACGCGGTACTTGAAGCCGACGTGCGACCCGACGTAGCCGAGACGCTCGTAGAAGCGATGCGCGTCGGTGCGAGCGGCGTCCGACGTCAGCTGCACCATCGCGGCGCCGACCGAGGGAGCCGCGTCGTCCGACACCCAGCGCATCACTGCCGACCCGATTCCGCTCGAGCGGAGATCGCTGCGCACTCGCACCGCCTCGACGAGCAGCCGGCGTGCGCCCTGCCTGGCCATCCCGGGGATGGAGGTGAGCTGCAGGGTGCCGACGATCGCGTCGTCGAGCTCGACGACGAGCAGGTCGTTCTCGACGCTCGCGAGTATGTCGTTCAGTGCGCTCAGGTACGCCGGGCGATCGGCATCCGACGCCTGATCACCGCGGGATGCGCTGATCGGGTCGTCGGCGAGCAGCGCGATGACGCCATCGGCGTCGGCCGGCGTCGCGCGACGCAGCAGCGCGCGCCCGGCGCGCGAGTCGATCGAGTGGGGAAGGGGGATGGATGCCAGCATGCGCCCAGTCTTGCAGCACCGCCGAGACCCGCGCAGACGCAGACACCCCGTGCTGCAGCTGCCTGCAGCGCGGGGTGCCGGTGATGCGTCGCGATGACGGTGGTCAGGCCGAGGCGACCTCGGCGTCTTCAGGCTGTGCGTCGACGCCGGCCTCGGCGCGCTGCTCGGGAGTGATGGCCGCGGGCGCCTCAGTGAGCGGGTCGAAGCCGCCGCCCGACTTCGGGAAGGCGATCACCTCGCGGATCGACTCCGTCTTGGTCAGATGCTGCATGACGCGGTCCATGCCGAGCGCGATTCCGCCGTGCGGGGGAGCCCCGAACTTGAACGCCTCGAGCAGGAATCCGAACTTCTCATCGGCCTGCTCCTCGGTGATGCCCATCACGGTGAACACACGCTTCTGCACGTCTTCGCGGTGAATGCGGATCGAGCCGCCACCCAGCTCGGACCCGTTGCAGACGATGTCGTACGCGTAGGCGAGAGCAGAACCGGGGTCGGTGTCGAAGGTGTCGGCGAACTCGGGCTTGGGGCCGGTGAACGCGTGGTGCACGGCCGTCCACGCACCCGATCCCACCGCGACGTCGCCCGAGGCGACAGCGTCGCCGGCGGGCTCGAACATCGGGGCGTCGACGACCCAGGTGAAGGCGAACACATTCGGATCGAGCAGTTCGAGGCGGCGGCCGATCTCGACGCGGGCTGCGCCGAGCAGCGCGCGGCTCGCCTTCGTCTCACCCGCGGCGAAGAACGCGCAGTCGCCCGGCTTCGCGCCGACGAGCTCGGCGAGGCCGGCCTGCTCTGCCTCCGACAGGTTCTTCGCCACCGGGCCGCCGAGCGTTCCGTCCTCGTTGAACAGCACGTATGCGAGTCCGCGGGCGCCGCGCTGCTTGGCCCAGTCCTGCCAGGCATCCAGCGTCTTGCGCGGCTGCGAGGCGCCGCCGGGCATCAGCACGGCGCCGACGTACTCCGACTGGAACACTCGGAACGGCGTGTTGGCGAAGTACTCGGTCGCCTCGACGAGCTCGAGACCGAAGCGAAGGTCGGGCTTGTCGGAGCCGTACTTCGCCATGGCGTCGGCGTAGGTCATGCGCGGCAGCGGGGTCTGCACGTCGACGTCGATGGTCTTCCACATCGCGACGATGAGCGACTCCATCATCTCGATGACGTCCTCCTGCTCGACGAACGACATCTCGATGTCGAGCTGGGTGAACTCGGGCTGACGGTCGGCACGGAAGTCCTCGTCGCGGTAGCAGCGGGCGATCTGGAAGTACTTCTCGACACCGCCCACCATCAGCAGCTGCTTGAACAGCTGCGGCGACTGCGGCAGCGCGTACCAGCTGCCGGGGTGCAGGCGCGCGGGCACGAGGAAGTCACGGGCGCCCTCTGGCGTGGAACGCGTCAGCGTCGGCGTCTCGACCTCGACGAAGTCGCGCTTGTGCAGCTCGTCGCGGATCGCCTTGTAGACGTCGGAGCGCAGGCGCATCGCGGCAGCCGGGGTCGGACGACGCAGGTCGAGGTAGCGGTGCTTCAGACGCACCTCCTCGCCGATCGGGTCGGACTCGGCCAGGCCGCTCGAGACCTGAAAGGGGAGGGGCGCCGACTCGCTGAGCACGACGACATCGGCCGCGATCAGCTCGATCTCGCCGGTGGGCAGGTTGGGGTTCTCGTTGCCCTCGGGGCGGCGGGAGACCTCGCCGGTCACCTGCAGCACGAACTCGGAGCGCAGCGGGTGAGCCACCTCTTCATCGCGGATGACGACCTGCGCGATGCCCGACGCATCGCGAAGATCGATGAACGCGACGCCTCCGTGATCGCGGCGACGATCGACCCAGCCCGAGAGGGTGACGGTCTGACCGATGTGCTCGGCTCGCAGTGAGCCTGCCGTGTGTGTGCGAAGCACGGAGATTCCTTCTGATCGGGGAAATGCGAACCCGCCCAGTCTACGTGGCGCCCCCTGGCCGCCGATCCGGCCGCCCTCCGCGCGCGATACGGTGGGCGGGTGACGGCACGACGACTCCACCTGGTGCGCCACGGCGAGGTGCACAACCCCGCGAGGGTGCTCTACGGGCGCCTCCCCGACTACCACCTGAGCGAGGCCGGGCGCCGCATGGCGCATGATGCGGCCGAGCACCTGGCATCCGCAGGCCGAGCGGTGAGCGATCTGCGATGCTCACCGCTCGAGCGCACGCAGGAATCGGCGGCGCCGTTCACCGAGTTGTTCGGACTCGACGCCACCGACGACGTGCGCATCATCGAGCCCGCGAACGTCTTCGAAGGCCAGCGGATGTCCCGCGCGCTGCGCAACCCTTTCAACTGGCGCCACCTGCGCCGACCGTCGGTGCCCAGCTGGGGCGAGCCCTACACATCGATCGCGACGCGCATGCGCGCCGCGATGGATGAGGCGTGGGATGCCGCGCTGCGCGGCCCATCGGTGCACGACGGAGACATCGTGCTCGTCTCACACCAGGCGCCCATCTGGATCACGCACCTCTCGGTCGCGGGCATCAACCTGCAGCACGATCCGCGCACGCGGCGTTGCGCGCTGTCGAGCATCACGTCGTTCGAGCGCGTCGGCGACGTCTGGCGCGAGGTCGAGTACGTCGAGCCGGCGGACAAGGGCATCGATCTCGGCGCGGTCTGAGGCGCGCTCGCCCGCCTTCGAATCGCTCATCTGGCAGCTCTCCCGGCCCTGAGACCGCCATTCACGCGATTCGAATGCGGACGCCGGCTCACTCCATCGCGAGCTCCTGCACGATTCCGATGGCGGCGAGCTGACCGGCTGCGGCGGCGAGAGTGACGGCGGCCATGACGCCCGGGACGCTCGCCCGGTGCGCGAGGTCACCGGCCGCAGAGACACCGGCGAGTGAGGTGCGCCCCATCTCGTCGATCTCGATCGCGCCGCTGGGCAGCATCCGCAGGCCCAGCTGATCGGCGAAGGGAGCACGCTGGTGCATGGCGGCGTTGGTCACGAAGAGTCCGTCGACGCGGACCGTCGCCCCCGCATCGACCCTCACACCCTCCCCGTCCGGTGCGACCGACGTCACGGGCGCCCGGTGCACGACCGCACCCAGCGAATCCAGCGCGGCGCGGCGGTCGTCACCCAGCGCGCCGTCGTCGAAGACGACGGTCGAGACGCCGATGGGGCGCAGCATCCGCACCACGTGCTCTGCGCGTTCCGCTCCCAGCACGCCGACCGTGCGGCCGGCGAACTCGTGTCCGTCGCAGAAGGGGCAGTTGAAGGCGCGCACGCCCCACAGCTCCATCAGGCCGGGGACGTCCGGCAGATCGTCTCTCATCCCCGTCGCCAGCATCACCCGCGGCGCATGCTCGACCGAGCCGTCTTCTAACCGCACGGTGAAGCCGTCGTCGGCGGGCGAGACCGTGCTGACTCTTCCCTGGCGGAGCTCGATGGTGTCGTACTGCTCCAGCTGTGCTCGCGCGGTCGCGCGGAACTCCGTCGGTGCCGTGCCGTCATTGGTCACCACGTTGTGCATGTGCAGCACGGATCCGTTGCGGTACTCGCCCGAGTCGACGACGAGGGCCGAGCGGTGCATCCGCCCCAGCGTCAGGGCCGCCTGCAGGCCGGCCGGTCCCGCCCCGATGATGATGACATCGCTCATATGCGTCCTCCTGAAGGGTCTCGATCTTGCGGTCGCAGCCAGTCTGTGACTTCATGTCAACATGAAGTCAAATGTCGAGCGCCCCTTCTCGGTGGGCGAGGTCGCCGAGCGCTTCTCGCTGTGGCCGGTGTACGAGGAACGCGGCGGATTGTGGTGAAGTCGATGGGCATCGGCGACGTCGCGCGCGTGATGGGCCTACCGACTAACGTCCTCCGCCACTGGGAGACGGTGGGTCTGTTGTCGCCGGAGCGCGACTCTGCCGGCCGGCGAAGGTATCACGAAGACCAGATCGTGCGTATCGCTGTGATCCAACGCAGCAAGGGCGCGGGAATGACCCTGGAGCAGATCGGCGTGATGCTTCACGACGGAGCCAAGGAGCGGCATCAGGTGCTGCAGCAGCATCTCGACGACATCGACCGTCGGATGGAAGACATGCGCCGTTCTCGTGCAATGACGGAGCACGCGATGGAATGTCGATCCCATGACGTCGCTACGTGCCCGCGGTTTCGTGAGAACGTGGCGGACATCATGGCTCGGTTCTGACCCTCTTGCGCGAGGCGGCGACCGAGAAGCGCACGCACGATCAGGCACCGACCCCACTCTTGTGCAGCCCGTCGCCTGAACGAGTCCTGCGGTTCGAATACTCCCCGCCGCCGGAAAGACCGGTTGCGATGCGCGGCTGCTTCGAGCGGACGGGGAGAAACGCAGCGCCCTCACCGAGCCGACGCGCTACACCTCGCGGCCACGGGGCGAGACGCGGATGTCGTCAGGGTCCTCGTGCCGGATGCTGGCAAGAAAAGACGCGTCTTCGCGCTCGATATCAGCTGCCAGCTGGAACGCCTCGGCGGCCAGAGTGGCAGGAACGATGACTCCTGCACCTGTATCGGCGTACACGATGTCTCCTGGGAGCACTGTGGCTTCGCCGATGACAACGGGTACGTTGGCTGCCACGGGCATGACGTCTGTGACGCCTGCCTTCACCGTTTCTCCGCCGCAGTAGAAGACGGGATCGTACTTTTCCAGTTCACGGAAGTCTCGAATGCGACCGTCGGTGAGGAGTCCCGCGAGTCGGTGATTCTGCAGCCGCGACAGCTTGGTTCCTCCCGCTAACGAGAAGTCCTTCGGGCCGCTGTTCCCCAGCACCAGCACCTTGCCTGCGGCACCGTCCGCGATGGCCTTGTAGAAGAACCCGGCGAAACTGTGCACCCGTGCGTCGAAGAGGTCCTGCCGGAAGGGCACGAACTCGATCGTGACAGCCGTGCCGTACAGAGTGCGCCCTGGTGTGGGGGACACGAGATCGATGATGTGTGCCCGGTGGGCAGCCAACCGTCCCATTGCGTCTGTCAAAGCAGCCGTGGAGACAGTGGGGTGCGGACCTGGTCCTTCCCGACCCATGACCGGTTCCTTCCTCGCGTTTGGCTCTCAGAGCCGCGCCGCGGCGCACACGGCTGGCCTTTCATCTGCGTCCGTGGATCGAGGATCCTTACTCTGCGTGCGCGCACTGTCAGGAACCCAGCGGAGGATGCGAGCGCTGACTGCTGTCGCTGCCGGGGCAGACGTCGCGCGTAAGGCCGGGCGGTGACGTCGACGCTGACGTCTCGAACCGCGCTTCGTGGAGAGCGGTCGCCCTACTAGATCAGGAGTCGAGATGTCCGATAACCAGTTCCTCAGCGACGCTGTGAACAACAGTGCAGAGACCGCGGCCGACCGGGACGCCCTCAACAACATGATGGCCCGGGCCGCTGACGAAGAAGCGCCCACCTCCGTGGACGGCCCCAGCGACAGTTCGATCCTGAACTTCGCGCTCAACCTCGAGTACCTGGAAGCAGAGTTCTACCTTCGCGCCTCGACCGGTGAGGGCCTCCCCAGTGACATGGTCGGTGGCACCGGCGTCTACGGCGATGTCAGCGGCGGACGGCAGGTCGACTTTCAGAGCCGGCTGGTTCGCAATATCGCTCGGGAGATCGCGTCCGACGAGAAGCAGCACGTCGCATTCCTTCGTGGTGCACTCGGATCTGCGGCAGCCGCTCGCCCCCGTATCTCCCTCGACGCCAGCTTCACTGCAGCCGCAACCGCAGCCGGCCTCATCCAGCCCGGCGAGGTGTTCGACGCATATGCGAACGACCGGAACTTCCTCTTCGCGGCGTTCCTCTTCGAGGACGTCGGCGTGACCGCGTTCAAGGGCGCGGCGCCCTTCATCTCGAATAAGACCTACCTGGATGCGGCTGCCGGTCTTCTCGCGACGGAGGCTTACCACGGCGGCATTGTACGAGCCACGCTCTTCAGCGAGGGGCTGATCGACGAGTCCGTTTTCGACACGGTGGCGAGAATGTCCGCGGTGAGAAACGCTGTCAGCGGGCCCGCAGACGACGACCAGGGCATCGGTTCGGCAGCCGAGGCGAATCTGGTGCCCACCGATGAGTTCGGTCGCACTTTCGGACGCACCCCGCAGCAGATCTTGAACATCGTCTACCTCTCTGCGGACGCTGGCACCTCAGGCGGCTTTTACCCCAACGGACTCAACGGCGACATCGTCGGCGGAACCGGGGTTGCGTGACTCAGGCGAGCAGCGGTCGTCGAGCGTGAAGGCGACCCAGGCGTGGCCGGCCGAGTGGGTTTCTCTCACACGACGGGGCATCCGGTAAGACCACGCGATCAGCGTGACGCAAAAGCACAGGTCACGCGAGTATGCGGAAGTGAAAAGGGAGAGGCCATCATGACGACGACAGCAGAGGCGACCGCCATCGGCGAGAACGCGCCAGTCTCGATACGGAACGAGCCCGAGCGCAACCGCTGGGTGGCAACGGCCGGGCCGGACGTAATCGGCGCTCTCACGTATCAGTTCGCGGGTGGCCGATACGTCTTGATCTCGACTCACGTGGATACCGCGTACCGTCGCCGCGGACTGGCTTCACAGCTGGTCCGCGGTGCGTTGGAGGAGATTCGTACGACGGGCAAGAAGGTGACCGTTGTGTGCCCCTTCATCGGCGATGTCATGGTGCGCCACCCGGAATACTTCGATCTGGTCGACCCCGTTCACCCGGGGCCTGGTGTGACTGGTGCGCGCTCTGAAGGCAGTGCGGCCCAGAACCATGACGCGCATGTGGGATCCGTCGACTCCGCTCCGAGCAGCGAGCCCGTGGACCCAGCGCGCGTCGCCAACATGCGGCTGATGGTTCTGGGAGCTGTTGCACACCATGGGCCATTGACAGCCGACGATATCGAGCAGCTTCTCGGAGACTGGAATGTGCAGGCGCCGGCCGCGACGAAGAAGCCCCTCATCGACCGAGAGTTGGAGGCGCTGACTGCCGGCGGATTCATCCGTGCCGAGGAGGGGCGTTCTCCGGGACGGTCGGAGTGGGTATGCAACCCCCAGGGGCGCGCTGAACTGCACGATCTCCTGCTTCATCTGCTGACGGGCGAGGCGACGGAACCGTTCGACCTCATTCCGTTGCTGCGGTTCGTCAGAGCCCTCACCGTCGATGAACTCGTTGACGGTCTGCGGCGCCGCATTCTTCGCCTCGACGAGGTGCTCGCGCACAAGGTCTCCGCCATCGCTCATGCGCCGGCGGACGGGCCAGAGCGGGCATCGGAGATCGTGCGTCTTGACTGGCACCGGTACAACGCAGACCGCAGCTGGTCCCTGGAGTTCGTCGGCCGGCTATACAGCCCAGCGGACTCCGCTCTCTGATCGCAGTTTGGCCCCACCGTGCAGGTCACGCTTCATGCGCAGATCATGGGCATCGTCACGCTCGCGGTGCGCGCGCTGCTGACGGACACTGACTGCGCGTGAGCAGGCGGCGCATTCCCTCGAGCCGCGTGCAGGACTGGGCCTGGATGAGCTGCATGTTGAAGAGAAAGGTAGACACTATGCGAGCAATCACACTCAGCAACCGTGGCGAGGGGATGGCCGGTCTGACCTTGACTGAGCGTCCATATCCTCACGCGGCAGAGAACGACGTCATCGTCAAAGTGCACGCAGCGGGATTCACGCCAGGGGAGCTCGAGTGGCCCTCGACCTGGACAGACCGCTCCGGTCGGGACCGCACGCCGTCGATTCCCGGACACGAACTGTCTGGGACCGTGGTCGAGCTCGGCTACGGCACCACAGGGCTCTCCGTCGGTCAGAGGGTTTTCGGATTCGCCGACTGGGCAAGGGACGGCTCCCTGGCCGAATACGCGGCGGTCGAAGCTCGAAATCTTGCGCCGCTGCCCGCGGGCATCGACCATGTCGTCGGGGCGGCGCTGCCGATCTCCGGTGTGACGGCGTGGGAGGGCTTGTTCCAGCACGCACGCCTCGAAACGGGCCAGACGGTGCTGGTACATGGCAGCGCTGGAGGCGTAGGTTCGTTCGCGGTTCAGCTCGCGAAAGCAGCAGGCGCTGTCGTCGTGGCTACCGGCCGCGAAGCTGACAGGGAGCTCGCGTTGAAGCTCGGTGCTCATCGATTCGTGGATCTGGATCGAGAGCGGCTGGAGGATCAACGGCCTGTGGACGTGGTGCTCGACGTGATCGGGGGCGATGTCCTCGCCCGGTCGGTAACGGTTGTTCGCGAAGGCGGTGTCGTCGTGTCCATCGCTGAGCGACCGACGTCCGGCCCCGTCGGCGGGCGCTCGGTGTTCTTCGTCGTTCAGCCTGATCGCGCCACGCTGGCCACCCTGGCGCGACGCGTCTCCGAGGGCGCATTGACCCCCATCGTCGGCTCGGTACGCCGGTTCGAGGAGGCGGCGGACGCATTCCAGAGGCGTGCACGCGTACAGGGAAAGGTCATCATCCGCGTGACGGATGATGACCTTTCGGGGTGACACTCGGAGGAGTGGAGACCGGGGCGCCCAGGGGTGTGGGGGACCGGGCGCCCCGGGG
>Ga0308158_10002190_pt1 | contig 18909 bp, 20 predicted proteins | sample PhyBR2_FD_201038 | JGI IMG/M metagenome (GOLD analysis project Ga0308158, IMG submission 201038) | Phyllosphere microbial communities from UC Gill Tract Community Farm, Albany, California, United States - DLSLB.R2 | ecosystem: Host-associated > Plants > Phyllosphere > Unclassified | place: USA...
CTCGCACCTGTTCGACGCGCTGGCGGCATCCGGCGTGAGCACCACGAAGAACCTGGACCGGCACTGGCGCAACGCCCGCACGGCCGGCAGCCACAACCCGTGGGTGTTCAAGGCACGCATCGTCGGCGACCACGCGGTGAACGACGTGCAGCCGCCACGGGTCTGGGCCATCGGCGCGACCCGCCGCTGATCGCAACAGCAGAGGAGGCAGTGCACTATACTGCACTGCATGACAACTGGCGACGACGGCCTCGCTACCCGCATCGGGAGGCGGATCAGAGCGGCGCGCCTCGCCCGAAGCTGGACGCTCGATCAGATGGCTGAGTCCTCCGGGGTGAGCCGACGGATGGTCATCATGGTCGAGAAGGGCCAGACCAACCCGAGCGTGACGACTCTCCTGTCGCTGAGCGATGCCCTGGGCATCGGTCTGCCGACACTGATCGCGAACCGGAACGGGGTTCCCGCGTCCCTCGCCCGCGAGGGAGAAGGAACGACCTTGTGGACGAGCGGCTCGGGCGGATCAGGGGTGCTTCTGGCGGGGACACCGTCACCGGACGTCCTCGAGTTGTGGCAGTGGATTCTCGTGCCGGGTGACCTGCATGAAAGCCCGGCCCACACCCCCGGAACGCGGGAGATCCTGCACGTGACAAGCGGAACGGTCATCCTGACGACCGGCCCCGACGCGACCGCCCTGGCCGCCGGGGACACCTACGCCTTCGGCGGCGACCAGCCCCACTCCTACGCCAACACCTCTGCACACCAGGCGGCCTTCACCCTCGCGGTATTCGAGCCGGACGTCGGCGTCTTGCAGGCACGAAAGGAACGACCATGACCACCTTCGCCCTGCTCGACCACGCCCGGATCGACGACGGCGTCCTGGCGCTGCGGCCCGACTACCGGGTGTCCCTCCTCGCCGTGTCGGGTCTCACGCCCGGCGACAGCGACCAGGCGACCGATGAGCTCCTGAGCGCCGCCGAGGAGCGAGCTCGCGCGCTGCTCTCCGCCTCGCCCGTGGAGGAGCTGGCGCACGTCGCGGCCTGGCGCGACGCCTACCGCAGCTTCGGGGCGAAGCCCCAGCGCACCAGGAACAGCCTCGAGGCGCTCCTCCGCCGCGCCGAGGGCGGCCTGCCGCGGGTGAACCGGCTGACCGACGTCTACAACGCGATCTCCGTCCTGCACCAGGTTCCCCTCGGCGGTGAGGACCTCGACCACTACGTCGGCGCACCCCACCTGACCCGCGCCTCCGGCGACGAGGACTTCGACACGACCGCCGGCGGCGCCGACGTGACCGAGCACCCCGACGCCGGCGAGGTCGTCTGGCGCGACGACGCCGGCGTCACCTGCCGTCGCTGGAACTGGCGCCAGGGTCGACGCACCCAGCTGCGCGACAGCACCACGAGCGCCCTCTTCATCCTCGACGCCCTGGCACCCATGACCGACGAGCAGCTCCGAGCTGCGACGGACGACCTGGCGTCGCACCTGACTCGGCTCGGGCCGGACGTGGTCGTCGAGTTCCGCACCCTCGGCGGCCACACCCCCGCGTGACCAACATCTCCACGTCCCGCCGATCAAGAACAGGACCGCCATGACCCCCGAGCCCGACAAACACGACGCCCGCACGGTCGGAGACCTGACATGGGCCGTCCACGGCGGCAACCGAGTCGACCCCGGCACGGGCGCGATCCGCAACCCGCTCGTGATGGCGAACTCCTACGCGCTGCCCGACGACCCTGCCTCGATGAACTGGTCGGCGACCGAGCAGCTGGTCTACGGCCGGAACGGCTCAGCCAATCAGGAAGCTCTCGAGGCCAAGATCGCAGCCCTCGAGGGCGGGGAGGCGGCGGCCGCATTCGCGACGGGGGTCGCCGCCCTGCACGGCGTGTTCTTCACCCTGTTAAGGACCGGTGACCACGTCATCGTGTCCGACGTCACGTACGAAGCCGTCTGGCGACTCTTCTCCGAGCTGCTCCCCGACCGCTACGGAATCGAGGCGACATTCGTCGACGTCGCTGATCCCGATGCAGTGCGGGCCGCGATCCGGCCGAGCACGAAGATGATCCACGTCGAGACGATCGCGAACCCGACGACGAAGGTCGCTGACATCGCTGCCCTCGCGGGCATCGCCCACGAGGCTGGCGTTCTCCTCAGCGTGGACGCTACCTTCACTCCCCCGCCGTTCTTCCGCACCCTCGAGCACGGCGCCGACCTCGTCGTCCACTCCCTCACGAAGTACATCAACGGCCACGGTGACGCCATGGGCGGGATCGTCAGCGGCAAGGCCGCCCTGATCGACCGCATCCGCCACGACGCTCTCGTCGACGTCGGCGGGGTCCTGTCGCCGTTCAATGCGTGGATGATCATGCGCGGCTCCGTGACCCTCCCCCTCCGGTTGGCTCAGCACCTAGCCTCCGCCGACGCCGTCGCCGCGTGCCTCGACCAGGACCCCCGCATCGCGTACGTCCACTACCCAGGCCTTGCCACCCATCCCCAGCACGACCTGGCCGCACGGCAGTTCGGCGGCCGTGGCTTCGGGGCGATGATGGCCTTCGCCGTCGACGGCGACTCTGCTGACCAGAACCGTTTCGTCAACAACCTGCGCATCATCACGTCCGCTGTATCCCTGGGGCACGACGAGACCCTGATCGTGCACGTCGGACCCGACGCGCGCGGCGGCAGCGAAAGTTACCCCGAGGACTTCCGCACCTACGGCCATCTCCGTCTCTCGGTCGGACTCGAGGACACCAACGACCTCATCGCCGACCTGCTGACGGCGCTCGACCGTACGTTCCCCTCTTGATGTCAGCCCACACCGACCCACACACCTGACGGAGAGACCACGCCCCGCACCTCACTGTTCGCCCCCGGTGCACCCACTGCCATCGGCCCCTACGCACACGCTGCCGAAGCTACCGGTACCTTTCTTCCCAGGTACCGCCTCGCAGGCGAATCGTCGCTCCGCTGACTCGACCTCGCGTCGAATTAATGGATGGCCCCGTAGCACACGACCAGCCCATCCTCTGACGCCGTCATGGTCCAACGAAGCTCTACCGAGCCCGAGCTGGGTCAGCGAACCAGCCCGGCTTGGTAGGTGAGGGCGACAAGTTGCGCCCGGTCTCGGGCACCCACCTTCATCATGGCCCGCGAGACGTGGGTCTTTACGGTGAAGGGCGAGACGAAGAACTGCTGAGCAATCTGTTGGTTGTCTCGGCCTGACGCCGCCGCGATCACGATGTCGCGCTCGCGGGGTGTCAGCTGGGTGAAGGTCGCCGCAAGAGCCTCGTCGACGGAAGGCGCTGCCGTCTGTGCGACCTGCTCGATCAGGGCCGCGGATGCCCTGGCAGACAGCACGCCGCCGCCCTGGGCGACATCGACTATGCCGGCGATCAGCTCCTCCGGACCGACTCCCTTGCTGAGGAAGCCGTTGGCTCCGGCGCGCAGGGCCGCTATGACGACGGAGTCGTTGTCGAAGGTGGTCAGGACGAGGATCTTGACATCGGCGGTCGATTCGTCGGCACGGATGCGTCGGGTCGCCTCCACGCCGTCGATGCCCGGCATGCGGATGTCCATCAGCACGAGGTCGACAGGATGCTCCTTGACGTAGTCGACTGCCTGCAGGCCGTCCTCCAGGTCGGCCACGACCTCCGTTCCGTCGCTCGCCTCGAGCATCCCCCGCAGCCCGAGTCGGATCATCAGCTGGTCGTCGACGATGAGCACGCGCACGGGAGCCTTGCTACCGCCCGGCGTGGGGTGATCGATCATGAGTCGTGCCTTCTGTCGATGTCCAGGGTCACGGTCACCGTGAAGGTCGCCTCGTCGGCGGCGACGTCGACGTCTCCGCCCGCGCTGCGAGCTCGCTCGGTCATGCCCACCAGGCCCAGCCCGGCACGCCTCCCGTCGACGACGTCGTCCGTCCGCCGGTCGTTCCGCGCACGGATGATGATGGTCGCGTTCACCAGGAGGACGTCGAGGTCGACCGTGCCCCTGCCGTACTTCAGCGCGTTCGTCAATGCTTCTTGCACGATCCGGTACACGGCGGTGTCGATGGTCGCATCGAGACCAGGAGGCAAGCATGCCAGACGTGCCCGGACGTCGAGGCCCGTGCCCTCGAACGACGCGACGAGCGCCTCCAGCCCCGCGGTGCCGGGAGCCGGTCGGGTGTCGTCGTCCGTCGGCGGGCTGGAGGCGCGGAGCAGCAACAGGATCTCCTGCGTCTCGTGGAGCACGGCTTGCACCCCGATGCGTGCGTCGGCGAGAGCTCGTCGGGCGGCGTCCGCCCCCGAGGGCAGGCTGACCTCGGCGACGCCGAGGTGCATGCTCACGATGGCGACCTCGTGTCCGACGACGTCGTGCAGATCCCGCGCGATCCGGAGCCTCTCCTCCGCGACCCGGCGGTCGGCCTCGGCCTCACGCGTGAGCAGGGCATCCCTGGTGCGTTCTTCGAGCGAGCGCCAGTAGCGGTGTTGGCTGAGCAGGGCGCTGCCAGCGGCCGCGCCCGCGATCGACGTCGCGGCCGCCAGCGTGACCTCGGGCTGGGCGATCTGGAACGAGAGCGCGAGAGCCTCGGACAGTGCAGTCACCAGCGCGGTCACGAGACCACTCCTGACGGCCGAGACACCGCGGACGGTGGCGGAGAACACGGTGAAGACCGCGATGGTCCACAAGGTGATCGGGTCCCACCCGGCGAGACCGCTGGTCAACGCCCCGCCGAGGACGAAGACGAGCCCTGCCCAGGCGGATCGGCGCGCGACGATGACCCCGACCCCCGCGAGCGCGAACGCGAACGCGAACCAGGCACCCACGGGGACCGCTGAGGACGTGCCCAGCAAGTGCACGGTCTCTCCCGCCAGGGCGGCCAGCGACACGACGAACGCGGTCCGGTCCAGGGTCGCAGGTCGGCGGTACCAGGGCTCCGGCCGGAGGTACTGCTCAGCACTGTCCAACGTCACGGTGTCATCCTGTCCTGTCTCGGTCGGCTCTGTCGTCATGCGCGAGGCACGCCGGGCCCCGATGGAGAGGTCCGGCGTCCCCTGGGCCAGTGGGGTCAGGCGTCCACGAGCTCGCGATCCGGCGTGCGGGCCGGGCTCTCCGCGTCGTGAGCATCGAGGGCGTGGCCCTCGATGTCGAGACGCGGGATGATGCGGTCCAACCAGGCCGGGAGCCACCACGCGGCCTTTCCGAGCAGAGAGAGCACTGCAGGCATGAGCACGAGTCGGACGATGAACACGTCGGCCAGCACTCCGACGACGAGGCCGAACGCGATGGAGGCCGCGATCGCCATGGTGCTCGACGCGAACCCGGCGAAGACCACGGTCATGATCGTGCCCGCCGCCACGAGCACGGGGGCCGACTTGCTGAACCCGGCGACCACCGCCTCCTTCGGGGTCATGCCCTTCGAGTGCATCTCCTGGATGCGGGACACGAGGAACACCTGGTAGTCCATCGCGAGGCCGAACAGCACGCCGACCAACAGGATGGGCAGCAGGCTGAGCATCGGGTCGCCCTGGGGGGCGGGGATGATGGCGTCGAGCCAACCCCACTGGAAGACCGCGACGCTGCCGCCGAAGGACGCCAGGAGCGACAACAGGTAGCCCAGGGTGGCGACGATCGGGATCAGCAACGAGCGGAACATGACGGTCAGCAGGACGAGCGAGAGCACCGCGATCACGATGACGTACTTGATCAGGGCTTGGTTGAGGGCGGCCGCCTCGTCGATGTAGATGGCTGCCTCACCCGTCACCTCGAGGGTGACCCCGCTCAAGGAGGTGTCGTCGCGGATCGCCGAGACGAGGTCGATGGTGTCGTCGTCGATCGGACTGCCCGTGGGGATGACCGTGTACATCACGGCGTCGCCGCTGTCGGCGATCTGACCAGGGGTGACTGACTGGACCCCGTCGAGACTGCTCAGTTCCTCGGCCGTGGCCGCGGCGTCCCGGGCGATGTCCGTGCCCTCGGCGAGGACGATCAGGGGGCTCTGGACGCCGCCGAACTCGTCGAGGACCAGGTTGTACGCGGCACGCTCGGTGGACTCGGGATCAGTGCCGCCGGGCACGTTGTACGCCGTCTTCATGCTCAGCGTGGGCAGGGCGACGACGACGAGGACGACGACGCCGGCGACCACGGCCAGGACCGGGTGCTTCACGACCGTGCGGGCCCAGCTGGCGAGGAAACCACGGCGGGCGGGCTCGTCCGCGAGTCGTGCCGTCTCACGGAGGTGCCGCTCGCGTCGAGGGAGGGCACGGCGTCCGAGGGTTCGCATGAGCACGGGCAGGAGGGTCAGGGCGATCAGGACGGAGATCGCGACGGCGACCGCTGCGGCGACACCCATCTCGGTGATCGCCCGCATGTCCACCACGACGAGCCCGACCAGGGCGACGATCACGGTGAGCCCGGCGAAGACGACCGCGGTACCAGCCGTGCCGACGGAGCGGGCGACGGCGTCCTCGACGTTGCGTCCGTCGCGCAGTTCGGATCGGAACCGGCTGAGGATGAACAGGCTGTAGTCGATGCCGACGGCGAGTCCTAGCATGGCGGCGAGGATGAGGGTGTTGTCGCCCATGGGGAAGAACGCGCCGTAGGTGAGGATGCCGACCGTGCCGAGACCGACACCGAAGGCCGCGACGAGCAGGTTGGCGCCGGCTGCCAAAAGGGACCCGAACGTGAGCACGAGCACGAGCAGGGCGGCGATCACGCCGACGGCCTCGCCGATGCCTGCTTCGGGCGCCTGGGTCTCGAGGAGGTTGCCGCCGAGTTCGACGCGGACGTCGCCGGTGGCCGACTCCTGCAGGTCGAGCGCGGCGGCGTAGTCGGCCTCCTTGTCGGCGGTGTCGCCGAGGCCCCCGTAGGACAGGGTCGCGACGGCGACGGAACCGTCGGAGGAGATGTACGGCGCAGCGGGGTCCAGGGGGTTCGTGACCGCCGCGACACCGGGCAGCTTCGCGGCGTCGAAGAGGGTGTCGGTGATGACGGCCGAGATGGAAGGATCGTTGACGGAACTGCCGGCGGGTGCCTCGAACACCAGCTGCAGCGAGTCCGCCGCAGGGTCCTGCGCGCCACCCATGGAGGGGAACTCGGTCGCGAGCCGGTCGAGGGTCTCCGAGGCCGCGGTCGACGATGATGCTGTCTGTGCCGCTGCCTCCGGCTTGTCGCGAGTCGAACCGATGGCGAACGCCCCGATCAGCGCGGCGAACAAGACCAGCCAGATGCCGGTGACAATGAACCGGTGCCGGGCGCTAAAGCGCCCGATCCGGGAGAGGAACAGGGACATGCGGACTCCTTGAGAGCGAAAGAGGTGGGGGCCAGGGTCTGCTCACCCTGGGATGACCCCATCGTTTCTCGATCCGATGACCCGGCCGTCGTCTGTCGGGATCGACCCGTGTACTCCAGATGGAGTAGGTCGTGGCCCTGGCGGACGGAGCCGTCCCGCCCCTCCGATACATCAAGAGCCCCCACCGGAGGGGTGGAGGCTCGTGGTGTCGGGCAATCGCCCGTGCTCGAAGCGGAGAGCAGCCGTCACTCGGCAAGGAGCGGGATCATGTCGATCGGCTCGGTCGGCGTTTCCCCGGTGGCGTCCACATACGGTGCAGGCCTGCCGTCGGTACTTGGAGACCTGGGCGTCACGAACTCCCCTCCCTCTTCCGCAAGCCTGTTGACGAGTCCTTGCCGATCGTCGAGGCACCTGCCGTGCCCTGACTCCGGAACAGACCGCGAAGCTTGTCGACGACGCCCTCGAGCGCAAATGGTTTGGTGATGTAGTCGTCAGCCCCGGCCCCGAATGCATCGAGACGATCGTCGAGGTCGGACCGGCCAGTGAGGAACACCACGGGGGTCTCAAGCCCCTGTCGGCGCATCCCGAGGACGACCTCGACGCCACTCCCGTCCGGCAGCATCATGTCGAGCACGACAGCGTCAGGACGCTGCTCCTCGATCATGGCGATGGCCGATTCTACGGACGAAGCCGACTCGACCGACCATCCCTCGAGCCGCAGCGCGATCTCCAGCAAGCGCGTGATCGGTTCTTCTTCATCGACGACGAGGATGCGCAGAGCACGCGTGCCCCGCCCAGACTCACGAAGTCGGTCTCCGCTAGGAACCGACACACGTGACATCAGATCACTGTGTTCGGCGATCATCGTCAGGATGCCGTTCGCTCGCCGGACGCACTCGAGTGCACCTGGCTGGGCTGATTCGTCATGGCGGCAACGAGAGCGAGCACCGCCAGGCCGATCGCGTAGACCACGTGACCGACGACGAGCGAGAGGACCCAGACGACGATCAGGGCCCAGCGTGCCGGGGTCAACGCAGTCCGCATGATGCGCCAACGGTCGCGGTGGGCTCGGCGAGGGGTGGTCGTGATCTGCTGAGCCGCGGTGCGGGCCGCGACGGGGGCGAAGTAGGCGGACGTGTGGCTGATGGTGGTCATGGGTGTCTCCTCGAGTGGCTGCGGCTTCTGGTTCGTCCAAGGTTCGCGGGCTTGGCTCGCCTCCGCGTCGTGCCATGAGACCAGGAAGACGTACTCCGTTCGGAGTACGTCTCGAGCTCGGTGTCGGACGCCTCGGGTACGGGATCCCTCACCCTGCGGCAGCGACGGCGTTCGGCCCTCGTCAAGCGTCGGCTTCTACAGCGGTACGGCGAGGGCGAGGGCGAGTGACGTTTGGTCGGATGCCTCGGATAGCCACCGTCCTCGGCACTGGACCAGAGAATGAGGACGCCTCAAGTCGACCGCTGCCATCCCCTGCAGGTTCAGAAGCACAAGCGCCGGCAGCGCTTCACGAGCCTGGATTCGGCGGTCGCCGAGGGAGAACTGACATCCATGAAGCCCGGTGGGACGGACCCACGTCTCTGAGTTCAGGGCCTTGCTGGCCATGGGACGTTTCTAGAGTTCAGCGTCGAACGTCGATGAGCACTTGGATCCAAGCCAATCGGGAGATGACTAGCCGCGCATGGATGGAGATGCACCTCACCCTTCAATCGAATCTCCGCGACCTCGAGCTTGTGACTGTCGGCGAGGCGGCGGAAATTGAGGTGGAATGGCGGTTCCCGACCTCAGGCGGCGTCACGCGATGGCCTGGCGTGCGTCGGCTCGTCGACCGGGTCGGTTCGGCGCGTGCCGGCTTTCTGATCGTGGAACCAGCCATCAAAATGAGCGACACGTACCGGTGGGCTCAGTGCACGGGCGGCAGCCGCACTCCACTACTTGTCGAGGTGGGCTTCGACAGCGGTGTGGGGATCATCGCCCCGGCTGGCTCGCCGTCTGCCGAACCGGTTGTCGTGACGAACGCGGGTGACGTCTGGCCGCACGCGTCGGTTGCCGACCCGAACGTGCTGTTGGACCCCGCGACGTGTGTGGACGTGTTCTTCTCGTGGCTCACGTGGGGGCGCCTACCTGCTGGCTTCGTGATGCGTCCCGTGGACGGCTACAGCTTGCCTGTTCTCTCTTGACGGAGGCGCGCGAGCTGAGGAGGGCTTAAGGCAGAGTGAAGGGGCTGCCAGCGCCTCAGAGCCGGTGGGCGATTCTCGTGTCTGTCGAGCTCATCCGAAGTCACGCTGTGCCGGATGAGTCTCTTCTGGCGTTTGCGTCACCTCGGAGGCGGTGGACGGTTGGTCTCGTGCGCGATGGACGAGTGTCCGACAAAGGTGCTTCTCGGCTGTTGCGCAACCGGCTGGTTTACGTCGTGATCCTGGGCAAGCACTCGAGGAGATCGTCGTCCTCGCGCTACGAAGCAGAAGGTGCGTAAGCCGAGTACCCGCGGGCCGGAAGCCCGGTCCACGTGTGTGACAGCTGCTCTCTCTTCACGGCGTCGTCGGCGGGCGACTTTAGCACCAGCGCAGTCGTCCAACGACGCGACGACGCCGCCCATCATTTCGGCAACCGAAATGGGGCGGCGTCGTTGCGAGCCGGGGTCGCAGGGTGTCCGACCAGGTGGACACACGACAGTTGGCCGAGCGGCTACGAGGCCATCGCGGCCCGCGCTCGGGCCAGGTCCCGCCGAGCCGCTCGGCGCTCAGCTCTGACGGCATCCTCCGCGTTCAGCTGACGGACGATGTGGGCCGCGTCCAGGAGCTCCTCGATCCGCTCAGGGGTGAGCCCGGGGTAGGTGTAGTCACCGAGCCTCCGGCGGAGGTGGATCTGTCGCTCGTACTTGAACAGTGCAGCTTCAGCCTTGATGTCGGCCTTGGTCTTTGTGGGCATGTGATTCTCCTGTTGGTTGTGGTGTTGCGCGGTCTAGATCAGCTGGTCTGCTGCAGCGACGATGGCGTCGCATGTGCTGCACCGGCAGGCGTAGTCGCTGCTCCTGCGGTGGTCGAGGATGTCGGCGGCGGCGGCGAGAACGAGTTCCCTGTGACGCCAGGTCCCAGAGCGGGAAGCGTGACTTGGAAACTGGTTCGGTTCGGCGTGCGTCGTCATTCGCCGATGAGTTCGCGGTGGGGGCAGTCGGCGCCTTCGTGGTCCGTCGCGAGGTAGGTCCGAGCAGTTCGGATGATCACGGCTGCTGCACGGACCTCGTCTCCTGCTGCTCCGTCGAGCTGTGGGGTGTGCCCCTCGGCCTCGAGCTCGTCGTCGGCCTCAACGGTGGCGAGCAGGATGTCGCAGTAGATGCAGGTCGCTCGAGTGATGTTCATGGTTACCTCTTTCTGGCGTTTTGCCGGTGGGTGTCGAGCACCCCTTACTGGGGCGTCTGATGGGTAGATGGGGCAAGGAGGCGACAATGTTTAGGCCGCGGCTCGATATGTTGCGAGAGATTCCCGCAGGAAGTCCGCGGCGCTACTGCGGAGCTGGGAGACGCGTGCAGTACCGACGCCCAACTCCACTGCGATGTCCGTGCCGGGGGCGTCTTCCAGGATGCGGAGCATCACGTAGCGCTGCTTGTCGGGGAGCTGCCCGATGGCCCGCCGCACATCGATGCTGCTGATGACTTGAGCCTGGTCCTCAGCGGCAAGCTCCGTGGTGCTTTTGGCCCCGTCGAGCGAGATGGCACGGAGCCACGGCAGGATGACGGCCGAGGCGGCGTCGCGTCCCTTTCGGGCCTTGAAGACGTGCTCAGGGATGACGACGGGGGTCGCGTAGCGACGCACCTCGTCCATCAGCTCGGCGTGGACGTAGGGCGCGGCGAATGCAGGGAACTGGGGGTGGCGCACCTCTTCTTCGCTCGTGCCGTCCTGCTGGGGCGCGAAGTGGGCGACTGCTTTCGCCGCTCCCAGCCAGCCGCGCATGTCCAGGTCGTCGGCATCGAGTGTCGGGTGCGAAGCCGCGACTCGACGTGCCTGCGAGCGGATGAGCGGGCCGACTGAACCGGCAAGCTCAAAGGCCGCCTGCCGTGAGCCGGCGGCGATGCGCCTGGCCAAGTCCATTTCTTGCTGGCTTGTGAGGGTTCGGGCGGTGGAGAGGAAAGTGGTGGCCACGATGCGTCCTGAGGTGGGCGAGCGTTCGCTCTACCGGCCGGACGATTCGCCGGGTGGCGGTCGCTTTGTGGCCTGCGCCTGGAAGACATGCGGCGGAAAAAGTGGTTCCGGGAGGCGGCCTCGGACTGGGCTGGCCCCAGTTAAGGTGACGGGTCATGAAGTGTTCCTTTCATCGGTAGGACGCGGGTGCTCCTACCGATTGGGCATGCGGCAGGTTGGGTGTCAGAGGTCGAAGGCGGCGACGGGCAAGACGTAGCCGCGGGGGCGGGTCTCGCCCGCGATGGACCGGGGGGCCTTGCTGCCCGGGGTCGTGCCGTCCTTGACGAGGCTGAGGAAGCCGGCGTTGAGCTGCCCCATCGGCAGGCCTTCCAGGGCGGGGTTTCGCCGCTTGAGGTCCGTGACGGCCTGGTTGCGGAGGACGACGTACTGACGGTCCTCAGAGAGCACGCCGACCTCGAAACGGGTGGGCTCGTAGACGCCAGCGGTCGCCGTACGGGCCGTCCACTGCCAGCCGAGGCGCGTCGCTTCCTCCCCGGTGGGCATGCTGCCGTCGTGCAGGGCGATGTGACCGGTCTTCGAGGCGATGGTGTCGCGGGCGGCGTTGACGATGGCCTGCGCGGGGTTCGCGTCCAGCACGAGGGCTGTGTTGGCCCCGGCGAGGTCGTCGAGCGCCTTGACGACGTCCTCCTGGATGGGAATGAGGTCAGCGAAGCCGGCGGTCTCGGCGAAGAGGCGGAGCATCGTCCAGCCGGCGCCGACGACGGAGGCGTTGCTCGCGGAGCGGCCCGCACTGGGTGCGTTCTCAGCTCGGAGACGCTCGTTCGTGGTTCGGAACTGGCGGAGGGTGCCGGCGGTGTCGAGGCGGCTGGCGAGGAAGCGGATGTAGGCGCCGTAGAGCGCTTGAGCAGCAGCCGGGTGCGCATCGCGGAAGGTGTCGAAGGGGGATGCGTCTCGGGGCGTCATCGCGACGGCTCCGGGTGGGAGGTCGATGGCGAGGATGCGGGAGAGTACACCGACTCCTCCGCCGGGCAGGGCTTCACCGGAGATGATGGCGCAAGTCTCGGCTTCAGAGGCGGTCTTGAGTCCGCCGTCGACGGTGGACTTCGCCCCGGAGCCAGCACCTCCGTAGCTGGCCTGGACCACGTTCGCGACGGCGAGGTTGACGACGTCGGCCTTGCGGCGGTCCTGGGGGACCCTGAAATCGTCGTGAATGCTGACGGCGTGACGCGCCCATTTGGCGGTGATGGATGCTCCGAGCGCAGTGGCGCTCGGCAGGGAAGAACCCGTCCACGAGGAGAGGTAGGCGTTGCCCGTAAGGAACGCCTGGAAGGCGCGCAGCAGCTGCGTCTTGCCGGCGTCCGGCGGGCTGACCAGGAACACGCTGGTCCGCTCGGAAAGGGCCAGCGGGGCGGCGAAGGCGAGGCCCAGCATCGCGAACGCGGCGTGGCTCGTGGGCGTGATGGCGAGGAACGCCGGGATCGCCGACGCCGCCGTCCGGATGGCGGTGGCGTCCGAGGGGAGGACGGGGAAGCCGTAGGCGAGCTGCGCTTCGAGGAGGGAGTCCTCTTCGCTTCGGGGTGGGCTGCCGACGGTGAAGCCCGGGACGGTTCCCTGGGCGTTGACCGATCCGGCAGGCGCGAGGTAGGTCCATCCCCCGCCGTCGGGCTTGAGCCAGCCGAGAGTGCCGTAGGCCTCGACGACGTCGGTGCCACCGTCGGTGCCAAGCTCACGCAGAGCGTTGCTGACCTGCTCTCGAGCGACGGTGCTGATCGGCAGGCTGACGCCGACGTCGAGGCGGTCCACGACCGTCTTGGCGGAGTGGGCTTCCGCAGTGGTGAAGCCCGCCTGGGTGCGCACCCGTCCGTCGGACCTCGCGAGGGTGACGGTGACCTTGGCCTCGGCGGCGATGACCTTCCGGCCCTGCGTGTCGACGGTGAGCTGCTCGGTCTTGCGGCTCTTGAACGCGACCCAGCTGCTGATGCGCTCGAGGCGTTCCCCGTGCGTCAGGTCGGGCAGCTGGAAGCGGACGGTCTTGTAGATGCCGTGCCGGGTCTCACCTGCGGCGCTCTCGTCCCAGACGTAGGCGCGCAGTCCGTCCTCGAGTTCGAACCGGGCGGGAACACGGTCGGCCACGGCCCGAGCGATGGTCAGTGGCTCGGCCGCCACCGCTGTGGTCGACTCGGAGATCGGGCCGAGGAGGTCCAGCAGCGCAGCCTCGTCGGCGTCACAAGCAACATGGTCAGCCCGGGAACCCACGGGTGCCAGAACAAGGGCCTGCGGCCCGGTGACGGCCGCGAGAGGCGTCACGAGCGCTGGCGCCAGCGGAACCGTCTGCTGCACGGGCGTCATACCGAACGCGCGGAGGACGTCGGGGGCGAGCACGGCGGCGAGACTGGTGAAGAACGGCAGCGGCCAGGACCCGCCGCGTTCGCCGTCCGCGACCAGGCGTGCCGCCCTCCGGTACCCCATGGGGCCTCCGATCGCGTGGGCGAGGAGGTCGAAGGATGACCAGGAGTGGTTCTGCCCGTCGAGCCCGAAGACGCTCTGGATCGTGGTGTCGAAGATGGTCAGCCGCTCCGGCTCACCGTTTGTGGCCCGATAGATACGGGCTGAGTCCAGCGGGCCGAGATCCCCGTCGGGGGCGGGGAAGGTCAGCCCGTTCTGGGGGCGCTCCTCGGCACCGAAGACCGCTTCGGCGAAGACGCTCACCGGCACGGTCAGCGCGAAGCGGTCACCGACTCGCTCGGACGTCCCGGGAGCCGAGCCGGTCACCACGGGCAGCGGCCCAGAGCCCTGCGTCTTCGTTCGTCGAGGCTCGGGCGTTGACGCCTCTGGGTAGCGGGCCAGAAGTTCGTTTGCGGAGTAGCGGGGGCCGTCCGCGAACTCGAGCCGGGTCCGCCGGCCCTGGTTCGCGTTCCAGGTCCCGGCGGGGCGCAGGATGCGGACGGCATCGGCCAGGACTCCCGCGTCGATGTTGAGGACGTCCTCGGCGGCGAGCTGCATCCAGAACTTCTTGTGGGCGTCCAGCAGGGCGGCACCGTCGGGGGTGTGGGGGTCGAGGAGGTCGGCGAGGACGAAGTAAAGGTGGACGCCGCCTCCGGTGAAGACCTTGACGGTTGCCGGCGGAGCGGCATCGATCCATCGCTGCGCCTGTTCCTTCGTCGGGTTCCTGTCGCCGGCGGAGTGGCTGCCCGAGTTGAAGTCGATGTCGACGAAGAGTGCTGGCAGTGCGACCACGTCGGTCTTCTTGCCCCGTCCGGGCCCGTAATTGGGTCGGAGTCCCCCGACTCCCACCCAGACGTTGTCGCCCTTGCTCGCTGCCGTCGCCAGGACGCCCCAGGCAGCTGATGCGTCGCTGATGGGGACGGCCGCGATTCCTCGGAAAGCGCCCTTGACGCCGGTGACCTTGTCGACGGCCTGGCTGCAGATGCTCATGACCGTGCCTGTGGGCCACTCGTGGCTGCCCCAGATTGCAGCGTGCTGCGCTGCCCAGTCTTGCTCGTCGAAAGCCATGCTCTCGGTGGTGGTTTCCCCCATGGTCGATCCCTTGTGATCCCGTCTCCGGGGCACCGCCACTCGGCGGCACACAAGGGAAAGGGGGCAAGAACGACGGAAAGTTAAGTGCCGGACTCATCTTTCTTTCGGGGGCCGAACTCAACACGGCAGACAAGAGGTTGGGTAGCCAGCTGTCGAGCGCCTGGGGCAGGCGCCCGGAACAACAGCGACGGGCGGGCAGGAACCTGCGAACCGTGGGGGCCGGCTCTTGCTTCTAGATCTGCTGGTCTGAAGAGAAAAGAAGAGCTAACAGGCGTGAATTTCCGGGGGTTAGACGCTGCCCCAGGTGCTGGCCAAGCCGTGCCCCAGCCCTGGACCGCTGGCCTGATCACGTGCGCACCAACACATTGGGAGTGGCGACTTAACTTCTGTTCGATCGTGACCCATTTGATGGGTGAGGGAGAAGAAGTCCCTCGTCTCCGCAAGAGACTCATCCGTGCCCACTCGAGGGCGCAACACGTAGGAAGAGAACGTCATGTTCGAAAAGCCCATCCGTCGCCCCCGCTACGCCGGCAAGTTCCGGGAGTTCGTCAGGACTCTGGACCCGGTGTCGCGCCAGAACCTCGCCCGACTCCTCGACGACGACGACCTCACGGCCGCTGACCTGCAGCTCACCCTCCGCAGCAACGGCCTCGAGCTCGGGACCACGAGCATCAACCGGATCCGGGCAGACCGGAGGGAGGACCGCGAGGAGGCTGCTCGGGCGGAGCGCGCGGCCCGACGTCGTCAGGCCAGCACGCGCGGCTGACCCACCGTGGGCGCCAGACCTCAGATCGAGATGGCGCCCACCTGGAGGTAGCCGCTACGGGCAAGGCTCAACAGGAGAGCAGACGCCGACTGATGCTCGAGAGTCATGACGTTGCCCAGGGGTGGCTGCCACCCGTTGGCGCCCGGGTGGACGAGGACGAGGGGCACGTCGCGGCGGAGCCAGGGAGTCGGGTCACGGTCTGTGATGGTCCGGTCTCTGGTGAGGCGGTCGATTTCCGTCATCGTGCACCCGTCGAGCGAGAACGTGCCAGCGCTCGACGCCCGCTGCATCGCCTCCGCCTGGAACTCGGTCGCTGCGACGACGGCGATCGCCCGCATCGCGGTCGGCCGGTCGACGCCTTCACCGAAATGCAGGTCGATGAGCGCCTCGATGATCTGGTCGGACGTACCGGTGAGGACCTCGCCACGAGAACCAGGACCACTGGCATGGAGGAATGACTTCTGCATGCCTGCGCCATGCGCGGCGAGCTGCCTGGCGCCTCGGAAAGCCGTAGCAACGCTGCTGGACCACGAGTTGCGACCTGCCGCGCATGGTGCTGGCGAGCCGGCGCCCGCCGGCAGAACCTGACCAGGAACGAAGCCATGCCCGCCATCCTCGAAGCCCCCCGGCCAACGACCCTCCTCACCGCAGCCGACCTCGCCCGTGAATTCCACGTCACCCTCTCGACGGTCCGGTCTTGGCGCCTCAAGGGACTCGAGGGCAAGCCTGGCTACGGTCCCGTCGGCTTCACGGTAGGGCGCCGCGTCCTTTACCGGCGCTCCGATGTCGACGCCTGCATCGCCACCAACTCGGGAACGCGCTGATGGGCAGGAAGGCTCTCGGAGTCGGCCATTACGGTCACATCCGGACGGCGGAGCTGGCTAAGAACAAGTGGACAGCGACCGCGACGATACGAGACTCCCTGACCGTGACGACACGCGTCTCCGCACAGGGCACCTCGCCCTCCGATGCCAAGAGGGCGCTGAAGGACAAATTCGAGGAACGCAAAGCGGCCAACGAGGCGCGTGCGAAGCAGTCCATCGAACAAGCTGAGGAAGAGACCCGGGCGGCCGAAGACGCCGTGCGCGCACGTGACAGGCGCTCCTTCTCGTATGTGGCCCACCGCTGGCTGAAGGCGTCGCAGGGTGAGGGCTTGGCCGTCTCGAGTCGGGTCCGTTATGGAGACCTGCTGCGGCTTCACCTGGAACCAGCTTTCGGTGACGAAGACATCCGTGACATCGGCATCGTGCAGCTCGACGACTTCCTCCAGGAGTTCGTCGAACGTGGGCAGATTTCACAGGCCCGCTCTCTCCGCAGCCTGCTCATGAACGTCTTCGGCTACGCGCACAAGAAGCAGTTCGTTCCGTTCAACCCGGCCCGCGCCACAGACGCCATCAAGCCCAAGACGAGCGCCCCGACTGCCCTTCGTGCCGCTGAGCTTGAGAGCATTCGAGATGCAGTCGCTCGATATATGCGACCCGAACCCGGCCGCGGAGGCCCGACCCCCAGCGTGCCTGTCGACCTCATCATCGACACCATGTTGGGCGGCGGAGGACTGCGCATCGGCGAGGCCCTCGCTCTCCGCTGGACCGACCTCGACCTTGAGGGCGAAGAGCCCACACTGCGAGTGCTCGGAACGACCGTCGAGGTGAGGAACGACCAGAACAACGGAACGGGCCTGCACCGACAGCCGCGGACGAAGACGAAGTCGAGCATGCGCGCCGTCCGCATGCCGGAGTGGCTGCGTACCCGCCTCGCAGAAGCGCCTCGAAACCCGCACAGTGACCTCGTCTTCTGCACCAAGTCGGGCAAGCCTCTCTCGCGAAGCAACATCTATCGAGCGCTGAGAAAGGCTCTCGACGATGCCGGGGTCGAGCACTTCGTCCTCCACGACCTCCGCAAGACAGTCGCGACGGCGGTGGACAAGCACGAGGGGCTTGCGGCTGCCAGCAGCATCCTGGGCCACTCCAACACGGTCATCACCCAGGCCTCATACGTCGAGCGAGCCGAGCTCAAGGCCGACGTCCGAACCACCCTCGATGCTTTCGCACCCACGCCGTATTGATTCGACGGCCGTGCGTCAGGTGGTGAATGTAGGGCTCATCTCGCCATCCGCTGCAGGGCTTGAATCCAGTCGCGCACCTCGTCGGCTCCACCCGTCCCGATGAGCTTGGGGAACAGACGTTCCGCGAGGTACCGCCATGAGCAAGCCATTGAAACACCCCGCGCCCTCGTCCGGGGCCAACTCGGGTCAGCGATGGCAGCCCCACGGCGTCAACACCCCCGCGCGACAGAGCCAGTGCGTCCTCACCTGGGCAAATCCTGCCGGTCGCGAGAAGAGGAATTTCCGGAGCCTTCTCGCGGGTAACGCTCACCGGGTGCTCGCGCGGTCTGGACTTCGAAAGCGCTTTTTTGCGCCTCGGCGTCTCGGCGTCTCGGCGTGAGAGATGCACCTAGTCGACATCGTCCTGTTCGAGCCAGCCGGGTTGTTTGCGCAACTGATGGAGGCCTGTCTTTGTCTGCAACGGCGGGGTGTCGGATCACTGCGGAAAGCTGACTTTCCCCTGGGCGGTCTCCCATTTTCCCCATCTGGTCGCAGGTCTGGGTCCGGGTTTGGGTCAGGGTGATTTTGTTTGCCGCTGCCGCCCATCGCCGCTGTACCTCGCGACACGTCGCTTAGCTTGGAGTGCCGGCGCCTGCTCGTCGATGGCAAGTCGTCTTGAGCCCGAAGTCAGGCAATGAGGGTCGCCCGCGAGCGTTGGTCCAGCGAGGTGACAGTTTCACAACCCGGTATAGGTCCGAGATCGGGGCCGATGAGTGCGGCATGCACATGCGCCGCCCCCATGGACCACAGGGCTGTCGCCATGGAGGCGATGTCGTAGGGTCCGGCCATATAGCCGGAGACGATGAGAATGGACCGGCCGTCCACGCGCCGACTCCGGTCGACGAGATGCAGTGCGTGGTTCATGAGGGCAGCCCCGATTATCCGTTCTCCGGCCTCTCCGACTCCAAGGACGGAAAGCTCGTCCGTAGCGACACGCAATGTCAAGGCACGTGCAGCCTGTCGCAGTTCCTGCCCGGCGAGGACGCTATTGCGCTCCGTTGCAAGCAGAACTTGGGAAAGAACGGTTCGCTCGTCCATATTTGCAGGGTACTCAAGCAAAGGCCCTATGCCCGGAGCTCCGCAGCCGTTTCTTCCGCGCCTC
>Ga0308158_10002191_pt1 | contig 18907 bp, 31 predicted proteins | sample PhyBR2_FD_201038 | JGI IMG/M metagenome (GOLD analysis project Ga0308158, IMG submission 201038) | Phyllosphere microbial communities from UC Gill Tract Community Farm, Albany, California, United States - DLSLB.R2 | ecosystem: Host-associated > Plants > Phyllosphere > Unclassified | place: USA...
CCACCGCGCTGTTCTAATGTTAAATGGCAAGGCGACATCGCCTTCATAAATGCCAACTTTTAGCGCACGGCTCCTTGAGAGCCATTTCCCTGGACCGAATATAGGAATCGTATTCGGTCTTTTTTTAGTGCTATGATTTATATGGTTTTTTTGAAGGTAGTTACGAAATTTCCCGGAAATATCCCGAAATCACTATATCCAATCTATACCATTACATATTCCTGACCGCGCGAATCTAGATACTTTTTAGTCATAGAAAGGTTTTTATGGCCGAGTAATCTTTGCGCAAAATCTTCTCCATTTTCTACTTCATATAGTCTGCTGGCAAGACTTCTGATTTCATGAAATGTCGGCGGGTTAGGGCCAAATTTAATTCCGCTTATTTCACGCGCTTCTGCAAATGCACCTGTGAGCGCATCTGGTGAAACCGGCCCCGGTTTTCTTCCCCCGCGACGGACAGCAGAATAAATCAGGCTATCGGATGGGTTACCCTTCCGGCATTCCTCTACGATTCCCCCCAGAGATATTCCCAGTTCTTTCAGCTCTAAATTCAGTGGCATCGCCAGCTTATGGCCAGTTTTACTTTGCGTCACAAAAAGCCGCCCATCTCTGATCGCGCTGAAGGTCATGCGCGTGACGTCTTCCCGGCGCTGCCCTGTGAGCAGACCAACATTCATCGCGTTCTGCAGCCACCCTCCCATACTCTCCGCGGCCTTTCGGATAGCCAGAAATTGCTCAAGCGACAAGCGCTCACGCCTGACTTCAGGTGATGGGGTTCTGGTTGGTTCTACGGGATTCCTGTCGATAATGCCTTCAACAACTGCCTCGCGGAAAACATCCATCAGCAGCGATCTCAATGCAACCGCCATACTATGCTTGCCGCACTGAACATATGACTCTAGGAACACTGCAACGTCACGCGTAGTGATTGAGGTCATAGCCATGCGGCCAAACTCACTCTGAATGGTAAGCAGCTGATTGCTTCTTATCTTCATGGTGCTTGGCTTAAGACTGCGACGACCCAGGATGACGTCGTAGCGCTCAAGCCATTTACTCACTGTAAAATCAGGCGTCTCTTTAAGTCGATCGAGAAGGGCGGAAGGAAGGTAGTTCTGCTCGATGTAGCTGTTCGCTTCGATGGCCTGGGCTACCGCATCCTTGCGGGGTATCTTACCCAGTGAAATCTCCTGACCGGTCACAGGATTTCGCCAGGAGTAAATCTGCTTCGTTTTACGAAAAGTCAGGTTCCTTGGCAGATTAGCGTCGTACCGCTTTGGCCTGTTCGACATGTTTCAGTTTCTCCATCAGCGATCCCTTTTTCGGTGGCGATATGTATTCCGGCCTGCGTTTCATCATCTTCTTGCGCGGGTCAACGTACACCGAGTCCGGTTCGAGTTTGTATTCTTTTCCATGAAGCTCCGGGCACGGGTAAATTCTGCCCTCCCTGACCCAGCGGCGCAGGGTGGATAAAGAGGGGGGCTGCGAATATGTTGCCGACGCCCACTCCTGAAGGTTCATTAGCTTAGCCATAATTTCTCCTGCACGTTTCAACAGAACTTGATCGCAAACTAACGCAAGTCTTCATTCGGAACGACTTCTGCTCCTTATCCACCTGCCGCACGTAATAGCTCAGCCATAGCTTGGCTGGAAACGTATTGGGCGGCAGGGCGGCGATTATTTTGGCGTGTTTATCGAGAAGGGAGGTAATGATGCGATCGTGCTCTGATTTGGGCTTGCCATCTATGGTGTTGATGATTTCGCTCCAGCACTTACGCGCTGTGGCTCTTAGCGCATTTTCCTGCTCCGGGCTCACACCACCCTGCGGTGCTGCTTAGTGCGCTCAACCCGTTCATAATCACTCCGGCAATCCTCATCGCAGAAGCATCCCTTTGTTACCGCCTCTTCGCAGTAATAGCAGGCACCGGTAAACACCATCTGCGCATGCCTGCGGTTAGCCAGGGCAATCTCAATCATCTGCTGCTCACGTTCTGCGGCTTCATCAGCTGGGTCTGGAAAGTTCATAGTCATCTCCAAGTTATAGGCAATAAAAAACCCCGCCGTGGCGAGGTCTATTTTGGATAAATAGTTTGCTTAGGGGTTTGATTGAAAGATGAAACCCTCATCGTCCCTGCCTTGATAATAATAGGTTACAAAGTCCGCACGGTTTATGCTGAATGAAACTTGGTGGTCGTATCCAAGCCCAGCGAAAATAACATCGGCCTCTTTGCAGCGAAATACTTTTAGCTCATCGTTTTTCACAACCGTAGACGAGCCTATCCGCAATCCAGGTGTAATTTTCGCATCAAGAACCAGTTCAGGATTTCGCTCAGTTCTTACCGAAACTCTTAACATGATTAATCCTTTTTCTGATAACCAAATACTTTACGAATCTTTACCCGGGAAATGCTTCTTTGCTAAATCAGAATGAATATACAATTGCTTTAGAAGAAGCTCAATTACTTCCAAGGAGATACGCAATTGCTCTTGGCTTGGCTTAAATGATTCATGCGCAGACTTGTTGTAAATTAATCTCAAGGATTGCAGTATGCCTCTACTGTCATTACTTATCTTGCCGGCAGTAAATAAACTTTCAATTTTTTGCTCAAGATTTCTTCCTTGGATATTTTCCTCTCTGCATATTGTCTCAATGAGACCTCTAATTCCTATCCCTGCTATAGTAGGACTTCCATTATTTATTGCATTTACAGTTTCGGAGTAAAGATCTTCCAAGGCGTTCGGTAGTGCGTAAGATTTATCAAACGTAGTCAATTGATTTCTTTTGGGGTAGAAGTCATATGACACAATAGGTTCAATCCCTTCTGAATGATAATCCACTGTCTCACTATCCCAAGAAGAAAATCTTATTGAAGGATTCATACATCCTTGACATTGAATTATCTCAATTAATGTCGTGGCATCCATGCTGTTGTCATATTCATCATCTGTGTAGTAGCAAGCAGAGAATCTTGCACTTGATAACACTCTGTGATTAGTTTCTTGGTTGCAGCAATGACACATGATGGATTCATTGGTTTTATCGATTATTTTTAACTTTGGTTCATCCCATACCGTTCTTGACACGATTAACCTCATGGTTTCTTTTACGCAAGACATACTTAAATTTATCATTTGGGGGTTTTTTTTATGTGTCGTAGATCATTTTATGAAAAAATTGCTGAAACTTCCTGAAGTTTCACATCAAAAAATTCAACTCCCAAATAAAACTCAAGCTGTACTGTTGGCCGCCAGTCCAATATCCGCAGCCCCGCCATTTCATATGCTGTCAGAGTAGAGTAAATCCTCTGACTAACTGGTATAGCATGGAGTGTGGAGGTGATAAGCAGAACAAAGCCCGTTAACATCAGTCACCATCCTCGTCGAACCAGTCGTCATCATCATCGCTGTCATCGAAATCCTGCAGGCTGAGCAATGGGTTAACTAATCGTCCGACCTGCTTGGCATAACCGCGCCTAGTCAGGTTGTGCAGAACTCCGTAAGCTTCAAACATTTCGGTGCGCTCATCACCCACATTAATTGAGCATGCAAGTTGATGGCACTTTGTCGCTAGTGACTGAATTTTATAAAAGGATGCCTGCTTCACTGCTGATTTCATCTCTTACCCCTTATGCCGCCGTAAGGCTCAATGCCGCGCGAAAATAGCCAGGTAGCAAGCAATAAAAAGCCGCCCGAAGGCGGCTGTTTATAATGAATTAACGGAATTAAATTCCCAGGCGGTACTCTTCGTACGTACGAGGTTCCGAGTCACCTTTTTTGCGGAAAACAAGCATCTCTTCCTTCCGGTTCGTAACATACCCCAGTGTTTCAGTAAGCTGACGTCGCAGAGTAGTAGGCATTTGAGGAATGGTTTTATCGGTGAGTCCATTCTCAATTTTATTCATGATTTCGAGAGCAAGGCTGATTTGCTCCTCATCAATCAGAATATTGACGCGATAACCCTCACGGGTCTCTTGCTCGCTGCCTAACTGCCTGGTCAGTTTATCGACCTGATTGGCATAATCATCCAGTTGAGTCTGCACATCAGCCGGGATTTCACCCGATTTTTCAGCCAGCGCTTTAAGTGCGTTAATGTTATCGATCGCCTGTTGCGCTAGGTCTGTAGCAGTAGTCATTTTGGTATCCTTTAAGAAAGGGTAAATCAGAAGTTCAGTGAGGTTAAAAGGCCGACTTTCATCGGCCTGAAAAAAGTCAGCTAACTGTTACGGGTGTTCGTACTGCTGAAAAGTACGCGGCTCCGGGTCGCCAGGCTTACGGAACTGTGCGTTGTCGTCCTTGCGGCTTTTCAGATACATCAGGGTCTGCTTAGCCTGATACTGATCGTCTGGAGACAGGGAGCCAGCCGTACCTGCGTTAATCGCCGCTACAACTTTGGTCAGAATTTCGATACCCCAGCCGACGGCTTCGGTGGTGTCCAGAATCGCAGAGCGATACAGGGTATTGAGGTCTTGCAGGTCTTCAAATTCCTGGTCGGTATGAGACATAATAAATCCTCTTTCAGTTGAGTGAGTTAGGCCGTGAATTCACTCAGCTACCTTACGCGCACAGCCTGATAAAGAACAGCAAAATACTGTTTATACGTACAGTGTATTTGTGTCATAAATTTGGCTTAGTGCCACTGTTGGCTTTGCTACGCTCTTCCAGAAAACGTATCCGGCTGCGGCTGGCCCGTTGTCGAACAGATTCATATGAGCGGTTGAGTTGTCTGGCTATAAGTTTGGGTGGGATGGTTGCTGCGAGTTCTTTCAGAAGGCCTATCTCATCGGGTGACCAGCGGCGGCCAAGAGTTAACTGATTGCCGCGACGCCGGTATTCAGGTGATTCCATGTTGTCTCCTGTTATTTGCTGTGTGCCTCTTCGATTTCTGCCTTACGAAGCAGATAAACATCAGTGGCCTTTTCCAGCGTTTCAGCCTCGCTTGCCAGCATGCGTGCTGCGTACTTGTAGCAGCGGTCAAGTCCTGCAACGTTGTCAGCTTCAGCTGCTGCAGCGGTGAAATCGGCCAACAGTTCATCCGGGGTTCGCGCTGCTGCACTGGTGTTCGTCGCCGGGTTAATTTCGCACTCGGGCTGCTGCGTTTCAGGTTTACTGTTAATCAGGTTGTTCAGGTCAGCGCGGCTGCGTGCCGGTGTAACGTCGCGTTCCGCACGCTGCGCCGGCTCAAACTCGTCCGGCGTGTAGACGCCGAGAATCACGTCAGGGCAGTAGAGGCGCGCCCAGTACTTAACAGCCAGGTATGCCAGCTGCTGTTTGGGTGCTGTCTTCCAGAGAGGGGAGTTGCGCGTGGTGACATACTCCATGTAAAGCGGCTCACCCCAGGTGATTTCCGTTTCGCCCTTCAGCACTGCGCCGACACGCACAGACAGTCCACGCTCATTCGATGCGTTGGCTGCGCCTGGCTTAAACTTCTCCCAGTCGCCGCCGTATTCATATTTGAAACGACCCTGCACGGCGGTAGAGCTGGTGATTACCGCGTTTACCAGCTGAGCTTCATATCCCAGCGTGCCGTTAACCAGATGCGTTTTCTGTGCCACTGCGTAGGGGTTCATGCCCCACTGGGCAGCCTGTAATGCGATCGCCAGACAGTCAGCAGGCTTACCGGACAGGTGAGCAGGTACCGTTGCTTTACCCTGCGCCATGACTTCGGCAAACGCCTGTAACTTCTGCAGGCCGCTCGGGCTGAAGATGGCCGCTTTAGTGTCGGCCTCATTGACCGGCGCGGTGATGATGTCGTTGCTCATGCGTAATCCTTTCTCTTAGCCCAGTCAGGGCGTGTAATTTCTTCAATGCCGCCCCAGTTACCGGACAGCATGCATGCGTGATAGGCCGTAAGGTCTCGCCGGACCAGGTCATAACCTACCGCCACGTCATCCTCACTAAGCTGAAACACCCGGACCGGATAGCGGCCGCAGTCGATCGACTCGCTGACAGCAATGAAAACGAAAAGCGGGTACTCACCGAACTGCTTGCTGAAACCTTCACGGTAGTAGGCATCCTGAACGTGATAGCGGAACTCTTCGACGTGGCGGGCGAAGCGGGACATATCGGCCACTTTCTTCACATCGACGATGACGGGCTGACCTGACAGGAATTTATCTGGCCGGATACGGCAAAGTTCGCCGGTCTGTTCGTCGTTCCAGTAGATTGACACTTCCTGATGACCCTCAGCTTCAAGCAGCCACCGGGCCGCAGGATGGGCGAGGGCGCTTGCCCGCATCAGCTTCAGCTTTCGTCCCTGTTCAGCATCCATTACTGTCATGCCGCTGTTTGCACAATCCTTCAGGAACTGCTTTTCATCCTCCTTGCCGACTGTCGTGCGGCGGTTGAACTCAGGAGCAACGATGAAACGCCTGTCGAACTCATCAGGCTCCAGCAGCAGGCAGTGCAGCGCCGTTCCCATATCCAGCGCAGCTTTCTTCTCATCGTCTTCAGGCGCTTCCTTGCGCCACTGGAATATGGCCGGGTTGATGGCAATGTCGTCCAGCTGTGATTTGCTGATGCCCGGGCCGCCGTGATAATCCTCGTTGCTGATGTCGTAATAGATGCCCGGCTGCATTACGCCGCCTCCTGATTTCCGTGTTTTCTGCTGTAAATCCCGATCGCCACCTCACGCCGAGCTACCCGAACCATAGCCTCACGCAGAAATACCTCAGCCGCTTCGTGTTGCTCGTCGTCTTCGTCGAACATCTCAATAGCCGGGTAGTCGTAATGCTTCGTCAGGAACGCGCACAGAGCTGGCATCAGCGGGTTAGTTTTGTGCTGGTTCATCCGCGCATCGACTTCAGCGGCGATGAATTCCAGTTCACTGTTCGGCAGATTGTCGGCGATACCGACATTATCAAAGGCAAGAAATACACTGACCGCGAATGTGATCGGCTGATGTGGAACGATCTGCAGCCGATTAAGAAGGCAGTTGACGGAATGGTCAAAATCCCACTGGGTGAATATCAGCGGGCCGCACTGTACAGCTTCACCTATAACGTTGGCACAAACGCGTTCTCGAAATCGACACTGCTTAAACGTCTGAATGCCGGTGACGTTGATGGCGCATGTGAAGAGCTTCGCCGCTGGATTTACGCTGGCGGACAGAAATGGCGTGGATTAATGAACCGTCGCGATATGGAGCGCACCATGTGCCTGGCGGAGAGTGCTGATGACCTTAAAGTCTAAGCTGCTTGCTGCACTCATCCTGCTGGTTCTGCTGCTACTAGCCACCTCAGTAGCGTTCGCGCTTTATTACCGCGGTAATGCCATTGACTACAAGGCGCAGCGTGACATCGCAACCACCAGCCTCAAGGAGGCTAATGACACCATCACCGATATGCAGACCCGCCAGCGCGATGTGGCCGCACTCGATGAGAAATACACGAAGGAGTTAGCAAGTGCTAAAGCCACTATCGATCAGCTGCGTAATGACGTTGCTACTGGCAAGCGCCGGCTGCAGCTCAACGCCACCTGCGCGAAGCAGTCCTCCACCGGCTCCTCCAGCCTGGATGATGCAGCCAGCGCCCGACTTACTGACGCCGCTCAACGTGATTATTTCACCCTCAGAGAGCGAATCGAAGTCGCCGGAAAGCAAATAGCCGGGCTGCAGCAGTACATCAGCGAGCAGTGCATGAAATGAATTAAATTTCTAAAAGTAAGAGGTCAAGAATTGAATTTAATGTTAGTAGCCCCATCTATAGGTTTGAGTAACATCTACTCAAATTTTTAAGGGGCAACTATGATTTATATGGATTTTATTGAGTCTATCACGAAGGACTTGGATTACCGGATTAGAAGTTATGCTGGTGGGATGCTGGTTAATGTTGTACACAACTATCAGGGTGGAGAAATTGCAGTAATTTGGTCAAACTCCCAAACTGGAGCTACGGAAGTATATGGCTTTCCAGTTGTAGGGGGTGAAGAGTACACCGAAAACGTCAATAATGGCTTTGACTACTCCTCATATAAGGTCGATTTCATTGAAGGAGTATTTCGCAAAATGGTAGAAGTCGAGTCTGTCCAAACAGGAAGGCCTGCCGCGCTCTAGTTTACTATCCAAGCAACCGCCTGCGGGCGGTTTTTTAATGAAGAAAAATTGTGATAACAAGTTTGCCGCAGCCTTTAACAGAACCGTGTCATGCAATGTAACAATGTGATATAAGGTGCTTACTATTCAACAGGGAGTAAGCGATGAAAAAAATACTATTTGCACTGGCGGTAGTGGCGCTTGTTGGGTGTCAGGCTAAGCATACTGGGGGAGTTACAAGCAACCCTAACAAGCATACGAGTGAGGTTAATAGCAACACTCAGAAGTACGTAAACCAAGTCGGCACAGTTGATGTACCAACCTATAAACTAATGAAAGCAGACCTCTCTAACGGTGGTGAATGCACTGTATATGTTCAGCAGCGACATGGAGAGAGCAAGCCAGTGCGGTTCTGGGCTGATGAAAATAACGACCCATCTAAGTGCCAGAGGGTGGTTGGAAGTATTCTGAGCAATTTTGCAAAAATGAAGTTCCCAGTGAAGCCTGCTGACGTCCCAGAGATTAACGCATTGCACTATCACATAGGGAAATGATATTTGCCCCTTGTTATCAAAAACTATAAACCCGCTTTGGCGGGTTTTTTATTCGAACTTGTAAGTCTGATAAAAAGCGAGAAGTTTTGAAATCAAGCCAAGTGCGCACTGACTCTTTAAAGAGTGTATAGTCAGAATTGGATGAAATCCTATAGATGTTGCTCAGCTAGCTGTCGCTTGGTTATACCTATGCGTAATGACTTATGATGTGTTCAAGATTGATAGCATGTAGGTGCAAAAAGAGTAAGATGATTTTCATCGAAAAAGAAGGGCATCAATCATGAAGCTAAAACCTAAATTTCATGACTACACGGAAGCAGAATTCCCCCTTCTTGTGAACGAAATCTGTAGCGCTAAAGGCGGCGAAGCTTATCAGGACAAACTTCTGGAAAATTTCATTTCGGTAAGTGAGCACCCTGAAGGTTCTGACCTCATCTTTTACAGCGAAGATAAGGATGCAACTCCTGTCAAGATTGTCGCCGCTGTTAAATCATGGCGCAAAGCCCACGGTAAGCGTGGCTTCAAGTCATAAATTATAAAGCCTCCTCACGGGGGCTTTTTTGTGACCACCACAAGGCGCATTTACGGGAGCGCCTGATGATGAGAATTAAATCTGAGACCTATCCAGCAACCCTAGCCAGTCTTCAAGCTGAATTTTTATCATAGATGTAATGTGAGCGAAGCACTCCAAAGGCTCAAGAAAGTGAACGTCTTCTCTGTCAAAATCGTTTGGCCCGATAATAAGCTCGAAGTTTTCGCCACCTCTATGTCGAAGAGCTTCTTTGATGTGCTCTTCAGAAAAATGTATGTAACCACTAGTCTTTTTGTAGACATTGATAACCCAAGGGTTAACTCTACTCACCCGGCGAGCAAGATAATTATCTGTCATTGGCTGGTTATCATCTGCCTTCATCTTGCTGATAATTTTTCCATTCAAGACATCCTTGGAAAATTTGATTCTATCTTTTGAGAAGAAGCCCGCGTAAAGGCGTAGCGAGTTATCTAACTGCATCCTAACTAAGGCTAATGCGCATAAAGAGTTTCGGTCCTTAAGCATCGACTTGAAGCCGGAAGTTAAAGCGCAGCTTCGTCTGGCAATACCTATAGCCATAAAGAAATCATAATCAAAGTCCTTGTTAGCCATATTCAGGAAGAGGCATTTAATCTCTTCATCGGCACGATCTAATTCTTTCATTAACTCAAGGTATCTTTCGTCTTTGCTTTTCATAAATTCATTCCGATTGATATTAACTTTGACATTAAGGCACAGATATCACCGCCGTTTCACTGGGGGTGTCGCACGTCAGAAGTTCCTGTGCTGAAGGCCGAGTATCGCCGGGAAATTCCCGGCTCAACGCGACCAGCAGTCGGGCCTAATGGCGTTGAGCAGGTCAGTAGTAAGACGACCTATGGGGAATGGCTGGCGAGACAGCCTGCAGCATTTCAGAAAGAGGTGCTCGGTCCGGCGCGCTACGAGCTGTTCAGCAAAGGCGACCTCAGCATTGACCGATTCGTTGATGACAACGGCAGGCAGTACACCCTTGATCAACTCAAAAATTTAGAGCCGCATGCTTTCGAGCTTGCAGGCATCGGCTAATCACAATTTCTTCTCTGCCTCTCTATTTCGTCAAGAGCAGAGTGATAGGCTGAATACGAGCCCTTAGAAGATTGCATGGCGGCTCTGATAGCCTGATCCTCTTTGACTGGATCACCAAATGCGTTCATTGCGACGATTAAAGCTGTTGTAACGTTCAGCGCTACTTCAGTTAAAGGTTCTGGGGTATACGCCGTCATGTCCATTGCTGTAACTGCCAATGGTGAAGCAAGTTTTCTAAATTGCTTTTCGTCAATGTCATCGATTAGTTCTGGGGACATTGAGAAAGTAGTTAATGCTCTCAGGAAATGACTGTATTTCTCTCTTAATAGAGCCTCTTGCTGATCAGTGCGAGCAATACATGAGGTTTTATAAGCCAATTGGCTACTCTGAGAATTTCCAAGCCATGAAAAATAGCTTGAAATTATCACGCCAAATAGCGTGAAAAATACCGGTAACGCTGAAGACGCAAGCATCTTTTTTAATAAAGCACTCATAAAGCTCCCATTGAATTAGCAAGTCCAACCTCGAAGCTTCTCGCCTTCTTAACACATAATCAAGCTGGCCGGGCCAGCATACATACATTCAGGAGAATGTATGACTCTGAAGTATCAGCTTACCGCTGAGGAATTCGCTCAGCTCGAAGAAGCCAAGCAGGCGCTGTATGTACAGCAGGGTGAAGTATATCTGCTGCAGGTTGATGGCATCCCCCAGGAAGACGTCAGCGGCCTCAAGCGCCAGCGCGACGAGCTTCTGGCAGAGAAGAAAGCCGAGCAGGAGCGTCGCCGTGCGGCAGAAGAACAGGCGCAACGAGAGGCCGACGAGCGTGCCCGGGCGGAGGGCAACTATCAGCAGCTATTTGAAAGCTCTCAGGCAGAGCTTGATCGCGAGCGTAGCAGCCTCGTAGAGCTTCGTCGCTCCATTGAGCAGCGAGACATCAACCTTGCAGCTACTCGAGTCTCTACGGCTATTGCAGATGGCTCAAACGCCGAAATCCTCACTGAGTTTATCGTCCGTCGCCTGAAGGTGGCAGAAGGGCAGGTACGCATTACTGACGAGTCAGGCAATCTCACGGTCAGCACTCTCGCTGACTTGGAGAAAGAGTTCGAAACCTCTCCGCGTTACGCATCCCTAGTGCGCGGCAGTCAGGCAGGTGGCGGCGGGGCCGCGCCTAAGAGTGGTGACCGGGTTGCCAAAAAATGGGAAGAACTTCGTGGTATGGAGCGCGTTGAGCTCCGCAAAAATAACCCAGCCGAATATGAGCGTCTTAAGAAGGCTCATGAGGCGACCAAATAAGGATTTAAGCAATGCTAACCATTCTTTCTGACGTTGTATTCCGCGACGAACTGCGCGACTACATGCAGGTTAACACCGCAGAGCGAACCGCGTTTTTCCAGTCGGGCATCCTGACCAATAACAACGACATGAGCACTCTGCTGGCGTCGCCAACCAATACCTTTACCATTCCGTGGTGGGTAGACCTGGATGCGTCAATCGAAAGTAACTACTCGAACGACGTCTACACTGACATCGCTGTGCCGATGACGCCTGCGGACGCTACCGATACGGTTGTGTGGGAGTCTTCAGACCCGACAGTAGCTACCGTTACATCAACCGGCCAGAAAACTGCTCAGGTGACACGGAAGAAGGAGGGTTCGGCAACCATCACCGGCAAAGCGCGCTCTTACACCGGCACTACGGCGATCACAGTCACCGCGCCTTAATCTATCTGCCCGCCCATGGTGGCGGGCCGTAAGAAGAGATAAACATGCTGATTCTAAAAACACCAAAACTGGATGCTAATTCAGAGCGCTGGATTACCCCGATGGAAGGCCTGAAGTTAAAGGTCGGCTCTATCAGCAATCCGGCATTCCGCTCGCATAATGCAATTGTGCGCCGACACATCGATAAGCTGGACGCCCGTTTCAAAGTAGGCACACCAGACTTCAACCCGGCAGAAATAGACGTTACTGAAATCTCTGACGACCTACTGATTGATTCCGTTGCAAAACACCTGCTGATTGACTGGGAGGGTGTAGGCGAGGCTGACGAAGCAGAGAAAGAAATCGCCATTGAATACTCGTCAGGGAAGGGTAAGGCACTGCTGTTGCAGCACCCTGAGCTTTACTGGGCCGTGCTGAGCACTGCATCTGATATTGCCGCGGGTAAAGAGGCGCAGACTCAGGAAACGGTGGGAAAGTCCTCGAGAGCCAAAACTGGCTCCGGCAATTTGGCGGAGAGCAAGGAGAAAAGAACCGCTGGAAGCGAGAGCGCTTAAAGCTTCCCCCCATCCCTGAGCCCGATATTGATGGCGTGTGTAGCGAGATTCTCGGCGCTTACGCAGTCATTACTCGAGGCCGAAAGTACGCAGGTATGGCGGCGACGCCACTGCCGATAAGCCTTGAAGACATCAACACCTATCTTGCCTGCAAACCACTTCAGATTGACCGAGACGAATTTGAGGTGGCTATCTTTGCCCTGGACGATGCGGACAGGGCGGAATGGGAGCGGAAGCAAGCAAATCAGTAGTGCAGAAAGTGTCCAGTAATGTTCACCTCTATTCATCGATGTTCATGCTTGTTCACCCTTGCTCATTTTTGAGCAACTGGTAAACTGACGCTATCGTCAAGCATAAATCAACCTCATTGGAGTCTATATGCATATTCAAGAGCTAAAGCGCGTTGCTCGCGAAGAGGAAGCTCGCCAATGCTGGAATGAGATCGGCGAATCAATCCTAGGACGCGGCAAAACATCTGAAAAAAGTGTAAGCTATACGGTTGGAATGACAGTCGATGACTTCTTAGCGGCGGCAAACCGCAAGAAGAGTTAATTAGCAAGGATCACTTCTTGAAGATAAACGCCACTCTCTCAGATGAGTTCAACCCAGGCTTTTTAGATAAGCGGTTTTCAACGGATTGGATTCATCTGACGCCCGATGAGCAAAGAGTTATAGCTCAGTTTGCTATCGACCTTGGTGAAGGAAAGGCTTTAAAAGGTAAGAATAAGCCATCATGGGTTGATGACGATTATGAGAAAATAGCCGGAAGTGATGGCTATGAGCAAGAAAATTACTGGCATTATCATTGCGGCCCCACTTGGTATGAGAGCACCTTCAAGGGCATGACGGTTGACCTGAATTTCAACCCGAATGGAATGGCTTCAGGTGAGTGCATTCACTATATAAAAAACAGCAATGATAAAATAACAATTGTTGGTTATTCTCGGAAACATATTCCATTCTTGCCATCTGACTGGGGTGACAACCCATTCTTTCCAGTTGATGAATAAGCCCACCGCTAGGTGGGTTTTATGCTTTAAACATTCACCTATCATCATACATGCTTAGTCCTTATGGTTTTGCATTGTCTTGCGCTACCGCCGTGATAAGATTTATCCCATAAAACCTCATGGGGATAGGGATATGAAAAAGTTTTTATTTATCGCTTTTGGTGTTCTCTTACTTTCTGGATGCAAGCCGTCAGATGAACAATTCATCAAAATCGCACAAGAAGATGTAGCGCAATCTCTTAAAGACCCTTCAAGCGCCCAATTCAGAAATATGCATTTTGTTGCCAGTAAAGACGATACCGGTTCAAACAGTAGTGGCTATGTATGCGGCGAGCTAAATGGTAAAAATTCATTTGGCGCGTATGTTGGCTTTGAGAGAATTTATGTCCATGTCGAGGCAGAGCCTCGTTGGGTAATTCCGCTGTTAGGTCTTTCATATTCAACATCTGACTTTTTTAAGGTTGATGATGGTGATGGACTGCAAAGCAGGTTGGATAAATTAAAAATGTTCGCTGATAAATGTGAATGATTTAATACTGGCTAAATAGAACGAAAGCTGCAAAAAACCATAACCCTGCTTCGGCGGGGTTTTTTTATGCCCGGAGAAAATATGGCCGAACAACAATCACGCCTTGCGATTGTCATCGACAGTACTAGTGCGCAGCGTAATGCGGAGGGTCTGGCCGGTGCATTAAATAAAATGACACAGGCGGGCCAGAAGGCTTCAGACGGCGCTGGAAAAGTATCTAAAGCCACGAATGAAGAGTCTAAAGCTCTATCTGACTTGCTGGATAAAATTGATCCGGTTAACTCGGCATTGAACCGGCTGGATGAACAGCAGCGCCAGCTCGCAAAGTTCAAAGCGAAAGGTTTTCTCGATACTGAAACATTTGATGACTACTCAAAAAAGATCGAGCAGACGCGAAATGGCCTGAATGTCTATGCTACTGACACCAGCAAGGCTGGGATGTCATCAAAACAACTTGCGAACAGTATGCGCAGCCGTACCAAACGCCGCTCTTGTTGGGATTACTGCGCAGGTGGCGGCTGATGTTGCGAAAGCTATTCGCGGCTTGAATCTGGATAATGCTAACTGGCAGCAGGTCTACAGCGCCAGCGGCAATATCACAGTTACCCTGCCAGATGGCAGCCAATATAGTGGACCGTCATGGAGCAGCGTTGTGGGCTCTGTTTCTGGAAAGATGGATAAAAGCCAGAACCTTAATGATGTTTCAAATAAAACAACTGCGTTGAGCAATCTTGGTGCATTACCGCTATTGGGGGGAACACTAACTGGCGGTTTGACTGGCACAACTATCATTGCGAAAAATGGTGTCTCAGCAACGTCTAACGGCGTAAATATGGGGCAGCAAGGGACGCATCTTGTCTGGAATGAGGATGGTTCCACAGGTAAAGGATCTATCGTAGTGAACCGGGGCAGCGGAACCGGTGGGTTTAATATCCGTATAGTGAACTCAGCGAATACTGTTGAGAACGCAAATTTTCAGTTTACGGTTGATGGGCTTTTGTATGCACCCAATGGATCATTTTCAGTTGGTGGCCGCGTAAGAGCATTTTCAGCAGTAAACAGCACCTATCTTGAAGTTAAGGTTGATGGAGCCGCCAAAGGTATTAATTTTTTTGACTCACATAAAACTTTGAAAGAAGGGATCGAAGACGCTGATGAGAAACTGGCATTAGATATTATTCGCAAGATACATCCGGTGGCATACAAATTCAAAGATAAAACTTTCACCTATCAGTCGCCAGACCCCATTACAGGTGAGATGTTCATTGCAGAAGGCAAACAGGTTGGCTCTTCGCATAAGTACGGAGTAATTGCTCAGGAGTTTGAAGAAATCCTGCCAGAAGGGGTAATCACAAATTCTGATGGTAAAAAATCACTCGACCCGCTGGAACAAATAGGTCTACTCCTGACAGTATGCCATTCGCAGCAGAAACTCATCGACGAGCATTCGGAAAGTATCAAAAATATGGGGGTCAGGCTGAAATATTTAGATGGAAAAGACACTTAAGGATTTTAGACCTAACTAACATAAGAATACCTTGAAACTGAAAGAATAAAAAAACACTACAAACTCATACCCCGCAACTCATTCATAGCCTGCCTAATTTCAAATCTGCCATATGTAGGTAAAAAATTAATATTTTTCTGACATTTTTGTCTTTCGCGGTTGACGAAGTAATCCATGAGGCATATCATCAAAATACTGTATGGATAAACATGTTTATATGTACAGTATTTTGTTTTTTAATCGCTTACAGCTGGTTTGGTTGTTAAGTAAAAAGCAGTTTCAACCTTTACGAATTGAGAAGGAAATAATTATGCCCGGATTTAATTATGGTGGCGGTCAAGGTGATGGAACATCGTGGAGTTCAGAACGTGGTAATGGTCCAGCTCCAGGTGGTGGCAGTCAGGGTAATGCAGGGAATCACGATAGCAGCAATGGTAGCGGCACGGGTAGTGCTGTAGGTTCTACAGGAGTAAATCAATCTGTTGGAGACAATCTGGCTCGCAGCTTAGGATTAAATCCAAAAGATTTTGCAGCTTACTTTTTAAGAGAGGACGGTCAGGTTGTCGGCATTACCACCTATAGCCTTGGTGATGCTTATGGCGTAGTCCTCGGTTTCGCTCAACTTCCTGGTGGTGGCAATAGTGGCAATAGTGGCAATGGCGCAGGTACACCAAATGCTACCTCGACTTACCAGGGTGACGTTTCCGATGCGCGTGTTGCTGCGCTGTATAAAATCCTTGCTGACAACCGTGCTTTGGCAACCAGCACACAAGCCGGTACGCGAATTACTAAAGCCAAACAGGCGATGATAGCAGCCAAAAAGGAACTTGCAATTATCGACTACACGCTTCAAGGGCGCGCTCAACAAAATACTGCCGTTGCAGATGCTATCAAGTTTACTGCAGACTTCATGGCAGAAATTACCGGTAAATACAGCCAGCAGGCCTCTGCACTTGCACAGGAATATGCAGAGCATGCTAAAGGTAAAACCCTGCGTAACGTAGATGAAGCACTCGCAGCGTTTAACAATTATAAAAACTCGCTGGGGGCAAAATTCAGCGCAGCAGATCGTAATGCGATCGCGAATGCACTGAACTCTGTTCAATATTCATCATATGCAACGCAATTAGCTAAGTTTAGTAAAGGATTCGGTTACTACGGTGTAGCAACTGATACATACGAGACAGTAAAAGAGCTTATCAAAGCCTTCCTGACTGACAACTGGCGTCCGGCGCTTGTTAAAATTGAGGCAATGACTGCTGGTAAAGTTGCTGTTGTAGCAGTTGCTTTCACTTTCGCCGCTCTGGCTGGGACGCCTATCGGTATTCTCGGTTATGGGGTTCTTCTCGCGTTGACCAGCGCATTAATTGATGATGCACTAATCAACAAAATTAACACCTCTCTGGGTCTGTAGGGTAAGAAAAATAGGCTGGTTTCCAGCCTATTTTTTCAGGAAAGATAGCGCTATAAGGCAGATGGGAATCGCAAAAATAAAGCTAAACGCCCAGTGAAGAGCTTTAAGTTTATTAGTGCCAACTGTGTCAATAGTAAAGAATTTTTTCTTCAGAAATTGTTTTCCTGCCACTTTGATAAACAGGTTTTCAAGTGCCAGCTTTGAGAATGGGTATAAAAAACAGTTAACTAATGCCACGGCGGCCATAATCTGATTTCTTGGCTCTATCGGATTTTTAATCCATGGATAAGCGAACAAAGCCAGCATCATCAATCCAAAGAAAAAATGTATCGCATATTTTTTAGCGTTCATTTAAATTCCTTTTATATATCTCAATTTAGTATTTTCCTGATTTTTCCTAACTTAACTACCTAAAATACGCGAGCCTGTCTGATTTATATGTTACAACAATTACCAACAACACTCAAAATCACTTGCGCTAAGGCAATTATCACACTTTGAAGCTAGAGTTGTATGCTGCAGCATTCTCAGATGCAAACACCTTATGTGATATGGGCTCCGCGCTAGTCTCAGCAGGCTGCGGAATGGGTGATTTGAGATTAGTCACTCAACACCGCCAGCACCAACTAAAAACCCTTCACCATCAACTCCTTTACAAATCTGACCACCGCTCCGCCTTGATCAAAAGTACCGATCGATATTTCTGTTTATCCATACAGTATTTATCAGCGGAGGATTTATCATGGCGAGTGAAGCAGACATACACGCGGCGCTCACTGGGGCGATAACCAAGGACAGCCGGGGCAGGTAGATTGTTACCACCGCGGGCCTCCAGAAGCGGCTTGATGATGCTAACCACTTCTGGACGCTGGCAGAGTGCAACAGGTGGCTCCGGTACTACCAGAATTTCTTCTTCGAGCTGGTCACGGAGGAGAGTGAAAACAAAACGTGGGCTCTCCGCAATATGGGATATGTGAGGTAACTTTGGGATTTCCATCACCTGCATCGGACTACATCAAGCGCCGCATCGACCTGAATGATGTGCTTATGCCTCACAGGAACAACATGCTGCTGATTGAGACGCCTGACGGGTTCGTACTGGCGGATAAAACACTTAAGCCCGCCAATGGTGACACGATTGCTTTCCAACTCGGAGAATATCCGCAGCTAGGGTAATTGTTCAGAACAGGGATTATCACTTCAGACGGTGAGACGATCGACGGAGATGGCATGGACGGGATTATCGTGCTGGGGAAAGTGACGGCAGAGGTAGTGTCTGTGCATGAGCCAAGCAGGCCAACGATTTAGCGATACCGAAAATTTCCCGAACCGGAAACGAATTTACTCGCAAGTGTTTGATCTTGAAAGAGTGCATTGGTAAGCATTGCAACCATCAAAAGGGATGTTTTTGTTGTTCAACCTACTGTTAAATAACAGAAAAACCGCTATATACCGCAAACAGGAATCGTATTCGGTCTTTTTTTGTTCTATGATTTATAAAGATTTTTCTGTGACTTTTACGAAATATCCCGAAATCACACTATTCAATCTATGCCATCACATATTCCTGATCGCTTGAATCACGATTGTTTTTTCTTCATAGAAAAGTTTTTTATGGTCGAATGGCCTTTACAAAAAACTTCTTCGCTTCTCACATCAAATAGTCGAATTTCAGCGCGTCTCATCTCATGAAAATTCAGCAGGTCTGGCCCAATCTTAATACCTCTCATTTCGCGCGCTTCGACTAATACTCTCATTAATGCATCTGGGGCGTTACGTTGGATCAGGTCTTCATGACAAACATGCCGTTATTGATATCGATAACGCAGAAACAGTGACGTTAATCATTCATCCGATGTCCATTGATTGAAGGTATGTTAGGGGACACAGCTCGTGCCGAGGGATTCACGTATTTATAGTTCTCTGACCGACGGATGGGTAAATTTCGGAGAGTGATCGTTTTATCTTAGTGTGGCACTATAATACAGCCATTAT
>Ga0308158_10002192_pt1 | contig 18904 bp, 22 predicted proteins | sample PhyBR2_FD_201038 | JGI IMG/M metagenome (GOLD analysis project Ga0308158, IMG submission 201038) | Phyllosphere microbial communities from UC Gill Tract Community Farm, Albany, California, United States - DLSLB.R2 | ecosystem: Host-associated > Plants > Phyllosphere > Unclassified | place: USA...
GGCGCGTCCGTCATTGCTCGCGCAGCGCGTTCGTCCACCTCCGCAAGGCTTGGAGGCTACACGGTGTCGACGACGAGATGTCTGTGTTTCGCGCGATCACGGCTGAGGAGGAAGCGGCGACCGCCTTGGTTCAAGCTCTAAAGGCACGGCGATACGCTGGTGCCGACAGGTTGCGGCCATGGAACCACGTGCACAAGACAGCATTCTGGCCGCTTGTTGAGGCCGTGAACCGTATCTTGGTCGCGAGCGGCATGCCCACGCCCAAGATCTCCTTGGCGCAGAGCGGCATGCCAAAGGTCGCGCTCAAGCTCGACATCGCAGCCATGACGGGATCGACTGAGCCGCTTTGGGGCGAGCCCGACCACCCGTTGAACTTCCTGCTCCGATCCGGCCACGCCTCCGAACCGCTCGTCCACATGTTCGAGGCCGAGTTCGAGGAACTGGCAAGCGAACGAGGCGCAGGATCGCTGAAGCTCCACGTCGAACGTGAGGCGAACACACGGAATCGCCTGCTATATGCAGACGATCAGGGCTATCCGACGGTGACGTTCCACGATGAGCTGCTGGTGGAGCGGGCACGTCGTGTCGGCATTCTGATACTCCTGGCGATAATCGTGATGCAGACTCCCGAGCATCAGCTATTCGTCACTCAGTGTCTCGAAGCGCTGCTGCGTGCACTTGCAAGCCTCGGCGACACACAATTTGACTATACGGCCGCTCTTGCGCCGATCGGGCGGCAACTACTCGCCATACATCGGCAGGCGGATGGCACCACCAAGGCGTCAATCCGCCGACCAGTAGCGGTAGGGGGTTATTGGGGCGTAACTCAGCAGAGGCCTGCGAGCGCGCCACAACCGATTGTTTCCTCGGTGCGCTTTGATGGGATAAACCTAAATAACGAAAATCATTCACGATCGGACTAAGTCTCTGCCCGCGCAGAGGGACCTTGAGCGTGTCACGACCGTACGGTTATGACACCGGCTAACTGTCTAAGGCATGTTCGAGCATCTATGCCGCAGAGCAAAGGCATTTGGTGATGTTGCCGTTCGACCAGCAGAAGCGAAAGGCCGCCCCCGCAAATTTGTCCGTCCATTTGTCCGCCGAACGCAAGCGGTTTAGCTGAGTCGTGCGACGTCCTCTTGGCTGAGATCGTAGACACCCATGTTCATCGCAAGGATACTGCCGTCAGAGAGGCGGTCTAATTCAACGAACCTCGCGCGTTCGAAAATCGACCAGATGTTACGTTCCCCGCGCTGGAGCAGGAGCTGGATCGCCAGCAGTCGACGGCGCATGATGTTGCAGGCCTCTTCATCAAGATCACCGGGCCAGGCATGGTCATGGAATAGGCGGTGAACAAAGTAATCCCGCTTATCCTTGATCCACTTCAGGTAAGAGATATCCGCGGGCGTCACGTCGTGCCGCTCTAGGATCTTGATTAGAGAACCAAGCGTCGACCCTTCGAGCACAGCTCTCTTTTCAAGAGAGTTTTGCCAGTTGTCCTTGTCAACTCCAAGAGCTTTTTGGAGCTTCACGCGGTCGCACATATGCATTGCCGATATTAGCATAGACTCGAACATGCCGACGGCAATGTAGGTGCCGGCCATCTCCTGGCAGTAAAAAAAGCGCGCAAGATCGAGTTCGGACATTCCTCCAATAAGCGTCTGAAGCTGCTCGCGTGAAATGGATGCCTTGAACATGCTGATGCCCATCAGTTTGGAAGCCTGAAGGATTAATCCAAGAATCTCATAGCGCCAATCCCGAGTGCCCTAATCGCAATACTATTGCTCGCGGTGAGCCCACGCCGCATGATCTCGGGAAAGGGGGGGCAGAGATGGGGCGGGGAGAGGGAAAGCTGGAAAGGTGGGAAGTCGCCATGGTGAAAGCCATGCTCGCGACTGGCCGCTACAACGATCAAGGCATTCTCGCGCACTTCACCCGTCCTAGTCGTACGATCAACCATCGCGAGATCGCCGAAATCCGGACGGGAGCGCGACACCGGCTCGCCCGCGCAGCAACAACCGATCAGTTGACCCACTTTCTTTTAGCTTGGCCTAACGTCGATCCTGAGACTGGGCTTAACACTAAAGGCGACGAGCTTCTGATCAAAGCTCGAGAAGCAATGATAGCAGCCGTGCATACCTTCAACGGGGCGGGCCTAACGTTTCGGGCGGAAATTTTCATTACGACGGCGGTGATCGCCTGGACTTATCTGCTGCACGCGTGGTTCAAAAGAGAGGGTGTTGATTACCGTCATCGTGTTGGCGCCGAGGTGGCGCGAACGCCAAGCGGTGCCGAGAAATATTGGGAGCTCGGGCGATGCCTGACTCATCAGCCCTGTCCGGTGTCGGAGGGGGTACGTTTCAACCTCGAGTTTCTTCTAGAGATCAGACACGAGATCGAGCATCGGTCGACGGACAGGATCGACGATCCGCTAAGCGCAAAGCTTCAGGCCTCCTGCATCAACTTTAACGATGTGATCTGCTCAAAATTCGGCACGCAATATGGCGTTGAACGCCGCTTGCCGATCGCACTGCAATTCGTGACGTTCGATGCAGATCAGCGCGCAATTCTCAAGTCCGGTCACGCGCTTCCGACAAACATCGAGACGGCTATGGACGCTTTTCATGAGCGATTGACTGACGAGCAACAGGCGGATCCGGCGTTCGCGTACCGGGTCGCCTTTGTGCCTAAGCTTGGTGGAAAGGCCTCAAAGGCCGACTTGGCGATCGAGTTCGTCAAACCAGGAACGCCTGAAGCGGAGGAGATCAGCCGCGTGCTGCTGAAGGAGGTTGATAAGTCTCGCTTCACCGCGACGCAGATCGTTCAGCGGATGCACGATGAGGGTTTTCCGCGCTTTACCCTACATTCTCATGCCCGCCTGTGGCAGGAGCTCGACGCCAAGGCTGGCGACAAAGGTTTCGGGCGCGCTGGTGATTATCCTAATACTTGGGTTTGGTACGATACGTGGCTCGCGCGTGTTCGAGCACATTGTCAGGAAAACGCGGCGCGCTACCAGGCGGTGGTGTAGCTAGCGGGCCCGTTCCAGGCGGCGCAAAACACCTGTTTCTCACGTAGTCGAGATTAGGACCGAGTTTTCTGTACGTCAGACCGATGAACGGTGAAAAGTGGTGGGAAGCGCCCACGAAGGCTCGAGAACGGCACCGTTGGAAGCGGCCCTTCGCTGGTGTCACAACCGTCCGGTTGTGACACCGGCAGTCCTCAGTTTCAGCTAAGGCGCTCACCTTCATGTCCTGTCAGATGATCACCCTGACCGGAGCTACGCCGACAGCGTTTCTGTTGACCCTTGCCCTGCCTTGCCAGATACCCGACCGGTACTCATTTCGGCGGACAATTATGACAGTAGCCACCCGTCCGATCGCCTTCGTGGCTTATTCCTCAGCTGATAAGTCCGTAAGCGATATAGTTTTTGAAGCCGTTAGGCGGGCAAACGCCAAGCCATTACCTGTCCAGTTTGAGCCTTGGGAGTTTAACGACGTTCCCGGAAACCCGTTGATATCCCCGATTTTAGAAGGGATCGGCGAGTCCCCATTCGTAGTAGCCGATATCACCTATCTAAATCTAAATGTGATTTATGAGGTTGGTTTTGCAATTGGGCGGTCGAAGCGGGTTTTTCTAATTAGGCACCGAAACACGGTTGGTGACAAAGCGTTAGCCAACGCCGCAGGCATCTTCGACACACTTGGCTACCATGAGTACGACGGGATCAACGACTTACAATCTCGCTTGTCTGCTCACATCGACTCAACGCCACTTTCTGTTGCATTTCCGCTCAACCGAAAGGCGTTAATATACGTTGTAGAGCCCCCCGTTCGGAGCCAGGCAGTCAAGCTGCTGATTTCGCGGCTGAAGAAGGCAGGGTACAGCTACCACCGCTCGTTTAATCCGGATGAGGATCTTCGCCTGTCGGCGACGGAAGCTGTTCGGCAAGTGGCCGAGTCATCGGGCGTTGCCATTCCCTTGCAGGATTCTTCAGTTGATGGCTCGGGTCTTCAGAATATTCGAGCGATGTTCGTTATCGGCCTCGCAGATGGAATGGCGAAGCCCCGCCTGCTTATTGCACCCTCTACCTACGTTGCCCCCTTAGACGTCCGCGACACGATCAAGCCCTACAAACGTGAGGAGGACATCGTGGAGGCCGTCGCTGGTTTCTGCCCCGCAATAGTTGAGTATAGCTCACAGGCTGAACCCGGCTCGGCCGAGATACAGACGAAACTTCAAGCTCTGGACGTTGGCGATCCTCGTGCAGAAAACGAAATGCCAACCCTTTCTCGCTATTATCTACGTACGCATGAGTACGAACGCGCACTCGGGGGGGAGGTAAATCTCGTTGTCGGCCGAAAGGGGTCTGGCAAGACCGCGTTATGGATCAGTGTTCGAAACAAGACCCGCGCGGACAAGCGCAACATCGTTGTAGACCTTAAGCCTGAGGGCTATCAGTTAATAAAGCTGAAAGAGGATATACTCGTTCACCTCACAGAGGGTGCGCGCGAACATCTGATAACAGCCTTTTGGGAATATCTTATCCTACTTGAGGTTGCTTACAAGCTACTTGAGAAGGACCAGAACACGTACAGACACAATCATGATATTTACCAACTATACGTTAATTTAGAGCGAGCTTACCAAGCGCCAGATTTTTCATCGGAGGGTGATTTTGCCGAGCGCCTATCGAAGCTCTCTGAACGAATAATAAATGAATATCGCTCGCGGTTCAGCCGAGACGACGGACAGAAGCTGAGCGCTGCCCAAGTGACAGAGCTCTTATACTCTCACGATCTTCGGGATCTAAGGATAAGAGTTTCAGAATACCTCGCCTACAAAGAATCTGTTTGGGTTCTTTTTGACAATCTTGATCGCGGGTGGAGTACACAAGGCTTTGATGTGCTTGACGCGATCGTACTAAGGTGCCTAGTTGATGCTGGCCGGCGCCTCGAACGCGAGATGCGTAAGGCTAACCACTCTTTTCATTGCATAGTCTTCGTCCGTAATGACGTTTATGACCATCTCATGCGCCACAGCACTGACTATGGCAAAGAGCTTCGCGCGACTCTTGATTGGTCCGATCCTGATTTGCTTAGGGAGATGTTCCGCCTCCGACTAGTATCTGCATTAGACGGTGCGCGTGACGTACCATTTGACCTATTCTGGCGGCAAATATGTGTAGCTCATTATCAAGGAGAGGAGACGTCTTCTTACATGATTGAAAGGTCGCTTATGCGACCTCGAAATCTTTTGAAAATATTTAGTCATTGCAAGGGATTTGCTACCAACTTCCGACATGAACGAATTGAGGAAGACGATATTACAAAAGGTATCAAGGCCTACTCAGACGACCTTCTTCAAGAGCTGGACCGGGAACTCAGCGACGTTCACCCGGAAGCTCGTGAACTTCTTTATTATTTTCTGGACGCAAAGAGCCGCCTTTCGCCAAGCGAAGTTGACAATATATTGAGCAGTGCAGGTGTGCCTGACGATCGACGCACCACTGTAATCGACTTTCTATTGTACTATGGAGTTCTTGGTATTTTGTCCGGTAGTGCCGAGTACTTCATATATTCGGTTAACTATGACCAAAAGATTCTCAAAATCAGATTGGGACGAGATAAGGACGCGCAATTTCTTGTAAATCCCGCGTTCTGGCCGGCTTTGAGCATCGCACATGCACCTTCGCCGCTGTTGGACACGTCGCTTGCAACCGCTGATGGCCATAGGTCGGCTTAGGCGAATTAGATCTTCGGTCTAGAGTTTGATGATCAGTGTTGGGGATTGGCCTGTCGGATTGCGGGCGCTTCCTGCTTGGGAGAAATGTTAGACCTTTCTTTTCACCTTCGGTCGCTACATCCGCGCTGGTGTCACAACCGACCGGTTGTGACACTGCACACTTAGCCGCGAGCGTTGATGCGGCGATCCTCAGTCGCCACGTAAAGTGGATGACAACACCCCTTCCCATCTTCTGCGACGAGTCGGGTCACACGGGCCCTCGTCTGCTTGATCCGGTGCAACGCATCTTCACGTTCTCGGCGGTGGCCATCGACGACGCCGAAGCCTTCGAGATCCTCCGCGACGCGCGAGCCGCCCATCCGGTGCAGATGCCCGAGCTCAAGGCCGGCGCGCTGCTGAAATCCCCAGCGGGTCTGGCGTTGATGCAGTTCGTGCTCGAGCGTTCGGCTGGTCGGTTCCGCGCCGTCGCCTACGACAAGGTCCTCGCCCTTGCGGGAAAGCTCTTCGAGTACGTCTACGAGCCGGTGCTGCAGCACGACCCCGGCATCGTCTATCGCAAGGACCTCCACCGGTTCGTTGCCATGTATTGCTATATGTTCTTCACCGAGGACGACGTGCGGGGCGAGCAGGCGCTGCGACAGTTCGAGCGATACATGCGGACGCTACGCCCTGAGGAGGCGCCACTGCTGTTTGACCCACCGTTCGTCAGGCCGGACGAGGAGGGTGATCCCTTTGCCATGGTGCTGACCTTTTCGCGCGCATGCCGCGACATTATCGTCTCCGACAACAGGGAGGCGGAGGAACATTCGCCCGATCGCGGGAAGTGGCTACTCGACCTCGCGATCTCGTCCTTGTGGAGCCTGCTCGACGACTACGGTGCTGAGAGGCGTCCGCTTCAGGTGATCTGCGATGACAGCAAGCCGCTGCGTGCCCAGGCGGGCAACTTCGTGGACGACAGTCTCGCCTTCGCCCAAGCGCGTGCCGCCGAGCTTCTTCCAGATCGGCAGCGGAATGGGTTTGCCCTGTCCGAACCGGTCGGGTTCGGCGACAGCCGCAACCACCCAGGACTGCAGATCGCCGACATCGTGGCGGGCGGACTGGCCAAGGTCCTGTCCGAGATGAGCAGGCGGGACGACGCGCCGATGCGCGAGGATCTGCGGCCGCTCGCCGATCTCCTACTGCCGGCGATGAGCCAGCATTCGGTCATGCCGGACTACGACAGGATCGACACGTCCGGTCGAACCGCTGCGGTTAACTGGACTGTACTCCAGCACCTAGCCGACGAGGCAGCGCACGGTCGAGATCCCAGAGCCGGCCTGGAACGCTGGTATGACGTCGCTGAGGTCGCGTTCGTGCGTGGAGACTTCGCCTCGCTCAGCGGGGATGGCTAGCGGCGAACCCCATCGGGACTAAAGCATATCGTCCACGTCGCCATCGGCGAGAACGTGTGGAGCAGGAGCCAAGATGATCTCCGCCTTCCGGCCGGCTTCGTGGACCCATTGATTGATCTTCGCGTCGTCGCTTGTGGGCAGCGGGTCTGCCGGCCGGACACGAAAGGTAGTTGGGAGGTTGTCCCTTCAGGTCGCAACCCGCATTCGCAAGGCTGTAGCTGCCAAGACAGCAGTGCTGCGCCAAATCCGGTTACTCAACTTTTGCGAACGTTCCACAGGCGCAGCGAGCCTATCCAAAACCAAGGCTGCCTAAAACTGGGCTTGATCAAGCCATATCCATCACCTATCTCATGTGTACAACGTGAGATAGTGAGCTATGATTTTTGATATTGCTGAATTTGCAGGTGTAACGATCCTCTCAGGGGCGCCGAGCGGGCGACAGCTTTATGTACGGCTGATTGAGGCGCTCGGTGAGGAACCGGCGATGCCCGAGCCACTGTTTCTCGATTTCGGTCGAATTGAAGTCGCAACCGCTAGCTATCTGCGGGAATCGATCCTTGCTTTTCGCACATTCGTACGCGGCCGCAAGTCGAACCTCTATCCTGCGGTTGCCAATGCCAATGCTGATGTGATCGACGAACTTGTCGAACTCGTCCAGCCGCGTGGGGATGTGATCATGGTCTGTGTCGTTGGTGATGACGGGACGATGCTGCGCTGCCGATACGTCGGCAAACTCGATCCTATGCAGCAGCTGACCTTCGATCTTGTCAATCGCCAGGGTGAAACGACGGCTGCTCGATTGATGGAAATCGAGAATAGCCAAGTCAAAGCGACGGCTTGGAATAACCGCTTGGCTTCATTGTCGAACATGGGTTTGCTATGCGAACAGTCGCATGGACGTACCAAGACTTACAGACCGATATTTGCGGAGAGTGAGAATGGGAGCTGATTTCAAGGAAAAGACGAGAAAGACTTTCGAGAAGTGCTGGGACAAGGCGGCGGTCGAAGCCAATACGCCCGACCTCTTCAGCAAGACGCCGGACCATATCGCCAGTCGCTACGAAGCCGAAGCGCTTGGCGATGCGAACCTTGCGGTCGGTGACACGATCGCGGTGCGGATGGAAGGCGGCAAGTTGATTGGACGCCGTGGCGTTTCGGCCGTGCTCGAGGTTTGCAACCCCAGCCAAGCTCTTGTCCAGTCGGTTGCAGAAGGGTGCAACATCGCCCGCGCCGACATTGTTGCGGCCGATCCAATCAGTGGCGTTTTCGAGGTTTCGTTTAGCTAGAGGTCCAATGAAATGTCCCGACAGGAGCGAGCGTACACGAGTTACTGGAGTAAGCCTGGCGCCGCTATGTCGTTGGGGTGCGTTGGTTGTCCCGACCAGACGATCTGTGGCGGACAGACGGTTATTGGATCCGGTTTCAACTGCTTAGACCATTGCTGCGGCAAGCCCGATGCCTGTCCGGCCGTATGTCCTCATGCATTGACGTTCGCCGATCGCATTCGGGAAGTGCGCGGGCTTGCTCCCGAAACGCCTCTGGCTGCACCGCTCACACGCCCGGATCTGCCCCCCCATATCCCCATGCTCTTCCATGGCAGTGCGCTTGCCGCGCCCGTGCCGGCGAGCGCCGTTGCCGTGCCACTGTATCGTTTCTTCAACCGTTATGCCGACTGCCGGTTCGACACACGCGAAAGCCTCGCCCAAACCTTCAAGATTGATCCGGCTGCGGACATCCTCCTCTCCGGCGTGGCGCAGGACAAGGAAGTCGAAGGCTGGTGGCACCTTGAGCGACGCGGTCGCCTCAAGGCCGTTGCGAACTTTCGACGCCTAGGGGTGTCGATGATTACGGTTCCCAACTTCAGTCTGATGGTCGATCGCCCACGCTGGGACGACCTTCATGCCATGCGGCGGATCGCGATCTGCTATCACGAGATCGTGTCCGAAGGGCAGCCGGCAGCCCTCCATGTGAACGGCCGGACGGAAAGCGATTTCGCGCGCTGGACAGACTATATCGTCGCGCATCCCGAGGTCACGCACATCGCTTACGAGTTCACGACCTGCGGCAAGACTCCGAACCGTATGATGCAGCACGCCGCCTGGCTGATCGAGCTCGCGCAGAATGTGGGCCGGCGGCTCGGTCTTGTCCTAAGGGGTGGGCTGCCGGTGGTCGGATTGCTGGCGGACTATTACAACATCATCTTCATCGATACGTCCCCCTTCGAGAAGGCGCAGCATCGTGAGATCGCTTGGATCGACAATGAGGGACAGCGTCGCTGGATGAAACGAATGACCACCGCCGACGAAAAGCTGGATGCTTTGCTCGCCGATAATATTCGTGTCTCGCGCCACTGGTTCGACACTCTGTTGCCGAAGTTCAAGCTTGCAGCCTGACCTCCTAGCTCCGCGCTTCGACTATCGCGTTGTCGACGGTCTCGGCCGCGCACGACAGCGCGGCGGGGTGCCGCAGCTCGGCGGAGCCGTTTTCCGGGCGGGAATGCTGGGACCGGCCGTTGAGCTTGCACACTTGGAGTCCGGGATTTCGATCGGTGACCTGCATGGGCAGGATTGGCTTGAACGCGGCTCGCTTGCGCCGATCCTGTCCGCACTGGCGAGCGCGCAGCAGCAATGGCTGGCCCTCGATGGCCAGCGCGGCCTGATCCTTGGATCAGGGCTGGTGGGTGAAGCTGTGCTCAACAGCTTCAAGATCGATGCCCATAAAGCAGCGCTGGCTGCCGGATTTATGAAGCCAGCACTTCTTGTCGCGGCTATGGGCGAACTCATCGGCAACGTGATTGATCATTCCGAGGCGATCGGCAGCGGCGTGGCGATGTTTTCCGCCGAGGCCGGGCGCTTCGAATTCGTCGTGGCAGACACTGGCATCGGCGCGCTCCGCAGTCTGACCCGCAACCCGGATCATGCGAGCCTGAGCGACGATGGCGCGGCCTTACTCGCCATGGTCGAGGCCGGAGTCTCGCGCTTTGCGCGCAATTCCGGCCACGGCAACGGCTTTCGGCCTATCTTTGAGAAGCTCGCAGATATGTCTGGCCACCTTCGCTTCCGTTCGGGCGGCTATGGGCTAACACTCGACGGCCGCTTCGGCGATCGGATCGCGCGGCAGATCACGCAAAAACCTAAGTTACGCGGCCTTCTGGCGGCAGTGACCTGTCTGGCCCCGAAGACCGCAAGTTGATGAAGCCGTACTAACCTTAACTAAGGGCTGCCTCTGCCGCGCCCCCGCCCACTCAGGATTTCGACCGTCTCCACGATCCAACGCGTGCTAGCCGCTGGCGCGCCCAGGCACGAACTCGCGCAGAAATCGTGTGCCACGGCGCCGATACCGCAAGCCAGTACACAACGATAAGGACCGCTACCGCACCAGCGGCCAGCAGCTCGCCGCGCACCTCAGAGGCATCCACAGGCACGGAGAGCCAAGACGTTAGCAATGCTGCGAGCAAACTCCCCATCGCACCGAAAAGGACGATGGCAACAGCGTAAATCGACAGGTGGACACGCGCCGTGCGGAAGCTAGCGAAGGCAGTGAACGACGGCTGAGCGTCGTCAGTTCCGAACTTCTTCGACCAATGGTAGATCGCCAGACGGTTCATAACCTTGCCGGGCGCGCGCCAAGTGTCCTCGCGCGTCGGCTCCCCCTGCAGATAGGGTGCCCATAGGGATGGTTCGAGTCGACGGACGTTGCGGAGTGGGCTGTGCTGGCCGGTGAGCTGCTGCTCTAGGTCGCGGATGAGAAAGTAGTGGATCCTCGCGACCGCGAACACTCCTTCGCCGATCCGGCGAGCGACCGCGTCGGGATAGCTGCGCCTTTCGTTAAAGCGAAACTCGGTCGTCTCGGTCACGCTCGTAGCAGTCGTGAGGCGCCAGTCGCCAGCTGCGATCTCAGTGCTGAACAGATCGCGTGCCCTACCCTGCAAATGCACTCTCATCCGCAAATACTGGCACCCGCCCGCGCGCATCCTCCCGCAGATTTCATCGCCGAAAGTCACGATGGTCCCGTCTAGCGGATCGATCGCGAGGGGCTCCACAGTCAGGTCGCGCGCGGGATCGATCATCTGGACGGTCAGGTGTGGCTCGCCGTCGATCTCCGTGGGATAGGACGACGCATCGCCGCTTCCCGCGACGACGGGATCGTTAAAGACCGCTTTCAGCGTTTCACCGTATCGCAACGTGGAACCCAGATCGCTAATACTCGACACGACAATCGGCACCGGGAAGAAGAGATGGAAGCGTCGGACATTCCCGACGTCGGGCATGCGGAAGCCGACATCGAGGAAGTTAAAGTCTGCGGATAAGTCGCGCCAGAGATTGACGTGAAGATCGAGCGAAGGAGCCGCCCGCCCGGCTTCCAAGGCATCGAACCACAAGGCGAGGGTGCCGTCCATTCGTTCTCCCGCCGATCGGTCCGGCTGTGAATAAAGGAAACTAGCTGGTTGAGACACACGAGACCAGCGGCTAGCCTGAGGATATGGCGCAGACGCTCAACCTCGTGAAGTTCGGTCAGGTCGACCTCGCGGACCCGTTCTTCGACTCCCTGAAAAATCAGTATGCAGAGTTTTCCTCATGGTTCGCCAAAAAGACTGCGACGAACGAACCGGTCTACGTCATCGAAAAGGCACCCCACGCGGGCCTGCGCGGCTTTATCTACCTGAAAGTCGAGGACGGGCCGCTTGACGACGTCAGCCCGACCCGCCCTGCTGCCCGGCGCATCAAGGTAGGTACACTCAAGATCGACGCCCACGGCACCAAACTGGGCGAGCGGGTAATTAAGAAGATTTTTGACCACGCGGTAGCTGAAGCGGCCGAGGAGATCTATGTCACCGTCTTCGACACTCACGCGAAGCTGATAAGCCTGTTTGAACGTTACGGGTTCAAGGAGGTCGCATCAAAAACTACGCCGAATGGGACCGAACTCGTGCTTGTGCGATCGATGACAGCATCGACCGGTGACGTCCTCAAGGATTATCCATTCGTACATGTTCAGGACCGAAAGTTCTGGCTGCTTGCAATCAGGCCCCAGTACCATTCGCACCTCTTCCCAGATTCAATTCTCACTACGGAGTCTCCCGACATCCTGCAGGACGTGTCTCACACCAACACGATCCACAAGGTTTACGTCGGCGGCGTGCCGCTAACGCGTATGAAACACGGCGACGTGGTCGTCCTCTACCGCACAACTGACCACAAGGGCCCAGCTTTGTACCGGTCAGTTGCGACCTCGGTATGCGTGGTTGAGGAGGCCCGCGGCAGGAAACAGCTGGGCTCGGATGCCGGCCTGATTGCCTTCGCAGGAGACCACAGCGTCTTCAACGTGGCCGAGCTGAGTGAGAAATTCGCCGCAAACAGCCCGTTGTACGCCGTTCGAATGACCTACAATCTAGCCCTTGCAAAACGCCCCATTCGCCAGCAGTTGCTGCATGACGTCGGCATCAGCGAGCTGCCTTTCTGGCAACTCCGGGAGCTCAGCCGGAGCCAGTTCGAACGTATTGCGGCACTCGGTGAGGTACATGAAGGTCTTATTGTCGATTAAGCCAGAGTTCGCCGAGCGCATCTTCGATGGCACCAAGCGGTTCGAGTTCAGGCGTTCCGTGTTCCGGGACAGGTCGGTTCGTACCGTGGTCGTGTACGTCACGCGTCCAGTCGGTAAGATTCTGGGCGAATTTGATATTGCTGGTATCCTCACCGAGGCTCCAGACGCGCTTTGGGACATGACCCACTCGCACGCTGGCATCTCGCGGGAGTTTTTCAACAGCTACTTCGAAGGACGAGTAAGCGCGAACGCGATTGAGGTCGCCGAGGTCCGCCGCTTCGCCACGCCGCTAGAGCCGAGCGTCATGATCGAAAACTTCACCCCGCCACAGTCGTACATGTACGTAAGCGACGAGATAGGCAGGAACACCGACAACAAACGACAGTACGAGCTGCTCTAGCGAATGTCCGGCCAGGAGCATGAGGACGGGCCCGTGGTGGGGCTTTTCGGCATTTCGGGAGTAGGCAAGACCCGGTTCGCCTCCGCCTTGGTCGAGCTAACTCCGGAAGTGCTACACCTCCAAGCCAGTGCCTTGCTCAGACAGGCGAACGGCCTAGGCAACGAAGCGCTTCGAACGGCCAATCGCGATCAGCTGGTCGCCAACCAATCGGCGCTCGCCTTGGCAACGGAACAGGCTCGATCGGGTCAACGGGAGCGCCCGCTCCTGATTGATGCGCACAGCGTCATCGACAACGACGTTGAGCTAGTCGACGTGCCTTTCGAGGCCATCCAGCCGTTGAACATTGAGACCTACATCTTCCTGCGTGCCTCGCCCGCGTCGATCATCCAACGACGTGCCGCATCGACGAGATCCCGCCCCCTCCGCTCTGCCGACGAATTGGCCGAGCATCAGTCGCGCGCGCTTGTCGTCTGCCGCGAATACGCGGACCGTTCCGGTAGACCGCTAGTAATCATAGACGTGCCCGACGGTGCAGTACCGCCAGAAGCGTTGACGCTCGCAACTAAGCAATTCGATAGAAGGAAGATTGTAGATCGCTAGCGACCGCCAGTCCGTCCCGCCAAATGCGATTTGATCCTGCAGCCCGCGTCGTCTCTCAGGCTCATGTCCGTTACGTTCGATCCAGCAATCAAGCCAGTCGAAGCTAGCTTCCTGCTCGCACATCTCGCGAGCCTTAAACCAGCCATGTTGACGCTCGATTAGCGCGTGACGATATAGAGGAGATGACCGAGATCGGCTCCAAACCCATCTTCCCCGGGAGCCTGCACTGGGGAGGTCCCGCCCACCTACAAGAGATGCCCCTCGACGTCCCCGGTGGTCCGCGAGAAGGCGAGGAAGCGGGCGTACTCGCCTTCCGGCGTCGCAGCGGCGAAACCATCGTTACGGTGACTTGGAAAGTGGAGGATCAGGTAAACCTGTCTTCACACGACTTTGAGTACGCCAGTCCGCGAGAGGCGCTCGACGCAGGGTGGGAGCTCGGCGAGCGGTACGAGCAGGATGCTGTCCGCATGGAGCGCATGAGGCAAATTTACAGCTGACGCTGCCGAACCGAAATCCGGCGCGTGACGTCCCAATCGAATTGGTCAAATTCAACAGATGCGTGCTCTTCCACGGCCTCACCGACCGCGTTAGCTCAAGAAAGATGTGGGGTGCCTGCCGCCTGAATGAACAGCTGTCGACCGCGCGCCGCCTGAAAGCGGACATGCCGTTTTCCATCAACGATAAGGTAGATGCGTGTCAAAACCGAGCGGTTGTGACACTGACGGCTAGGCCGCCAGTGTCCAGATGTCAGAGCTTGTCCTTCAGCCCTTTGGCTGCCGTGAACGACACCTTCTTCGAAGCCGCGATCGTCATCGCCTCACCGGTCGCCGGGTTACGCCCTTGCCGCTCGGGACGGTCCTTAACCGCGAACTTGCCAAAGCCGGGAATAGACACCTCTTCACCCTTCGCTGCCGCGCTGGCGATCTGATCGAATACGGCAGTGATCGCGGCCTTTGCATCTGCCTCACTTGAACCGGCAGTGGCCGCGACGCCTTTGGCAAGCTCGCTGATATTCATATCGTTCGTACTCCGTTGAAAGGAACTAAGCCCTAGCTTGCTGGGACGGCATCGCAAATGTTACGACGTCATTCTCGCCTGCGTGCAGACAGGCAAAAAGGCAGGCCCTTCTACTCAGCCATACGGTCATCTGAGGACGCTCTACCAAGCTTTGCGAGCTGGCGAGCAAGCATCTTGGCCGCGATCGTGTTGGCGCCGACGCGTCCGATCGCAGCCGCGGTCCGATCCACAGTGTCAACATTGTCCGTCGTGATCATCAACAGCTCGGCCGCAGCCTCGCGCTGGCGCTGAGCCTAGTCCAACGAAGTGATCAGTAATTCATCCTGCTCGGCCGCCAGCGCCTCGTGCGCAGCAACTACATCTCCTGCGGCGCCGACATCGCGCGCTATGCCTGCGGCACGTTCTCCGATGTCATCGGTGGCAAGCTTTGTGCGACCGCTTAGCGCTAACATCTCGGCCGCCACGACGGCGAAGGCTCCTCCTGCATCGCCCGATCGCGCCGCCTCAATCCGGGCATTGAGGGGGGCCGGTGAGAGGATGTCCGAAAACGTACGCTAAGCGTCCCGGCCCGTCTGGTGGAGGCGGAGCGGCCTGAACCGTTCGCGTGGTTTGTCTATCTCGCTCCACAGATAGTCGCCGGTGAGGCCGATAACTGATGAGAGTCGAAATATGGTCTTAGTTCTGCTCAATCTGCTGGCTGCTGCGGCAAGCGGAAATCCGCCCTTACCAGTCGCCCAGATGACCGCGCAGGAATGTCCGGCACCATCATTCGACAGGGAGCGGGGCAACCTCGGTGATCGCGCCATCATCGCCGATGATGGCTCCAAGATGGTCGTGCAATGCGGTGATGGGGTCGTCAGACTCTGGCAATCAGGTTCCGCGGCCTTCACGCCCATCGGCAAGGTGCCGCTGTTTCCTGCAGCACGGGAACACGACATCGTTCCCGCCGACGTGCTTTGCCCTTGGTCGTCTCTCATTCGCAGCGATATGAAGATCGAGGCCGATTGCGATATCATCGACCATAGCGACGCTGGTGGGATATATGTCCTTCAGACCCCTGGCAGCCCGGATTCGTTCGTGGTCTCCGGACCAAAGGTTTTACAGGAGAGCACGGTCTGGCAGCGTTTCGGAGCCTTTCCCGTAAAAGGCACTTCGCCAAACGAAATCTATATTGTCGACGGGCAAAAACGCCCCCAACTGTTGCAGAAGCTGTCCCTGAATAACGGCCGGGCTTCCACAATTGCCCGGTTTCCTAGCCCAAACCTCTTGTTCGAAGATGGTGAGGGCGATGCAAGCAGCGTATCGTATTCGCCGATTTATCGGTCGATTATCGTCTCTTTTGGCGGCGCGTTCCGCGTGGCTGAGGAGATGACATACCTCCGTGCTCTCGACGAGAGCGGCAAGGAGCGGTGGAGCATCAAGGGAAAGCTTCCATCAAGAGACAAGGGTCTGATTGTAGGGGATTTTACCCGAACGATGATTTTCGCAGATGGGCGCTACGCACTTCTGGCGAAAACCAGCGACCGGCATGTTGCCGAGATCATCGATCTGGCAAATGGTGATGCCACGGCAACGATACGCGGTTGGCCGATCGCGGCAGCACGCAACGCTTCGGTGTCCTTTGTGAAAGGCGAGCAGGGCACGCTGTCGCTAATCAGACTAGAGATCCCCGACCGCAGCGCGGAGCAATCAACCGCCCCTTAGCGTACGTTTTCGAACATCCTCTCACCAATCCCCAAAGGGGCGGTGGGAACATTGCGCACGGCCGCACGGGCAGTGGGTCTTCCACTCGGCGACGGACGGTGGTGGGAAGTCCTCATCGCTACGGGCGCGCTTGCTGGGCCCCCGAACCAGCCAGGCGTGAAAGCCGCTGCGCGAAACACCGAGCGCTTCGCAGATCCACGACACCGGCCAGATTCCTTGGTGCTTCGCGATAAACTCGAACCTCATATTGAGTCCTTGCCAAAATAGGCCGCCGCTTTTTTGGGATGTGGAGCTCGGCCTTCGTTCTAGCCAACTCGCGGCGCAGCCGCTCAATATACTCCTGCTCGGGCTTCATCACACCATGACCAGGAAATGCCGATCCCGGGTCAGCCTGCTGCTCGCACACCCCCTTGCGCAGCACGTTCTCGTGCAGGTGCAGATCGCAAGCCGCTTGCAATACCGATACGCCGCGTTCCCGCACGAGCTCACTGCTTCGGGCTTGAACTCGCGGCTGTACTTCCGTCGTTGCATCTCCATCCCCGGTTCCAAAACACCTTATCTCAGTGTCCACGGAACCGGCAGCAACTCACAGCGATGAAGCACGCTGAACGCCGGCCTCTTAGCCGAACAAGGCCGTATGCCACGAGCAGTCGGCCACTCATGTCAAGAATCCCACTGCCGCATTTAAGATCACAGCCATTACGGTAATAAGCAACTAAATTGCGCAAAGTGCTTGCAGATTTTCGTAATTTTGTCATGTTGACATACCTAGCTACTGGAGACAGCACATGCTTATCAACGCATCTACGCTTCGTGAACTTAATGATGATGAGATGGTCTTTGTTTCGGGTGGCGATGGTGAAGGTGAGATCGAGGGCCCGTTGATTACCGTAACCGCCCGAATTCATATGTCTAATCAGCTTAGTTCTGATTCCTCCGGAGGAGGATCATCAGGATGGGGCACCCTCTCAATATTGTCATGGGGTAATCAGCCACAATTACCTTACAATATGGGCTGGGCAGAAGATGCGGGAGTGACAATAGATGGTGAGGTACAGCCAGGTGATATCATTGTAACAGCCAGCTTGTCCCAAGCCGATGTCGATTCTCTCAATGCGCAGGCATCTGCAGCAGCTAAAATTACTTCTATAGGCGCAGCTATGCTTGCGGCTCACTTGACCCAGGGCGCATCAAGAATCGTAGTTACAGGGGCCGCAGGAGCTTCGGCATCTGTCTCAGAGATTAGCGATACCTTAGAAACATTCTGGTATAACTATTACGGCAGCCTTGAGTTTAGCCCGAACTTTAACCCCGTTCCATACAGCGGGACTGGTCCGCACGAGCCTCGTATGCCCGACTAATTGTAGCAGTCCCTATAATCACTATATTTCGCATCAGAACATACACCGTTTGAATACGGTGTATGTTTATCTTTTATAAGACTTAAATACCCATACGCCTATCATGGCAAGTGGTATTAATATGTCGGTCAAAGACCATTGCCAAAAGCCCCGATATACAAATATTACGTATTTACCCATTAAATATGCTAAAGTGGCAAAAACTGCTAATACTATGTTGTTCATATTGATGTCCATACAGTTGTTTTCTTGAACTTAATTATGCAAGTTATAATTTATGAACCCGAGTTTTACTTTTATAGTTTTACACCCCTTCTAGGGCCAGGACTCGTTGATTATAGCCAGAAGATGACGGTGGCGGCGAGGGCCACAGCGGAGAAGAAGACGGTCGGGCATCGGTCGTAGCGGGTAGCGACGCGGCGCCAGTCCTTTAGACGACCGAACATAGTCTCGATACGGCTCCGGCTTCGGTAGCGGCGCTTGTCGTATTTGACGGGCATGATCCGGGATTTTCGGCCCGGAATGCAGGGCGTTATGCCCTTTGCCTGAAGGGCGTCCCTGTACCAGTCTGCGTCGTAGCCGCGATCGCCCAACATCCACTGCGCCGCGGGTAGATCGTCGAGCAGCGCGGCAGCGCCGGTGTAGTCGCTGACCTGGCCAGCGGTCATGAAGAAGCTGAGCGGTCTACCTTCTGCATCGGTGACGGCGTGCAGCTTGGTGTTCATGCCCCCTTTGGTGCGTCCGATGAGGCGCCCAAGGCCCCCTTTTTAACCCGCAGGCTCGATGCCGTGCGGTGTGCTTTCAGGTAAGTTGCGTCGATCATGATCGTCTTGGGCGTGGCGCTTGCGGCAGCCAGCCCCTCCATTATGCGGACGAAGATACCCCTTTCGCCCCAACGTTTCCACCGGTTGTAGAGCGTCTTGTGGGGGCCATACTCCTTGGGTGCATCGCACCAGCGCAGTCCGTTACGATTGACGAAGACGATGCCGCTCAACACCCGCCGATCATCAACTCGCGGCTTGCCGTGGCTCTTTGGAAAATATGGCTCGAGCCGCGCCATCTGCTCGTCGGTCAGCCAGTACAGGTCGCTCATGCGCGGTCTCCTCACGGAGCCTGAATCAGATCGTGCCTCTCAGATCAATGGG
>Ga0308158_10002193_pt1 | contig 18901 bp, 11 predicted proteins | sample PhyBR2_FD_201038 | JGI IMG/M metagenome (GOLD analysis project Ga0308158, IMG submission 201038) | Phyllosphere microbial communities from UC Gill Tract Community Farm, Albany, California, United States - DLSLB.R2 | ecosystem: Host-associated > Plants > Phyllosphere > Unclassified | place: USA...
AAGAAGTCTTCGAGCGCCTGTTCGAACCCTTCTTTACCACCAAGCCGCAGGGCCTGGGACTGGGCCTGGGACTGGCCATTTCGGAACAGATCACGCGCCAGTTCGGCGGCGTGCTGCGCGCAAGCAATGCCCCGGGCGGAGGCGCCATATTTACCATCGAACTACAGATGGCAACGCAGGAGGAGAAACATGTTTGAAGGTTTGAAAGTCTTGCTGGTCGAAGACGACCCGACCGTGCGCGAAGGCAGCGAACAGGCGCTGCAACTGGCCGGCCTGGACGTGCAGGCCTTTCATTCGGCCGAGCTGGCCTACAAGGTGCTGGCGCCCGGCTTTCCCGGCATCGTCGTCAGCGACGTGCGCCTGCCCGGCATGAGCGGACTGGAGCTGCTGGCCGCCATCAAGGCGTTCGACGCCAACCTGCCCGTGATCCTGGTCACCGGCCATGGCGACATCACCATGGCCGTGCAGGCGATGCGCACCGGCGCCTACGACTTTATTGAAAAGCCGTATTCGTCCGAGCAACTGGTCGACGTGATCCTGCGTGCACTGGAAACGCGGCGCCTGACGCTGGAAGTACACAGCCTGCGCCGCCAGCTCGAAGACGGCGGCGGCATCGAGTCGCGCCTGCTGGGCAACTCGGTGGCCATGCGCGATATCCGCCGCCTGATCCTCGACGTGGCCAACGAGCCGGCCGATGTGCTGATCTACGGCGACACGGGCACCGGCAAGGAAATGGTGGCGCGCTGCCTGCATGACTTCAGCCATCGCCGCAAGCACAACTTCGTGGCCGTCAACTGCGGTGCGATTCCGGAAAACATCTTCGAGAGTGAAGTATTCGGCCATGAAACGGGCGCTTTTACCGGTGCGGCCAAGCGCCAGGTGGGCAAGATCGAGCATGCCGACCATGGCACGTTTTTCCTCGATGAAATCGAAAGCTTGCCGCTGTCGCTGCAGGTCAAACTGCTGCGCGTGCTGCAGGAGCGCTACATCGAGCGGCTGGGTTCGAACATTGCCACGCCGGTCGATGTGCGCGTGGTGGCCGCTGCCAAGCTGGACCTGGAAGAACTGTCGCAGCAGCAAAAATTTCGCAGCGACCTGTATTACCGGCTCAACCTGATCGTTTTGCACCTGCCGCCGCTGCGCGAGCGGCGCGAAGATATTCCGATGCTGTTCGAGCATTTCGTGCTGGCCGCCGCCGCCCGCTATAACCGCGCGCCACCGATCGTGACCAGTGCACAGATGCGCAATCTGATGGCGCATGGCTGGCCCGGCAATGTGCGCGAACTGCGCAATATCGCCGAACGCTTCGTGCTCGGCATCGCCGGCGGCAACGGCCTGCTCGCTGCAAGCCAGGAGGCCCCGTTGTCGCTGGCCGAACAGGTCAACGGCTTCGAGCGCGCCCTGATCGAACAGGAACTGCGCAACTATGCCGGCAACGTCAGCGAGGTCAGCAACGTATTGGGGCTGCCGAAGCAGACGCTGTATCACAAGATGCAAAAATACAATCTGGTGGCCGAGGAGTTTCGCTAAGCTCTGGTGTCAACCATGTTGTCGGATTACGCGCTGCGCGCTAATCCGACCTACGTCCTGAACATGGTTGGCGTAGGTCGGATTAGGCCCCGCAGGGGCCGTAATCCGACAACATGGTTGGCACCAGATGCAACCCGAATCAGGCCCCGCAGAGCCGTAATCCGACAACATTGCTCCCCCCGAAAGACGCAAGTAGGACAATTCTGACGAAAAATGAAGACGTGCGGCTACGTGGTCTAACTGTAACAATTGCTACTATTTCCGCATTGCATTTATAGCCCGCTGCGCTATTCAACTTTTTGAGGAGTTTTCCATGTTTGCCACGTCTGTGTCCCGCCTGTCGCCACCCCGCCTGCGCCACCTTGCCATGCGCAGCGCCGTGCTGCTGGGTATGGCGGGAATCGCCGCCGTCAGCAGCACGGCGCATGCCGAGCCGGCAATGCCGCTGGACCGCGCCAGCATTTCGCTGGGCGCCTTCTATGCCGATCCACGCATCGACATCGGCGCCGACACGCAGTTCGGCCGCATCGACTCGCCGGAATCGAATCCGAAACATACCACCATTCCACGCGTTAAGGCCGACCTGCTGATCGGCGACCGCCATGGCATCGCCTTCGATTATTACCGCTACGACAAAAACTATACGCCGACCCTGACCGGTCAGACCATTATCAACGGCCAGCCGGTATCGGGCACGGCGACCGCTGACGCCGACCTGACGCTGGACCTGGCCAAGCTGTCGTATAAATGGTGGATGGGCCAGGAAAAAGACACCTTCGGCATCGGCCTGGGCGCTGCCTACTACGCCGCCAAGCTCGATGGCACGGCGACCGGCCTGGTCAACGGTATCAGCGCTACCGCGCGCGATTCGGTCAGCGAGCACGCGTTTGCACCATTGATCGAACTGGCCTGGCGCCATTCTTTCACGCCGGACCTGCGCATGTATATGGAAGCGTCGGGCATCAAGAAAAACGGCGGCAGCATCAACGGCCATATCTACGGCGGCAATATCGGCGTCGAATGGTTCCCGTTCAAGAATGTCGGTTTCGTGGCTGACTACGGCATCTCGAAAATCACCCTGCGCCGCGACAGCACGCGTGACGCCGACCTCAATATCCGCCTGACCGGCCCATCGGCTTACGTCAAGATGCGTTTCTGATTCCCATGCTGTGTGTCGGGTTACGACGTTCCGTCGAACCCGACCTACGTATGTTCTCCGGCGCCGGCTTGCCTTCAGGGCAAGACCGGCGCTTCGTCATTGGTCACCCCCTCCTGCATTTCATCCTGCTGTTCCCGCAGCTGGTCGCAAAAAGATTATTTTCTTTTTAATTGGCTATATGATATTTCTTAATAGTAATATTGAGAATTAATCGCCAACCAGCAAGGAGAGTGTTGCAATGCTATCGATCAAACAGCTGAACAAAACCTATTCCAACGGCGTCAAAGCCACCAACAACGTCAGTCTGGAAATACCAAACGGCATGTTCGGCTTGCTGGGCCCTAACGGCGCCGGCAAATCGTCGCTGATGCGCACCATTGCCACCTTGCAGGAACCCGATAGCGGCAGCATCCACTTCGACGGCCTCGATGTGCTCAAGGACAAGGAAGGCCTGCGCCGCCAGCTCGGCTACCTTCCACAGGACTTCGGCGTCTATCCGAAAGTCAGTGCGGAAACCCTGCTCAACCACTTTGCCGTGCTCAAGGGGCTGACCGAGAAAGGCCCGCGCAAGGAAGCGGTCGAAGCGCTGCTGCAGCAGACCAATCTGTGGGAAGCGCGCAAGCGCAACCTGGGTACCTATTCGGGCGGCATGCGCCAGCGCTTCGGCATCGCCCAGGCCCTGCTCGGTGCACCGCGGCTGGTGATCGTCGATGAACCGACGGCCGGCCTCGATCCGGACGAACGCAACCGTTTCCTGAACCTGCTGGCCAGGATCGGCGAGCAGGTGGTGGTGATCCTGTCGACCCATATCGTCGACGACGTGACCGACCTGTGCCCGCGCATGGCCATGATCGTCAAGGGGGAAGTGCTGGTGCAGGGCGAGCCGCAGGCCGCCATCGACACGCTGCAGGGCAAGGTCTGGCGCCGCAGCGTCACCAACGAGGAGCTGGCGCACTACCAGCAGAGCCTGAACGTGCTGTCGACGCGCCTGGTGGGCGGCAAGCCGCAGATCAATGTCTATGCAGACAGCCAGCCCGACAGCGGCTTCGTGCATATTGCACCGGACCTGGAAGACGTCTATTTCCTGCATGTACGCCACGCAGCCCACGCTGCCGTGCCGGCAGCGGCATAAGGAGCGCGCCATGTGGAAGGAATTTTTCAAGTTTGACCTGGGCTACCAGCTCAGGCAGCCGCTGCTGTGGGTTTTTGCCGTTGTGCTGGGCCTGATGGCCTTTGGCGCCACCACCAGCGACTCGATCCAGATCGGCGGCGCAATCGGTAACGTCAACCGCAATGCACCGACGGTGGTGGCGCAGATGCTGGCGCTGTTCAGCCTGATGTCGATGTTTCTGGTCACCGTCTTTATTGCCGGTGCGGTGCTGCGCGACAGCGAGTTCGGCATAGCCGACATGCTGTTTGCCACGCCGATGCGCAAGCTCGACTATCTGTTTGGCCGCTTTGCCGCCGGTTTTGTCGCCTGCCTGGCAATCTTTGCAGTCATTGCGCTGGGCACCATGCTCGGTCCCATCATGCCGTGGATCGATCCGCAGCGCGTGGGGCCGTTTTCGCTGGCCACCTACGGCTGGACCTTTGCCGTCATCGTCATTCCGAACCTGCTGTTTATCGGCGCGCTGCTGATGCTGCTGGCCGCCACCACCCGCTCGATGATGCTGGTGTATGTGGGCGTGCTGGGCTTTTTCGTGCTGTGGGCGGTCGCTGGCGCCTTTACCAAGGACATCAACAACGAATGGATCGCCGCACTGATCGACCCGTTCGGCCTGCGCGCCATGGGCCGCATGACACGCTACTTTACCTCGGCTGAATCGAACGCCAGCCTGCCGCCTTTCGAGAGCTTCCTGCTGGCCAATCGCCTGCTGTGGCTGGGCGTTACCGCCGTGCTGTTTGCCGCCACCGTGCTGCTGTTCAAGCCGCAGCGTACCGGTACCGGCAAGCGCCTGTTCGGCAAGGCCAAGGTACAGGCCGCTTCCACTTTCACGGCGCCTTTGCACCTGCCGCGCATTACGCCGCACTTCAGCACCGCCAGCGCCTGGCGCCAGTGGTGGCAGATCCTGCGCTTTGATGCCGTGGGCGTATTCAAAAGCGTGCCGTTTCTGGTGATGCTGCTGTTTGGCGTGATCAACCTGCTGTCGTCGAGCAGCCTGAGCGGCAAGCTGTTCGGCACCGCCGTCTATCCGATGACGCATCTGATGCTCGACCATATCAGTCAGAGCTTCAGCTTCATGCTGATCATTATCGTCAGCTTCTATGCCGGCGAACTGATCTTCAAGGAACGCCAGGTCAAGATCGCCGACGTCAGCGACGCCATGCCGGTGCCGGACTGGGTGCCGCTGCTGGCCAAGAGTACGGCGCTGGTGGGCGTGATTGCCGGCTACCTGCTGGTGGGCGTGCTTGCCGCCATCGGCTTCCAGCTGTTCAAGGGCGGAGCGCCGGTGGAACTGGGGCTGTACCTGAAAGGCATATTGCTCAGCTCGCTCTTCTTCGTGCTGATGGGTTTGTGTGCGGTCGCCCTGCAGGTGTTTTCCAACAACAAGTTCGTCGGCTACCTGCTGGTAATCCTGCTGATGGTGCTGCAGACCGTGATGCCGCTGATGCACCTGGAGCACAATCTGTACACGTTTGGCGCGACGCCGTCGATTGCCTATTCGGACATGAACGGCTACGGCCACTTCCTGACCGGCTGGCGCTGGTTTGCACTGTACTGGAGCCTGTTTATGCTGGCGCTGCTGATGCTGGCGCAGGCGTTCTGGGTGCGCGGCCTGTCGACCGGCTGGCGCAGCCGCATGCAGCTGGCCAAAGGGCGCCTGAAGGGCCGCAGCGGCGCCGCCCTGGCGCTGGTACTGCTGGCCTGGCTTGGCACCGGCAGCTGGGTCTATTACAACACCAACGTGCTCAACAAGTACGAGCCGGCCAATATCGGCATGGACAAGATGGCGCGCTATGAAAAGCAGTATCGCCAGTACAAGGACCTGCCGCAGCCGAAAATCACCGATATCGAAGCAAAGGTCGATATTTATCCGGACGAGCGCAAGGTACTGATTCGTGGCCACTATGTGCTGCAGAACAAGACCGCTGCTGCCCTCGATACGCTGCGCATCCAGCTCAATCCCGACCTCGAGACCACATGGCTGAACCTGCCGGCGCACAAGGTGGAGCTGGACGACAAGGACCTGGGCTTTTCCATCCTGAAGCTGGCGCAGCCGCTGGCGCCAGGGGCCACCTTGCCGCTCGACTTTACGGTTGCCGTCACACACCAGGGCTTTACCAACGACGGCAAGCCCGACGAAGTCAACCTGAACGGCACCTTCTTCAGCAACATGGCCTATTTTCCGCACTTCGGCTACAAGAAGGAAATGGAACTGCAAGACCGCAACGAACGGCGCAAGCGCGGCCTGGGCGAGCCGCAGCGCATGGCCAAGCTGGAAGACAAGTCGGCCTACGGCAACACGGTCTTCGGCAACGAAGCGGACTGGATTCATTTCGACACCACCGTGTCAACCAGCGGCGATCAGATCGCGCTGGCGCCAGGCTATCTGCAGAAGAGCTGGGAAGAAAACGGCCGCCGCTATTACCAGTACAAGATGGATCAGCCGATGATGCCGTTCTTTGCCTATCTGTCGGCGCGCTGGGAAGTGAAAAAAGGCGACTGGCATGGCGTGCCGATCGAAATTTATGCCGATAAAAAGCACCTCTACAACGTCGACCGCATGATCCGTTCCGTGCAGAAGTCGCTCGACTACTACACCACCGAGTTCACGCCCTACCAGCACAAGCAGGTGCGTATCCTGGAGTTTCCCGGCTACCAGAGCTTTGCGCAGTCGTTTGCCAATACGATCCCGTATTCGGAAGGCATCGGCTTTATTGCCGACCTGCGCAAAGAGGACGATATCGACTATATGTACTACGTGACAGCGCATGAGATGGCGCACCAGTGGTGGGGCCACCAGGTCATCGGCGCCAACGTGCAGGGCGCCAGCATGCTGATGGAGTCGCTGGCGCAATACTCGGCGCTGATGGTGATGGAGAAGGAATATGGCCGTGAAAAGCTGCGCCGCTTCCTGCGCTATGAGCTTGACCGCTACCTGAACGGACGCGGTGGCGAAGTGATCGAAGAACTGCCGCTGGCGCGTGTGGAAAACCAGCAATATATCCACTACCGCAAGGGCAGCCTGATCTTCTACCGCCTGCGCGACGAGATCGGCGAAGCGGCCGTCAACCGTGCGCTCAAGCGCTTCCTGCAGGACAAAGGCTATCAGCAGGCGCCGTTTACCACGACGCAAGAGTTACTAAGCTATATCCGCGCCGAAGCGCCACAGGACAAGCAGGAGCTCATTACCGACCTGTTTGAAAAGATCGTCTTCTACGACAACCGCGTGACCTCGGCCAAGGCCGTCAAGCGCAGCGACGGCCAGTGGGATGTGACGATGCAGCTGCACCTGGCCAAGCTCGAGTCTGACGGCAAGGGCAAGGAGAGCGCGCGCGTCTACGATGAGCCGGTTGAAATCGCCATCTTCTCGCGCCCGGCCGGCGGCAAGGAAAAGGATGAAAAAGTCCTGTTCACCGACAAGCGCAAGCTCGACGGCGCCAACCCGGTCGTGACCATCACGGTCAAGGAACAGCCGTTTGAAGTGGGCGTCGATCCTTACAACAAGATGATCGACCGGGTGTCAGGCGACAACCGCAAGGAGGTCAGCATCAACTAAGCAGCAGGCATGCCGGGAGCGCTTTGGCATTCCCGGCATCAGCGCAATCAGCTCAGCTCCCTGCCACGCCAGCATCCCCGCCCTGCCGCCTTGGCGGCATATAGCGCTTCGTCGGCCTGCGCCAGCAGAGCGGCGGCGCTGTAGCGTGGTGCCACGCCGGCAGCAGCAAAGGCCACGCCGATGCTGCTTGATATCTGGTAGACCAGCGTTTGCAGGACGGCTGGTTCACGCATGGCCTGCAGGATTTTTTCCGCCACCAGTTCGGCATCGGCAATCGACGCCACCTGCGGCAGCAGCACCACGAATTCATCACCACCGAGCCGCGCCACCATATCGGCGCTGCGCACGGCGGCGCGCACGCGGCGTGCGAATTCGCGTATCAATTCGTCCCCTACCGCATGGCCATGCTGGTCATTGACCTGCTTGAAATAATCGATATCGAGAAACAGCACGGCCACGCCATCGCTCGACAGCGGTACGCGCAGCAGCCGTTCTTCAAGCTGCGCCATAAAGGCCGAACGGTTGGGCAGGCCACTCATTTCATCGATGCTGGCGCGATCGCGCAGGTTTTCTTCGCGCAGATGCTGGTCCGTCACGTCCCAGCCGACGATATAGAAGCCGGTCACCTGGCCATCGGCCTCGCGCTGCGGCAGATAATGCACCTGGAACATGCGCGGCTGGCCGTCCTTCAGGCGGCGATGGTCGAACGCCACGCTGGCGCCCTGCAGCGCCAGTTCAATATGCTCGCGCAGCGGCGCGTAGATGGCATCGCCGAGAAACTCGCGCACGGTATGGCCGATAATCTGCTTTTGCTGCTGCGCTGCTTCAAATGAGTGGAAATAGGCCAGGTTGCAATAGCGGTAGCGCTGCTGGTCATCGACAAAGGCCACCACTGCCGGGATGGCATCGGTCAGCTGGCGCAGCATGGCTTCCTTCAGGCGCAGCGCCTCTTCGGCGCGAATGCGCTCGCTGATATCGCGCGCGCTGGCGCTGATGCCGTCGCCGACCTTGACCACCTCCTGGTAAATCCAGCGCAGATGGCCATGGCCGTCATCGAGCGTGAATTGCTCGGCCAGCGGTTCGCCGGTATTGGCGGTATGGATGAATTTGCCGAGCATGCCGGGCGCCAGGTGCTGCGGCATGGTGGTGCTCAGCAGCTGGCCCACGATGCGCTGCCGCGGCAGCTCCAGGAAGCGCTGCGCCACCTCGTTGACATAGGCAAAACGAAAGTCGACCACCTTGCCGCGCTCGTCGCGCACGCTGGAAAACAGGGTGTAGGCATCCAGGTGCGACTCGGCTGCGCTGATAAAGCGCTCGGCACTCGCCTCGGCGTCGCGCTTGGCCAGTTGCAGCTGCTGCAATGCCGACTCCAGCTCGAAAGTGCGCGACCGGACCCGGCTTTCGAGTTCCTCATGCAGGCGCGCCAGCGCCTCCTGCGCGTGCTTGCGCTCATTGATATCGTTGATGACCGACAGGAAATGGAGCGGCTGGCCGTGCTGGTCGCGCAGCAGCGACACCGTCAGTTCGCCCCAGATAATGGCGCCGTTGGCGTGCAGGTAGCGCTTGTCCATGGTGTAGCTGGCAATCTTGCCAGCCAATAATTGCTGCACCTGCTCCAGGTCCGCCGCCAAGTCGTCCGCATAGGTGATCTGCTGAAAGCTCGTCTGCAGCAGGTCCTGCTCGCTGTAGCCGAGCATCTCGCACAGGCGCGGATTGACCTGCAGCCAGGCGCCTTCAAACGACAGCAGCGCCATGCCGACGGCAGCCTGGGCAAAGGTGTTGTTGAGCAAGGCTTCGGACCGGGTATAGCGCTGCTGGTAGCGGCGCGCTTCGGCGTCGATTTCGGCGGCATGGAAATACTGCTCGACCATCTGCGCAAAATCGTTCAGCGCCAGCAGGTCGTCGGCCGACATGGTGCGCGGCGCGGTGTCGATCAGGCACACCGTGCCCAGCGCATGGCCGGCACGGCTGCGGATCGGCTGGCCCGCATAAAAGCGCACATGCATCTCGCCGGTCACCACCGGGTTGCCGGCAAAGCGCGGATCCTTCGAGGCGTCTTCCACCACCAGTGCGCCCTGCCCGAGGATGGCGTGGCCGCAGAACGAGATATTGCGCGCTGTCTCGGTGGCCATCATGCCCACGCGCGACATGAACCACTGGCGCTCCTTGTCGACCAGCGACACCAGTGCGATCGGCACCTGGAACAGGCGCGCTGCCAGGCGCGTGATGCGGTCCAGTTCCGGCACGGCCGGACCGTCGAGCACATTGAGCGCACACAGGCTGACCATGCGCTGCGCTTCGTCAGTGGGCGTTGGTGGTTCCATCCACGATGCAGGATTTGCCAGGCTCATGTGTCATGAAAGTTGGTTTGCCTGACACCAGTGTTTCATTAGTGACGCGGCAGGTCAAGCGCGCGCACGCTTGACCTGCCGCAAGTTGAAACTCACCAAAAATTACACGATGCCGCTGCCGCTGGCACCGGCGCGCGCCGGACGCTCCTCGGCTTTCTGGCGGCGATAACCGCTGCTGCGGTAGGCGGCAACCGGGTCGATCGCGCCGCCCGAACGCAGGCGCGCCATCGCCAGGATCGGCGCCACATCGGTGCGGAACGCCTGTTTGAGCGCCTGCGCCGACTGCAGTACGTCATGCTGTTCCTGATGGTGGGCCAGCGCGATGCGGTCCACCAGCGCCGACTGGATGTAGGCGCGCTGCACTTCGATGGCGCTGCTCATCAGGCTTTCGATCGGGTCCGTCACGTTATGCGACTGGTCGAGCATATAGGCCGGCTTGAAGGCCTCGCCCTCGCGCAGGGCCGCGTCGGCCAGCTCGTTAAACACCAGGAACAGCTGGAACGGATTGATGCTGCCGGCGTCGAGATCGTCGTCGCCATACTTGCTGTCGTTGAAATGGAAACCGCCCAGTTTGCCGAACTGCGCCAGGCGCGCCACTATCATTTCGATATTCGTGTTCGGGGCATGATGGCCGAGATCGACCAGGCATTTGGCCTGCGGTCCCAGCTCGGTGGCGCAGGCGTAGCTGGTGCCCCAGTCGGCAATCGCGGTAGCGTAAAAGGCCGGCTCGAACAGCTTGTGCTCGATAAACACCTGCCAGTCGGACGGCAGGGCGCTGACGACGCCGCGCATGCTGTCGAGGTAGCGTTCGAGCACGGCGCGCAGATTGTGCTGGCCGGGGAAGTTGGCGCCGTCGCCGACCCACACCGTCAGCGCTTTCGAGCCCAGCGCATGGCCCAGTTCGATGCAGTCGATATTGTGCTGCACGGCCTGCGCCCTCACTTGCGCACTGGCCGCCGTCAGGCTGCCGAACTTGTAGCTGTGTTCCTGGCCGGCCTGGTCCTGGAAGGTATTGGAATTGACGGCGTCAAAATACAGGCCGTGTCGCGTGGCCGCTTCGCGCAGGGCCGCAACGTCATCGGTCTTGTCCCACGGGAAGTGCAGCGAGACGCCCGGCGTGGCGGCGGTCAGCTGATGGATCACGCCGCAGTCATCCATTTTTTCAAAAATATTGCGCGGCTCGCCCGGGCCGGGAAAGCGCGCAAAGCGCGTGCCGCCGGTGCCGACGCCCCAGCTCGGCACAGCCACTGCAAAGCCCTGTGCCAGCGTGGTCAGGTGTTCGATATTCTGGCCGCGCCGCTCCAGCATGCCGCCCAGCGCCGCATAGTCGGCGTCGAGGTTGCTGCGCAGCTTGGCATTGTGTTCGGCCACCAGGCCGCTGTCGATAATGGTGCTCATGGTTGTCTCCTTGGGAATGGCGGCGCGCTCATGGTCGCGCCGTCCGTACGTTATGAACTTGCTGCGTGAATATTATCGCGTGAACGCTGCAGCATTGCCCGCGTCGACGTTGATAATGTTGCCCGTGCTCTTGCCCGCTTTTTCGCTGAGCAGGAAATACACGGCTTCCGAAATATCTTCGGGCAGCACGCTGCGTTTGAGCATGCTGCGCTGGCGGTAGAAGTCTTCGATATCGTCGCTGTCGATCTTGTTGGAAGCGGCGCGCTCTTCCTTCCACTTGCCGTCCCAGATGCGCGAGCCGCGAATGACGGCGTCCGGATTGACGACATTGACGCGGATGCCGTGCGCCGCGCCTTCAAGCGCCAGGCAGCGCGCCAGGTGGATTTCGGCCGCCTTGGCGGTGCAGTAGGCGGCGGCGCCACCGGAAGCGACCAGGCCATTTTTGCTGGCCACAAACACCATGCTGCCGCCCAGCTTTTGCTGCTGCATCATGCGGTAGGCGCCACGGCTGGCCAGGAAGTAGCCGGTCACGAGGATCGACTGGTTGCGCTCCCACAGCGCCAGCGAGGTGTCTTCAAACGGCGCCGACGAAGCGATGCCGGCGTTCGATACCAGCAGATCCAGGCCGCCAAACGCCAGCGCCGAGGCGTTGAGGATCGTGTCGACCTGTTCTTCATTGGTAATGTCGGCGCGCACGGTGGCCAGGTTGTCCGGGCCGGCTACCTTGCGCAGCGCTTCTTTCGCCTGCGCCAGCGCTTCGCTGTCGATATCGGTCAGCATCACGCAGGCGCCTTCCTGCAGCAGCTGGCGCGCTACTGCCTGGCCAATGCCGCCGGCGCCGCCGGTGACCAGCGCAATGCGGCCAGCGAGGCTTTTCGGTTTGGGCATGCGCTGCAGCTTGGCTTCTTCGAGCAGCCAGTATTCGATATCGAACGCTTCCTGCTCGGGCAGGCCCACATAGGTATCGACGCCATTGGCGCCACGCATCACATTGATCGCGTTGACATAGAACTCGCCGGCAATGCGGGCGGTGGCCTTGTCCTTGGCAAAGCTCAGCATGCCTACGCCCGGAATCAGATAGATGATCGGGTTGGCATCGCGCACGGCCGGGCTGTTGTCGTGCCTGCAGCGCTCATAGTAGGCGGTGTAGTCGGCGCGGTAAGCGGCCAGCGCATCGTCAAGGCCGGCCACCAGTTTGTCGATATCCTGGTTCAATGGATCGAAGTCGACCACGAACGGACGGATCTTGGTGCGCAGGAAATGGTCGGGGCAGGAGGTGCCAAGCGCAGCCAGCGGCTGCAGGTCGGCGCTGCAGACAAACTCGAGTACGGCGGTGCTGTCGTCAAAGTGGCCGAGCTTGTATTCTTGCTGGCTGATCTTGCCGCGCAGCAGCGGCATCAGGCGTGCGGCAATCGATGCGCGCTCCTCTGCAGGCAATGGTGCGCTGCGGCTGCCGCCAAAGGCGGGCTGGCGGCTGTTGGCAGCGAGCCAGTCGTCGGCGCGGCGGATAATGGCCAGCGTGGTTTCATAGCAGGACCTGGCCGTATCGCCCCAGGTAAACAGGCCATGGCCTTCAAGGATAATGCCTTTCAGGTGCGGCTGTTCGCTCGACAGCGCTTCGAGTTTCAGGCCCAGGTCGTAGCCGGGACGCTGCCACGGCAGCCAGCCCAGCTCGCCTTCAAAAATTTTTGCCGTCAGCGAGCGGCTGTTGGCGCAGGCGGCAATCGCAATCACCGCGTCCGGGTGCATATGGTCGACATGGGCCTGTTTGATATAGGCATGCAGCGGCGTATCGATACTGGCCGCGCGCGGGTTCAGATTGAACGTACAGTGCGGCAGGTAGGCCACCATCTCGTCTTCCAGCGCCAGGCCGCGGTAGCGGTTTTTCAGCGCGCGCAGCTTGTCCATATACAGCGTGGAAAAGCCGTCGAGCTTGATGCTGCCCAGGTCGCCGCCGGAGCCCTTGACCCACAGCACTTCGACCTGCTGGCCGTCGAGCGGGTCGGTCATCATGATTTTGGCCGAGGTATTGCCACCGCCAAAGTTGGTAATGCGCATATCCGAACCGAGCAGGTTCGAGCGGTACAACAGGAGTTCGGGTTCGCTTAAGGTGGCTGCGACGGCATCGTCCCAGCGCGACTGGATCGGTTCTGCTTGCATGACTGGTCTCCGGTATTTTTATGGCTTTATGTGATTCACTGCGACTTCTGCGCTCAGTAGAAAACAGTCACCGATCAGTGTCAATTCAACTTCGCTCAAAATCGTGAGCGAAACGCAAACAATCATCAAGTTGATTGAAACCCGGTCTTTTCGCTGATTGGAATTCAAATAATCATCAAGTTGATTGCTTGCTGATTGACATCGTTGCAGCAAATGCTTAGCCTGACTTACCGATACAGAGCCAGTCCATGATTGCCTGCCCACCCGATGAGGCAGACGACGGAGACAGGCCAGAGGAGACAAGATGGTCAATCACAAACGCCGCAAGGGACTGTTGCGGCTGCTCGCCGAGCATCATGCGGCCAGCGTCGAACAGCTGGTTGAATGGCTCAATGCCTCGCCAGCGACCGTGCGGCGCGATATCGCCTGGCTGGCCGAGCGCAGCATGCTGCTGCGCACCCGTGGCGGCGCGGAAAACCTGCCAGGCAAGAAGCCGGCGTTTGCGCTGTCGGGTGAAACATTCCAGAACAACCTGGCCAACTGCGCCGGTGCCAAGCGCGCCATTGCACGCCATGCCGTGAGCTTATGCAGCGAAGGCGAAACCATCATCATCAACGGCGGCACCACCACCTTCATGATGGCGGAGTTCCTGGCCGAGACGCGCCTGAAAATTCTCACCAACTCCTTTCTGATGGCCGAGCGCCTGCTGACCTCGAGCGAAAACGAGATCATCCTGCCGGGCGGCCAGGTGTACCGCGAACAGAACGTGATCCTCAGCCCTTTCGACAACGACATCACCCAGCACCACTATGCGGGCAAGATGTTCATGGGCGTGTATGGCCTGTCGATGCTGGGCCTGATGGAGGCCGATCCGCTGCTGATCCAGGCCGAGAAGCGCCTGATCGGCCAGGCCGAAGAACTGATCGTGCTGGTCGACAGCTCCAAGTTTGCGCGCAAGGCCGGGCTGATCCTGTGCGGGCTGAACCGCGTGTCGTGCGTGATTACCGATACCGGCGCCCCCGAGAGCGCGCTCAACATGCTGCGCCAGGCGGGCGTCAAGGTGGTAACGGTTGCACCGGACGCTGAAGACCACGCATCAGACTGATCAGATCCAATCAAAATCGAATCATTTTCACCCACGGTTGACGGAAATATTCCGCTGCCTTTTATCCACACAGGAGACACTGCCATGAGAATCAAAAAAATACTGCTTGCCTGCTTCAGCTGCGCCATGCTCGGCGCCCTGCCGCTGGCGGCCCATGCGGCCGACAAGGTCAAGATCGCGATGGTCGTCAAGAGCCTGGGCAACGGCTTTTTTGACGCCGCCCACGAGGGCGCCAAGGAAGCGGCCAAGCAGCTGGGCGACGTGGAGATCATCTATACCGGCCCTACCACGCCGACCGCCGAAGGCCAGATCGACATCATCAATTCGCTGATCAGCCAGAAGGTGGGTGCCATCGTCATTTCGGCCAACGACGCCAATGCGCTGGTGCCGATTACGAAGAAAGCCATGCAGCGCGGCATCAAGGTGCTGTCGTTCGACAGCGGCGTGGCCAAGGAAGGCCGTTTGCTGCAGCTCAACCCGTCGAATGCCGAACTGATCGGCGTGAAGCAGCTGCAGATGGCGCAGGACGCCACCGGCGGCAATGGCGGCGATATCGCCATCCTGTCGGCCACGGCGCAGGCCACCAACCAGAATATCTGGATCGGCGAAATGAAAAAAGCGCTGGCCAAGCCGGAGTTTGCCAAACTCAAACTGGTGTCGACCGTGTATGGCGACGACCAGTCCGACAAGAGCTACCGCGAAGCCATCGGCCTGTTGCGCAGCAACCCGAACCTGAAAGTCATCATTGCCCCGACCACCGTGGGCATCAACGCTGCCGCCAAGGCCGTGGTCGATGAAAAACTGGTCGGCAAGGTGTATGTGACGGGCCTGGGCCTGCCTTCGGAAATGGCCGGCCACGTGAAGAGCGGCGCCGTAAAAAGTTTTGCCATCTGGAACCCGATCGACCTCGGCTACGCCGCCACCTACGCCGCCTATGAGTTCGTCAAAGGCAAGGCCAATGGCAAGGCAGGCGATAACATCGCTGTAGGCCGCATGGGCAAGATCGCGGTCGATGCCAATGGTGAAGCCGCGCTTGCGCCGCCATTTACCTATGACAAGGACAACGTCGAGAAGTTCGCCAAAATTTTCTAATCCAGCTTAGCGAGCCAGCCATCATGTCATCGACCACTACTGCCGACTCGCCACCAGTGCTGCGCCTGTCGGGTATTTCCAAGCGCTTCCACGGCATCGTCGCGCTCAACAATGTTTCGCTTTGCGTGCGCGCAGGCGAAGTCATGGCGCTGATCGGCGAGAACGGCGCCGGCAAGTCCACCCTGGTCAAGACATTGACCGGGATTTACCAGCCGGACGACGGCGCCATCGAACTGGCCGGCCAGCCGGTCTCGTTTGGCAGTCCGCAAGCGGCGATGGATGCGGGTGTAACAGCCGTGCACCAGGAAACGGTGATGTTCGATGAGCTGACGGTGGCGGAAAACATCTATATCGGACGCCAGCCGCGCCATGGTTTTCCACCGCGCATCAACTGGCCGCTGATCGAAGCCGAGGCGGAAAAGCTGTTTGCGCGCCTGGAAGTGAGCCTGCCGGTACGCACCAAGGTGAAGGACCTGAGCGTGGCGCAGCGCCACTTTGTGGAGATTGCACGCGCGCTGTCACAGCAGGCGCGCGTGGTGATCATGGACGAGCCGACGGCGTCGCTGTCGCGCCATGAAATCCACGAGCTGTACCGCATCGTCGGGCAGCTGAAAGCATCGGGCACGGCGGTGATTTTCATCTCGCACAAATTCGATGAAATCTTTGCCGTGGCCGACAGCTACACGGTGCTGCGCGACGGCTGTTTCGTGGCGGCTGGCTCGCTGGCTGAAATCGACGAAGCGCGGCTGGTGTCGCTGATGGTGGGGCGCAATATTGCGCAGGTATTTCCCAAGGTCGAAAGGCAAGCCGGCGCGCCGTTGCTCGAAGTGGCCAACTTCTGCCACCCGAGCGAATTTGACGATGTGAGCTTTACCGTCAGGCAAGGCGAAATCCTCGGCTTTTACGGCCTGGTGGGCGCCGGGCGTTCGGAAGTGATGCAGGCCCTGTTTGGCCTGACGCCGGCCGCGCGCGGCACCGTCAAGCTCAATGGCCAGCGCATTCATGTCAGCAGCGCCAGCGAAGCGATTGCCCACGGCATTGCCTACGTGCCGGAAGACCGCCAGCACCAGGGCGCGCATCTGTCGCTGCCCATCGTGCACAACGTGACCTTGCCGATTCTGCCCGGCATCGGCTTTTTCCTTGGTGGCCGCGGCGGCGCCGAGACGGCGATTGCGCGCCGCTACTGCGAGCAGCTCGAACTGAAAGCCAGTCACTTCGGCCAGCATGTGTCGGAGCTGTCTGGCGGCAACCAGCAAAAAGTGGTGCTGGCCAAATGGCTGGCCACCGCACCCAAGGTCATTATCCTCGACGAGCCGACCAAGGGTATCGATATCGGCTCGAAAGCGGCCGTGCACCGTTTTATCAGCGAGCTGGTCGGGCAAGGCCTGTCCGTTATCCTGGTGTCGTCGGAATTGCCGGAAGTGCTGGGCATGGCCGACCGCATCGTTGTCATGCACCAGGGCCGCATCCAGCGCACTTTTTCGCGCCAGGAAGCGACGCCCGAAAACGTGGTGGCGGCCGCCTCCGGCGCCGGCCACACCGAAAAGGACGCAGCATGAAACACCTCATTACCCATCTGGCCAGACAGCGCGAGGCGCTGCTGGCGCTGGTGATCGTCCTGCTGACCTGTGCAGTGGGCCTGCGCGCGCCGCTATTTATCAGCGCGTCGAGCCTGCACAACCTGCTGACCGACAGCACGCTGCTGATCATGCTGGCGCTGGCGCAGATGTTCGTCATCATTACACGCGGCATCGACCTGTCGGTGGCGTCCAACCTGGCCCTGTCGGGCATGATGGCCGCCTTGCTGGCGGCAAAGATGCCCACTCTGCCGGTGCCGGTGATCATCCTGGTGGCCGTGTCGATCGGCCTGGTGCTGGGCCTGCTGAACGGCTGGCTGATCGGCTACCTGGAGCTGCCGCCCATCGTCGTCACGCTGGGCACCATGAGCGTCTACCGCGGCCTGGTATTCGTGCTGTCGGGCGGCGCCTGGGTCTCGTCGCACCATATGCCGCCGGCTTTTATCGCCTTTCCGCTGAGCCAGTTCCTCGGCATGACGCATCTGGTGTGGATAGCGCTGGGCGTGATCGTACTGACCTGGTATATGGCGCGCTATACACGCTATGGGCGCGACCTGTATGCGATCGGCAATGCGCCGACGTCGGCGCGTTACGTGGGCATCAACAGCGCGCAGCGCCTGCTGATGGTGTATGCGTTTTCGGGCGCCATGGCCGGCCTGTGCGGCTACCTGTGGGTGGCGCGCTACGCGGTGGCGTATTCCGAAATTGCCTATGGCTTTGAATTTACCGTGATCGCTGCCTGCGTGATCGGCGGCGTGAGCATTGCCGGTGGCGCCGGCACCGTCACCGGCGCCGTGTTGGGCGGGCTGTTCCTGGCCGTGATCAACAATGCGCTGCCGATCATCAAAGTGTCGCCGTTCTGGCAAAGCGCGCTGACGGGCCTGGTGATTCTGTCTGCCGTGATCATCAATGCGCGCAGCAACCGCAAGGCCGGCCGCCAGATTCTTCCCCTTCATCTGCCTACAAGGAGCGCGGCATGAACGCACGCCTACCGCACAGCGCGACCCTGGTCGCGCCGGAGCCGGCCAACAGCGCCAGCAAAAGCACCACGCGCTACAGCGTGGCCGACCGCCAGCCGTTCCAGCTGAAAAGCTTTCTGGGCCGCTGGGAAACGTTGCTGGGCCTGCTGCTGGTGGCCATGTTTGTCGGCGGCAGCGTGTTTATTCCCAACTTCTTTGACGGCTACAACCTGGCCGACGCCACCTTCAATTTCAGCGAAAAAGCGCTGATTGCGCTGCCGATGGCGCTGCTGATCATCTGCCGCGAAATCGATATTTCGGTGGCCGGCACGCTGGCGCTCGCCTCGGTAGCGATGGGCCTGGCGCACCAGGCTGGCATGCCGCCGCACGGCCTGGTGGTCGTTGCACTGGCGGTGGGCACGGCCTGCGGCTTTCTCAATGGCTACCTGGTCACACGCTTCGACCTGCCGTCCATCGTGGTGACCATCGGCACCGTGTCGCTGTTTCGCGGCCTAGCCAGCGTGGTGCTGGGCGACCAGGCCTTTACCGGTTATCCGCAGCTGATGGCCGACTGGGGCCAGGGCTATTTCTTTGAAGTGATACCGCGTGAATTCATCGTGCTGCTGGGCTTTGCCGCGCTGTTTGCGGTGCTGCTGCATGCGACCAGCTGGGGCCGGCGCATCTATGCGATCGGCAACAACCCGGTGGCGGCGCGCTTTTCCGGCATTGCGGTGGACCGCTACCGCCTGGCGCTGTTCATGCTGACCGGCGCCATGGCCGGCCTGGCCGCCTTTTTGCTGACCGGGCGCATCGGCAGCACGCGGCCCAATATTGCCATGGGCTGGGAAC
>Ga0308158_10002195_pt1 | contig 18891 bp, 16 predicted proteins | sample PhyBR2_FD_201038 | JGI IMG/M metagenome (GOLD analysis project Ga0308158, IMG submission 201038) | Phyllosphere microbial communities from UC Gill Tract Community Farm, Albany, California, United States - DLSLB.R2 | ecosystem: Host-associated > Plants > Phyllosphere > Unclassified | place: USA...
GAGCCGACCAACCACTTGGACATGGAGTCGATCGAGGCGCTGAACCTGGCGCTGGAGAACTACCCTGGCACGCTGGTGTTCGTCAGCCACGACCGCGAGTTCGTGTCTTCCCTGGCTACCCGCATCATCGAGTTGAGCGCCAGTGGCGTGATCGATTTCAGCGGCACGTACGACGATTACCTGCGCAGCCAGGGCGTGGTTTTCTAAACCGCTTCATGCCCCGCCGCGTTTCTCATGGGCCACCGCATATACCGCCGACGCGGCTTGCGCCGCTGCTACAGGGGTCGTGGTTGACGCGGTTCTTGTAGCAGCGGCGCGAGCCGCGTCCAGGGGCGCCGCGGCTACAGGGGTTCGGGGCGGCCGAGGAGAAAGCCTTGGGCGTTGGCGGCGCCCAGGCGTTTGAGTTGTGCCAGCTCCGCTTCCGTTTCCACGCCTTCGGCGACGATCACGCTACCCGTCTCGCGGGCGAACGCGATCAATGCCGAGGCCATCGCGCGTCGTTGGAAATCCTGGTCGATGCCGCGGGTCAGGCTCATGTCGAGCTTGATGATGTCCGGACGCAGCTGAAGGATATGACGCATGCTGGCATAACCGGCACCGGCGTCGTCGATCGCTACCCTCACCCCTCGCACGCGCAGCGGCTGCAACGCCACTTGCAACGATGCGTAGTCCTGCACCACCGCATGTTCGGTCAGTTCCAGCACCAGGCGCTCGGCTGGGTAATCCTGCAAGACACCCAGCAGTTCGCCGCTGAGCACCAGCTCGGGCGAGCAGTTGATGCTCAGGTAGGTGTCCGGCGCCAGCCGTGCCAGACCGGCCAGGGCCATGCCGATGGCCAGGCACTCAAGCTCCTTGCCCAGACCGACTTCTGCGGCCTCCTTGAACCACACGTCCGGCGGACGCACCGGTTTGCCACTGAAACGCGACAGGCACTCCCAACCCGCTATACGCATGTTGCTCAAGTCATAAATCGGCTGGTAGACCACGCGCGGTTGCTGTTCCTGCATCACCTCGAGCACGCGCAACGCCTTGTCGTCGTGATCACGGACCATTTCCAGGTCGGACTCCAGACGCTCGGCGATTAGCTCGGCAAAGACCCTCATCATCTTCAGGTCGCGTTCGGTCAAACCCGGATCGGGTGCATGGCTGAAGCAGCAAAAGGTGCCGTACAGGCGGCCATCGCTCAAATGAATGGGCACGCTCATGTGCGCACCGATCGGCAGGCCCGGGGTCTGGGGCACAGCCATGGCGGCCGGCAGTTGGCCGGTGTCACGGATCAGTCCCGGCAGTTCACCGCTGACCACGCCGCGACAGTAGCCGGCGCTCATCTCGAGCACATCGCCCGGGCTCAGGGGCACCGAGCTGGCGGAGTCGACGTGGGTGAACACGCGGTCGATCCGGCGGAAGTGGGAAACAAACGCTACATCCATGCCCAAGTGTATGCGCATGGCGCGCAACACACGATCCACGCAGCCCGCCTCGGTGGCAGACAGCGGCTTCAGCGCAACCAGGTCCATCAGGTTATTGGCTGTCATGACACACTATCGCCTCCTAATGTGATAGTGCCATCAGTGTAGATGGACTTCCCCCCTACCCTTCAAGAAAAAAACGACGAGTTGCTCGACGGCATGCTCGAGTTGATAAGTACGGCACCCTGCGATGCGCCCAATGGGTCGCAGCCTGCCGTGCCGGCAGCGGTGGCGCTGCTACACTGGGGCTTCCAACAGTCCAAAGGACACAGCAGCCGATGCTCGCAATCTTCAACGTCGCCTTTCCAGTGTTCGGGTTGATTCTGGTGGGTTTCGTCTGCCGTCGGCGCAACGTCCTGGGGCCCAATGCCTCGATCGAGCTCAACCGTTTCGTGATCTACCTGGGGCTGCCTGCCCTGCTGTTCGAAGCCATGGCGCGGCTGGGCACCCTGCAAGGGCTGGACATGGGCTACGTGCTGGCTTTCGGTCTGGGCATGGGCATCGTCTTCCTGCTGACCCTGTGGCTGCGCTTGCGCGCCCGCGCGCATTTTCTCGACGCGACCATCGATGCGCTGGGCGCAGGCTATCCCAACTCGGGGTTTCTCGGCATTCCGCTGTGCTTGCTGACCTTCGGCGACCCTGGCATCGCCCCGGCCGTGATCGGTGCGGTGATGACGGCCTGCGTGTTGTTCGCCGTGGCCATCATCATGATCGAGACCTTCCAGCAAACCGAGAAACGCCTGGGGCGTACCTTGCTCAAGGTAGGCACCTCGCTGCTGCGCAATCCGATCATGGTCGCGCCAGTGCTGGGTTCGCTGGTGGCCTACAGCGGACTGATACTGCCGGTAGGCGTGCGCCAGCTGTTCCAGTTCCTCGGCGCGGCGGCCGGCCCTTGCGCGCTGGTGTCGATCGGGCTGTTCCTGGCAGCGGAAAAATCCCACAAGGCCGACAGCAGGACCTTGGTCATGCTGGTGGCGATGAAGTTGCTGGTGCAACCGGCACTGACGGCCTGGCTGGCGTTCTGGGTGTTCGACATACCAGCCATGTGGGCCTGGGCGGCGCTGCTGGTCAGTGCCCTGCCCATCGGCAACGGGCCTTTCATGCTGGCGGCGCTGTATGGCCGCGAGGCCGACACCATGTCGCGGGCGATCCTGGTATCGACCTTGCTGTCGCTGGTCACGGTGTCGCTCATCCTGGCGTTCATACCGGCAGCGGTGCAACGTTAGTCGCGCATGTAGCCGCCGTCGACGTCCATGATCTCGCCGGTGATGAAGCTGGCCGCGCCACTGGCCAGGAAGCACACCGCTGCGGCGATGTCCCGTGGCGAGCCGGCACGGCCCAAGGGCATGTCGGCGAGCACCCGGGCGCGCGCTTCGGGCGCCAGAGCTCGGGTCATCTCGGTGTCGGTCAAGGCCGGGGTGATGGCGTTGGCGGTGATGTTGAACGGCCCGGCTTCGCGGGCCAGGCCCTTGGTCAAGGCGATCACGCCGCCCTTGGCCGCGGCATAGCAGCTGTTGCCCAACAGGCCGCCGCCACGTTTGCCCGCCACCGAGGCGATGTTGATGATGCGGCCGGCACGGCGCGCCATCATGCCCGGCAGCACTGCCTTGGCGCAGAAGAACACACTGGTGAGGTCGATGGCCATGACCCGGTTCCACTCGGCGGCGCTGACGTCGAGCAACGGCCCGGTCGAGACGATCCCGGCGTTGTTGACCAGGATGTCGACGCCACCCAGCGCCTCTTCGACGGTGTCGACCATGGCCAGCACCTGGCTTTCGTCCGCCACGTCCACAGCCACGCCGATAGCCTCGATACCCAGTTCGCGCAGTTGCCCGGCGGCAGTGCTGGCGGCCGTACCGTCGAGGTCGGCGATCGCCACCCGCGCACCGCATTGACCCAACGCCTGGGCGATGGCGAAACCGATGCCGCGGGCGGCACCGGTCACCACCGCCACCTGACCGGTGATGGCAAGACTGATAGGGGCATTCATTATTGTTGTTCCCTTGGTTGAAAAGCAGACAGCAGCGATGCGTCTTCAGGCCGGCAGGTAAGCGCCCTGGGCCAACTGGTCCTTGAGCTGCGGGATACCCAACCGGCGCAGGACTCGGTACAGCGACGGCCGGCAGATACCCAGGGCACGCGCCGCCGCCGACATGTTCCAGCGGCAGGCGTTGAGCACGTCGAGTACGTCGGCACGCTCGTCGAGCGGCGCGGCCAGGGTCACCGGACGGCGAATCGGGGTCACGTTGGCAGGCGCTGGCGAGGCGGTCGGGCAGCCTTGACCGAGGAAATCCATGGGCAAGTCGGTGCGCTGGATGCGGCTGCCTTCCATTACTGCGCAGGCGTAGCGAATCACCGCACGCATCTGCCGCAAGTTGCCCGGCCAGGGGTGATTGAGCAGCAGTGGCCAGACATCCGAAGCGATGACCTGCCGCGGGTCGCAGCCGGGCAGCTCGCTGGCGACCATGCGGCAGACCAGTTCGGCCCGGTCGGTTCGTTCGCGTAGCGGAGGCAGCTGCACCACTCCGGTGGCGATGCGGTAGAACAGGTCCTCGCGAAAGGCACCCTGCTGGACCAGGCTGGTGAGGTTCTGGTGGGTGGCGCAGATCAGGGCGAAGTCGACCTTGAGGCTGCGCTCGGCGCCCAGCGGGGTGACTTCGCGCTCGGCGATCACTCGCAGCAGGCGCGTCTGCTGTTCGAAGGGCATGTCGCCGATCTCGTCGAGAAACAAGGTGCCGCCGTCGGCCTGCTGAACCTTGCCCTTCTTGCCGCAGGGCAGTGCGCCGGAAAAAGCACCGCGCGAGTAGCCGAACAGTTCGCTCTCGATCAGGCTTTCCGGGATGGAGGCGCAATTGAGCGCCACGCACTGGGCCTGGCGGCGCTGGCTGTGAGCGTGCAGGGCGCGGGCCAGCACTTCCTTGCCGGTGCCGGTTTCACCCTGGATGAGCACGGCGATGCCGCGCTCCATCAGGCGCAGGGCGCGGCGAAAGGCCTGGCGTACCTGCGGGTCGCTGTCGTTGGCGATATCGGATTCATACTGCTCGGCTGAAAGCAGTGCGGATGAGGACGGTACGGGCGCAGCAGTCGAAGCACGTGCGGTGTGTTCGCATACAGAAGACATCGGCGTCACCTTTTATTGTTTTATAGCTCGTGACTATCTCGAGGTCTGGCGCTCGTGACGCAAGCCTCGACGCTTTGGCCATTTCACAATACGGCAGGCGAACTTATGTTTTCCAATCCATAATCAGGCACCCACTGATACCTTTGCGAGCATCATGATCGAGCTCAGGCATTTACAGTATTTTCGTGCGCTGGCTGAAACCCTGCACTTCGGGCGTGCGGCCGAGCGGCTGCACATCTCCCAGCCACCGCTGTCGCGCCAGATCGCGCTGCTGGAAGAAGAGCTGGGGGTGAAGCTGTTCGACCGCTCGCGGCGGCATGTGGAGCTGACCGATGCCGGCCAGCGCTTCTATCTGGATACCGGCACAGTGTTCGCGGCGTTCGAGCAGGCCAAGCGCAATGCACTGGCAGCGGCCCGAGGGGCGGCGGGTGAGTTGTCGGTGGGCTTCATGATGTCGACGGCCTACAGCGTCACCCCGGCAATCACTCGGCGTTACGCGGCGCAGTATCCGCAAGTGAACCTGAAGCTGACCGAGACCCTGCCCATGGACCTGGCGCAGGACATCAGCAGCGGCAACAAGGACGTGGCGATCATGTACCGGCCGCAGGATTGCAGCGGGCTGGAAACGGTGACCATCTACCGTGAAGAAATGACGGTAGTGCTGCCGCCGGGGCATCGGTTGCTGGAGCAGCCGCTGATCGACCCGCGCGACCTGGCGGCGGAAACCTTCATCATCGTGCCGCGCCGTATCGCCCCTGCCCTGCATGACATGATCGTCAATTATTGCCTGCAACATGGCGTCACGCCGAACGTCGGGCTGGAGATCAACATGCAGCAGACCATCGTCAACCTGGTGGGCGAAGGGCTGGGCATCGCCATAGTGCCGCGCTCGATGCGCAACATGCGCCTGACCACCACCACCTTCCGGCCTCTGGTGGCTCCGCCGGTGATCGAAGTGGTCGCGGTGTGGAAAGCCGACAATCACAACCCCTGTATTGCCACCTTCGTGGAAAGCGCAATGCGCGCGGGTGAAGAGGCGACGCTGCAGGATCAGTGAGTCTCAGGTATATCGCAGTGCCCCTTTCGCGGCCGCTGACCGCTCCCACGGGCGAGCTCAGATTTCCAGAATGCCGGACGCCATGTAGCCGCCATCCACTGGGATCACATGACCACTGACGTAGGAAGCATCGTCGGAGGCCAGGAAGGCCACCGCGCCGGCCATTTCCGCCGGGGTGCCGTAGCGGCGCATGGGCACGGCGCGGGCGTAGGAGTCGCGGGTGGCGCTGGAGTGCAGGCGCTGGGTCAGGGGTGTATCCACGGGCCCCGGGGCGATGCCATTGACGGTGATGCCGTACTCGGCCAACTCGACCGCCATCTGCCGGGTCAGGCCGATGACCGCGGCCTTTGACGTACCATAGGCGGTGCGCCCCGTGCTCGCGCGCATGCCGCTGATGGACGCGATGTTGATGATCCGCCCCCAGCCCTGCTCCTTCATCAGGCGCGCCGCCTGCTGACCGCACAACAGCGCGCCGGTCACGTTGATGTTCAACACCCGTTGCCAGTCGGCCAGGTCGCAGTCCAGAAAGGCCTGGGTCCTGGCGATGCCGGCATTGTTCACCAGCACGTCGCAGCGCGACAGGCCGGCGAACACCTCGGCGATCGACTGCGCATCGCCGATATCGATCACCGCCGCCCGCGCCTCGATCCCCTGGGCGCGCAAACCGGCGACCATTTCCTCGGCAGCGCCATGGTTGATGTCGGCCACCACCACGCTGTGGCCGTCCTCGCCCAGGCGCTGGGCGATCGCTGCGCCAATGCCCATGGCCGCGCCGGTGATGAAGGCCACCCGGCCTTCGCCGCTCTTGCTTGGAAGCTGTCTGACTGCTTGGCTCATGACCAGGACTCTCTTAGAGGAAACCGATGGAAATCCACGGGAAACAGGCAACGATGACCAGCGCCACGACCAACGCCGCCAGATAGCCCCACACACGGCGGATGACATGGTCGGACGGGGTCTTGCTGATCGCACAGGCGGCGTAGAAACCCACGCCCAAGGGCGGCGCGAACAGGCCGATGCCCATGGCCAGGATCACCACCATGGCGTAGTGCACCGGATGGATGCCGAGCATTTCGGCGAGCGGGAACATCAGCGGGCCGAACAGCACGATGGCTGGAATGCCTTCGAGCACGCTGCCCAGGATCAGGAAGGTCACGATGGTGACGAACATGAAGCCGATGGCGCCGCCCGGAATCTCGCTGATCAGGTCGACCAGGTTGGCCGAGAAGCCCGATTGGGTCAGTGCCCAGGCCATCGCCGAGGCCATGCCGATGATCAACAGGATCGCCCCGGACAATGCTGCCGCCTCGATCATCATCGGGTAGACCTTGCGGAACTCGATGTGGCGCATGAACAGGTGCATCACCAAGCCCACCAGCACCACATAGGCCACGCCGATGGTCGAGACCTCGGTGGCGGTCGCTGCACCTTCGAGCACGGCCACGCGGATCAGCAATGGCAAGGCCAGGGCTGGTAGCGCGATCATGAAGGTCTTGGCCACTACCGACATCGGTGCGCGCTTGACCGTGGGCATGGCCTCCTTGCGCGAGCGCCACCAGCAGACGATGGCGATCACCACGGTGGCCACCACCGCCGGCATCAGCCCGCCGATGAACAACGCGGTGATCGAGACGCTGCACACCGCGCCGATGGTGATCAGCACCAGGCTCGGCGGAATGGTTTCGGTCATCGCCCCGGTCGCAGCCAGCAAGGCGGCCAGCTCTTCGGGCTCGGAGCCGCGCTTCTTCATTTCCGGAAACAGTGCCGGTGCCACCGCGGCCATGTCGGCCACTTTGGAGCCGGAAATCCCCGACACCAGGAACATCGCGCCGAGCAGCACGTATTGCAGGCCGCCGCGCACATGCCCCAGCAGCGAGGCCATGAAGTCGATCAGGGTGCGGGCCATGCCCGACAGCTGCAGCACCACCCCCAGCAGGACGAACAGCGGGACGGCGAGCAGGACCATGTGCGACATGCCTTCGTCCATGCGCCCGACGACGATGGACAGGGGCGCGTGGGTGGCCAGGGCCAGGTAGGCCATGGTGGCGGTGCCGAAGGCGAAGGCGATCGGGATGCCACCGAAGACGCAGGCGCCCAGCAGCACCAGAAAGAACACCACCAGGTTGTAGTTGCCGATCTCGGCGAGCAGCGGCTGGGCCAGCCACAGCGAGCCGCCGACCACCGCAACCACGGCCACGCCGGCGACGAACTGGCGCAGCGTCGAATAGCGCGCCATTCGCGCGACCGCCGCCAGCAGCATGAGCATGGCGCCGACCGGCAATGCCGCGGCGCGCACCCCGTCGGGGATGCCCAGGGCCGGCGTGGTGATCGCCATCTGCTCATGGGAGTGGACCATCGCCGGGGTGATGATCATGGCCACGAACAGCACCACGATCAGCGCCGACAGGGTTTCACTGAAGCCCCGCCAGGCCGGCGGCAGCTTGTTCACCAAGGCCGACATGCGCATGTGCTCGCCCCGATCGAGCGCCAGCACGGCGCCGAACATGGCCAGCCAGATGAACAGCGACGAGGCCAGCTCGTCGGTCCACACCAGCGGGTTGTGAAACACGTAGCGCGAGACGACGCCGGCGAGCAGCACGCAGGTCTCGATCAGCATCAAGGCAACGGCAAGCACCTCGACCACGCGCATGGCGCAGCGGTTGAGGCAGGTCAGCGCCCGGGCCGGCAGGCGCATGGCAACGGTTTCGGCCGGCATCGCCTCGGCGCTCATCATGCCAGCTTCCCGGAGTATTTTTCGAGGATGGCCCAGGCAGCGTCACCGAACTTCTCGTGCCAGTCGGCGTAGTAGTTGGCGCTGCGCAGCTTCTCGCGGAACGCCTGCGGCTCGGTGTCGGCCAGCTCCAGGCCTTTTTCCTTGAGGGTGTCGCGGATAGTGCCCTGCAAGGCTGCAAGGTCCGCGCGCTGGCCCATGACAGCGGCATCGACGTGCTTGCGCACCACCGCCTGCACGTCCGCCGGCAGACGGGCGAACGACTTGCTGTTGCCCAGCATCCAGAAACCGTCCCAGACATGGTTGGTCAGCGAGCAGTACTTCTGCACTTCGTAGAGCTTGGCCGAAGAGACCAAGGTCAGCGGATTTTCCTGGCCTTCGACGATGCGCGTCTGCAGGGCCGAATACACCTCGGCGAAGTTGATGCTGGTGGGCGCGGCATCGAACGCCTTGAATATCGACATGATGATGGGGCTGGGCGGCACGCGCAGCTTCATGCCGACCAGGTCTTCGGGCTTGAGCACCGGACGGGTGCTGGTGGTGGTGACGCGGAAGCCGTTGTCCCACATCTTGTCGAAGGCGAACAGGGTTTCGGTCTTGGCGATCTCGCTGCGCACATGGGCGCCTAGATCGCCGTCCATCGCGCTCCAGACCTGGTCGTAGTCCTTGAAGGCGAAGCCCACGGCGCTGATCTGCACCGACGGCACCAGGGTGCCGAGGATCACCGGCGACAGGGCGAACATGTCCACCGCGCCGGAGCGCACCTGGGCCAGGGTGTCGGTGTCGCTGCCCAACTGGCTGCTGGGGAACACCTGGATCTGCACCGCGCCGTTGGTTTCTTCCTTGATCGCCTTGGCCATTTCCCGCGCCCGAACGTTCATCGGGTGAATCATGGGCAGGTTGTTGGCGAATTTGAGTTTGAAGTCCGCCGCTTCGCTGCGCGAGCTGAACAAGCCCAGGCCGGTGGCTGCGACCGCAGCCGATGCGAGGGTGGCGGTCTTGATGAAACGGCGGCGCGAGAAATCACTCATTTAGCTCTCCTGACCTTCTTGTTTTTATTGACCAGCTTTCATTCACCGGGCTGCCGGGGCAGGCGCTGGGGTACCGGTGAGAAAGCAAATCGGGTGCCACCCGTGCCCGACTTACGGAAAAACCGCGCCCATCAGCGTAAAGCGGACAGCAAGCTGCTGTTTTACCTGAACAAACTTGTACCGACGTGAATGTATCTGCAGATGTCACGCGCCAAGCCCTGCCCTGCTCGGTGTAACAGGTGTCTCCCTCGGGTGTCGCCCACCACCGACAAAGCGACACCTGGGGCGACACCCGACGTCTGCGGGGTAACAGCCAACCCGCCAGCAGCAGGGGTTTGCGGGCCTTGGCACCGCTCTTGCTATCGACCCTGGCAAACAACATCAATCGAGGAAACACCTCATGGGTTCGCCAGTCATCAGCGGTTGGTACCACTCCCCCTTCGGCAAGTTCGACCAGCTCGACCCCGAGCAGATGATGGCCGATGCGGCCGTGGCGGCCCTCGAACATGCCGGGCTGGACGCCGAACAGATCGATTCGGTCCACGTCGGCCATTTCAACGCCGGCTTTCTGTATCAGGACTTTCCCTCAGCGCTGCTCGCCAACCATATTCCAGCCCTGCGCTTCACCCCCTCGGTGCGCCTGGAAAACGCCTGCTCCACCGGCTCGGCAGCCATCCATTCGGCGCTGCAGGCGGTGCTCTCCGGCCAGGCTCGGCACGCACTGGTGGTCGGCTTCGAGAAGATGAACACCCTGCCCACCGACGAAGTTGGCAAGATCCTGCTCAAGTGCTGTTACGCCAAGGAGGAAGCGGAGATCGAAGGCGGCTTCGCCGGGGTGTTCGGCACCATCGCCCAGACCTACTTCGACCGCTACGGCGATCAGTCCGACGCCTTGGCGATGATCGCCGCGAAGAACCACGCCAACGGCGCGCTGAACCCCTACGCGCACATGCGTCGCGATCTGGGCTACGACTTTTGCCGCGAGCCGTCGGCGAAAAACCCGTTCGTGGCCGGGCCGCTCAAGCGCACCGACTGCTCGCTGATCACCGACGGCGCTGCCGCGCTGGTCATCAGCCGCGACGACCACGCGCCTGGCCGCGGCCAAGCGATCACCTTCAGGGCAGCGGTGCAGGTCAACGACTACCTGCCGCTGTCGCGCCGCGACCCGACCGTCTTCGAAGGTGCCGCCCGGGCCTGGCAGCAAGCGCTGGGCACCGCCAACCTGAGCCTGGCCGACCTGTCGCTGGTGGAAACCCACGACTGCTTCACCATTGCCGAACTGCTCGAATACGAGGCCATGGGCCTGGCCGAACGCGGCCAGGGCGCGCGGGTGATCGCCGAGGGCATCAGCCGCAAGGACGGCCGACTGCCGATCAACCCCTCCGGCGGGCTCAAGTCCAAGGGCCACCCGATCGGCGCCACCGGGGTGTCGATGCACGTGATGGCGGCCATGCAGCTCAGCGGTCAGGCCGGCGACATGCAACTGGCCAAGGCCGACCGCGCCGGGGTGTTCAACATGGGCGGCGCGGCGGTGACCAACTACGTGAGCATTCTGGAGCGCGTGCAATGACCGGCATCGACAACGTGATGAACCTGGGCGAACTGCTCAACCAGATCGCCCGACGCTACCCCGATGCGCCGGGCTTCATTCGCGGCAACCAGGTCCACACCTGGCGAAGCATTTCGCAACGGGTCGACAGCGTCGCCGCAGCCTTGCGCGCCCGCGGGCTGGGCAAGGGCGACAAGTTGCTGGTGCATTCGCGCAATAATCTGCCGCTGTTCGAGAGCGCCTGGGTGGCGTTTCGTCTGGGCGCGGTGTGGGTGCCGACCAACGTGCGCATCACCCCGCCCGAGGCTGCCTACCTGGGCAGTTCCAGCGGCGCGGTGGCCATGCTCTACGACGAGGGGCTGGCGCATTACGTGGACGCAGTGCGCGCCGAGTCGCCGGCGCTGGCGCAGGTGATCGCCATCGGCGAGCCGCGCGCGGGCGAACTGAGCTACGGGCAATTGCTCGACGAAGGCGCGCCACACGCCAGCACGTTCCGCGCCGCCGACGTCAATTACCATGACCCGCTGTGGTTCTTCTACACCTCCGGCACCACTGGCCATCCCAAGGCCGGCGTACTCACCCACGGGCAGATGGCCTTCGTGGTCAACAACCACATCGCTGACCTGATGCCCGGCCTCAGCCAGCATTCGCGCTCGCTGGTGCTAGCGCCGCTGTCCCATGGCGCTGGCATCCACGCGCTGGTCAACGTGGCGCGTGGCGCCGCCTGCGTGCTGCCGGCCAGCGACCGCCTGGACTGCGACGAAGCCTGGCGCCTGGTGCAGGAGCACCGCGTGGACAACCTGTTCACCGTGCCGACCATCGTCAAGATGCTCACCGAAGACCCGGCCGTGGACCGCTACGACCACAGCAGCCTGCGTCATGTGATCTACGCCGGTGCGCCGATGTACCGCGCCGATCAGTGCCACGCCCTGCGCAAGCTGGGCAAGGTGCTGGTGCAGTATTACGGTCTGGGCGAAGTCACCGGCAACATCACCGTGCTGCCCGCCGATTGCCACGACGCCGAGGACTCGCCCGCCGCCAAGGTCGGCAGTTGCGGCTATCCGCGCACGGGCATGCAGGTGGCCATTCTCGACGACGCCGGCAACGAGCTGGCCACCGGCGAGGACGGCGAGATCTGCGTGCGCGGGCCGGCCGTGTTCAGCGGCTACTACAACAACCCGGCAGCCAACGCCAGTTGCTTCAAGCACGGCTGGTTCCACACCGGCGACCTGGGCCATGTCGACGAGCACGGTTATCTGTTCATCACCGGCAGGGCCTCGGACATGTACATTTCCGGTGGCTCCAACGTCTACCCGCGCGAGGTCGAGGAAGCGCTGCTCACCCACCCCGCGGTCAACGAAGTGGCCGTGCTGGGCATGCCGGACGAGAAATGGGGCGAGTGCGGTTGCGCTGTGATCGTCACCACCGGCCAGGTCAGCGACGAACAGTTGCTGGCGCACCTGGAGCCGCGCCTGGCCCGCTACAAATGGCCCAAGCGATTCGTGCGCTGGGAGGACATGCCCAAGTCCGGCTACGGCAAGATCGTCAAGAAGCAGATCCGCGCGTTGCTGCAGGAACGCGAGGAGGCAGCCTGATGAACCCTCATTTCGAACAGCGCGACGGTGTGCGGGTCTTCGTCCACGGCGGGCCGGCGCAGCAGCCGCGGCGCCTGGATCGCAGCGTGGCGCAAGGTGAAGAGTTACGCATCGTGCTGCCCCTGGCCTGCAACGTCGCCGACGGGGTGCTGGCGGCCCTGCGCGGACGTCGTTACGGCAGCGCGGTGGGTCGCATTCTCTGCGGTGGCGCGGCGCACCTGAGCTACCACCGCATGGTGGTCACCGACAAGGCGCAACGGCCCTACGACTACGGTGCACCGGTGGTGCTGGACGGCTACATCACCTTCATCAGCGGTGCGATCACCGTGGGCCGGGATGCGCAGAACAGGCCATTGCTGCACTGCCACGCCGGCTTTCTGGATCGCGACGGCCAGCAGCACGGCGGCCATCTGGTGCTGGACAAACTGGTGGTCGGCAGCGAAAACCTGGTGATCCGCTTGTGCCTGTTCGATCACGTCGCTTACCAGTCGCAACCCGACGCCGAAACCCATTTCAGCCTGTTGCACCCGATCGATCAGGAGGCCTCATGAACGCCAGTGCCGTACTCGAACCCGAGCTGTCCGCTTCAACCGTGCAGACCGGTCGCCTGGGGCGGCTGGTGGTGGCGAGGCTCAAGCCCAACGAAGACATCGTCGACAGTGCCGAAGCCCTGTGCGCCAGCCACGGCATCGAACTGGCGGTGATTCGCGGCGGGTTGGGCAGCCTGATCGACGCGAACCTGGGCTACCTGGGCCGGCACGGCATGAAGACCCTGGCCGTGCCTGGGCCCGGCATCGAGATTCTCAGCATCAGCGGCGAAATCGTCATCGGCGACAGTCGCCTGCAGGCCGTGGTCGCGGACGCCGACGGCAACATCTTTGCCGGACGCCTGGAGCGCGGCCGCAACCTGTCGTTCATCACCGTGGAACTGACCTTGCAGGAGTGGCTGCCAGACTGAATCGGCGGTGACTTCGTAGGAGCGGTCATTGGCCGCGAAAAAGCCACTGCGGTGTGCCAGACGGATCGCATTAGCCCTTCGCGGCCGCGGACCGCTTGTGCGGTCATTCCTGCCAGTGGCGGCACTTGGAGGTCTGGCCGACTCCCGGATTGAAGGCGTTGCAGGGGTCCAGTTGCTGATAGAAGGCCTTGAGCGCCGGCTTGGCCGGGTACAGATGGCCGACGTTGTGCTCGGCCGGATACTCCGCGCCGCGCTCATCGAGCAGCGCCCACATGCGATGCTCCACCGCCAGACAATCGCTGCCCTTGCGCAGGATGTAGTCCTGGTGGAATACGTGACAGAAGAAATGCCCGTAGTAGAGCTTGACGATCATCTGCCGCTCGATGTCGTCGGGCAGCGTCTCGAACCACTGTCGATCGTTGCGCGCCAGGGCGATGTCCAGCGCCACGATGTCTTCCACCTCGCGGTCGTGCACGGCGCGGTAACGCACTGCGGCGCCCGCGGCAGCGAAGCGGTGGAGAAAGGCCTTGCTGCCCTCCTCTGCGGTACAGCGGAAGAAATCACCGTCGCGCCCGGCGAACAGTTCCTCCAATAGTTTCTGCGTCGGCTCCACCGAGCCGGCCGATACCTTGACCATCAGGTAGTGCTCGTAGCGCCGGCGAAAGTCGCGAATGCGCGGTGGCAGATGGTCGGGAAAGCAGCGCGCGGCCACTTGCAGGACCCGGTCGGCGAGGTTCGCGCGCAGCCAGGGAAAACGCTTGAGGAAGGTGTCGGCGCGGCTCTTCAAGGCAAACAGCTTGGGCAGGCGCTGGGTGCCCAAGTGGTGGATCATCAGGAACGTGTCCTTGCCATATTCGGCGGCCACATCATAGGCGTCGCGGTGCATGTACTCGCCGGCAATCGGCAGCTCCTCGAAGTGTTCGAGCATGTGCCGGCGAATCTGCGTGAGGTCGGCGGTGTCGTTGCTGCCGATGTAGAACACGGCGGTGTCGCGCTCGGCGGCGAAGGTGTCCAGGCGCACGGCGAACACCGCCAGCTTGCCGGCACTGCCACTGGCTTCGTGCAAGCGCTGGTGGTCGGCATTGAAACGCGCGGGGGTGGGCGCATCGACCTCGCGCACATAGGCCGCATAGCCATGGTCGGAACCCAGCCCGGCGTCGGCCTGGATGTCGGCGGCGGTGTAGCGCTGCGCGTCGAGGTTGCCCAGAATCTGCTCGGGCGTATCGCCCAGTTCGACGCCCAGGTGGTTGACCAGGTGCAAGGTGCCGTCGGCGCCGAGCTGGGCGTACACCGCCATCTGCGTGTAGGCCGGTCCGCGGCGCACCAGCGAGCCGCCTGAATTGTTGCAGACGCCGCCGAACACCGACGCGCCGATGCAGGATGAACCGATTACCGAATGGGGCTCGCGGCCCAGCGGCTTGAGGACCTTTTCCAGCTGATCGAGAGTGGAACCAGGGAAGCAGATGACCTGACGACCCTCCTCGATCACGTGCACCGTGCGCATGCGCAAGGTGCTGATGATCACCACATCGCGGTCGTAGCCGCCGTCGGGTGTGGAGCCACCGGTCAGGCCGGTGTTGGCCGCCTGCATGATGACGATCACATCGGCCGCCACGCAGGCCTTGACCACCCGCCACTGCTCCAGCAGCGAGCCGGGACGGACCACCGCCAGCGCGGCGCCGCTGCCGAAGCGGAAGCCCTGGCGAAAGCGTTCGGTCTCGGCCGACTCGGTGAGGACATGGGTAGCGCCGACAATGCCGCGCAGAGCGCTGATCAACTCGCTCATTGCGGCATCACCGCTACCGCATCGACTTCGATGAGCATGCCGTCCAGGGCCAGGCGCGGCACCGGGATCAAGGTGCAGGCAGGCGTCATGGCATCGCCCCAAGCCTCGCGCAGGGTGTCGCTCCAGAGGGCCAGGCGCTCATGGTCATGGTCGACGATCAGCACGGTGAGCTTGGCGACGTGGCAGTAATCGGCACCGGCGCAGGCCAGTGCGGTGCGCAGATTGGCCAGGGCCTGCCCGGCCTGCAGCTGAAAGTCCGGAGAGATGCTGCTGTCCAGGCTTTCACCGCCTTGGCCGGCGATGAACAACAACTTGCTGCCGCCAGCGACCTCGGCCACATGGGAGTAGCCATAGGGCGCCGGGTCGAAAAGGCCGGGCGGGTTGCTGAGCTTGAGCGGGACGTGGTCGGGCATGGGCAGGCTCCTGTTGGCTGACAGACCTTACCCTAGCACGGCTTGCCGGGGGCATCGCGGCTTCTTCAGGCGTCTTTCGGCCAGCCCCCACCCAGGGCCCGATACAGCCGCACACGGTCGATCGCCGCGGCAGTGGCGCTGTCGACCAGCTGGCTTTGCGTGGCCAGCAGCGCGCGCTGCACACCGAGCACGTTGATGAAGTCCGTAGCGCCTTGGTTGTAGCGGTCGCGGGCAGTGCCCAAGGCCACGGTGTTCTGCCGCACCGCCTCGCCCAGGGCGGCATGGTGCTGCTGTTCGGCAGCGTAGTCGCTCATGGCGTCGTCGACCTCGTGCCAGGCGGCCAGCACTACACGTTGGTAGTCCAGCGCCGCTTCCTGCTGCTGATGCTCGCGCAGCTCCAGGGTGCCGGTCAGGCGTCCGCCCTGGAAGATCGGCAGGTACAGGCTGGGGCCGAACGACCAACTGCGCGAATCCCAACTGCCCAGGTCCGAGCCGGCCAAGGCTTGGGAGCCGAAGCTGGCACCCAGGCTGACGCGCGGGTAGAAGTCTGCCTTGGCCACGCCGATGGCCGCGGTGGCACGGTGCAGGGCCGCTTCGCTGCGCTGGATGTCGGGCCTGCGCTGGGCCAGTTCCGAGGGCAAGCCCATGGGCACGTCCGGTGCAGGGTCGGGAATGGCCCGCGGTGTGCGCAGTTCGTCGGCCAGGGCCCCTGGCGGTTCGGCCAGCAGGTAGCTCAGCGCGTTGATCAAGCGGTCCTGCTGCGCCTGCAGCACGGGCAGCGAGGCTTCGATGGTGGCCACCAGCGCGGCGGCGTTGGCGGTGTCCAGGTTGGTGGTGACGCCGTTCTCGTAGCGGGTCTGGGTCAGGCGCTGGCTCTGCCGGGCGATCTCCAGGTTTTCCCGTGCCACGGCCAGGCGTGCCTGCACGCCGCGCAGGCGAATGTAGTCGGTGGCGGTACGCGCCGCGATGCTCAGGCCGACCGCGTCGCGCTGGGCCTGGCTGAACTGCACGTCGGCCTCGGCCATCTCGACGCTGCGCTGGACGTGGCCCCACAGGTCCACCTCCCAACTGGCATCGAGCGCCCCGCTCCACAGCTCGAACGGCGCCCGGCCGTTCTGCCCGGACGGGTCGTTCAAACCTTCGCCGCTGTTGCGCTCGCGCTGGTAGCCACCGCGCGCACTGAGCCCTGGCAACTGCTCGCTGCCGCTGACCTGGCGCAGGGCCTGGCTCTGCTGCACGCGGTTGGCCGCCGAGCGGACGTCCAGATTGGCCTTGGCGGCGCGGGTCACCAGCGCGGTCAATTGCGGGTCGCCCAGTTGCTGCCACCAGGCGGTGTCCAGCGCCGCGTCGGCGCGGGTGCCGGCGCTGTCCTGCCACTGCGCAGGCAGCGCCGCCTGGGGCCGCTGAAAGTCCGGCCCGACGCTGCAGGCGGCGACGCTGCTCAAGGCCAGGGCAAGCAATGCACGTTTCATCTCAGGGCTCCTGGGTGGTATCGACCGACGCGATGACCGACAGGCCCACGCGCAGACGGTCCAGATGGGGCTGATCGGCCTCGAACACCACCTTGACCGGGATGCGCTGGACCACCTTGGTGAAGTTGCCGGTGGCGTTGTCCGGGCTGATCTGCGCGAACGACAGACCGGTGGCCGGCGCAACGCTGTCGATGTGACCCTGAAAAATCTGGTCGGGAATGCTGTCGACCTGAATGTCCACGCGCTGATTGGCGTGCATGTGCGCCAGTTGCGTCTCGCGGAAGTTGGCGACCACGAACGCCTCGTGCAGCGGCACCAGGGCCAACAGGGGCCGACCAGGTGCGACATAGGCGCCGACGCGCACCGAGCGCTGGCCGATCATGCCGTCGACCGGTGCCAGAATCTGTGTGTAGGACAGGTTCAGCTCGGCCTGCTCCAGCGCCGAGCGGTCTTTGTCCACCGCCGCCTCGGCCACTTCCAGCTCGGCCTTGAGCACATCCAGGGTACGCTGCGCTGCTACGCGCGACGCGGCATCGCGGTCACGCGAGGCTTCCCAGCCCTGCAACTCGGCTTCGGCCTTCTGCCGCTCTTCCTGGGTGCCGGCGCCAGCGTTGGACAGGTTGCGGTAACGCTGGGCGTTGGCCTGGGCGAACTTCAGCGACGCAGCCGTCGCGCGGGTCGCGGCACTGGTCTGGTCGATCACCGCCGCCTGACGCTCGATGCTGGCGCGCAGGTTCTTCACCTGTGCCTGCGCCGCGCTGACGTCGGCACGGGCGGCTGCCACCGATGCCTTGTAGTCGCGCGGGTCCAGGCGCGCGAGCAACTGCCCTGCCTTGACCGACTGGTTATCCTGCACCAGCACCTCGGTGACCATCCCGGCCACCCGCGGCGCCACCAGTACCGAGTCGGCACGGATGTAGGCGTCATCGGTACGCTGCAGACCGTCGCTGTGCAGCACGTGGTACAGGCCATAGGCGGCGCAGACGAGGATGGCCGCGACAATGAGGGAGACAGCGGTTCGGTGTTTGGTGGCAGGTGTCATGACGGTACCGGAGGTTGCGGTGGATAGGCACGTTTGGGCAGGGTGGCGAGTACCACCAGCAGCACGGCGATGAAGGCCAGCAGTGCCAGAAACGCGTCGCTGTAGCTGAGCACGAACGCCTGGGCGCGCACGCGGCCGGCCAGTTCGGCGGCCGGTTCGCCGTAGAGCGGCAGCAGGCTCTGGTAGCTGTTGCCGACCTGGTCGAGCAAGGTGTTGGAATGCAGGTGCTCGCGGGCAGTGACGAAATTTTCCAGCACCACCCCTGCTACCACCGACGACAAACCACGCAGGGTATTGACCATCGACGAGGCGAACGGCCCTTCCATTGGATGGATCACGCCGGTGGCGATCATCAGCAACGGCACCACTACCATCGGCTGGCCGAAGGTGTGCAGGGCCTGCAACAGGTAGAAGTCGTCGCGAATCCATTGGCCGGTGAGCTGCGAGCCACCCAGCAGTGCCAGGGTCAGCAGGCCGAAACCAGCGGCCATCACGTAACGTGCGTCCACCCAGTTGCGGTTGATGACGAACGCCACCAGCGGCGCGATCAGCAACTGCGGGATCGCAATGCACAACGCGGTGGGCATGGTCTGCAACGGCCGATAGCCCTGAATGTGAGTCAGGTAGCCCGCCGGAATCGCGCTGCCGGCCATGCCGACGAACAGGA
>Ga0308158_10002196_pt1 | contig 18888 bp, 17 predicted proteins | sample PhyBR2_FD_201038 | JGI IMG/M metagenome (GOLD analysis project Ga0308158, IMG submission 201038) | Phyllosphere microbial communities from UC Gill Tract Community Farm, Albany, California, United States - DLSLB.R2 | ecosystem: Host-associated > Plants > Phyllosphere > Unclassified | place: USA...
GGAAAATATAGGTCCGTAATCAAAATGCCCAAATTGGACATAACCACTTCCTAAAATAGAAACCAAATTATACAATTGCCTGAATTTCTTGACCGTTTGCAAGGTGTCGAGCATTTTATAAACACCTTTCTCGTCTTTATTTAAATTTTCAAAACGATTCTCTTCCCAATATTTTTCCGATCGATTATAGACTTCGTTATCAATATAATTGACCTCGTCTTTATAAAAAGCAGCCGGTTTTTCGATATTGAACTTATGATTTTGATACAAAGTGGTTCGTTTTCCGTAAACTCCTTTGGATTCGTCTTTTTTATTCAAAGCAAAATCGGACATCATATAATCACGGGTAAGCAGGAAAACGGAATCGTTTTCTACTTCAAATTCCTGTTCGATATAAATATCTTTTACCCAGTTGATATTAGCACTTCTGGTTACGGCCATATTAATTTTTTTGATGGCAAAAGTGGTATCGTTCACCCAGAAATCACCTTTAAAAGTTAATTCGTTTTTACGTCTTGGATAGAACAAGATATTGTAACACCATTTTTTATCGATAAATGCGCTATCCTTAAGGATATAATTGTAGACGTCAATTCCTGTTTTTGACAATGGGCTGGTAAAACTTTTATCAAAAAAAGTCAGGTGATTATTGTAAATATCATAATCAGAGTATAAGTCTTTTACAAAAGATAAAATTTGCTGATTATCACTAAATCCCGAGTTCTTATTAGCTTTTAGTTTCTCTTTTATTTTCTTTAATTTATTGTTACCATACACATCCGACAAAGATTCATTGATAAAGATTGGGAGATAGGTTTTACCGGTAACTCTTGAAGTATCAATATGTTTAAAAACAAACTCCATTCCTTTAAAGAGCTTGCTTTTCATAAAAGCACTATCAATAGTATTCATATCGAATTCTACTTTTTCGTACTTCTCCATTTGGTATTGGTCAAATTGGTACAAACCATTTTTTCGCTTTCTTTCCCAAATTTTCCTAAGAATATCCAATGCAGGATTATTCTTTTTGGAAGTTTTTCCAGAGTAAATAACCACCTCTTTTAATTGCTCAATTTCTCTTAGTGATATCTTAAAATTATAACTGACTGCTTTGTCTAAGGTAATTTCTTTATCCGAAAACCCTACCGAAGTAACTATTAAAGCAGTATAATTATCCGGTGATTCGATATAAAAGCGTCCGTCTTCATTAGACATAACTCCTGTATTCGAGCCTTTAAAAACAATATTTGCAAAAGGGATAGGTTGATTTGATTTATCCACTACTATACCACTCACTTTTGTCTGAGCAAAAAGTGTTGTAAAAACCGATAAAATAAAAAACAAACTTAATAATATGTACTTCTTATCCATGTAGTAAATTTAAAAAAAAAGCTTCATCAAACTAACGTAAGATGAAGCCTTAATAGTATTTGTTATGTATTATTTATACATTACTTTCTTTACTGCTTTAATAACATCAGCTGCATCTGGCAACCATTCTTTCAATAATACCGGAGAGTATGGTGCCGGAGTATCGGCAGTTGTAATTCTTTGAATTGGCGCATCAAGGAAATCAAAAGCCTGTTCCTGAACAATATAAGTAATCTCAGAAGAAATACTTGCAAATGGCCAGGCTTCTTCAAGAATTACTAAACGATTTGTTTTCTTAACTGATTTTAAGATTGCTTCGTTATCCATTGGACGAACCGTTCTTAAGTCGATAACCTCACAAGAAATTCCTTCTTTAGCTAATTCATCAGCAGCAATAAAAGCTTCTTTGATGATTTTACCAAAAGAAACGATAGTTACATCAGTTCCTTCTCTTTTAACATCAGCAACTCCAATTGGAATTACATATTCTCCATCTGGCACTTCACCTTTATCACCATACATTTGCTCAGATTCCATGAAGATAACAGGGTCATTATCACGGATAGCTGCTTTTAAAAGCCCTTTAGCATCATAAGGAGTTGAAGGCACAATAACTTTAAGCCCCGGAGTATTAGCAAACCAGTTTTCTAAAGCCTGAGAGTGAGTAGCTCCTAATTGACCTGCAGAAGCAGTTGGCCCACGAAAAACGATAGGCACATTGAATTGTCCACCTGTCATTTGACGCATTTTAGCAGCGTTGTTTATAATTTGATCAATACCTACTAAACAGAAGTTGAAAGTCATGTATTCTACAATAGGACGACAACCATTCATAGCAGATCCTACTGCAATTCCTGAAAAACCAAGCTCAGCAATTGGAGTATCGATTACTCTTTTTTCGCCAAATTCAGCCAGCATTCCTTTTGAAGCTTTGTATGCTCCATTGTATTCCGCAACTTCTTCGCCCATTAAATATATGGATTCATCGTGACGCATTTCTTCGCTCATCGCTTCGCAAATGGCCTCTCTAAATTGTATTGTTCTCATATTTATATTGTATGTTGAATTTTCTGAGGAGCAAAAATAAATATTTTAAACCATTTAAAGCATAAATTAACCTAAATAATCCACCCTAAATTCTAACATCTTATTGTCGGTATGTGAATATCTCGCTTTTACCCCGTTATTTTAGCAATATCAAACAAGCAAAAAATATTTAGTATCATTCCTAAGTATTTATTGATAACCGATTATTCGAAATATTATTCTAATTTTGTAACTCAATCTACGAAATTTATAAAATATCCAAACATGAAAATACTAGTTTGCATCAGTCATGTTCCTGATACTACCTCAAAAATCAACTTTACTAACGCTGATACCGAATTTGACACTAACGGCGTACAATATGTAATCAACCCTAATGACGAATTTGGTTTAACACGTGCCATTTGGTTCCAGGAACAACAAGGAGCTACCGTAACTGTAGTAAATGTAGGCGGTCCTGAAACCGAACCTACATTAAGAAAAGCATTAGCAATTGGAGCCAACGACGCTATACGAATCAATGCCAATCCTACTGACGGATTTTTTGTTGCCAAACAATTAGCAGAAGTTATTAAAAATGGCGCTTATGATTTGATTATTGCAGGTAAAGAATCTCTTGATTACAATGGAGGAATGGTTCCGGGAATGATTGCCGGTATTTTAGGATACAACTTTTTAAATTCATGCATCGACATTACTATTGATGGCACCAATGTAAAAGCAGTTCGAGAAATGGACGGTGGAAAAGAAACTGTTGCTACTTCATTGCCTTTAATTATTGGTGGTCAAAAAGGTCTTGTAGAAGAAAAAGATTTACGTATTCCAAACATGAGAGGAATCATGACTGCCAGAACAAAAACATTAAATGTGGTTGAACCAGTTGATGCCGCTGTAAACACCAAAGCGGTAAAATTTGAAAAACCGGCTCCAAAATCAGCAATAAAAATGGTTTCCCCAGATAATTTAGACGAATTAATTAATTTATTACACAACGAAGCGAAAGTTATCTAGTATTCAGTAATCAGTTTTTAGTATTCAGTTCAAAAATCTGAAATCTAAAATCGTTAATCTAAAATTATTATGTCAATATTAATATATGCCGAGTCAGCCGAAGGAAAATTTAAAAAAGTAGCATTCGAAATTGCTTCTTATGCAAAAAAAGTAGCCGAATCTTTAGGAACTACCGTAACTGCGTTAACCATAAACACTGAAAACACTTCTGAATTATCAAAATACGGAGTCGATAAAGTACTAAAAGTAAACAACGACAAATTAGCCGGTTTTAATGCTAAAGCTTACGCTGATGTTATCAAACAGGCAGCTCAACAGGAAAACACAAAACTGGTTATCTTGTCTTCCAGCACCGACAGCATCTATCTTTCTTCGCTGGTAGCGGTAAGCTTAGAAGCCGGTTTTGCTTCAAATGTAGTAGGATTACCGATAAGTACTGCTCCTTTTCAAGTAAAAAGAAATGCTTTTTCTAACAAAGCATTCAATATAACAGAAATCAATACCGACGTAAAAGTAATTGCTCTGGCTAAAAACTCTTATGGTATTTTCGAAAATGCTTCAACCCTAACAGAAGAAGCTTTTAATCCAACTATTGGAGACAACGACTTCGGAATCAAAGTAGAATCAGTTGAAAAATCATCCGGAAAAGTATCTATTGCCGATGCTGACATTGTAGTTTCAGGCGGACGCGGATTAAAAGGTCCTGAAAACTGGAATTTAATCGAAGATTTAGCCGCTGTACTAGGAGCTGCAACTGCCTGTTCAAAACCAGTTTCCGACTTAGGCTGGAGACCACACGCTGAACACGTAGGACAAACAGGAAAACCGGTAGCTACAAACCTATACATTGCCATCGGAATTTCAGGTGCTATCCAACACATCGCCGGAATCAATGCTTCTAAAGTAAAAGTGGTTATTAATACTGATCCAGAAGCGCCTTTCTTTAAAGTAGCCGACTACGGGATTGTAGGTGATGCTTTTGATGTTGTTCCAAGATTAATCGAAAAACTAAAAGCATTTAAGGCGCAAAACGCTTAATACTTTAACTCCTTATTAAAATAATTCTGCCTAATAAAATAAGATAATCGTATCTTTGCTTATTGGCAGAATTTTTAATTAATATTGCAGCCTAAAACTGAAAACTTAAAAAACTACATTTTTTCATTTCAACAATTATGAGCTTAGTAAAATTATCCATAAAAGGAATTTCATATAGCCAAACACAAAATGGAGCCTACGCTTTGATTTTGAATGAAGTAGATGGCGAGAGAAAACTACCTATCGTAATAGGAGCTTTCGAAGCTCAATCCATAGCTATTGCATTAGAAAAAGAGATTAAGCCGCCACGTCCGTTAACTCATGATTTGTTTAAAAATTTTGCTGAACGATTCGACATCGTTGTCAAACAGGTCATTATTCATAAACTGGTTGACGGTGTATTTTACTCCAGTATTATTTGCGAAAGAGACAAAATAGAAGAAATCATAGATGCCAGAACCTCTGATGCTATCGCATTAGCGTTGCGTTTTAACGCTCCTATTTTTACCTATAAAAACATTCTTGACAAAGCGGGAATCTATTTAAAAACAAACCCATCAGAAACTGATAAAGAAAACCAGCCGATGGACGATGTTATTTCGAATCCGGAATCTTTTTCTACCGAAGCTGAAAGTGGTCGCGCTTACATCAAATACAGTCTTCAGGAATTAAATGATTTATTAATTCAGGCTGTAGAGCAGGAAGACTATGAAAAAGCAGCTAAAATAAGAGACGAAATTTCAAAAAGAGAATCGTAAGCTTAATTTGATTATTCAAAAAATAACCAAATTAACAAATCCACAAATTACCATTAGAAATGAAGCAATATTTAGATTTAGTAAAACACGTTATGGAAAACGGCTGCCAAAAAGGCGACCGCACCGGAACCGGAACTAAAAGTGTATTTGGTTACCAAATGCGTTTTGATTTGAGCGAAGGTTTTCCAATGGTTACCACCAAAAAACTACATCTTAAATCAATTATTTATGAATTGCTTTGGTTCTTAAAAGGAGAGACCAATATTGGCTATCTTAAAGAACATAATGTAAAAATTTGGGATGCCTGGGCGAATAAAAACGGCGATTTAGGTCCTGTTTACGGTCATCAATGGCGCAATTGGAACAGCGAAGAAATCGACCAGATTTCGGATCTAATCAAAGAATTGAAAACAAATCCGAATAGCCGCAGAATGCTGGTTTCAGCATGGAATCCTTCGGTTCTGCCAGACACCACAAAGTCATTTGAAGAAAACGTAGCCAATAACAAGGCCGCTTTACCTCCATGCCATGCTTTCTTTCAGTTTTATGTTGCCGATGGAAAATTATCCTGCCAGCTCTATCAAAGAAGCGCAGACATCTTTTTAGGAGTTCCATTCAATATTGCTTCTTATGCACTATTAACAATGATGATTGCACAGGTATGTAACTTAGAAGCCGGAGAATTCATCCATACTTTTGGAGACGCACATATCTATAACAATCATTTTGAACAATTGGAATTACAACTATCGCGCGAACCAAAACCATTACCAAAGATGATTTTAAATCCTGAGATTAAAAACATCTTTGATTTTGATTATGATGATTTTACATTAGTAGGCTACGAACCTCACGAAACCATAAAAGGAAACGTAGCTGTATAAAAAAAAGCGTTTTAGATTAAACCTCTAAAACGCTATTTTCTGTACCTGCAAATTCATTCCATTTAAAAGAATCTGCTTCACTTTCGTTTACATATTCTCCATCGATTAAATACTTGAATTCGTAAGCTGCATCTTTATCTAAATCAAAAACACCTTTAAAAGTACCATTTTTTAATTTACTCAAAGTGCCTTCTTCGGCATTCCAATTATTAAAATCACCAATAACTGAAACTTGAGCCGCTTCTTTAGCTTCAATAGAAAATGTAACTTTACAAACCGGTTTTGACTTTACAAATTGTTTTTTAATTGGCATAACTATTTCATTTTTAGATTTATGAAACAAAGTAAATCAATTTAATCGAAGTTTAAACCGCCCAAAGTAAGTTTTAGTATAAAACCTAATAAAATGTTAAAAATTAAGAAAATTACTAATTTTAAAACATTTATATTTCCAAAAACAAAAAACCACAGACTTAATTCTAAATATTCTTTGCCTCAATAAGCATTTCCAAATTAAATTTTATCTTTATAGTCAAAAAAAATCGCCCCCTATGAAAACCGAACAACATGAATTATATGAATACGCCAGAAAACGTATAGCACAAAAAAAAAGAGTCTATTTTCATTTTGTTTTATTGTTTTTAGCTAGCTTATTTCTGTTTGTATCCACCAAAGTTTTCCATTTTAATGAAGATGCAAGTTGGCATATTTGGCTAATCACAGCCTGGTTATTTTTATTTATTTTACACTTTATAAAGGTTTTCATAACCGATCGATTCATGAATAAAAATTGGGAAAGAGAACAAATTGACCGATTAGTTGCCTTACAGGAAAAAAAAATTGAGGAACTAAAAAATCACTTAAACGAAGAACCGCCTACTAAATAAACACTAATGATTACAATGATTGCTGCCGCAGCCCAGAATAAGGCATTGGGAAAAGACAACCAACTAATTTGGCATTTACCTAACGATTTTAAAAGATTTAAAAACCTGACTACGGGACATCATATTATTATGGGAAGAAAAACTTTTGAAAGTTTCCCTAAACCTTTACCTAATCGTACACACATTATAATTACCCGCCAGTCTGATTATCAGGCCGAAGGTTGCATTGTGGTAGACAGTATCGAAAAAGCAATTGAAAAATGCCCGAAAGGAGAAGAATCTTTTATCATTGGCGGAGGTGAAATCTACCAATTGGCCATGCCTTTTTCAGATAAAATCGAACTTACTGTAGTACATCACGATTTTGAAGCCGATGCTTTTTTCCCTGAGATCAATCTGGAAGACTGGGAATTAATCAATAGCGACTTTCAAGCCAAAGACGAAAAACATCTTTACGACTATAGTTTTGACACTTACATCAGAAAATAAAAAAAATCTATAGATACAAATTTGATTTTAAACTTTCTACAATCCCAAACAACAACAAATAACTGATTACAAGATATTTAACCCTATTTCAAATTTAAAAGTTGTAACTTTAAGAGAAAATAGAGCTATGAAAAATTTTGCAATCAAACTCGTATGGTTTACCACGGCTTATGTATTTGTATTTGCAGCTTTGAATCAAACCAATGTCAATATACGAATACTGTTGTTGATGCACAGTATAGGATTTATTTTAATTCCATTTATGACCTATACTGTTTTGACTGATAATTACACTACCAAAAAAACTTTTAAAGATTGGTACGAAGATCATCCGATGAAAACCTTAGATGAAGAGGAGTCCGACTGAATGAACTCTATAAATCAGATAACTTAATCCCATAAAAAAAGTCCCGATTGAATCGGGACTTTTTTATTATTTCTCTCTGATATAAATATCGATTGGAACTCCTGAGAAATCCCAATTCTCTCTGATTTTATTTTCAAGGTAACGTTTATAAGGTTCCTTAACATATTGTGGCAAGTTAGCAAAAAACACAAACTGAGGTGTTGGCGAAGGCAACTGCATGCAATATTTGATTTTCACATACTTTCCTTTAGTTGCTGGCGGCGGATAAGCTTCAATTACCTTCAACATGAATTCGTTGAATTTTGAAGTTGGAATACGTTGCTGACGGCTTTCAAATACTTTTACCGAAGCCTCTAATGCTTTCAACAAACGTTGTTTAGTCAAAGCCGACACAAAAAGAATTGGCACATCGGTAAATGGCAGTAATTCCTTCTTGATTTTCTCTTCGTAATCACGTGTTGACATGGTGTCTTTTTCGACCAAATCCCATTTGTTTACCAAAATCACCACTCCTTTACGGTTTTTTTGAGCCAGCCAAAAAATATTTTGATCCTGACTTTCAAATCCACGGGTAGCATCAATAACCAAAATACAGATATCAGCATGTTCAATAGCACGCACCGAACGCATTACCGAATAAAATTCTAAATCTTCCTTAACCTTCGCTTTACGACGAATTCCAGCTGTATCTACCAGATTAAATTCGAAACCAAAACGGTCAAATTTCATATCAATTGCATCACGGGTAGTTCCTGCAATATCAGTGACCATAAATCTGTCCTGGCCAATCAAAGCATTAATGAAACTGGATTTTCCCGCATTTGGACGTCCCACAACTGCAAAACGTGGCAATACTGTTTCTTCCTGAACCGGTTCCGGTTTTTCAGGAAAAGCATCGATTAAAGCATCCAATAAATCTCCTGTTCCACTTCCTGAAATACTGGCAAAAGTAAAATAATCCCCTAAACCAAGGTTGTAAAATTCTACTGCATCTTTCTCACGCATAGCGTTATCCACCTTATTTACGGCTAATAAAACGGGCTTTGTTACTTTACGCAACAACTTCGCCACCGTTTCATCCATTGGTGTAATCCCCTCTTCTACATCAACCACAAAAATAATAACATCAGCTTCGTCGATAGCAAGCTCCACCTGTTTACGAATTTCACCTTCAAAAATATCGTCACTTCCACGAACATATCCCCCCGTATCAATTACCGAAAATTCTTTTCCGTTCCACTCGCTTTTTCCGTAGTTTCTATCTCTGGTAACACCCGAAACTGAATCTACAATAGCTTCTCTTCTTTGTATCAGCCTATTAAAAAGGGTTGATTTCCCTACATTAGGTCTTCCTACTATCGCAACAATGTTATTCATTTCTTTCTTTTTTTGATTTCGGATTTCAGATTCCAGACTTCAATTTCCTTGAAATCATGTCTCTTACAATCCAAAATACCGTATTTTTAATTTTTTGCAAAGGTACACTTTTAGTTTACAGTATTCAGCATTAAGTATTCAGTAATTATAATACCGCAAACTGATTACTACTACTGACCACTGCCTACTATTTTTGATTATAACCAAAGCGTTTCAACATATTAGCGTTGCTTCTCCAGTTTTTATTGACCTTCACATACAATTCAATGTGAATTTGTTTACCAAAAAACTTCTCTAAATCTTCGCGGGCTTCAACTCCTACTTTCTTCAAAGCTGCTCCTTTGTGACCAATAATAATTCCTTTTTGAGTATCTCTTTCCACCATAATCAAAGAACGAATTCTGATAATTGTATCCGTTTCTACGAACTCTTCGGTTACAATCTCTACCGCATACGGAATCTCTTTACTGTAATTCAATAAGATTTTCTCACGGATAATTTCGTTTACAAAAAAGCGTTCCGGTTTATCCGTTAACTGATCTTTTGGATAATAGGGCGGAGAATCCGGTAATAACGAAATAATTCTCTGAAAAACTTCCGGTACATTAAAGTTTTGCAAAGCCGAAATTGGATAAATCTCCGCATTTGGCACCTTCTCAGTCCAAAAAGCCACCTGCTGTTCTAATTGCTCCTGATTTGAATTATCAATTTTGTTCAATAACAACAAAACCGGAATTTTAGAATGGATAATTTTATTAAAAAAAGCTTCGTCTTTCAATTCCTGCTCTCCTATTTCCACCATGTAAATCAGCACATCTGCATCTTCAAAAGCCGATTTTACAAAATCCATCATCGATTCCTGCATTTCGTATGCCGGTTTGATAATTCCAGGAGTATCCGAAAGTACCATTTGAAAATCATCTCCGTTTACAATCCCAAGAATTCTATGACGGGTTGTTTGCGCTTTTGAAGTAATGATAGACAATCTTTCCCCTACAAATGCATTCATCAAAGTTGATTTCCCAACGTTTGGATTCCCTATAATATTTACAAAACCTGCTTTATGTGCTGTCATTCTATTTAATTTAATGCTGCAAAGGTAGTCATATCAAGCCAATAGATGAAATAAAAAGATTTTTTAAAATTCAACGTTGTAAATGTGGAATTTATTCGTATCTTTGCACCCGAAACATCGCGGGATAGAGCAGTAGGCAGCTCGTCGGGCTCATAACCCGAAGGTCACAGGTTCGAGTCCTGTTCCCGCTACTAAGTAACATACTGAAAATACAAACGCACATCGCGGGATAGAGCAGTAGGCAGCTCGTCGGGCTCATAACCCGAAGGTCACAGGTTCGAGTCCTGTTCCCGCTACTAAGAAAAGCTTCAGAGAAATCTGGAGCTTTTTTTTGTTTACTGTCCCGCCCTAAAATAAGTTGACACAAAAACTACTTTGTAATTGAAATGGTCTTATTTACTGTTGCGGGCACGGAAAACATTTCCGCCTATCGCTGAGTTGATATTTCCGAGCTATCAGGGGTTAAAATATAAGCTACCAACATAGAACACTATCTATACAATTTAAACTTTAACGTTTTCCTAAATTTTCCTACATTAGCAAACATAATTTAATCTCTGATTAATTACTTTGTATTTAATAAAACATTAAACTTATATCCAATTAAATCCAAAAGTTAAAGAGACAAATAACCAACTGAATTAATATAAATGATAGTTTCAATTTTTTTAAGACATTTCAAAATATATAAAAACATAAATTACATCCCTTTATCAGAAGGGGTTAATTTTTCAAGTATAATAGGCGAAAATGGTTGTGGAAAAAGTTCAATTTTAGAAGCAATTGATTGTTGCTTCAATAGAAAAGGAGCCGTTGATTGGCCCATAAATAATGAAGCTAAATCTGAAGGTATAAGTGGTGAAAATTTCCCATATATACTTCCTGTATTTCTTATTAAGAAAGAAAAACTAAAAAAGGAACTAAAGGCAGATATAGATCATTTTGAAAAAGCTCAAAAGCTTTCTAGTTATCTATGGAATACTATGTATAAAACTAAAGGAAAATTCTTTGATGATTTCTATAAGCACAGAGAGACATTAAAAAACATTTATAATCAAGAGGAATATTTCCTCCTACTCGCAGGCAAAAAATACAATGATACTGGAATATATTTTGGATCCTTTAGTAACCAATTAACTTTCATTAATGAAAAACCTAATGTTGTTTATGATGATTCCGAACTTCAAAAATACTTCAAAGGCTTTTACGAATATTTATATAGCCACTATTCCTATATTTACGTACCTGTTGAAACTGATGTTCAAACTTACACAAAGTTAGAAACTCAAGACATGCAAAAACTTATGGATAAAAACATCCAAAAAGAAATTGAAAAAGCAATAAAACCCGGAACAGTAACACAAATCAACAAAGACTTAGATAAATTTGTTAAAGAAATAGAAGAAGTATTAGAAATATATCATTACAAAGGACATCACAAAAATAATTTAACAACTCCAGACTTAGTTTCTAAAATAATCGAAGCTTACTTCTCCATCAAAGTATTAAACAAAAAAGTAGATAACAATTCAAAATCAATTCCTGTATCTGAATTGAGTTCTGGAGAAAAACGCAAAGCACTAATTGACGTTGCTTATTCTTTTTTATTAAAAAATAACGATAGGGAAAGTAATATTATATTAGCAATAGATGAGCCTGAAGCTTCATTACATATTTCAAATTGTTATGACCAATTTGACAAATTATTCAATGTAAGTAAAGATAATCACCAGATAATTGTTTCTACTCATTGGTATGGTTTTCTACCTATAATTACAAACGGTAGTGCTACTGCTATAAAAAAGAATTCGAAAAATGAAATATCACATAACTTTCTAAATCTTTATAATTACAGAGAAAACATTTTGCATAGTAAAAAACTTCATAAAGGTCCATTACCTATTGATTATAACATAAAAAGCTATAATGATTTAGTTCAATCAATTATACATTCGATTATGAACGAAAAAGCTTTTAATTGGATTATTTGTGAAGGTCAATCTGAAAAAATATATTTTGATTATTATTTCCGTAAAGAAATTGAAACTAAAAAATTAAGAATTCTACCTGTTGGTGGATATCGGGAAGTTAAAAAAATCTACTCATATTTAGCAGTTCCTATTAAAGATCCTGACTATAATATTAGAGGAAAAGTCTATTGTTTAATTGATACTGATGCAGAAAAATTAGACGTTAAAGATTATCAAAATGATAAAAGTTTGTTTTTTGAGAGATTATTACTCAAAGAGGATAATTCCGCATTAGTAGAAGTAACAAATAATTTAGTCAGTCCTCCAACAGAAATTGAAGATTGCCTAAACTCTTCAGTGTTTTATCACACACTCCAAGAATTTACGCAAGAATATCCGAATCTTAAAACTCTTTTTATTGAAAAACCATTTCAAAATCAAGAGTATTATTCCGCAAACACTTTTGATTTAACAAAAAAAGAAAAACAAATCATTAAAGACTTTTTTAATGACAAAGAAGGATTCAACAAAATTCTTTTTGCTAAAAAATATGTTGAACTAATTCAAAATCCCTTTTTTATAAATAATAATGAATTAATTTGGACAAATGAAATTAAAGCAAAAATGAAATTATAAATTAATCAAAAACAGCCGCAAGAATATCCTGCGGCTGTTTTTAGTTATCATTAAATAGTTATAATTTACAACTCATACCATTCTTTTTCTCCTGATTTTGAATTTCCTCCCAATATATTTTTAAGTGTATATTTTTCGGCTTCTGATTTTTTTAATTGGTGCGTCCAAGCTGCTCTTTCTTTTGGTTTAAAACCTTCGCCCGTACATTCGTATTCGGCAAAAAAGGCAGTTTTTTCATTTTCAACATTTCCCCAATTGTCCCATCCTTCGGCAGCGATTTGTTTAGGCAATTCACATCCTATAAATACTGATTTTGCCCAGGCTCGCCAAGGTCTGCCCAAATACAATTTATCGACTTCTTCATTCACAATCACTTTACAATCCAGAAAAACGAAACCAAATTCTTTGTCTTTTGGCGTATTTGGAGCGGTTATGTACGAATTTGTTTTTCCAAAAATGCTGCAGTTTTTAAATACTGCCGTGGCTGGTCCAAAAATAAAATCTGTCGTTCCCTCGATATGACAGTCTACAAAAAATTGTCTCGAATATTCGCCACCGTTATAAATCGTATCCTGATTTCCCAGAAACTTACAATTTTTAAAAACCGCTTTATCGGCATCAACATACAAGGCTACCGCCTGTCCTACTCTACCTGCCGAATTAGCAAACGTAATATTCTCAGCCCTGAATCTATTTCCGGATATTTTAGCTGTGTAAGAATCAAAAGTCCCCATTTTGCCTCTGCCAGAATAATCATTGTAGGTAATAATCGTTTTATCGACACTTTCTCCTATAAAAGTCACATCGGTATTATTAGCCGATAATTCTATCTTTTCGTTATAAATACCGTTCTTGATATACAAAGTAATAGGTGCCAGCGGAAATTTTCGCATCGCATCAATGGCGTCCTGAATGTATTTGAATTCGCCGCTTCCGTCTTTGGCAACAACAAACTGATATTTGTATTTTTCAGGATTTGCTGTCTGACCAACAAACAATTGTGTCATAAATAGCAACAATAAAACAAACTGGAATCGGATTGTATTTTTCATAAAAATCATCTTTTATTACTTTTTAAAAGTAGCATTTATTTCTTTCATTCCTTCAAAAACCATTCTGGCAACCTCAACCGCACCTTTAGTTTGAAAATGGGTATTGTCTTTCTGACCTTCCGGATAAGCCTCATATTTACCCGCAGGGAAATTCATAAAATAATTTTCTGCCGAAAAAATTTCTCCTTTTTTAGTGAAAAAATCCATTGATTTTCTATTCAAATCAACAAGAGGGACATTCAATTCTTTGGCAACATCTTTTGCCGCCTGATCATACAATCCGTGCACATTTTGCAATTTTCCATCTTTCCATGGAAAGTTTCTGGCAACGGGTGTTAAAATAATTGGTAATGCGCCTTTTACTCTGGTTTGATCTACAAACAATCTCAAAAATTCTTTGTATCCTTCAATAGGAACATATCTTTCGGTTCTGTCTTCCGCACCATCATTATGACCAAATTGCATCAAAACCAAATCACCTTTTTTAAGTTTTTCAAACACGGCACGCCATCTTCCCTCTTGGAAAAATGTCCGCGTACTCCGACCTCCTCTGGCTCGGTCATCAACAACTGCACTTTGGGTTTTTATTAATTTATTTACTTTTTGCAGACTGTCTTTCACTAAAAACTGCTGAAAAACCTGTCCCCAGCCCGTAACAGGATATCTGGTTTTCATATAATCTTTACCTGGTTCATAATTATTGGCATAATCTGCCATAGTAGAATCTCCTATTAAATAAACAGTGGTTGCATTCGATTTTTGTATACTAAAAGCCATAATAGTTAAACTGGCTAGCACAGCAATTGCAGGGATTATAAATTTTCTCATTTATTATTTATTAAAAACTTTAATTAAAAAATCATTGATATAATTCGCCGTTGGATCAATCCACGGATGAAACAGCCAGAATGTATGGAGTTGAATATCAAATTTATGCACTTCGGTATAAATTCCCCAATCTTTCATCATTCCGATTAATTCATCCTGACCGGCATGAAATCTTGGAAAACCACTGTTTATGAACAAAATGGGACAAGATTTTTCATTGGCCCAAAAAATGGGTGAAGCTTCTTTCCAAATTTCCGGCTTTTCATAAAAAGTTCCTCCCAACCATTGTACATCCGGCGAATCTGGACCTCGTTTCAAATTAAGAGATAAAGGCGCCATAAAATCTACCACTCCGTCCATATCTACAACAGCCTGAATTTTACTCGAAAAACCTAAGTTCCCCTGATCTCCTTCCTTAGATTCAATTCCACTGGTAAGTCCAACGAGCATTGCTAATTGTCCTCCTGCCGAACAACCTGAAACAGCAATTTTATCCGGGTCAATTCCGAATTTATCCGCATTGGCACGCGTCCATCGCACTGCCGATTTTATATTGTAAAGGGCTGCGGGATATTTGGCTTCCTGCAACAATTGGTATTCCACACATATGGTTACAATTCCTTTAGCAGCCAATTTCTGAGCTAAAGGTACTTGTAGCATCTTATCTCCGGCTTTCCAACCTCCGCCGTGAACCATAATCAGTGCCGGATATTTTCCTTTTTTCTTTGGCGAAAAAACATCAACATGCAAATCCCTATCTCCAAAAGGAGTGTTTTTTAATGTGGTATAAACCAAATTCCGACTTTCATTTACATTTGCGGGTAAGGAATCTTTAGCTGGTTTTATTTCCGGATAATTCTTCCGGTATTTTTTGAACTCATTTTTTACCGTAAAAGAAGTATCTTTTGGAATCTTAATCCCGGTTTGCTGCGCATTGGCACAAAAAGAAACAAAAAGAATTACCCATAGTACATTTTGAAAAAAAGGCTTCATAGCATTGAAATTTTATTTATTAATACTGCTAAATTCATATAAAACGCGAAACATTTAAACCATTTAGACATTTAAGAAAATTAAGCTTTTCAGTATTCTTAAATTTCTTAATTCACTTCATGGTTTGAAAAAAGAATGTTCACAACATTTCCAGTAGCGTCTATTTATTAAATACTTTAATTAAAAAGTGGTCTATATATTGAATTGTGGGACTAAACCAAGGCTCATACAAACAAAACGAATGCGGCGCTCCTTCGAATTCTTTAACTTCCGAATAGATTCCGTTTTTATCCAAAACTTTGATGTAATCTTCTCTTCCGGCATGCATCCAGGACACAGCACTATTGATAAAAAGCGTTGGAGGCGTTTGAGCATTTACATAACTCAAAGGCGATGCTGCCTCCCATAATTTTGGATTTTCTGCTTTTGAATAACCAAACCAATAGGTTCCTGCCGAAATACTTTTAGAATCATCTCCCTCTCTTCCATCAGGATGTACAAAAGATAAGGTCCCATCAATATCCACAACAGCATTTGAATTAGATTCCGTTTCTAAGTTACAAGAAGTTCCTTCAAACAACGGCATATTTCCGGTTGTTCCCATAAAAGCTGCCATTTCTCCTCCAGCCGAAAATCCTAAAACTGCAATTTTATTGGGATCAAAATTATAAACAGCTGCATTTTTTCGAACCCAACGTATAGCCGATTTAATATCAAATATAGCTGCCGGAAAAAGAGCTTCGGTAGAAAGACGGTATTCGGGAGTAAAACACACATAACCTAAGCTGGCTAATTTTTGTGCCATCGGATAATGTTGTTCTCTGCTTCCTGTTCTCCAGCCGCCGCCGTGAATAATAATAACTGCTGTTCGCTTTGAATTTGATTTTTCAACATTGTAGAAAACATCTAAATTCAGCTTCCTTTTTCCGATTTCACAATAACTGACATTGCGTTTTTCTTTAACTTCATTAAAATGAAATTCAGGAACAATCTTAATATTCGGATGTATTTTCACATCGTAGCTGTAAGCATTTTTAGTAGAATAAGAAGTATCTCTTATTCCAGTAACTCCTCTATAAGACTGACTGTATATTTTGCTTAGAAACAATATTGAAACCAACATTACAACAAATTGAAACCGAAACAATCTGAGGTTAAAAGACATAAAATTCATATTGATATTTACACAAAATTAAATTAAGAAAAAAACCCATGTATTTTAGAAAAATCTAGGAACACATGGGTTTAACCAACTATTTATTAACCAAATTTATTACTTAATTCAATGGGTATTCCGGATTTTGGTGCAAATTTGGGTTTGCTGTTAACTGCTCTTGCGGAATAGGATAAATTCCTCTAAAAGCAGCTGTTTGCGTAGTTTTAAACGCCCAGGTTCCGGTAAAATAAGTACCAAAACGAATCATATCTCTTCTGCGGTGTCCTTCCCAAATTAATTCTCTGGCTCTTTCGTCTTCGATACTTTTTAAAGTTACAACTCCTAAAAGAGAAGCATTACTTCTCGCTCTAACTTTATTAATCAAATTCAATGGTGTATCGGCAATTGTTGTAGTACCTCCTCTAAACAAAGCTTCGGCTTTTATCAGTAAAATGTCGGCATAACGCATTAAAACCAAATCATTATCCGCATTAAAACCAGACCATGATGTTCCTATAGGAGTATATTTCAATACTTTATAACCTTCATTATCCTCAGCACTAATTAAACTCTGTACAGCAATGATATTCAATTGAGTTCCGTTTGGATATTTCAAAGGAGTCACACCATCTAAATAATATTGTGGCCCGTACTCAATCAGTGATTTACGAACATCCTGATTTTCGTATCTGTCCAAAGCTTCCTGATACGTACTATACCCATTTGCCGGTGTAAATGGCAAATTGTATTTTAACTTATCCAATCCGTTTTGAGTATACAGGATAAACTGATTGTTACCTGCATTTTGTGCTGGTGCAATTGAAAAAGAAGAAATAATCTCTGTTGAATTCTGTTCTTTAGTTGATTTAAAATTATCAACTACAGCAGCTTCTAACGAATATTTATTTGTAGCAATAATTTTATCACACATTGCAACAGCTTCAGTCCATTTAGGAGTTCCGGTATATACCTGTGCATTCAGATACATGGTTGCCAAAAGTCCGTAAACAGCCTCTTTAGTAAATCTTGGATAATAACTCGCTTTATTTACAGTAGTAATGGAAGGTAAGTCTTCTACAGCAGCCAGCATTTCTGTTTCGATAAAAGCAAATACATCTTTTCTTGGTGTATTCGTTGGCAAATTATTCGGGTCAATTCTGGCTACGGTAACTAATGGAACATTTCCCCAAAAATCCATTGCATAAAAATAACCATAGGCACGCAAGGCTCTTGTTTCTGCAATTAAACCTTTCAGATTGGCACTGTTCGGCGAAGCCTTCAAACTTTCTAAAACGGCATTAGCGGTACCAATTTCCTGAAAAATATTTTTCCAGGCTCTTCCACAAGTAGCATTTGTTGGCGCTACAACATGTTTAATTATGTCAATATTATTTTGATCAAACCATCCACCGCTTGCTCTTCCGGGAACGATAAATTCGTCTGTTCCAAATTCAGCAATACGCCATGGATCACCAATACTGGATACCTGAGATAATGATTGATAAACCCCTACAACAGAAGAAAGTGCTTCTGCTTCATTATTATAATAGGTATCAGGTGATAAACTTCCAAATGTTTCTTCGTCTAAGTTGGTACATCCCGGCAGACAAAGCGAAACCACGAATGAACACAATATTAATTTGATTTTATATATTTTCATGATAGTAGTATTTATTAATTGAAATTATGCTTAAAATGACACACTTAATCCCACACTTACCGTTTTAGCTTTAGGATAAGCTAAGTAGTCCACTCCTATAGGAGCAATTCCGGTACCTGAAACATCTGAATTAACTTCAGGATCTAAACCGGAATATTTTGTAAACAACAATAAATTCTGTCCGGTAACAAACAACCTTGCATTAGAGATGGAAGGAACATTTTTAAGATTGATATCATAACCTAAAGTAATATTATCTAATCTCACAAAAGAACCGTCTTCAATCCAT
>Ga0308158_10002199_pt1 | contig 18884 bp, 14 predicted proteins | sample PhyBR2_FD_201038 | JGI IMG/M metagenome (GOLD analysis project Ga0308158, IMG submission 201038) | Phyllosphere microbial communities from UC Gill Tract Community Farm, Albany, California, United States - DLSLB.R2 | ecosystem: Host-associated > Plants > Phyllosphere > Unclassified | place: USA...
AGTTCGGCACCATCTCGGTCTCGGACGGCATCTCGATGGGTCACGAGGGCATGCACTTCTCGCTCGTGTCGCGCGAGGTCATCGCCGACTCCGTGGAGACCGTGATCATGGCCGAACGACTCGACGGCACCGTGCTGCTCGCCGGCTGCGACAAGTCGATTCCCGGCATGCTGATGGCGAGTGCGCGACTCGGCCTGTCGAGCGTCTTCCTGTATGCGGGTTCGATCGCACCCGGCTGGGTGAAGCTCTCGGACGGCACCGAGAAGGACATCACGATCATCGACTCCTTCGAAGGCGTCGGCGCGTGTCGCGCAGGCCGCATGACGGAAGAGGACCTCAAGCGCATCGAATGCGCCTTCGCTCCGGGTGAGGGCGCCTGCGGCGGCATGTACACCGCCAACACCATGGCATCCGTCGCCGAGGCGCTGGGCCTCAGCCTTCCCGGTTCGGCCGCTCCGCCCGCGGCCGACCGTCGCCGCGACTACTTCGCGCACCGCTCGGGTGAGGCCGTCGTGAACCTGCTCCGCCAGGGGATCACGACGAAGGACATCCTGACCAAGGAGTCGTTCGAGAACGCGATCGCGCTGGCCATGGCCCTGGGCGGTTCGACGAATGTCGTGCTGCACCTGCTCGCGATCGCGAACGAGGCCGGCATCGAGCTGACGCTGCACGACTTCAACCGCATCGGCAGCCGCACGCCCCACGTGGCGGACATGAAGCCCTTCGGCAAGTACGTCATGAACGACGTCGACCGTCACGGCGGCATCCCGGTCATCATGAAGGCGATGCTCGACGAGGGTCTCATCCACGGCGATGCCCTGACCGTCACCGGCAAGACCGTCGCCGAGAACCTGCGCGATCTGAACCCGGACCCGGTCGACGGCGATGTCATCCACACGTTCGCCGACCCGATCCACGCATCCGGCGGTATCACGATCCTGCACGGCTCTCTCGCCCCCGAGGGTGCCGTGGTCAAGTCCGCCGGCTTCGACGCCGACGTGTTCGAGGGTCCGGCTCGCGTCTTCGAGCGCGAGCGCGGTGCGATGGACGCGCTGGCCGCAGGCGAGATCAACCCGGGCGACGTCATCGTCATCCGCTACGAAGGTCCCAAGGGCGGCCCAGGCATGCGCGAGATGCTCGCGATCACCGCGGCCATCAAGGGCGCGGGGCTCGGAAAAGATGTACTACTCTTGACGGACGGACGATTCTCAGGCGGCACAACCGGCCTGTGCATCGGCCACATAGCACCCGAAGCGGTGGACGCAGGTCCTATCGCCTTCGTGCGCGATGGTGATCTGATACGGGTCGATATCGCGGCTCGCTCCCTCGAGCTACTCGTCGAGGAGGCTGAGCTGGACTCCCGCCGGGAAGGCTGGGAGCCTCTTCCCCCGCGCTATACCCGTGGCGTCCTCGCCAAGTACTCCCGTCTCGTGCGCTCTGCCGCGCAGGGCGCGGTTACCGGCTGACCTTCTGACGACACAGATCACCAAGGAAGCGACATGACTCCTGAATCCGCGCCCGCCGTGCCGCGGCCGCCCGCACGCACCTCTTCGGCCCCCGAGATCTCGGGCGCCGAGGCTGTCGTCCGCTCGCTGGAGAACCTCGGCGTCACCGACGTCTTCGGCATCCCCGGCGGAGCGATCATGCCCGTCTACGACCCGCTCATGGACGCCTCCGGCCTGCGCCACGTCCTCGTGCGCCACGAGCAGGGGGCCGGTCACGCCGCCGAGGGTTACGCCGCGGCCACCGGCAAGGTCGGCGTCTGCATCGCCACCTCCGGCCCAGGCGCGACGAACCTCGTCACGGCGATCGCCGACGCGTACATGGACTCGGTGCCGATGGTCGCGATCACCGGGCAGGTATTCTCGACCCTGATGGGCACCGACGCCTTCCAGGAGGCCGACATCGTCGGCATCACCATGCCGGTGACCAAGCACTCGTTCCTGGTCAAGTCTGCCGAGGAGATCCCCGGTGCGATCGCCGCGGCGTTCGAGGTCGCCTCGACGGGACGTCCGGGTCCGGTCCTCGTCGACATCACGAAGGACGCACAGCAGCAGACCGCGCCGTTCATCTGGCCGCCGAAGGTCGACCTGCCCGGATACCGCCCCGTCACCAAGGCGCACGGCAAGCAGATCCAGGCCGCGGCGACCCTGCTCGCGGAGGCGAAGAAGCCGGTGCTGTACGTCGGCGGCGGCGTGATCCGCGCGCACGCCTCGGCCGAGCTGCTGACCCTCGCGGAGTCGACCGGGGCGCCGGTCGTCACCACGCTGATGGCGCGCGGCGCCTTCCCCGACTCCCACCCGCAGCACCTCGGGATGCCCGGCATGCACGGCACCGTGCCCGCCGTGCTCGCCCTGCAGGAGTCCGACCTGATCGTGTCGCTCGGTGCGCGGTTCGACGACCGCGTCACCGGCAAGGCGGCGCTCTTCGCCCCCGATGCCAAGGTCGTTCACGTCGACATCGACCCGGCCGAGATCTCGAAGATCCGCACCGCGACGGTGCCCATCGTGGGCGACGTGCGCGATGTGCTCGTCGACCTCGACACGGCGTTCCGCGGCACGATCGCGGGCAGCAGGCCCGACACCGATGAGTGGTGGTCGTACCTCGACGGGCTGAAGGCCGAGTTCCCTCTCGGATACGCACAGCCGGAGGACGGCCTGATGTCGCCGCAGTACGTGATCCAGCGCATCGGCGAGCTGACCGGGCCAGAGGCGATCTACGCCGCGGGTGTCGGCCAGCACCAGATGTGGGCGGCGCAGTTCATCAAGTACGAGCGCCCCAACTCCTGGCTGAACTCGGGCGGCGCGGGAACGATGGGCTACTCGGTGCCGGCAGCCATGGGTGCCAAGGTCGCCGAGCCCGACCGCGTCGTATGGTCGATCGACGGCGACGGATGCTTCCAGATGACGAACCAGGAGCTCGCAACCTGCGTCATCAACAACATCCCGATCAAGGTCGCGATCATCAACAACTCGTCCCTGGGCATGGTGCGCCAGTGGCAGACGCTGTTCTACGACGGCCGCCACTCGCACACCGATCTGAACACCGGCCACGGCACGGTTCGCATCCCCGACTTCGTCAAGCTCGCCGAGGCCTACGGCTGCCTCGCCCTGCGGGTCGAGAAGGAGGAGGACGTCGACGCCGCCATCCAGACGGCGCTCGAGACCAACGACCGGCCGGTCGTGATCGACTTCGTCGTGAGCGCCGACGCCATGGTCTGGCCGATGGTGCCCCAGGGCGTCAGCAACAGCTACATCCAGTACGCGCGCGATCACGCCCCGGCATTCGATGAGGAGATCTGAGTCATGTCCACACACGTGCTGAGCCTCCTCGTCGAGGACACCCCGGGCATCCTGACCCGCGTCGCCGGCCTCTTCGCCCGCCGCGGCTTCAACATCCACTCCCTCGCGGTCGGCGTGACCGAGGTGGCCGGCATCTCCCGGATCACTGTCGTTGTCGACGTCGAGGCCCTGCCGCTCGAGCAGGTCACGAAGCAGCTGAACAAGCTGATCAACGTGATCAAGATCGTCGAGCTCGAGCCCTCGAGCTCGGTGCAGCGCGAGCACATGCTCATCAAGGTGCGCACCGATAACAACACCCGGTCGAACGTGCTCGAGATCGTCAATCTGTTCCGCGCGTCCATCGTCGACTACGCTCCGGATGCCGTGGTGATCGAGGTCACCGGCGACCAGGGCAAGGTGCAGGCGCTGCTGCGGGCACTGGAGCCGTTCGGCATCAAGGAGCTCGCCCAGTCGGGCCTGCTCGCCATCGGCCGCGGCGGCAAGAGCATCACCGAGCGCGTCCTGCGCGGCTGACAAGAACTTACGAACCACAAGCAAGGAGAAACAACACCGTGAGCACCGAGATCTTCTACGACGCGGACGCCGACCTCTCGATCATCCAGGGCAAGAAGGTCGCGATCGTCGGCTACGGCTCGCAGGGCCACGCCCACGCGATGAACCTTCGCGACTCGGGCGTCGAGGTCACCATCGCCCTCAAGGAGGGCTCCAAGTCGATCGCCAAGGCCGAGGAGGCGGGCTTCCCCGTCAAGAACGTGGCCGACGCGGCCGAGTGGGCCGACGTCATCATGATCCTCGCGCCGGACCAGCACCAGCGCACGATCTACAACGAGTCGATCAAGGACAAGCTGACCGCGGGCAAGGCCCTCGCCTTCGCGCACGGCTTCAACATCCGCTTCGGCTACATCGACGCTCCCGAGGGTGTCGACGTCATCCTCATCGCTCCCAAGGCTCCCGGTCACACCGTGCGCCGCGAGTTCGTCGCAGGCCGTGGCATCCCCGACATCATCGCCGTCGAGCGCGACGCGTCTGGCAAGGCCTGGGACCTCGCGCTCTCGTACGCGAAGGCCATCGGCGGCACCCGCGCCGGCGTCATCAAGACGACCTTCACCGAAGAGACCGAGACGGACCTGTTCGGCGAGCAGGCCGTGCTCTGCGGTGGCATGAGCCACCTCGTGCAGGCGGGCTTCGAGACGCTGGTCGAGGCGGGCTACCAGCCCCAGATCGCGTACTTCGAGGTTCTGCACGAGCTCAAGCTGATCGTCGACCTGATGTGGGAGGGCGGCATCGCCAAGCAGCGCTGGTCGATCTCCGACACCGCAGAGTTCGGCGACTACGTCTCGGGCCCGCGCGTCATCGACGCCGGCGTCAAGGAGCGCATGCAGGGCGTGCTCGCCGACATCCAGTCGGGCGCCTTCGCGAAGCGCTTCATCGAGGACCAGGACAACGGAGCCGAGGAGTTCCTGTCGCTGCGCGAGAAGGAGCAGGGTCACCCGATCGAGGCGACCGGCAAGGAGCTGCGCTCGCTGTTCGCGTGGAAGTCGCAGGACGAGGACTACGTCGAGGGCAGCGCCGCTCGCTGATCCGCCGTGCTGAGAACGGGCGCCCTTCGGGGCGCCCGTTCTTCGTTTCCGGCGTCGCATACATCCGATGTCTGTGGCATGCTGGGGGCATGCGACAGGAATGGTTCGGCGACACCCGATTCGGCATGTTCGTCCACTTCGGTGCGTACAGCGTGGCCGCCCGACACGAATGGGTGCAGAACTACGAACGGCTGACCGACGCGCAGTATCGCCCCTACGTCGACCACTTCGACCCCGACCGCTTCGACGCACGCGCCATCGCACGCAGGGCGAAGGAGACGGGTATGGGCTATGTCGTGCTGACGGCGAAGCACCACGACGGGTTCTGCCTGTTCGACTCAGCGCTCACCGACTTCAGCTCCGCGGTGGTGTGCGATCGCGACCTGGTGCGCGAGCATGTCGAGGCGCTGCGTGAGGAGGGGCTCAGGGTCGGGCTGTACTACTCCCTCCTCGACTGGCACCACCCCGACTTCACCGTCGACTGGAACCACCCGCGCTGCGACGACGAGAACGCTGCGGCACTCAACGAGGGCCGCGACATGGCTCGGTACCGCGAGTACCTGCACGGCCAGGTGCGAGAGCTGCTCACCGGCTACGGCGAGCTCGATTATCTGTTCTTCGACTTCACCTACCCGGAAAGCCGGGACGGCTGGGAGGGCAAGGGTCCGGACGACTGGGATGCCGAGGCGCTTCTGGCGATGTGCCGTGAGCTGCAGCCGGGGATGCTGGTGAACGACCGGCTCGGCATCCCCGCGGATTTCGTGACTCCGGAGCAGTACCAGCCGACCTCGCCGCTCGTAGACGAGGCGGGCGAGCGGCAGGTCTGGGAGGCGTGCCAGACCCTCAACGGCTCCTGGGGCTACCACCGCGACAACACCGATCAGAAGTCTCCCGCTCTGCTCGTGCGGATGCTCGCCGACTCGGTGTCGATGGACGGCAACATGCTGCTGAACATCGGCCCGGACGGTCGAGGCGCCGTCGCCCCGCGGGATGCGCAGACGCTCGGCGAGATCGGCGAATGGATGCTGCTGCACCGCGATGCCATCGTCGGCGCCGGCCACGCCGAGTTCGTCCCCCCGCGCGAGGGCGTCTACACGCGACGCGGCAACAGGCTGTATCTGCACCTGTTCACCTGGCCGCTCGGCTTCGTGCACCTGCCGGATCTCGCGGGCAGGGTCTCGTTCGCGCGGCTCCTGAAGGACGGATCGTGGCTGAAGACATCGGTCGTCGACCCGGACCAGCGTCCGGAGAACATGACCCCTGCAGGGCAAGCGGAGGGCACGCTCACGGTGCACCTTCCCGTGACCCGTCCCGACGTGCTGCTGCCGGTGATCGAGCTCACTCTGACCTGATGACTCCCATCAGGGCGCGGGCACCTCGAGATCGCCGAGAGCCAGGCGGGCGGCGCCGAGGATGATGGCGTCGGGCCCGGTTCCGGCCGCCTCGATGCGCAGCCGCTGCGTCGCGAGGGGATGGCAGGCCTCGTAGACGCGGCTGCGCACTGCCGCGAGGAACGGCTCGGAGGCGCTCATGCTCCCCGTCAGGAAGACGGCGTGCGGGTTGAAGAAGTTGACGACGCCGGACAGCGCCTGACCCAGGTGCGTACCTGCGGTGCGCACGAGCGTCGTCGCCACGGGATCGGCGTCTCGCGCGAGCGCGAGCACCTGGTCGACGCCTGTGATGCCCTCGACGCCGCGCTCGCGCATCTGGCGCACGAGGCTGGCGCCGCTCGCAACGGTCTCGAGGCAGCCGGTGTTGCCGCATGAGCAGGGGATGTCGCCGCTGCCGTCGATCCGCGTGTGCGTGATGTCGCCGGCTGCTCCGCTGGCTCCTCGATGCACGGCGCCGTCGACGATGATCCCGCTGCCGATGGCCGTGCCCGCCTTGACGGTGATGCTGTGTCCAGCGGTGCCGAACTGTGCGCCGTGCTCGCCCAGGGCAGCGAGGTTGGCGTCGTTGTCGACGGCGACCCTCGTCCCCCCGAAACGGGCGCTCAGGTGCTCGCCGACCCGGAATCCCGACCAGCCGGGCATCCTCGAGGGCTGGTCGACGCTGCCTGTCTCGACGTGGACGGGCCCGGGGAGGCCGACGCCGATCGCACGGACCGGCGATCCGGTGACCATTCGCTCCATGGCATCGGCGACGGCTGCGAGGGTGGGCTCGGGACCCTGAGTGAGATCGATGGGAATCGTCTCGACGCGCTGGATCGCCCCCGACAGTCCGTGACGTCCGATGCGCGCGTGCCCGCCACCGAGGTCAGCGGTCAGCACGATCCCGCCGTCGTCCGCCACCCGGAGAATGCGTGGACGGCGCCCGCCCCGAGAGGTGCCTTCTCCTGCTTCCGTCAACATCCCGGAATCGAGCAGTGCCTGCACCCGCAGACCCACGGTGGACGCGGCGACACCCAGCTGATCGGCCAACTGGGAGCGTGAGCGCGCGCGACCGCTCGCGACCAGGTCGAGAATCCGTCTGGTGTCATCGGGGGCGGAGGAGGGCATTCAGCTCGTCTCTGTCAGGTCTCGGTCCGGCAACGCTTGCGAGACATCGGATGTTCGGCTTGCACTTGAGATCGAATCATGACACGGTAACTTCCTGCAACACAATCAAAGGTTGTTTCGATTATCGAAATAACGCCCTGGAACTCTGTGCAAGGAGGCATTCAATGAAGAAGATGCGGGTGGGAGCTGTCGTCGCCATCGCGGGCGTCGCAGTAGCGATGACCGGCTGCTCGACCAGCGGAGGAGGCTCGAACGGATCGGCGGACGGTGACACCATCGTCGTCGACATGTGGTCGGGCAGTGAGGACGACACGGCAGCGCTCGAGGCGCAGCTCGACGTCGCGAAGAAGCAGAACCCCGACCTCAAGATCGAGCTGCGCACCGCACCGTGGGGTGACTTCTTCACGAAGCTCACCACCAACATGGCGTCCGGCAACATGGCGTGCGTCACGGGTATGAACTCGGGCATGCTCGCGAGCTACACCGACGGCTTCGTTCCGCTCACCGCCGATGACCTCAAGACGGCCGGCCTCGCTGAGGACGACTTCGCACCGGGTGCCACCGAGATCCTGAAGAACAAGGGCGACATGTACGGTCTGCCGTTCGACGTCTCCACCATGCTGGCCTATTACAACGAGGACATGCTCACCGCCGCAGGCGCCGAACTCCCGAAGGTCGGCTGGAGCTTCGACGACTTCGAGACGATCGCCGCGAAGGCGACGACCGGCGGCAAGTACGGCTTCGGCATCGGCATGGGCGACTTCCAGTGGCAGGCGCTCCCCATCGCGATGTCCGGCGTTCAGCCGGTCTCCGAGGACGGCGGCCTCCAGCTCACGGACAAGGCCTTCGCCTCGGCTGCCGAATGGTACGCAGGACTGGTCACCGATCAGAAGGTCGCCGCCCCCGTCGCCTCGGCATCCGACACCGGGTGGGGCGAGAACCAGTTCACGGGTCAGAACGCCGCGATCGCCATCGACGGCACGTGGAACGCCGTGGGCTACCTGACCAATGACGCCGGGTTCAAGGCGGGCATGGCTCCGCTGCCGACCGGCGACAACGGCAACCTCAGCCTGATCCTGGGCTCGGGCTTCGGCATCGCCAAGTCGTGCGAGAACAAGGGGGCCGCCCTCAAGGTCCTCGGCTCGCTGCTCAGCAAGGACGCCCAGGACTACATCGCATCGTCCGGTCGGAGCTACCCCGCGCGCGCCGAGAGCCAGCCGCTGTACTTCGAGTCGCTCGACGAGTCGTACCGCGAGCAGGTCGAGCAGGTCTTCACGGCCGCTTTCGAGAACGTCGAGGGCCAGCACGTGTCGGACAACTGGGCGAAGGTCGGCACGTTCGTGCAGCCGCAGCTGGTGAGCGTGTACAACGGTCAGGCGTCGATGAAGGACGTGCTCGAGTCCGCCCAGCAGCAGTTCGGCAACTGACAATCGATCCGGGACGTCGTCCCGACTAAGGAAATGCAGAGATGACCACCACGACCGCTACCCGGCGTCGTCGAGGGTCGTTCGCCAAGGTCGAGGCGCGCCAGGCGCTGGGCTTCGCAAGCCCAGCCCTGGTGGGCCTCGCCCTGTTCACGATCGTGCCCGTCGTCTTGTCCGTCGTGATGAGCTTCTTCGACTGGCCGACGTTCGGCGATCGCTCCTTCAACGGCGGGGCGAACTACCTCCGCCTCTTCGAAGACCCGAACTTCCTCCCCGCGCTGCGCAACACGATGGTGTTCACGGTCCTCTATGTGCCGGTGAGCATCGCGCTGTCGCTTGCGCTGGCGCTGGGTCTCGGCCCGCGCATCCGCGGACGAGGCATCCTGCGCGTCCTCTTCTTCATCCCCGTCGTGACGCCCATGGTGGCGAACGTGCTGGTGTGGAAGATGCTCCTGCAGCCGCAGGGACTGTTCAACGGCCTGTCGCAGACATGGTTCGGGGTCGAGCTGCCGAACTTCCTGGCGGATCGGCAGTGGGCGATGATCATGGTCGTCGTCATGAGCGTCTGGCAGGGGCTGGGCTACAACATGCTCATCTTCTCGGCGGCTCTCGAGCAGCTGCCCGAGAGCGTCGTGGAGGCGGCGCGCATCGACGGTGCACGAGGGCTGCGGATGATCTGGAGCGTGATGATCCCGATGATCTCGCCGGCGATCTTCTTCGCGACGATCATGACGATGATCACGTCGCTGCAGGTCTTCGTTCAACCTCAGATGCTCACCGGCGGCGGACCGGGCAATGCGACGATGCCGCTGGTCATGTGGATCTACAACCAGGGCTTCAAGTTCCAGGACCTCGGACTGGCCGCGGCCGGCGCCTGGATCCTGTTCGCCCTGATCATCATCATCACTGCGCTGCAGTTCGGCGCGCAGAAGAAGTGGGTGCACTATGAGCACTGACGCGATCATCCAGCCGGTCCTCACGGCCGGCGCCGACGAGGGCCATGTCGAGCCCGACGCTCGCCGAGGGCGGGCGCCGATGACGCGGGGGGAGCGAGCCCGGCTCGTCCTCGGCCATGTTCTCGTCTACCTCGCCGCGGCGCTGTTCATGCTGCCGCTGATCTACGCCTTCTTCTCGGCGCTGAAGCCGAACGCCGACATCTTCTCGATGCCTCCCAGCCTGTTCGGCTCAGAGGTGCGCTGGTCGAACTTCGCGGAGGTTTTCGCCTTCGGGCCGTTCTGGACGTACATCGGCAACTCGCTGTTCACCTCGGTGGCAGGGACGCTGGTCGTTCTCGTGGTGTCCACGACCGCGGGGTACGCCTTCGGCCGCCTGCGATGGAAGGGCCGCGACGCGGTATTCGTGCTGTTCCTCGCCACTCTGATGGTGCCCGCCGAGGTTCTCGTCATCCCCATGTTCCAGGTCATGCAGTGGTTCGGCTGGGTCGACACCTACCAGGCGCTCATCTTCCCGTTCGCGTTCACCGCGTTCGGCACGTTCCTGATGCGTCAGTTCTTCCGCGGCATCCCGTACGAGCTCGAGGAAGCCGCTCGCGTCGACGGGGCGGGGCCGCTGAGATGCTTCCTGCAGATCATCCTGCCGCTGTCGACCTCGGCGGTCGCGGTTCTCGCCGTGTTCACGTTCCTGTCGTTCTGGAACAGCTATCTCTGGCCGCTCATCGTGACGGTCGACTACAACGCCCATGGCACGCTGCCGGTCGGTCTCGCGAGCTTCTCGGGTCTGACGGGGACTCGATGGGATCTGCAGATGGCCGCGTCGATCATCTCGATGATCCCGACCACCATCCTCGTGATCGCGCTGCAGAAGCACCTCGTCAAGGGCATCGCCATGGCCGGCCTCGGTGGACGCTGACAGCGGTATGGCGCAGCAGCATCAGAACGAGCCGACCTCGGGCTACGCCGGGATCGACATCGGCGGCACGAAGATCGCCGCACTCATCGTCGACGACGCGGGTGCCGTCCTCGCTCGCGGGGCTGTGCCCGCTCCGGCCCGCGAGGGTGGAGCGGCCATGGCGGACGCCGCGGCTCGGCTGGTCACCGACCTGGGACAGCGCGCTGGAGTGCGGGTACGCAGTGCCGGCGTCGGAGCGGCGGGTGTCATCGACCACGAGACCGGCACGATCCGTGCCGCCTCGGCGACGTTCTCGGACTGGGTCGGCTTCCCCCTGGCGGCGGAACTCACGATCCGCCTCGCGGTCCCTGTAGGGGTGGAGAACGATGTCAACGCGTTCCTGCTCGGTGAAGCGGCCGCGGCGTCCGTACGAGACGACGTCCTGGGCGTCATGCTGGGTACGGGCGTCGGGGGCGCGCTCATCATCGACGGAGATCTTCGTCGCGGTCCGCACGGCGCTGCAGGTGAGATCGGGCATACGCCCGGCTACAGCGACCTCGTCTGCACGTGCGGTCAGATCGGACATCTCGAGACACTCGCCTCGGGAACATCGATCGGGCTGCGCTTCGCCGAGCGAGCGGGGGAGCACCTCGGCGGCGCCCGCGAGGTGGCCGCCCGCGCGCGCCGCGGTGACGCCGATGCCATCGCGGTCTTCCGCGCGGCGGGGCTGGCTCTCGGCGTCGCGTGCGCGAGCGCCGCGACACTGCTCGACCTTCCTCGGGCGATCGTCGGCGGGGGAGTGGCCCAGGCCTGGGACCTCCTTCAGCCGGGAATCGACGAAGCCCTGCGCACCGATGCGCCGGTGTCCGGAATCCCTCTGACCATCCTGCCGGCACGCCTCGGCGCCGATGCGGTGGCGCTCGGCGCCATCGAGACCGCACGCAGCCTCGACATGGCTGCGACTTCCTGACCACCTCTCGTCTCAAGGAGCGAACGTGACCGAACGACCGGAAGCCAATGAGATCTGGATGGGCCCGCTGCCCGAGCTCGCCGAGGGCGGGCTGGTGGCGCCGCGCATCGGCATCGCAGGGATCTCCATCGAATCCAGCACCTTCTCGCCCCACGTCTCCGGAGACGAGGCGTTCACGATCCGGACCGGCGTCGACCTCATCGGCTATTACCCCTTCCTCGATGAAGGTCGAGAACTGCGCGATGCTGCGACGTGGGTTCCCCTCTACCACGGCCGCTCCCTGCCCGGCGGGGCCGTGGATCCCGCCACCTACCGGCGGATGAAGGAGGCCATTCTCGAGGCGATCCGTCGCGAGGGGCCGTTCGACGGCTTCTTCTTCGACATCCACGGTGCGATGAGCGTGCAGGGGATGCAGGATGCCGAGGGCGACCTCGCGAACGCGGTACGCGAGGCACTCGGTCCCGACACGCTGATCTCGACGTCGATGGACCTCCACGGCAATGTCTCCGAGGTGCTGCGAGACCAGGTCGACCTGCTCACCTGCTACCGCATGGCGCCGCACGAGGACTGGCTGAACACCAAGGAGCGGGCCGTGTGGAATCTGCTGGCGCGACTGCGCGGCGAGCACGGCTCCGACCCTGTGCACCGCCGTCCGCTCAAGGCGTGGGTGCCCGTGCCCGTGCTGCTTCCGGGAGAGAAGACGTCGACGCGGCTCGAGCCTGCGCGGAGCATCTATGCCGAGCTGCCCGCGATCGAGGCGATGGATGGCGTCGTCGACGCCTCCGTGTGGATCGGCTACGCCTGGGCCGATGAACCGCGCTGCCAGGCGTACGTGGTCGTGACGGGAGACGACGGCCCGCTGATCGCGCGCGAGGCCGAGCGCGTCGCGCGGATGTTCTGGGACGCGCGCGAGCAGTTCGTCTTCGTGGCCCCGACCGCCTCACTCGACGGCGCGCTGCGGAGGGCGCTCGCGCCGGACGCCGGTCGCCCCTACGTCATCTCCGACTCAGGAGACAACCCGACCGCGGGCGGTGCCGGGGATGTCACGTGGACGCTGGGCGAGCTGCTCGCTCGCACGGACCTCACCGACGGATCGCGCACGACCCTGGTCGCCTCCATCTTCGACGCGGACGCCGTCGCAGCGGCCGTGGCCGCCGGAGCGGGCTCGACGGTCACCCTGACCGCGGGCGCGCGTGTCGACTCAGGACCCAGGGGTCCGTTGACCATCACCGGCGAGGTCTTCTCGATCGCCCATGGTGATCCGGATGCCGGCACGCAGGCCGTCATCGCGGTCGGCGGCGTGCACGCGATCATCACGGAGCGCCGCAAGCCCTTCCATCACGTCGAGGACTTCAGGATGCTCGGCCTGGATCCGCACGCAGCGGACATCGTCGTGGTGAAGATCGGCTATCTCGAGCCGGAGCTCTATGAGCTCGCCGCCGACTGGACGCTCGCGCTGACCCCTGGCGGCGTCGACCAGGATCTCCTGCGTCTCGGCCACCATCACCTGCTGCCAGGCGTGTTCCCCTTCGACACCGACGGCGACCCCGCGCTCACCGCCCATGTGAGCCGACGAGAGGAGAGCCCCGCATGCTGAACTTCGAGACGCGCATCGGCCCCGACCTCGGCGCCCACGCCCCCCGCTATCCGCAGAACGGCGTGCCCGAGTGGTATCGCGACGCGAAGCTCGGGTTCTTCGTGCACTGGGGGCTCTACTCCGTGCCGGCGTGGGCAGTGCAGCACGGCGAAGGCGTCAACATCCCCGCAGAGGACGCGTACGCCTGGCACCAGTACGCCGAGTGGTACGGGAACACCGTGAGGATCGTCGGCAGCCCCACCTGGGAGCGGCACCAGCGCGTCTACGGCGCAGGCACTTCTTACGAGGACCTCGCCGAGCTCTGGGACGCCTCGGCGTTCGACGCCGACGCGTTCGTCGGGGAGCTGGTGGGTGCCGGTGCCAGGTACATCATCCCGACGACGAAGCACCACGAGGGCTTCTGCCTCTGGGACACCGCGACGACGGGTTTCAACGCTGTCGCTCGGGGTCCTCGTCGCGACCTCATCCGCGAGTTCCACGACGCCACCCGAAGAGCGGGAGCGCGGTTCGGCGTCTACTATTCCGGGGCGCTCGACTGGCACGTCAGCGACTTCCCGCCTATCGAGTCCGACACCGACCTGTTCCGCTTCCGGCGCAACGACGAGCACTTCTCGCGCTACTCGGCAGCACAGCTCGACGAACTCATCGAGCGCTTCTCGCCGGACGTGCTCTGGAACGACATCGAGTGGCCCGACGGAGGCAAGGGCGATGACACGTTCGCCGTGGCCGCGCTGCTGAACCGCTACTTCGACTCCGTGCCCGAGGGCGTCGTCAACGACCGCTGGGGTGTGCCGTACCACGGCTTCCTCACTCGCGAGTACCGGGACATCCCCGATATCCTCGCTCAGCCATGGGAGTCCACGCGCGGTCTCGGCTACTCCTTCGGGTTCAACCAGGCCGAGGACGCCCGTCACTCGCTCTCGGGCGATGAGCTCGTCCGCATGCTGGTCGATGTGGTGTCGAAGAACGGCAACCTCCTCATCAACGTCGGTCCTGCCGCCGACGGCTCCATCCCGGAGCTTCAGCTGGCCGCGATGCGCACGATGGGCTCGTGGCTCCGGCAGAACGGCAGCGCCGTCTACGGCACGCGGCCGTGGATCCGATTCGGTGAGCCCATCGCACCGGTTCGCTACACGTCATCGGCGGCCGGCGTGCATGTGCATGCGATGGATCCTGCAGGCGGCGAGCTGATGCTGCCCCCTGAGCTCGCGGGCAGAGATGTGCGCTGGGCCGATGGATCTCGCGCTCAGGTCACGGCCGGCGTGGGCGGTGTCTCGGTCGTCGAGATTCCCGGCGCACTCCGCGGCGCTTCTGTAGCGGTGGCGACGGTGTCATGAGCGTGCGGACTGCGCTCGAGATCGCCGTGCAGGATGCCGCCGGCGCACGAACGGCCTTCGACGCAGGGGCAGACCGCGTCGAGCTGTGCCAGGCGCTGGCGGGTACCGGCGGATTGACTCCCTCGGCGGGAACGATCGAGGCGGTGCTGCGGGTCGCGGGCGCCCCCGAGCGCGTCGCCGTGCTCATCAGGCCGCGACCGGGAGGATTCGTCTACGACGCGGAGGAGGTCGCACTGGTCGCAGCCGATGTCCGCGACGCGGTCAGACGCGGCGCCGGCGGCGTGGTCGTCGGGGCGCTCACAGACGGGGGCGCTGTGGACGAGGAGGCGATGCGCTGCTGGACGGATGTTGCGGAGGGCGCGGACGTGGTGTTCCACCGGGCGATCGACGTGATCCCGGCACCCATGGAGGCCATCGACCGGCTGTCCCGACTCGGAGTGCGTCGGGTGCTCACCAGTGGTGGCGCCGCCCGCAGCATCGACGGCGTCACGGCCATCGCGGAAATCGCCCGTCGATCCGCAGGGCGCGTCGAGATCATGGCCGGTGGCGGAGTGCGCCCTCGTGACATCCCCGAACTCGTGCGCCGGGGCGCAGACGCCGTTCACCTCTCGGCACGCGCGTCGTCGTCGTGCGCGATGCCCACAGGGCCGGGCGGTGGTGCTGAGGGGTACGACGTCACAGACGTCGCGATCGTACGCGCGGCACGCGCGGCGCTCGACTCCGTTCTCGCGCTCCGCTAGCGGAAGCGCCGCCCCGCCCCGGTCTACTCGTCGGCCGGGGCATCCTCGATCTCGATCGGTGCCTCGCCAGCTGCCCAATGGGGCGCCGGCAGGGTCACCGTCTGACCGCCCTGGATCTGACGCAGCGCGTCGACGATCTCCTCGGAGTTGGAGGGGACGGGCAGGCCGCACTTCTCGAGCTCTGACGCGAACTTCAGCGTGAGGCGCTCCTTGCCCGCCTCGACCGCCTCAGCGGTGGTGCCGTACTTGATCTCGCTGCCGGTCTGGATGTCGGAGACCGAGTCGCACACGTGATAGACCTTGCCGCCGTCGACCCAGGTGACGGCGTCCTCGCCGAGCAGCTGGATGACTGTCGACTGATCGGCGGTGTACTTCTCTACGGACGGCGGGTTGAAGTCGACGCCCACGATCGTCGCGATCACGGCGAGCACGATGCCGAGCGCCCCGGCGATCGTCTTCTGCCCCTTGTCCATGTCCTTGTTCAGGAAGATCAGGATGATCAGCGGCAGGAACGCCACGATGGCGATGATCGCGCCGAGCTGGTTCTGGACGAAGAAGCGCACCGTGTCGGACTTCCTCGCAGGATCGAGGCGGTTCGCCTTCTTCCAGAGGATGGATCCGGTGATCGCGAGCGCCGCGATGACCACCAGCAGCACGAGCAGGGTGATGAACGCCCATTGCGGGAACGTCGCCTCGGCTCCGCCCTCGACGAGCAGCCCGGTGTCGGGGTCGCGCATCAGCTCGCCTTCGCCACCGGTGGTCTCGCGCTGACGCAGCAGCCAGAAGATCGCGACGGCCTCTGCCGCGATGGCCAGCGCCCACAGCACCGCAGCGATCCACCGCAGCGTGGCCGACTTCTTCTTGGCCTCGGCGGTCGGCACCCACGTGCGCTCGCTCGTGCCGCGCTCGTCGCCGGGCTCGGCGACCTGCCTGCTGTTCTCTGCCACTTTTTCCTCCCCAGGAGCTGTCGACCTGAGCATAGTGGAACGGCCACCGCCCCTCGGGAGGGCTTCAGACGCGCGCCCGCTCCTCCTGCTCGATCTCGAGCGGACCGGTCAGAGCGGGCGGCGCGGCGCGGAACAGCCGCGTGCGCCACAGCAGATACGCGAAGCCGATCGCCGTCCAGATCGCGCCGATCAGCATGGCGCTCGGCTCGAGGCTGAACCAGAGCATGACGTTGATCGCCGCGCCGACCGCGGGCACGACGACCCAGCCGATCACATTCCTCTTCGCTCGGTCGCGTCGGAACCGCAGCCAGGTGGCGACCACTGACAGGTTGACGAAGGTGAACGCGACGAAGGCGCCGAAGTTGATGAGCGACGCCGCCTGGAACAGGTCGAGGAAGACGGCGGTGGCGGCCAGCAGTCCGATGATGATCAGGTTCGCCGACGGCACGCCCTTGTCGTTGAGGCGTGCGAACGGCCTGCGCGGGAGCACATCGTCGCGTCCCATCGCGTAGAGCAGTCGTGCCGCCGACATCTGCTGGGTGATGCCGCACCCGAGGACGGCGACCATGTAGCCGCCGATGAACAGCGCCTGGAAGAGAGCACCGCCGATGTACTTCGCCATCTCGGGCGACGCGCCGACGATGTCGCCGACGAGCGTCACATCGGGGAACAGGACCTGCATCACGTAGGTGACCGAGACGAAGAAGACACCCGCAGCGGCCACGATGAGGAAGATCGCGCGGGGGATGTCTCGACGCGGATCGCGCGCCTCCTCCGACATCGTCGTGACGGCGTCGAATCCCAGGAACGACAGCGCCAGGATGGCCGCGCCCGACGCGATGCCGCTGAACTGCTCGGGAGCGGCGAGGAAAGGTGCGAAGGAGAACACGGCGCCGTTCGCGCCGTCGAGGATGTTCTTCACGGTGAGCACGACGAACGCCACGGCAGTGACGATCTGGATGATGACGAGCGCGGTGTTGACCTGTGCGGCGAGGCGCACCCCGGCCAGGTTCACGCCGGTGCAGATGAGGATGGTGCCGAGGATCCACACCCAGGCGGGCACATCGGGGAAGGCGACCGTCATGTAGATCGATGACAGGAGAGCATTGATCATGGGGAGCAGCAGGTAGTCGAGGGTGGCCGCCCAGCCGACGAGGAATCCCACGTGCGGGTTGATCGACTCCCTGGTGTACGTGTAGGCCGACCCGGCGCGCGGGTAGATGCGCACCATCCTGCTGTACGCCCATGCGGTGATGGCCACGGCGACGAAGATCAGCAGATACGAGAGGGGCACGCGCCCCTCCGATACCTCGGCGACGATGCCGAAGGTGTCGAAGACGGCCATCGGCGCCATGTACGCCAGACCGAGGAACACGATCTGCGTGAGCGACAGAGAGCGCCGCAGGGCCTGTGCCGAGCCAGTGGGCGATTCGGGTGCGGTGGACATCAGTGGATCCTTTCTCCGACAGCTTCGGCGGAGCAGTGCGGCGATGACTCGCCGGGGTGGGGGAGGGAGGGGCGGGAGCGGGAGCGGTCGGTCTCGTGGACGACGGCGCCGGCGACGATGGTCAATGCGGCGTGCTGATCGAGCAGGGCGGCGGGGTCCGCCTCGTGACGGTAGAGGTCGTCGCTCCAGGCGACGACGTCGGCGGACGCTCCGGCGCGGATCACGCCGAGGTCGCCATCCGCATGCCACGCCCAGGCGCCTTCGCGGGTGTACCCGCGCAGCGCGTCATCGAGGCCGATGCGCTCCGACGCAGTCCAGCCGTCTCCGCCTTTCAGCCCGGCACGGGTGAGTGCCGAGTAGAAGCCGACCAGGGGGTCCATCTCTCCGACCTGCCAGTCGCTCGAGAGTGCGACGTGGGCTCCGGCGTCCATGAGCGAGCGGATGCGCCAGGCGCGGTCCCAGCGCTCCTCGCCGACGTTCTCCATCCATGTGCCTGCGACGAGATCGGGGGAGCAGTGACGCGGCTGCATGGCGGCGGTGACGCCGAGCTGCGCGAAGCGGGGCAGGTCGTCGGGATGCAGGCATTCGACGTGCACGATGCCGTGCCGTCGGTCCTGTGTGCCGTTGGCGCGGGCTGCATGCTCGATGGCGTCGAGGGCGAGGCGGACGCCGCCGTCTCCGGTGGCATGCGTGTGCGTCTGGAACCCCATGGCGTCCAGTTCGGTCACGATCCGCGTCAGCTCCCCGACGGCGGCGCTCGGATGGCCGCGGTGTCCGGGCCGGTTGGCGTAGTCGTCGAGCATCCAGGCGGTGTGCGGCTCGATCACATCGTCGGCGTAGAGCTTCAGAGGTCCGAACCGCAGCAGCGGATGCTCCGCAGCGGAGTCGACCTCCTCGCGGAGTCGTGCGCGGAATGAGGCGTCGGCGTCGATCGGGTGGAACAGGGCGGCGATGACGCGCGAGCTCAGCCGGCCCTCGTCGCGTGCACGGAGCATGAGGTCCATCTCGGCGAGCGGCACCTGCGGCTCGACAGCAGTGGTGATCCCGGCGGCCGTCGCCATGCGCAGGCTCGAGAGCATCCGACGGTACCGTCGTTCCGGGGAGTAGAGGGGGATGTCCCTGCGCAGGGCATCGAGACCGGCGGTGGTCATCGCGCTCGTGTAGAAGTCGGTCACCCAGCCTGTCGGTCGGCCC
>Ga0308158_10002203_pt1 | contig 18856 bp, 10 predicted proteins | sample PhyBR2_FD_201038 | JGI IMG/M metagenome (GOLD analysis project Ga0308158, IMG submission 201038) | Phyllosphere microbial communities from UC Gill Tract Community Farm, Albany, California, United States - DLSLB.R2 | ecosystem: Host-associated > Plants > Phyllosphere > Unclassified | place: USA...
ATTTTAAAACTGTTCAAGCGGCAATTGATGCAGCTGATACTGAAAAAGAATCCGTTGAAATTTATATTAAAAAGGGAATTTATAAAGAGAAATTGGTTATTCCTTCATCAAAACCAGGATTGAAATTGCTGGGCGAGAATAAAGGCAATACGATTATTACGTATGATGATTATTCAGGGAAGGCGAATCCCAATTCGAAGCGAAATATTGGAACTTCGGATTCTTACACGCTTTTGGTTCGCGCCAATGATGTTCGAATAGAAAACTTAACCATTGAAAATACATGGTGTGAAAAAGGGCAAGCGGTTTCTTTGCACATAAAAGGCACTCGTTTTGTGATTAGAAATTCCAGAATTTTAGGCTGTCAGGATACTTTATTGACGGATGGAGACGGAACTTATCAATACTATGAAAATTGCTATATCGAAGGAACTACCGATTTTATTTTTGGACCCGCTGTTGTCGTTTTTGAAAACTGCATTATCAACAGCAAAAAAGATTCTTATATCACGGCGGCATCCACACCAGAGAATCTTGAATTTGGTTATGTTTTCCTGAATTGTAAATTGATTGCTGATGCGAATGTCACGAAAGTTTTCTTAGGCCGTCCGTGGCGACCTTTTGCTAAAACGGTTTTTATGGGTTGTAATTTAGGAAAACATATTTTGCCGGAAGGTTGGAATCCATGGGCAGATGAACGTTTTGCCGATAAAACCAAAACCGCTTTTTATGCCGAATACAACAATAAAGGAAAAGGAGCAAAAAGCAATAAAAGAGTGACCTGGTCACATCAATTGTCTAAAGCAGAAGCAGCAAAATATACTTTGAAAAATATTTTTCCAAAGGATGGTTTTTGGAAAACGCTTAGATAAATAAAAATCTCGATGCTCCGCAAAGTCTCTGACTTTGAGGATGCGTTTATCTGTCTGTGACAGACGTAAAAAATATCGGTTAAAAACCGATAATCACTTCCGCAAAGTTTGCAACTTTGCGGAGCTAGGTAAAAAAATGCGTGAAAATTTACTGTTTCGAACGCGAAAGGATTCGCGCACGAGCGGGGGGGGTTAATTTTCGCTATTTCGTAATTCAAAACTAATGATTTTGTCTAGTAAGCTTAATTGTTTTAAATTACAAATAGTATTATTTCTAATTTCTAAAAATTTTTGAATTTCTTTTTCTGAATAGCCAATAGATCTTAGCATTCTAATTTTTTTTTCTATAATATCTAATTCAGCTTTTTCATTTTCCAATTTTTGATTTTTGTTTGGGATATAATATTTTATTAAATCAACCATATTTTCTATAATTTTTCCTAACCCTACTATATCAGAAAATCCTGGAGACGCATACTTTATTTGTTTAATTTGTAAATCATAAATTTCACTTTCTGGTTTAGTAATTTCTGATTGAGGTATAAGTAAATTTATAAAGTGTTCACTACGAAATGTTTTAACGTTTTCGAATGTATCCGGGTTGTTTAACTTCTTGTATAGTTTACCATTTAAGTTTATAATGTTTTCAGAAATAATACTATTTGGACGAATTTTAAAAAGTTGAGAATCTAAATAATCTATACTGTTTAATTCAATGAATAATTGATAAAGTAATGTTAAACTATCGAACATTTTTGAGAAATCTGTTGACGACCATTTTTCATCAAGATTTATTCTCAAAATTTTATTTTCAATATTTATTTGTGTAATCTTTTCCATTTCTTATTTTCTTTATTTAGTATATACACAAAGTTAGAGGTGGGCTAGTGTATAGTTGTATCAATTATTGTATTGAATAAATATTTCGAACGCGAAAGGATTCGCACACGAGCGGGGTTCAATTAGAGCTCTATTGGAAGAGCACTTTATAGCTTGAAAAATCGAATGTATTGAACTTGCTACCAATAAAATTTCTAAGAGATTCATGATCTTCTAATGCTTGGTTTCGATTATAGGTTTGTGAATTCTTACAAGCTTTTTTACATAGTTCTTTCAGTTTTTCTTCTGTAAAATATTGAAGAAATGGATGAACAGCATATGTGTACATTTGATCTGCATCATAAAAATTTCTTGCTGAAGAATATCTCCAAATAATAAAATCTACTACTTCGGAATTGAAACCTTTTGTGATACCGATATTAAGTAATCGTTTGAGTGGCCCAGGGGCAAAATTATTTTTGTAACCATCAAATCCAGCTAATATTAAAGGTTTTAATTCTTCTAAGTGTTCATTGTAACTAGGACTTAAAAACCATGCAACTCCTTTAGAATCAGCATCGACCTTTGTTCGATTGGAAATTAATAATTGAGTGTCTTCTCTGAAATCTTTGTAGAGATATTCATTTTCAGATAAAAATCGAATTAGAAAATTTAAATGTCTAGCTGAATCTAGAATGTTGCTGAAATATTCTTTTTCGGTTTGGATTTTTTTAATACAAGCACCAGAGTTTCTTTTAAATAATAGGTATAAAACCCGATAATTTATTAATCTATTTTCATTGCTCGGAGCATCATTTAGTCTATAAATAAATTTCCAAAGATCCCTAAAAATAGAAATTTCGGTTGAAGGTGTTAAGTTAGATAAATATTTAGCCTTGACATACCGCTCCAAAGTAATTTCGTCTATTAGTACATCTTTTTTTCCAGAAATATCAATTAATATAGTAGACAAGATTTTTTTTGAGAGTATTGCAGGTTTCAAAAGAAATGACTCCAACATATTTCTTATATGAGCAGCCACAGTTTCTCTATTTGGAGTATATAGTTTGTTGTCTTTGTTAATAACAGGATGAGCGCATAAATGTCGGTCATTTCTAAGTGATTGAATGTGTGTGTAATCTACGTTATCAATCATACCAGTACGTATTTTTACTTTTTCAATTAAATCCTTTTCCCAATCGGAATTAGTTGGATTTGCCGATTGAAAAGCTCTAATTTCATCTAGTATTGATTTAGCATTTTCATCACCGTAAACATCTTCTAGGATCTCTAGCTTAATTAAAATGTCGCTTATTGTCACAGAATATAGTGTTACAATAGCAGCTCTAGTGTTCCCATTATTATAAGAACTAAAGACTTCCTTGAAATATTCGTTTGTTTGTTTTGAATATATATTTTGGCTTGCATACTCTATGCTAAAGTCTATCATATTTTGTTATTTTTTAGAATTGCAATTACTTTATAAACTTGACGAAATTTGTCCGGATTTTTGAATGTCTGTTGCTATTGAATAGCACTTCTCTAACAAAAATAGAAATAATATTTTTATTACAAAAAGAAAAAGCACAGTCTGTACTGTGCTTTTAAAAATATATCTAAGATTAAGGTTTTAAGGAACTAATTTAATATTTGGCGTTGGAGCGGCTTTCATTCCGGTTCCCATATAAAAACTGGTATGTGGCGGCTGGTTGTAGCCTACATTTTGCCAGGCAATGGCTAATCGGTATTGCGAATCGTGCATAAGGGTGTATTGTTTAATTGCGGTTGGAATCGTAGTGGAATAAATACGCAATTCGCTATTGTCTTCACTTCTTAAAATGAGTTCTTCTCTCCAGTCTCCTAAAATATCAGCAGAAAGGGCAGGAGTAGATTTAGATCCGTTATTAGAACGTGCTCCTTCGGCAGTAAATAATCGGCCTTTTCCGTATTTGTCAATATAATTGGAATTTAAAATTTCTCTCGAAGCATCGCCATCCCAATAAATTAGGAAATTAGTAGAACGAGGCGCTTCGCCAATTGTATTTCCTTTGATGTCATATAGATTTTTTGACCCTGACCACCACATTTGCGCACCCACTTTGCTGGCATCAATATTATCGGCAACACCTCTTCCTACGTCTTCGTTGGGAGCAGCAGTAAACAAAACTTTTCCGTTAGCAGCCGAAAATAGTACCACTCCGGGGCCTTTTGTTCCTTCTTCGATTTCGTGTACGCCAAAAACTTCCTGACCAGGTATTTCAGGATCTAAATCGCTTACATGAAGTGCATCACCGTGTCTGAAACCTGTGGTGTATAATCCTTTTCCATCGTTATCAACCACCATCGAGCCATAAACAATTTCGTCTTTTCCGTCATTGTCCACATCGGCAACCGAAAGTCCGTGATTTCCCATTCCGGAATACGGATTGTTTCCATCTTTGGTATCGAAAACCCATTTAGAAGTTAGCTGTTTATTTTTAAAATCCCAGGCAGCCATAACAATGCGGCCGTAATAACCTCTGCACATCACCACACTTGGATGTACACCGTCAAGGTAGGCAATACAAGCGGTAAAACGATCGACTCTATTTCCGGTTCTGTCATTTTTCCCGTTTCCGCCTTTTCCTCCCCATTTTCCAATGTCACCTCTTTCAGGAATATAAGGAACTGTATTGACAATTTTTCCTGTTTTACCATCAAAAACAGTCAGGTATTCAGGACCTTGTAAAATTTTACCAAAAGTGGGTGAATTTTTATTCAAATCTCGCCAGTCATTTGATGCATCACCTACTACATTATTGGCACTATCAGTCGTACCATCAGCAGTTTTACAAACCAATTCGGCAATGCCATCTCCATCTAAATCATAAACCATAAATTGGGTGTAATGTGCGCCTTCGCGAATGTTTTTTCCTAAATTAATTTCCCATAAAAAAGTACCATCTAAAGTATAGGCTTGAAAAACAGGAGGGTCAGTTAATCCTGTAAAAGAATTGTCTTTCCCAATTCCGGTCATGTGAACAATCAATTCATAACGTCCGTCACCGTCTAAATCTCCCACCGAAAGATCATTAGGAGTATAGCCTTGTTTCGCTTTTAGAGGGATAGATAAATAATTTTTATCAGCGCTGTTAGCTTTAATGGTAAAACTTCCTTTGTCCTCTTTTTCTACTCCGTTTAAAACTGTTTTTACAAACCAGGTATTGTCTTCGCTTGCATTGGCTTTGTCGTCAAAAAGATTAGTTGCGCCGGTAATGGGTTTGTCGTTTACACGAATGGCTGCGTTGCTTCCGCTTTTTCGATATAAGTTAAAAGCCAGATTATCTGAATCAGTGCCCAGAACACGCCAGCCCACATAAAAATGGCTGTTTTCTTTTACGGCAATCAGTCCTCTGTCTAGTGATTCCATTTGTCTTTGGCTGAATAATAAAGAACTGGATAATTGGAAAATTAGTATCAGAATCAGGTTTTTATTCCGTGTGTTTTTCATTATTTTTTTAGGGTTAGGTTATAGAAAAGCTGTATTTATCAATTTCTATACCATATGACTACAGAAAAGGAAATATGTTTAATGGGATAAAATCTTTTTTGTTAAAAAAAGTTTTTTCAGATTCAAATGTCCTTAGCTTCCGCAGTCGAGTGTCAAATGTTTGAAGAATACGTAGAAAGAAAAGCTGTTTGAGCCCCGAAAGCTTTCGGGACGAGTTCTTTTCTTTCAGTATTCGCAAACTAATTTGACCGACGAGGAAGCGTAAGACTTAATTTTTTTGTTTCTTTTTTGATCAAGCAAAAAAGAAATTTTAAACAAAAAATCCTGAGAATTAAAAACTCTCAGGATTTAGCTTATTAAAACATTTTTTCAAGACCTTCCCAGCGGACATTCCATTTTCCATCTTTAGGGAAACCCGGATTTTTTTCAGTTGTACCATCCCAACCCGCGCACATCATGGCTACTGCAGTAAGAACTCCGCCATTTCCTGGTAAATAAATAGGCAAACGACCTTCCTGATAATTATGACCGTTAACTAAATAAGTATTGGTTTGTACATTCATAAACAAGGCATCAACCGCTTTTTCAGGCATTCCTAAACGAGCGGCTGTCATCGCTGTCATTGGGAAATCCCAACCCCAGGTGTCTTTCCATGACCAGGTTTTCCAAATCAAATCGAAGGTGTTCTTCATGATATTTTTATCCAATAAAGTCGTTTCCGGTAACATTCCGTAAGTTCCAAAAACAGATGGATGATCGGTTTTGAATTCTGGATTGGTATAAGAATCAGTTGCACTTTCGGTAGCTAAATACACATTTTCCTGAACAGGCAATTTTGATAATTGGGCTACCACGTCTTTCCATTTGGCAACTTCCGGTTCTCCCAAACGTTTTTTCCATTCTAAGGCGGTATTTAAAGCCCAATTCCAATAAGCCAATTCGTAGGTTGGGTTAAAGGTTTCTGCAGCTTTAAAACGCTCTTGCGCCGGAATTACCCCAGGTCCCAGAATATATCTTTTTTGCTCTTTGTCGTAATAAGCAAAAGAAGCCATAAAATCGGCAGTGGCAAAAACACGTTTTTTGTATAAATCTAAAGTAGCTTTATCCTTGTGATCGCGATACATCAATTCAGCAAAAGTGATAAAATGTGGCTGTTGCCAAATTAACAATGCACCAATAGAAGACGGTGCTTCGTTACCATCAGGATCTGTCATTTTTTGCCATCTTACACCATCATAGCCTTGTCTTACGGCAATTTTTTTAGCATTGTCATACACTTTGTTGTACCAAGGAAGGCTTTTTTCTAACAAACCAGCTCTTCCCCATAACGGATAATGAACGCCATGCCACCAGTGCATTTCCAAATGCGGTTTTCCATACCAGCTGTTGTAAGTCAGTCCGGTTTCCTGTGGAGGTTCGTTACCTGCACATTGTAATTTGGTTAAATATTGTGATAAAATGACTCTTCGTTCCAATTCGAAAGCACGGGTATCAGTACACTTTGAAAAATCGACTGCTGCACCGCTTTTCCAGAATTTTTCCCATCCCGAAATACTACTGGATTGTACTGCGACAACATCAGGAATACTTAATTTTCCTTTGTGAGCCGGAGCAAATTCGCAGCTGAATTCAAATTGGTTATCTTTTGGAGTAACAATATAATAATGCGCTTCTTTTTGAGCAATACCAGCGTTTCCTTTCCATTTTAGACCAACGTTATAGGTAATCGAATCCATTTTGTGAGTGATAATGGCTTCGTTTTTTCCTTTGTTTGAAAGTGTGCTGGTATAGTTATAATCGGCTTTCCACAGATTTCCGTTATCGCCCCATTTGATTGTTGGATAAGGAATACGAAGGCGGATTTTTAGTTGCCCTTTTTTCATCAAATCCGAAGTTACTTTAACTCCAATAACATCTTTTTGTTGGTGCGAAGCTGTCCAAACCTTTACCGGAGTTCCTTCAAAAGTAAAGGTACTTACGATTTCTCCAGTCCAGACATTAAGGGTTTGTTTGATGTTTTTAATATCGGATGGCTGTGCCAATGCCCCATTTTTTTTGTACAATTCAAATCCTAAATTCCCCAGTTGCAAACGATGCGCATTCGCACGAAAATATTCTACGGCATTTTTTACATGCTCTGGCGTTTTGGGTTGAACAGAATAGGGAACTTGTCTCCCGTTTTGTTGGAAATTGACCAGGGTTTCCTCAAATTTATAATTGTCAGTATTCGGATTAGCATCCCATCCCCATTCCGATTGTGTTCCTAAGGGCACACCCGCCTGATAATAGTCGGGAAAAGTTTGTAAACCGGTCGCGTCAACTGTAAAAGCAAAAGTTCCGTTTCCTACTGATAACGAACCCAGTGTGTCAATTTTTGTGATATTAACATTGTGCCTTGTTACCAATGCTTTGCGATCTATTTTTTCTTGTGCTTTTGCTGTGGTTAGTAACAAACACAAGGAGAGTGCGATGAATACTTTTTTCATAAAATTATAAATTTAATTGATTTTAAAGATAAAGCCTGAAGCCGTTTCATATTTTCCACCTTGTGAGGCAGTAAATAGGTAGGTCGGTTTCCCTTTTTGAAATAATAGTTGTGGACGTTCGACTCTTCCGTAACGGTTTAAATGTTTGGGTGCAGGAGGTTGTGTAATATATTTGCTGAGTTCCTGATAACCGATTAATGGTTTTGACCAATGTACGCCATCTTTGGATTCCATATACAATCCTTTGTCAATTCCGTAAACGCCCATGTCCCGAGCCAGCATTTTGAATTTCTTGTCTTCGTACCAAACATAAGCATCTTCACATTGTTGATTGTTTCCCATAGTATGAAAATCAACAACCGGATTTCCTCCATATTTGGTATAAGGTCCTTCTAGTGATTGGGCTATAGCCAAACCATATTTTCGATTCCCTTTAATTTCAAATTTTGGATGAACATAACCTTCAGTATCCAACGATTTGTAATACATCCAATATTCACCATTAGGGTGCTTTATAAACGAAGGATTGGTAGTCAATAAATCATCCCATTCGCCTTCTTTTCCTGGAAGCAGTAAAGGTTCGTCTGGTCTAGTCCAGGGGCCGTAAAGAGAATCGGCTGTAGCCAAACCGATGCGTTTGGTGTCCATTTTTCCATTGGAATTTCCTAAAAAGAATAAGGCATATTTTCCATCAACAAAATGAATGCTCGGGTTGTGGCAGGTAGTTGCATCCCAATAACCAGTTCCTCTCGGCAAAAGTACTGTACTCACATATTCATAAGGGCCTTCGGGTTTGTTGGCGACAGCATGAGCAATTTCGGAACTGTTGATCCATCCGCCCATGCCTTTGGCTTTTGGCCAACGGGAAAAAAATACATGAATTTTACCATCCGGTCCCTCGATAGGGCTGTTGCACCAAACATAATAATCTTCAAATTCTAAGGCACGACCAACAGCAGTTAAACTTTTTTCAAAATTAGAAAGTTTGGGTTGCTCATCGATAGTCAAAAAATCATGAGCATGCACAGGAAGCATGGCAGCTAAAGAAGCCAGAAACGTGGTGCTGATAAATTCTTTTCTATTCATTATTCTCTGCTTAGTGTTAAACTCATAATCCCAATAATCACTTCATTGGCAATGGCTTTGATTTCTATTTTTTGCAAGTTTTTTTCTTTGTTCAATGGCATATCAATAATTGTTCCAGCTCCGCCTTCAATACCAAAATCACTGAATCCTTTTATCGATTTGAAATCTTTAAAATCACGGCTAATCGTTCCTGTTTTTAAATACACTCTTGGCGGTTTTTGCGCATTGGTCGTAAAAGCATAACCGTCAGTATAGTAATCTTGCTCAATAGGCCACCAGTTTTCAGGATTTTTTAGTTCCAGTTTTTCGCTGCTTCCATCGCTGTAAGTTACTACAATTTCACCGTTCGTAAATCGGCTTTGCATCGGATTTGTCGTTCCTGCCATCATCAAATAAGCGTGAGAAGCTTTTCCCGAAAGGGGAATGGCAAGTGACTTTGGGAAATTGTCCCATTGCGAAACAAAAGCAATGTTTTTTTGCTCCGAATTAGATGGAGTTGCAAATGGAACTCCTTGCGGACTGATAATTTGATTGTTCGTTCCGGCTTTTGCTCTTAATCCAGAGTCATCAATTATAGGTTTTATAAGTGGATAGCACCAGTTTCCAATTCCCTGCGTTGGGATTTGTAGACTTGGTGATTGCGCTCTTGGACTGAGGTATTTGTTTTCAAAAATATTTGTGATTTTATCATTAAATACTCCATCTAGTTTTACAGCTTCCCATTTGGTTTTAGCATTGCTTGCAATATCCCAGTTGGTGAAATTCAAATTGGTTTTAGTTCCATCTTCAAAATTCATTTCCACCTGATTTGTTCCTGAAACCAATTGGTCTAAAGGAATTTCGATGCTGGTTTCAGCATTTGCTTTTAAACTAATTTTGGTTTTGTTTGTTTTTTGATTCGAAATAAGGAAACCATTTACTGTTTTAGGCAAGTTGTTTTTGATGGTTACAATCGCATTTTCTGCTTTTATCGAATTGGAAACAATTTCGACATTAGTTTTAATATTGATGTCAATAGCCTGCCACCAAATCATCTCTTTTTGTTTCAATTTGACAAAGAAAGATTTGTTGCCAATACCATTCGACACAACATTGATTTCATTATTGCTTAAAACAGCATTTGCTAATGCGTTTTGAGTGTCTTTTATTTCTAAAATAGTAGCTTTGGTTGTTGTAACACGAAGGTTTTCGCCTTCGCAAATGGAAGAAACTGTCGTGGCTTGTTCTAAAACTTCATTGCTCCAGACAATTTCCACTTTGTATGAATCGGCATAAGGGCTTTCGATGCTGATTTTTGGACTTCCAATAGTTCCATCAATCATTTTCCATTGTGCCTCTTTTTCATTAACAGTTACTTTATTGATACTTTCATGAGTAGCATTGACGACTAATTGCAAGTTCATTTTTGTTGAAAAATGAGGCGTGATTTGGTAAACGTCGGTGTTGTTGGTTCTTTCGAAAGCAAAAGCTACATCCGGAATTTCAAGCGAAGCATGGTTCCATGATTTTGGTAATCCGGGTTGTATCCTTAAAGTATTTGTAAGCGCATCTGGTAAAATTCCGAACAAACCTTCGACTAAAGTTCGTCCCGCCATTCCTACCGGATCGGCAAAATCGCGATACAATTCGCCACGAATCGCATCCTGAAATAACAATTGCTCAAATCCACCAGGAGAAGCACCCAGATACATACTTTCGATTAGACCACTTTCCCAAAGTTGGTATGCTTTTTCTGACTGTCCGCCTTGCCAATACGCCAATGAAGTATGTAAAATTTCAGCCAAAGCCACATTGTTTAGCGACCAGTCATAAGGCTGCCAGTTGGTGGTGGATACTATTTCCAGATTTTTTTTGTCTAAACCTTCGGCAGCAACCGGGATATGCGGGATGTCGGTATCTACATAGCGCAAGGCTTGGTAAGCTTGAAAAGGATTCGCAATTTCACTGTCTAAGGCATGATAAATTGTCCAGATTGCAGGAGTATCATGCGTGAGTTGGTTGCCTAAAAGATCTTTGTATTCGGCAAAAGTTCCTTTGTTGTTTTTCCATAACTTTTGCTGAATTGCCTGATAAATGTGAGCGGCTTCTTTAGTATAAGGAGCGCCATCTTCGCCTACAATCTGGGCTAATTCTGCCGCCATTTTATTGGCATAATAATTATAAGCCGATGTATGGGTAACGCCACCGCCGCTATATTGTAGTGCATCACTCGCCCAGATGGCTGCGTAAGCATCATACAATCCATCGCCATCTACATCATAATTTCTTTTTTCCCAGGCCAAATGTCTTTTGATAACCGGCCACATTTTTTTCAGGAAATCAACATCACCCGTCCATTTAAAATGGCGCACTAATTGGTCAATAAAAACCAAATTCATATCATAATGATGGGCAATTTTATTATTGTTTGGATTGCGGCTGATGTAACCGCTACTAAACATGGAAGTCCCCATTTTTTCTAATTGACGCGCATAATTTCGGGTAGTATCAGGAACAACGGGACCCGATTCAGGTGCTGTAACCTGAGAGTTTCCATAGCTTTCAAAATGCGTTTTGGCTCTGTCGTGCCAGCCCAGTGGATCGGCAACATAAGCACCGCGCCAGGCGTTTAAGTACATTCTCCAGGCTACAGCTCCGTGTAGATAAGCCGGGTTTTCCCAAATAGCATCGGCAGCCATAGCTAATGCGCCGCCCAAAGTATTGATGTAAGGATCAGGCGTATTTATTTTTATTCGATTTGCCAAAAATTCGCTTTGAGCAACGGCTTTTTTGAATTTCTCGGCTATAGCATTTTGAGTTGTATTTTCAATTTTGGGAGTATTTTCAAATAACCAATAGTTTCCTTCTTTCGAAAATTGGTTCAATTGTCCAATAATCATTGGAGCCGAATCTGCTTTAGAAGAGTAATTTTCTAAAGGTGTTTTTAGAAAATTGGCACTAGCCAAATGTACTTTTGAATCCGGAAAAACAGCATTAATTAATTGAGTGTTCTCCGTTGCTTTTTTATTGCTTGCAGAACCATAAGAAACACTAAAACTGTTTTTATTAATCTGGTATTGATTGTTGATGCAATATTCAGGTTGTAAATAAAACACCGATTCAGGATCGCCACCGATGTCTCCGTTTCTTGAAAATTTCTTGCCACTAGCACCACCGTAAGCCCAAATGAGCGAAATGTCTTTAGGAACATTGTTGCCAATAACTTTTAGAATAAAACCATCGCTGTCTGCCAAGGCTACAATTTGAATCGTCAAAGAGGCATTAGAAAGCAAAGCATCTTTTATTTGGTATTCAACCGTTCCAGGAGTGTATTTTGTATTTATTTTATCGGCTTCGGTGAGCCATTTGCTGTTTTTTCTATTAATCAAGCCTAATTTGAAATTCCCACCCATTCCGGGCATGTACATGGCAAACTCAGGTAAATCGCCTGCTTCAACTCTAAAAGCGGTGTTGGTTCCGTACAGGGCACGGTTGAATTTTCGGGTTCCATTTTTTAAAACAAAGCTTTTGCCTTCGGGTGCGTAATGAATTTTTCGTTTTTCTCCATGCCATAGATTTTGACTTTGAGCGGTCAAATTTGGTAAAGAAAAAGATAGAAGTAGGAGGGAAACAGCGATTTTAGATTTCATTATAAATCGATTACTTTTTAGTATTGTTTGCAGCATTTGAAAAATCTACATTCTTTGAATTTTCGATTTTTAAAGTCGAATGGTCTAAAGCATTTATAATTACATCGTCTAAAATCCAATTGCTGCTGTAGACAATGTTTCCTGCGGTTTCGGCTGTAATGTGTACATTTTTAAGAGTGATGTTTTCGACAATAGACTCCTTTAATCCCGCTACCGAAATGGCTTTTTTAGCCCCTTTGATATCGATATTTTTCAAATGAATATTTCTAAAATTAGGAATTCCTTTCGATTCAGGTTCTACCTTAGTCAGCATTTTTTTCCAGTGTGGAGGTAAAGTTTCCTCAGTGTAACCGGCAGGAAGTTTCGAATAGCTGTAAGCCGGATTCCAGTTCATCGAAATGGTGATAAAAGTACCTACACTTTCCATTTTTATATTCTCCATATAAACATCTTCTACTGTTCCTCCTCGGTTAGTAGCCGATTTTATGTTCAGTCCATTTTTAGTACCATACCCTTGAATATTAGAAACATAAACGTGTCGAATACTTCCCGAAGTTTCGCTTCCTAAAGTGAATAAACCAGCACCTTGACGGGCAATACAATTGCGTACCACAACATATTCAGTTGGACGATTGACTCTCAGTCCGTCCCAGTCGCGTCCTGCTTTCAGACAGAAATTATCATCATTGCAATCAATATCGCAGTTTTGAACCAATATCCATTTTGATGAATCGATGTCAATTCCATCTGTACTTGGACCATGTCCGCCGATGTTGTTTCTTATTTTGATACCATCAACGGTAATGTATTCCGAATACAATACCTGAACCGTCCAAAATCCCGCTCTTTGAATATTTAAATCTTTAAGAAATACATTTTTAGAATTGGTGATTAAGATGGTTCTTGGGCGTTTAGCATCATAATCTACAATCCAACGCAAGTCTTTTGTTTCGTATTCCTTGCGTAAATTCCAATAATAATCCCAATAGACTTTTCCATGACCATCGATGGTTCCTTCGCCATCAAGTGTTACATTTTTCTGATCTAAAACATTGATTAAAGCCGCCGGCCATTTCATTTCGATTCCCGCTACACGAGTGTCGATTTCCGGGTAGTCAAGAATGTTTTCACTGCCTAAAATAGTTACTCCTTTTGGGACATTAAAATGAACGCCTTCTTTGATGAATAAGGAACCAGTTAAGTAATTTCCGGGTTGGAAAGTAAGTGTTCCGCCACCATTTTTGCTGCATTCGTCTATGGCTTTTTGAATGTTTTTAGTCGAAAGTGTTTTGCCATCATTTATCGCTCCAAAATCGTTCGCATAATAGGTCTTAGATTTAAAAGTGTTTGCTTTAGCGCCTACTTTGTTAATCCATTCGGGTTCAAAATTAGCCGAATGACTTGCTATTTGAGCAGTCTCTTTACAGGAAAAAAGCAAAAAGAATAGTGCGCTAAAAAGGAGTAAGGATTGTTTCATTATGATTGATTTTATCTCCGAAAATCATTATTTCATATCGAATAGGTATCCTGTACTTGCCTGATTTTAAGTTGAAATTCTATAAATTGATAAAAACGGGATAGTTTTGGATAATTTAGTTTTGATTTTCGAACAAGTTATAGCTGTTTTTGTTTATTCGCCGCCTAAGTTTACTTCTTTTGCATCTTTTTGGAATTGCTCCTCCAGCTTATTTTTTAGTTTATTGGCTAAAGTTTCATGTTCCAGAATCAGGTTTTGTTTTTCTTCAGGGTCTTTTTCGAGATTGAAAAGTTCAAAAACCGTTGCTGCATTTTTGTGTCTTGTTCGAATTAATTTCCATGGTTTTTCAGTAATACTTTCTTGTAAATGTCCTCGGATGTAAATTTCCTGATTTGGGATAGAATCGTTAGAAACAATCGAATTCCAAATGTTTTTTCCTTCTACTGTTTTAGGGATTGATTTGGCTCCGGCCAATGATAAAATGGTAGGCATTAAATCAGTTACTGAAATGTAATTATTGTTCAAAGAACGATTGATTTTATCTTTCCAATAAATAAAAGCGGGTACTCTTACAGCGCCTTCATAGTTTGTGGTTTTCCAGTCCCGCAACGGATAATTACTGCCTAAAACGTCATTTGCGGCATGTCTTCCTTTGTATTGGTTTCCCGGAATCCATTTGTCCATAGCGCCATTGTCGCTCATGAAAATAACAACAGTATTTTTGTCTAAATGCTGTTTTTTTAAGGTTTTTAATATTTGTCCAATGCTATAATCTAAATGCGACATCGCAGCGGCATAATCTCTTCTGGAATTGTTTTTAATTGTTTTTAAATAGGGTTTTTTCCATTTGTCTTCTTCCTGCAAAGGAAAATGCGGAGCGCTATAACTTAACTGAATGTAGAAGTTTTTAGAGGGATCTCTTTTGGTTTTAAGCCAGCTAATTGCTTCATTTTCGACCAAATCAGTGACGTGTCCTTTTTCGGTAATAAACTGACCGTTTCGGTGCCAACTGGGATCTCCGTTTTTGTATTCGTGGCTGTATTGGTCTATTTGCCCATGTAAAAAACCATAAGAGTAATCAAATCCGTAGACTTTAGGGCCACTGGATGGATTTAATCCCAAATGCCATTTGCCAAACAAAGCCGTTTGGTACTTTTGTTGGTGTAAGGCTTGTGGCAAAGTAGTAACATCACTAGGGAGACTTAAATTACTTTTGTCGCTTATAGGCGCTACAATGCCCATGCGGCTGGAAGGTCTTCCAGTGAAGAAACTGGCTCTGGATGGTGAGCAGGTAGGGGCAGCGTACAAGCGGTTGAGTTGGGCTCCGTTTTTAGCAAGCCAATCTATATTTGGGGTATGAATTTCTGAGCCATTATAGCCCACATCATTCCAGCCTGCATCATCAGCAACAATAACTACAAAATTAGGTGTAGTAGGAGAGTCTATTTTTTTATCTGTTGGTTGTCCAAAAGATAAAAACCAAGATACTAGAGTTATGCTGCTGATGAGGAGTCTGTTCATGAATTGTATTTAAAAATTATTTACGAGGTTTTAATTGTAATGAGCTATCGTTGATTTCGAATTCGTTGTTTTTAAGCATCAAAATGATTTCGGAACCGGCTAAAATTACAGGGCCATAGCCATGTGCTGCAAAAACATTAATTGGGCGATAGTAGTAAAAGGCAGGATCAAATCCCATTCCGGTTCCTACACAGGTTCCTTCTACTTCTCCTTTGTCGTTTACTTTTGTAGCAACGGCATTCCATGCTAATAATGCAGCAGGAGCATAAGCTGCTTTGTCGATATAGCCTCTGTTGATGGCACGGGTGATAGAATAAGCATAGATGGCAGTTGCCGAAGTTTCCAAGTAAGTATCGTTGCGGTCAATTAATTGATGCCAGAAACCGGTTCCGTCCTGATAAGCAACCAGTCCTTTGATATGGGCTCTTAATTGATTTAAAACAGCATTATATCCCGGATGGTCTTTAGGTAAAACTTCCAATAATTCCACCATGGTCATTACTGCCCAACCATTGGCACGAGCCCAATGAAATTGTGGGTGTTCTTCCATAGATTGCACCCAGCCGTGCATGTATAAGTTTTTTTGGCTGTTAAACATGCGTTCCGAGAATTGTTTTACCTGTTTTACGGCATCATCATAGTATTTAACATCTCCGGTTAGTTTCCCCATTTGCGCCAATGCTGGAACAGCCATAAATAGATCATCTAACCATAAAGTGTTAGGCTGAGGTCTGTTTCTTGCCAGTGTTCCGTCGGTTAGACGGAATTCTTTATTGCTGATGTAATTCATGAAATCGTCAATCAATGGTCTCAAATCGGTTTTTGATCCTGCTCTTTGTGCTTTAATCATTGAGGCAGTAACAGCGCCACCATCATCCAACGCATGAGGCATTAAAAAGCCATGCACTGGTGAAGGAAATTTATTGTTTTTAAGTAGTTCTTTTTTGTAATAAGGAGCAATATCAGCGATTAGTTTTAAACGTTTGTTAGTATAATCAGCATATTTTTGATCTCCTGTTGCTTCCGTTGCCAATAGCATACCGGCATAAGTTACACCCCATTCGTAACTGGTTAATCTAAAAGTTCCGGGAGAAAAGATGGTGTTTTCGTCCAGTTTTTTTAGATCATTAACTTCTTGTTTTGTTTTACTGTTTATTAGACCGGCAGGAGTTGTTTTTTCTAAAAAAGCATATATTTTGTCTATAGTTGCTTTGATTTCCTGCGTTGTTTTTGCTCCATAAGGAGTTGGATAATCCGGTTGCAAAAGATGCAAGGGTGCTGTAACATCGTTCGCAGGTTGTTGAGCACTTAGATGTGTTGGAATTGCCATTATTGCTGCCGCAACGCCTATTTTAATTCCAGTGGTGAATGTTTTGGTTTTCATTTTACTAAAATTTTGGTGGTTAGTTAGATTTTTAATAGCTGTTATTTTACGGCAACATCCCAAACTTTTGACAGCTGAGAAGTTCCTTTTGGTCCTTGAATTTTTAAAATTACAACATATTTGCCAGCTTCTTTGTATTGATGAACTGGATTTTGCTCGGTTGAGGTTGTTCCATCACCAAAATCCCAATTCCAGGAGGTAATTTCGCCTTCAGATTCATCAATAAAAGCGACTTCTCTTTTTGGCATATTTACAACCTTAAAAGACCATTTGGTGTCGATGTCTTTTTTGAATTCTTTTTCTAAAGGCATCAGTTTGAAAGGTAAAGCATAAGAAGCATTTCCATACATTTTATGTTCTTTTGAAAGATTCCAAAAGCCGTTGTTTTCGGTTTTATTAACATCATCATAATCGATTATTGCCCAGCAAAGACCGATGTTTTTGTTTTCTTCCAAGATGGATTCTACTGCTCTTGAAGAATCGTTTCCTGCATAATCAAAAGGAGTAATCCAGAATTCCAACGTCAATTTTCCGCCTTGTCCCGGTTTAAAATCATAATGGTAAGCGGTATTTGCATAAGGTAGATTTTTAATCCAAGGCTGACTGCCCCAAACCATAGTCCAGTCTTTTTCCAGAGCGGGAGTAAAAATATGATAGTTTTGAGCCTGTACTCCGTGATAGGAGAAATAAGCTTCCATTGTATTTGTCAGATTTGGATTGGGATGAAAACGCTCAATAAACGGGCCGCCTGATTGGTCGGCATCGACAATCAATTCGAAGGTGTCGTTGTGTAATCCGGGCAATGAAAAATCCCAGTAATCATCATAAGCTTCATAAAGAAAGTACAAACGATTGAGTCCTTTAACCCAGCCTACTTTTACGCTAACATCCAGATTTTTTGTGTCGGCTTTGGGTTGTTTTCCGCTGTCGTCCCACAATTGATCCATTCCTACCACATAATTTTTAGGAACCATTTTCCAATCTTCACTATTTCCGTCAATCGTAGGGATTTTATTGGCAGGAAATTGAAAAACCTGAAAACTTCTGTTGTCCTGCGCATTAGTTTGAGAAGCAATAAATACTATTAATGCTAAAGATAATTTATGTTTGAAAAAGGATCTGATTTTGAAAAGCATTGGATATTTATTTAAGGTTTTGGTTCTGAATTTGCTAAGTTAAAAAAGCCCCAACAAAAAGTTAGGGCTTAAAACTAAAAACTCACTCTAAAACTAAACTAAAAACTAAATTATAATTGTCCAAAATGGATTAAATTTCTCTCTGTATTATTCTTAATAATAAAATCATGTTTTGACTTTTTGTAAGATTCAAAAAAATCAGCAGAATTAATTTTGTTATTAATAATACATCAATATTAGAATTTTGATTTGACATTAGAGTCCTGTACTATCCTGTTTTTTAAAGAATAAGCGAGTTATTGTGAAAAAAAAACAGCCAACTGTACTAAAAGGTGTACTGTTGGCTGTTTTAAACTGTAAACTTATAAAAGTTAAAAAGGAACTTTTTTTAGATGTATTGGTTAATGATGTTTTCAAAAAGCTCTTGTTTTCCGCTTTTTAAATCTAATTCACCGTTTTCTAATGCGATTTTGTATAAATCTTCTAAACCTAATTTTCCGTTTTCGAAATCTTTCCCTTTTCCGGCATCAAATGAGCTGTATCTTTCTGTTCTTAATTTATCATAAGGAGAAGAAGAGATGATTTTGTCAGCAGTTAGTAATGCTCTTGCAAAAGTATCGGCACCACCAATGTGTGCTAAGAATACATCTTCCATATCTGTTGAGTTTCTTCTAATTTTAGCATCAAAATTAACTCCTCCACCTTGTAAACCACCAGCTTTTAAGAAAACCAACATCGCCTCAGTAGTTTCCTGAATGTTGTTAGGGAATTGATCTGTATCCCATCCGTTTTGATAATCTCCACGGTTAGCATCTAAGCTTCCAAGCATTCCGGCATTGGCAGCTACTTCAATTTCGTGTTGGAAAGTATGCTGTGCTAAAGTAGCGTGATTTACTTCGATATTGATTTTGAAATCTTTTTCTAAACCATATTTATGCAAGAAACCAATTGCTGTA
>Ga0308158_10002204_pt1 | contig 18854 bp, 14 predicted proteins | sample PhyBR2_FD_201038 | JGI IMG/M metagenome (GOLD analysis project Ga0308158, IMG submission 201038) | Phyllosphere microbial communities from UC Gill Tract Community Farm, Albany, California, United States - DLSLB.R2 | ecosystem: Host-associated > Plants > Phyllosphere > Unclassified | place: USA...
TTCAAGCTAGCGCTGAATGGAAGCATGAGGTGACTGAAGATAAAATGGGGAGGGGTAGCGATGAAATTGCCTCAGTGGAAAGCATCAATACACTCTCTCTGCTTCCACCATATGAAGGTCAGCAAAAAGCAACCCTCGCTCTCAGAAATTTGAGGAAGGGTGATAATCAGATTGTAATTGCAATACAATCCGGCCAATTAATATGCGGAACAGGGGGGTGCAATATTTTATTGCGAGCTGACGAAGGCGAGTCATTCAGCGTTAAGGTTTCCCATCCCAAAGATGGCAGCTCAAATATGTTAATTGGTAATCTTGATACAGCATCCCTAAGAAAGATTAAAAATGCAAAAAAGGTGTTCGCCGAGATAACCATTTATCAGAACGGTGATCATGTTATGGGGTTTGATACGGTTGATAATCCTTTTATAGGCAGAAAGGTGTATCTCATGGAGGAGTTGAAGGAAATAATCGATTCAGGCTCTGATGTAAAGAAACAGAAGAATGGTGAATTTAATATAGGAGAAAGCAGCTTTAATATATGTAAAAAGGCACTTTTAACAAAAAGTGATACAGATGGAATTGTCGTTACTTCTAAGAGTACAAAATCCGAGCTGGTAATTGATAATTACTCAGAAACGGGGATGACTAGGAGCTCTTGTTCTAAGGGTGGAAAAGGGATTCTTATGTCGTTTTATGAATATCAATAATGTATTAAGCAAAAAAACACCTCGCTCCGGCGGGGTTTTTTATGTCTGAATTTGGAGGTCCAATGGCAGGACAAGAAGAAGTTGGCAGCATTGTTTATCAAGTGGAGATGGAAATAGATCCACTACTGCAAGGCGGCCGATCAGCAAATAGAGCCATCGGGCAGCTGGATTCGACCGCATCCACAGCCGGTAAAACATTTAAAACGTTAGACACACAGTTATCATCAACCGCGCGCTCAGTAAGCGCAGCTTCAGGTTCAGCCAAAAGGCTCGGTGGCAGCTTTCAACAAATTGGCTACCAGATTCAAGACTTCGTTGTTCAAGTTCAAGGCGGTCAATCAGCAATGGTTGCTTTTGGCCAACAAGGCTCCCAGCTTGCCGGTGCATTTGGTCCCGGCGGGGCTATTCTTGGTGCGGTAATTGCCCTTGCTTCAGCGTTAGCTGGACCTTTATTGGCGTCACTGGGGAGTAGCAGTAACAAAATGGCCGATCTTCAGAAGGCCGCTGAGTCCCTGAATAAGATTGTGGTCCTTAACAGTCAAGGGGTTGCCGCGTTATCTAATGATTACGCGCGACTGGCCGCCACCAACGCAGCCTTGGCAACCCAGTTAAGGGATGCTGCGGTTGCAAGGTATGCTGCGGAAGTTGAGAACGCTAGAAAAGCGGTATCGAACATTGCTGAAGAGCAAACATCATGGTGGAGAAGCTTAAGCGGTGGCGTTGCAAGTGTTACGGCTGCAGGTAATGCGCTCGATACATTAAGCGTCACTACAGACAACTTCAAGGAAGCTATAAATCAGGCTGAGGGTGCCGGAACAGCCTTTCGGTCAAGTACGCAGACACTGCTATCAACTGTTGCCATGATGGCAGACAAATTCGACATATCTGAGCAGTCGGCCTTTACCCTTGTTAAACAACTAAATGAGCTGGCCAAAAACCCGACATCAGATAATGTCACCAAGATCTCTCAATCAATTGCTGGAATGAAAAGCGCCACTGACGAGGGCAGGTTGGCCCTTGTGAACTTTAGGGATGAGCTGACCAAGGCCGGAGCTTCAGCTGCTCAGGCTGAACAAGCAGTAAAAGACTTGGAAGCCAGTATTGGGAGAATGAAAACGGAGGCGCAAGCGGCGAATTTTGACTCTTTGACTAAAGGGTTAAACCAGCAGTTAATCGGCCTAAAGCAGGGAAAACAAGCGGCAATCGAGTATGCGATAGCGCAGCAGGATTTAACGAAAGACCAAAAAGATGAGGTGATAGCCTTAAGCCGACAGGTGGCGGCTGCAGAAGAAGCAGCAGAAGCCAATAAAAAGGCGGAGGGACAATCAAGGAGGCTGGCAGGCACATCAGAAAGCGTTGCTCAGAAGCTGGCAAACCTAAGGCGACAATCAGAGCTGACTGCAAGCTCCACAGATGGCCTCAGCCGTGAGCAGGCTATATTGCGCGCTGAGCTATCCCTTGGGGAATCCGCAACTCAAGAGCAAATCAGGCTGGCAGGAGAGTACGCTGGTAAGATATGGGACACTACAAACGCTATTCGGGCACAACAACAGGCTGAGCAAGGAAAGAAATTTGCCAAGCAGGAAATAGCCTCCACTCAATCAACAATAGACCCAGCGACCGGTCAAGCAATAGACCCCATGGCTCAGGTTAATTTACAGGAGCAGCAAAAACTTGATGCTCTTGCTAAATATCAGGAGTTAGACAAGCAAAATACCGTACTTTACGAACAGGCAAAGACAGCCATACAAGCCGATGCTGCAATGCAACGCAGGCAAATTTCTGATGAAGAGAATGAGCGTCAAAGGCAAAACATGTCAAACCTTTTGGGTGCGACATCAGATTTCTTTGGTCAAATGGCTGGGGCAGTGGGTGATTACGCAGGTGAATCAAGTGCAGCGTACAAGGCGCTATTTGCTGTCAGCAAAGGATTTGCAGTTGCTCAAGCCTCAATGAATCTTATTACCGCAATAAGTAATGCAGCAGCGTTGCCATGGCCCGCAAATATACCAGCCATTGCCTTTGCCGCTGCACAAGGCGCTAGTCTAATAAGTCAAATTAGAGGGGCTAATTACGGCGGAGGGCGAGAGCATGGCGGTCCAGTGTCTGCTGACAACATGTATAGAGTCGGTGAGAAAGGTAAGCCAGAACTCTACCGAGCCAGCAACGGGAGTCAGTACATGATCCCCGGCGACAACGGCAAAGTCATTAGCAATAAAGACATGATGTCGGGAAGTGGAAATAGTGGAGTCGTTATTAACATCCAGAACTATACGTCTGGCACTGTTGATGCGCAGACTTCGAGTGCCGGCGGCCAGCTCACTGTCGATATTGTTGTTGCAGACTTCGACAACGGCGGGCCGATGAGCCAGGCAGTGTCTAGGAACCATCAGGCGCCACGTAAGGCAACAGGCTAACCAACCCGCTTCGGCGGGTTTTTTATTGGGAATTAAAATGGCAATACCTTACCCAGAATGGCTGCCGCTAGCCCAAAAGCCAAGCAAGAATATGACGCTGGATACCCCGTTTAGAGCTGACCAAGCGGCGGTAGGTCCTGCGATATACGAAAAGTTCACAGATGACGTAAAAGCAACATGGAATCTGACGTGGCTATTCACGCGAGAACAGGAGCGGGCATTCCAACTGTGGCTGAGAAGCCCGAACTATCTGAACAACGGCGTTCAGTGGTTCACTATGCCGATAAATTTAGGCGGTTCAGGCCTTCAACTACAGGAACTACATTTCACTCAGCCGCCAACGCAGACTAGCGACAACAACGGGGTAATCACGTGGACAGGAACCGTTGTAGCTAGGCAGATCAAAAACTCTGACGACGACTTTGACGACATCATTATCGAGTTCCCTCCTGTTTGGTGGAGTTATCTCGATATAGCGTTGAACAGAGAAATGCCAATTCATCCTTATGCCGTTCCTGTAGATATATTTGCAACGGATAGGAGTAAAGCCTGATGCCGACATTTCGAGAGTTCAAATCACAACGTCCAAACCGCATCCTGTACGACACAATGACCTTCTACCATCCAACTTTCGGGAATGTACGCCTTGTGAATCGTCAAGTATTCCCGAAGACGTTTGCTGGCCTGATATACACGCCGTGCCGAATGGAAGTATCAGAAAGCCAGCAGAGCAACACGCCGGTTATCAATGCGACAGCAAAATTCAGTCGTCTGGCTGACGATTTCAAACAGAAACTGAAATTGTGGAGAACTTATTCTCGAATTGTACCTATCACGGCAACATATCAACGATTCGATGCGGCGGACATGAATACCCCACTCAAGCCATGGACGCTATACGTAAAGGACGTATCTATGGATGACAAGGATGTTACCTGCACGTTGTCGCTGCAGAATCCTATCAATAACAATATCGCGTTTCTCTACAACACCACAGACTTCCCTGGGCTTGCCAATGCTTAAACAACAATTCATTGACGTCATGACTGGAAAGCCATGGCGAGATAGAGCGTGCGCGCTTGAAGCAGCAGACTGCTGGGGATTGGTCGTGTTGTTCTATCGTCACGTGCTGGGCATTGAGATTCACCAGACTCCGGACTACGAAGCCGGAAGTGACTTCAGGACGTGCTTTAAAGGTGATGTCGAGTTCTGGTCAATATCCGGCAGGCCGGTAGATTGCGGAATTTTCATTGCGTATTACGGCGGTGAGCCAAAGCACGTAGGGCTTATCTTGGATGGTCAGGCATTCCACAGTCGTGGCGAGAATGGACACGTTCGCATGGATAAACTGCGGACAATAGAGAAAGTATTCACAAAAGTGGAGTTTTACGAATATGCCGTTAATCGAAGTACAGAGAGTACCAGGTCTACCGAAAGAGCGGCATAGGTTACCTGTTGGCGGCAGCTTCTATCAGTGGTTGAATTCGGCTGGTTTGCACCACGACGTAGAGATATTGAGAAACGGCCATCGGCTGAATGATGATGCTGAACTAGATTTCCCGTTAACACCTTTTGATGTCATCAGCATTTATGACCAACCAAAAGACGGCGTAGTAGGAACAATTCTAAATCCGCTTGAGCATTTCAACCCAATTAAGTTTACTCAGAAAATCATCTCCTCGCTAATCAAGCAGCCCAATGCCAATGCCGCGAGCAATAACTCTAAAACATCTCCGAATAACAGCTTAAAGGGGCAGACGAACATCGCCCGAAACGGAGAGGCCAAGCCGGATAACTACGGCCAAGTACGCGCATTCCCCGACCTAATTCAAGAGTCCCTTTTCGAATATGTAGACAACATCAAGAAAGTAACTGAGTGGATGAATTTCGGCTTAGGCCGGTATGACGTCACGTCTGTCCGGTATTCTGAATCCAGTCTAGGAGCGCTTGCAGGAGCGTCATACGAAATATTCGAACCCGGAACGGTGATCCCGGTCATCTATGAGGGGTTCGCGTTTGATGACATAGACGGTCAAGAACTACCAGGACCGAACGAAAGCGGCGATATACCTGTGGAAACGGCAACTACCACAACAGACATGGTTTCTGGTGCATTCATAGCCGGACAGGCACTGGTTAAGATTAAGAGGAATAGCGATTTCGATTATTTCTATGACCTGCCAAAACCTCACTCTGTTTCTTTCGTCGTAAGCGTCACATACAACACTGTTGGCGGATCGGAAACGCGAGATGTAACGGTTTTTGCTGACCTGATTTCTGCAGTTACGACTGACGATGGCGCAGTTGTAGACCCGCAGTATTTTTATGAGTTCACATTCGGAAATCTAAGCGGCAATGATATAGGCCAACTTCCCGCTGACGTTGTTATCAATAACACACTTTTTACGCTTAACGATAATGAATCATTGGTAATTGGTCCGTCATTCTCTCCCGTTGCCGGCACGGAATTGTGGGTACACATGCAAGCCCAGCTTGGCCACGGTGACTGGGCTAGAGCAGATGTATCATACTGGAAAGTTGACGATGACAATAACCAGATACCTGGTACTGAGGGAATGGTTGATGTTGGGTTGAATAATGACGATGAGAATGCGGACACTAAGTACGGCACGTTCAAAATAACCCCAACTGCAGGCTCTGGCAGATATGCGGTGCAGTTTGTCAGAACCAATAACAGCAACGATCACTCTGTTTTAAAAGTTGAAGCCGTACACATTGTGCGCACTAGACATGATGTTTTATATCCAAACGATACGTTAGTTACCGTAAAAGTTGCTGCGACAGAACAGGCAACAAGTTCGCGAGATCGGAAATATAACGCGCTAATTAATCGCCACACTATCACGTACAACCTAGATACGCAGACAGTTGACTATACCCTTCGACCATCTCGTTCGTTTGCTGATGCCGTAGCGCACACATGGTTAGTAATGGGTAAGCAGCCTGAGAACACTATCGACCTGTTCGAGCTCTACTCTATTGCCACTAGCCTTCCCGATGAACGGCTTGGTTACTTCGACTACACATTTGATGATGAAGATATTTCCCTCGGCGATCGGATACAAACTATCTGCGATGCGGCCACGGTAACGGCGTACTGGGACGATGGTGTGTTGTCTTTTGCTCGTGACCAAAAGCGAAACGCTCCAGTGACAGTATTCAACCGAGCAAATATGAAAACCGAAGGATATAGCATCTCATATGACATGACGCTTCCTGGCGGATTTGACGGAGTTGAGGTCACATATAAGAACCCGGTAACAAATAAACAGGCATTCATCCGTTACCGCATTGTTGGTGATCGGATAGAAGAGGGCGCAGCAGTCAAGCCGAAGAAGTTCAGCATGTTGTACGTGCGGAACTCGTATCAGGCTAGAGACAGAGCTTTAAAGGAGGTGAGAAGGCTGCTCTATTCCCGTATGACAATGGGAATTACAGCCCTTGCAGATGGTGAGTGGGTGAATGTGGGGCAAATGGTTCAAGTTGCAGACATGTACGACAAAAACCAGCAGTCAGGATACATCGTTAACCGTATCGGGAATGATTTCGATACAAACGAGCAGATTGAATGGTTCGGTGAAATGTACGTCGTCGTCACTGACTCAATCGGCAACCCTACTGCGAAATATCTTGCATCGCCACGTCAGGACACGAAGTTTGGCTTCACGGCCGCAGTTCCTAACATCCCACTAAATATCTGGGATGGCGAAGATGTTCAATCCCCGTCTCGTTACATCATTGCCACGCAAATAGAAATGGATGCAACTGAATGGGTTGTCACTGAGAAACAACCAAATAGTGACGGCACCACTGCTCTAACGATTGTCGAGTATAACGACGAAATGTATGACTATGAGGTCATTGATTCATGACAACACCAACAATGTGGCCAGTACCATCTGAGGCATATGTAGACCTTCGGTTTAACTCTGCGAAGCTTGATGAGTTCATTACATCCAGCGCTGAAGAATATACAGACCGACTGGGGCAGAAGAAGCCGACCGTTGTCGGAATCGTTAGCAATCTATCAATACTTGGTAAGCCATATGCGACGGTGGCACTTGCTCAGGCTGACATAGATAGCGGAAAAATCCCACTAAATGGAACATTCACCGTCGTGTCATCCAGCGATGGCAGGTCTGTAGATATCTATACAAACACCGCAGGCGTCGCTACACCAACCGGGAAAGGGTTTGCTGATGCCGATGCGGTAAACGAAGCCATTTCTCTTGCGGAAAGCGTTTCTGAGCGTGTCCCGTCTGTAATTGTTCCAGACGATGATGTTCCTCTTTATGTCGATGAGGCCGAACAGGTTCCCGTATGGCTTGAAAACGGCCTTTTAAATGTAAAAGGGATGCATGACGATATAGCCAAAGACCTAAGTGGAAGGGTATTCAGTAAAGGGCTAATAGATTTCAATCCAAGTGTCGGCGATGTCCCTCTATTCGTAGATGAGGCCGATAACGTCCCGTTATGGCTCACTGAAGGAATGATTAGCGGGAAGGGGCTATCTCAACAGCTCCTTTCTGTGATCTCCTTAATGCTCTCACCGTCGTTTCAGCTTCGCGAGGCGCCGCTATCAGCAAGCAAACCCATCTCCACAGATGGACGAACACTTTTCAAATTCAAATCAAAGCTTGGCCGGCTGATTAATAACGAGAATATTCGACCGACAGTTATGTTTACCGGTGATTCATGGTCTGAATATGTGGCAATCCCACAGGCCATGTATAACCTGTTTCAATCGAAGTACGCCGTAAGCAACTCTTCATTCATCTCTGTAAATGGTCAGTTTATGCTGAATGGTGTGTCATTTACCAAGACTGAGGGATGGGTACTATATGATGCCAGTGCCGTATCTGTAGCGCCAACAAACGGATGCGGTCCGGATGGGCAATCCATTAGCACTAGCGCCGCAGACCAGACAATTACGATAGAGAACCAGGTGTGTACGCAAGTAAATATCCTTTATCAAGATTTGAATGGTACGTTCCGGTACAGAATCGACGGCGGTTCTTGGGTTAGCGTTCCTGGTAACAACACCGGGACAATGGTTAGAATACCTATATCGTCGCTATCTGACGCTCCGCATAAAATTGAAATTGATACCACTGGCAATGCTGGTAACGTTGCCATCCATGGATTCTGGTGCCCAAGACAAGTCAGGGGTATAGAACTCCAGAAATGCGGCAATGCAGGCATAACTGGAAGTGGTATCACAAATTATTATACGCAAATTCAACAATTCGCTAACTTCATGCAGCCAGATTTGATATTTGTCATCCTTGGTACAAATGACTTTCGATTGAATAAGAGTGTTGCTTCTTATATCGATGGTATTAGAAGCCTTGTAGGCGCATATAAATCAGCATACCAAGAGACTGGGGTTGTATTAATTAGCCCAGCTCAATGCAACGCCACTGGAGCCGTGCCAACAACGGAATTCCGAAATGCAATGGCTGGCTTGGCTATGGAGTTGGGAGTTGAATTTTTCAACTTCCATGACGACTGGGATAAGTGGTCTGTTATGAATGGCTACGGAGTATGGGTTGACTCATTGCACTTGAATAACTCTGGCGCTGCATCACTAGCAAAATCACTAGATCGACACTTCACTTCCCTCTGAGGTAACCATGAGCACTGTAACTAAATTAACGGGTGTAACTCTTCCGGGGACTGGATATCGCACCCTTGGCAGCTTTAAAGAGATTTATTTGTCAATTACGAATGGTCTTCTTGGTTTGTACTCGATTAGAAATACCATCGAAGAATCGCTAGTAAATTATGCTAATGAAGATCTCCCGATGACCATTATCGGGTCGCCGACGATAGCTGACGATGGTGCTGTGTGTAACTATCAGAACTGCTTTGACACGGGCATTACAGCACAATCTGCGTATACGTATATCTCTTTGGCAAAACCAACTTTATCCACCGATGCAGCACAAAACTGCATGCTGATAAGTAATTATTTTCAGCCAACTTCAGGTGCTAATGGTGGCGATTCCATTGGGTTTGCTAACAACGGGACTGCTAACCCTCGATTCCGAAACTACGCGCAAAACTCATCATCATCTGTCGTATTCGCTGACGCAGGTGTGGCCCCATTCAATGAGAGCAACGTTGCTTTTTTTGCCGGCTTGACGTCCCTTTCTGACGGCGTTCGATTGGCATTTGCTCGGGATGGCTCACTGTCTATCGGAAACCCAACAAGCATCTCTGCGAGAAACACAACTGGCGCCGGGACAATTCTGATTGGTGGACATCGTGGTCCTTCTAGTTTCTTTCCTGCATTCGGTAAGGGGATTTACGCCGCAGCAATATATGACCGCGCACTGACAAATTCAGAATTGACTCAGTGCTATCAAGATCTCCAGTTCTACGCATCCAAGCGCGGAAGAAACACCATTTAAAATACGCCAAGGAATTTTAATGTCTACGACAACACCGACTAACAATCCAATCCCGAGCGAAAGCCCTAGGGATTTCAGATTCAATATCGGCAATTTCGACCGCGTAATGAACTCTGATGACGAGGCGTATCAGGACAAGTTCGGAAAAGCCAGATTAACAATGGCTGGATTTGAGGCAGAAGCCAATCGTCTATTTCAAACCATAGGATGGATGGAGCTGGGAGATTGGGCTGTAGGCCTCACCGTCACAACGCGTAATCAAATTGTTTACTATAACGGTTCCTGGTATCGCTACATGGGCACCCAGTTACCATATACGATCACCGCATCATCCCCAGACAGCAACTGGGTTAATATTGGCGATGCTTCGTTGCGTCAGGAGTTGCATGCTCCATCAGGGTCTTCACTTGTAAGTTATCAATACCCAGCCACTGGCAGCGTTAATCGGTCAGTTCAAGATAAACTGGGTGACTTTGTCAGCGTCAGGGACTTTGGGGCTAAAGGGGATGGGTCATCTAATGATACGGCAGCAATACAGCTCGCGATAAACACAGGGAAGAACATTCATATCCCTGCTGGAATCTACAAAGTGGACAGCCTGGAGATAACAAAATCTCAAAGGATTGTTGGGGAAAACAGAAAAACCACAGAGCTTCAGCCAATGGGGTGTCTAGAGAGTATGGGCAAAGGGTATCTGATGTCTACTTAGAGAACATAACTTTCTCTAATATCGGATCTGGCACCCCATTTTTAATTGTTGCAAAATACACTAATAACCTAAAGATAGAAAACTGCACAATATACCATGGAGTAGTACAACTCCATTGCTACTATTACCCAACGTTCAAAGAGGTTAATCTCTTTGATGGTATTATATATTGTGAGCCAGAACTCTTGGATGGAGAGGTTTCGTTCGATTACGGAAACGGAGCTCAGTTCGATAGGATATGGAGTAGTAACGGAAAAATAGAAGTTAGGAATGGCACAGACACAAGAGTTATTAATTCATATTTCTATAACTCGCAGGCTGGATTGGTAATAGAGTTAGATGATTGGTTTGTTGGCAGGGCTCCAAGATTTCTTGGTGGCGTTGTTTTTATTGATAATTTGGTGTGCGAATGCATAACTTCAATTAAATATATAGCACTTAGCAGAATAAGCAACAGTAGCTTTGGCGCATTTAATGGGACAGGTCTTTTAATTGATGGTGCTAGAGAGTTGGTGGTAACAAACTCCATTTGCCACTATAGTTCCGGCGATGGAATGAGGTTAAGAAATGCCAAAAATTGCACGTTCTCATCATGCTCATTCTCTAACACCGAGAATAGCGGTGTAGATATAGATTCATCAGAACAAATAACCTTTGCAGGTTGTAGCTCTGGGACCATTGAAATTTATGAGTAAAAATCATGGCTAGCATAACTCAAAAGTTTGGATTCAATATAGGAAGTAATTGTTCTGGCATACTTATAGTCGGAGGGATACTTACTGGAAATAGCGACGGCGCGATTGTTGGTGCCGGGTTCACGCCAGAGAAGGTAAGGGTTCTTGGTTGCTCCGGAGTGGAGGACTCCGCATATTCTGTGCGGGGTGCAACATCTAATCGACCTGCCGGAACGGTTGCCGGTCAAATGTTTTACGACACGACCCTTGGACTTCCGCTGTGGTGGAATAGTACGGCATCAGCCTGGCAGAGAGCTGATGGAACTAACGTTTAGAATAGATTGGCGCCCTTAGCCAATAAGGTTTGGGGCAGCCATGGGGCAAAAAATTACCGCAAAGCGACATCATCGGTTTGCGGTAATTCCCTGTGACAGATTTGTGCCAAAGAATCGACACAATCCAACATAGCATTGCAATAAATGACAAAGGCTCATTAAGGAGACTGGCCTGTGGTGCGGCCTTGTCAGTTAGTTTAGAATACGAACTCTTTGTATAACGTCAGACTGTTTCTCTGACGCTGGAGGCATTGTGAAGTACGAATTACAGACAACCGATGGTCGCGCTCGCCGTGGCCGCCTGGTATTTGAACGCGGTGTGGTAGAAACACCGGCCTTTATGCCGGTCGGCACTTACGGCACGGTAAAAGGCATGACGCCGGAAGAAGTCAAAGAGACCGGTGCACAGATTTTGCTGGGTAATACCTTCCACCTGTGGCTGCGTCCGGGGCAGGAAATCATGAAGCTGCACGGCGATCTGCATGACTTTATGCAATGGCACGGGCCGATTCTGACCGATTCCGGTGGTTTTCAGGTGTTTAGCCTCGGCGCGATGCGCAAGATCAAAGAGGAAGGCGTATACTTCCGCAATCCGATCAACGGCGACAAAGTGTTCCTCAGTCCGGAAAAGTCGATGGAAATCCAGTATGACCTGGGTTCCGATATCGTGATGATCTTTGATGAATGCACGCCGTACCCGGCCGATTGGGATTATGCCAAACGGTCGATGGAAATGTCCCTGCGCTGGGCGCAGCGCAGTCGCGCACGGTTTGACGAGCTGAATAACAAAAATGCGCTGTTTGGCATTATTCAGGGCGGCGTTTACGAAGATTTACGTGATGTTTCAGTAAAAGGGCTGGTGGAGATCGGCTTTGATGGTTACGCTGTGGGCGGCCTGGCGGTTGGTGAGCCGAAAGAAGACATGCATCGCATTCTCGAACATGTTTGTCCGCAAATTCCGGAAGATAAGCCACGCTATCTGATGGGGGTGGGTAAACCGGAAGATCTGGTGGAAGGCGTGCGTCGCGGCATCGATATGTTCGATTGCGTGATGCCGACGCGTAACGCCCGTAACGGCCATCTGTTCGTGACCGACGGTGTGGTAAAAATCCGTAATGCCAAGCACAAGGATGATACTTCTCCGCTGGATAACGAGTGTGATTGCTACACATGTCGCAATTACAGTCGCGCCTACTTGCATCATCTCGACCGTTGCAACGAAATACTCGGTGCCCGTTTGAATACGATTCATAACCTGCGCTACTACCAGCGTGTGATGGCGGGTTTACGCCAGGCTATTGAAGAGGGTAAATTAGAGACGTTTGTTGCGGACTTCTATGGTCGGATCGGCAAGCCGGTTCCACCTTTAACTGTTTGAATTAATAATTGATAACTTAATGAGGGAATTTCAATGAGCTTTTTCATTTCTGACGCCGTCGCATCCGCAGGGGCTCCGGCTCAGGGAAGCCCGTACTCTCTGATCATTATGCTGGTGGTGTTTGGTCTGATCTTCTATTTCATGATCCTGCGCCCACAGCAGAAACGCGCCAAAGAGCATAAGAAGCTGATGGACTCCATCGGCAAGGGCGATGAAGTGCTGACCACCGGCGGTCTGATCGGTCGCGTCACCAAAGTGGCCGACACCGGCATTATCGCTATTGCGCTGAACGACACCACGGAAGTGATGATCAAGCGTGACTTCGTGGCGGCCGTTCTGCCGAAAGGTACCATGAAGGCCCTGTAATTTTGTTTTCCCGAAGGGAATTGCCGTGCTAAACCGTTATCCTTTGTGGAAGTATCTGATGCTGATCGTGGTGATCATCGTCGGTCTGCTTTATGCGCTTCCCAACCTTTATGGTGAGGATCCGGCTGTACAAATCACTGGCGCGCGCGGTGTCGCCGCCAGTGAAGCTACGCTGGACCAAGTCCGTACCGTATTAGAAAAAGACCAGATCGCGAGCAAGTCGATTGCACTGGAAGAAGGCGCAATCCTGGCTCGCTTTTCCGATCCCGACGTTCAGCTGCGTGCCCGCGAAGCCCTGATGGCCGCGATGGGCGACAAATACGTCGTTGCGCTGAACCTGGCTCCGGCTACGCCGCGCTGGCTGACCATGCTGGGCGCCGAGCCGATGAAACTGGGCCTCGATTTACGTGGTGGCGTGCACTTCCTGATGGAAGTCGACATGGATACCGCGCTTGGCAAGTTGCAAGAGCAGACCATGGATACCCTGCGCAGCGATCTGCGTGAAAAGGGCATTGCTTATGCGTCAATCCGTAAACTGGACAAATATGGCGTTGAGGTCCGTTTCCGTGACAACGCCGCGCGCGATCAGGCCATCAGCTATCTGACGCCGCGTCAACGCGATCTGGTGCTGTCGTCCAATGGCAACAACACGCTGAAGGCTACCCTGACCGATGCGCGTTTGAGTGAAGCGCGTGAATATGCCGTTCAGCAGAACATCACTATTCTGCGTAACCGTGTTAACCAGCTCGGCGTAGCCGAACCGCTGGTGCAGCGCCAGGGTTCTGACCGTATCGTGGTCGAACTGCCAGGGATTCAGGATACTGCGCGCGCGAAAGAGATCCTTGGCGCGACCGCAACGCTGGAGTTCCGCCTGGTGAACACCAACGTGGATGCCACGGCGGCAGCGAACGGCCGCGTGCCGGGCGACTCCGAAGTGAAAGACACCCGTGAAGGCCAGCCGATTGTGCTGTACAAGCGGGTGATCCTGACCGGCGATCATATCACCGACTCGACCTCGACCATGGACGAGTACAACCAGCCGCAGGTTAACATCTCGCTGGACAGCGCTGGCGGCAACGCCATGTCCAACTTCACCAAGGACAACATCGGCAAACCGATGGCGACCCTGTTCGTGGAGTACAAGGACAGCGGCAAGAAAGACGCCAACGGCCGCTCGGTACTGGTTAAGCAGGAAGAAGTCATCAACGTTGCCAACATTCAATCGCGTCTGGGCAACAGCTTCCGTATTACCGGCATCGGTAATCCGAATGAAGCACGTCAACTGTCGCTGCTGCTGCGCGCCGGTGCGCTGATTGCACCAATCCAGATCGTGGAAGAGCGTACCATCGGTCCAACCCTGGGGATGCAAAACATCACTCAAGGTCTGGAAGCCTGTCTGTGGGGCCTGGTCGCGTCGATCGTGTTCATGGTGGTCTGGTACCGTAAATTCGGTGTGATTGCGACCAGCGCGCTGGTCGCCAACCTGGTGCTGATTGTCGGCGTCATGTCGCTGTTGCCAGGGGCAACGCTGACCATGCCGGGCATTGCCGGTATCGTGCTGACGCTGGCGGTGGCGGTTGATGCCAACGTGCTGATCAACGAACGTATCAAGGAAGAGCTGAAGAACGGACGCTCCGTTCAGCAAGCGATCCATGAGGGCTATAAGGGCGCGTTCTCCAGTATCATCGATGCCAACATCACCACGCTTATCACCGCGATTATTCTGTACGCAGTGGGCACCGGTTCGATTAAAGGCTTTGCGATTACCACCGCGATCGGTGTGGCGACGTCCATGTTCACCGCGATCGTCGGTACCCGTGCCATCGTCAACCTGCTTTACGGCGGCAAACGCATTAACAAGCTGTCTATCTGAGGAGTGCGTTGTGGCACAGGATTATACTGTTGAACAACTCAACTACGGCCGTAAAGTGTATGACTTTATGCGCTGGGATTACGTGGCCTTCGGCATCTCATTGCTGCTGTTGATCGCGTCGATTACCGTAATGTCGGTTCGTGGCTTTAACTGGGGTCTGGATTTCACCGGCGGTACGGTGATTGAAATCAACCTGGAACAGCCGGCGAACCTGGATCTGATGCGCGATACGCTGGAAAAGGCCGGGTTCAAGGATCCGGTTCTGCAGAACTTTGGCAGCAGCCGCGACATCATGGTGCGTATGCCTCCGGTGACCGGCCCTGCCGGTCAGGAGCTGGGCAACAAGGTGATCAGCGTGATTAACGCGTCAGTGGATAAAAACGCCACCGTCAAGCGCGTTGAGTTCGTTGGCCCGAGCGTGGGTAGTGAATTGGCGCAAAACGGCGGCATGGCGCTGCTGGTGGCGTTGATCTGTATCTTGATTTACGTTGGTTTCCGCTTTGAATGGCGTCTGGCGGCTGGGGCGGTTATTGCGCTGGCACACGACGTGGTGATCACCCTCGGGGTGCTGTCACTGTTCCATATCGAAGTCGATCTGACCATCGTGGCGTCCTTGATGTCGGTCATCGGCTACTCGTTGAACGACAGCATCGTGGTTTCCGACCGTATTCGTGAGAACTTCCGCAAGATCCGTCGCGGTACCTCTTACGAAATTATCAACGTGTCGCTGACCCAGACGCTGAGCCGTACATTGATGACCTCCGGGACCACCCTGATGGTGGTACTGATGCTGTACATCTTTGGCGGTGCGATGCTGCATGGCTTCTCGCTGGCGATGCTGATCGGCGTGTCCATCGGTACCGTATCCTCCATCTACGTCGCGTCTGCGCTGGCGTTGAAGCTGGGTATGAAGCGTGAACACATGCTGCAGCAGAAAGTAGAGAAAGAAGGCGCCGATCAGCCTTCAATTCTGCCCTGATTGCGGTAGGTCAAGCTGAAAAAAGAGCGCCGATTGGCGCTCTTTTTTTATTTTGATGACGCAGTCGGCATTGGTGTAGGCCGAGGGAGCCGGCAGCGTGGTGAACGGGGTTATTTTGCCACGTCAGCGCCGAGCGGCTCGACCTCGTGCAGGCGAATGTAACCCAGCTGTTGCGGAGTTACGCCGCTGAAACGCAGCTCAAAGCTCTGCTCGGTTTTCGACAGCAGAGATTCACCGCTCTGGATAGGCTGCGAAAGCGCTCCGGCGCTCTGCAACTGGCCGTTGGCGTCCAGTTGACCCCATTCCACCATGGCCTTGAAGGCTGGCAGCGATTTACCGGAGAGCGTGCGTATATGCAGTATTGCCTGGGTACCGTTAGCTTCGGTCTTCACATGGCTAAGTGATACGCTCAGTTCGCCGAGTGCGCTTTGCAAACGTGCGCCAGTATTGGCGGTCGGCAGCAGATACACGCCGCTGGCGGAGTTGCTGTTCAACTGATTCTGGCGCTCCAGCGCCGTGGCCTGGTCGGTTAGCGTATTCAGCTTTTGGTTCAGCTCGACCATCTGGTTCTGCAATTTCGGCACTTCGCGATTCTGCGCGCAGCCAGCCAGCGTAACCAGGGCGCCAAGCAAGAGAACTTTACGATAACTAATTGTCATGGCAGTGATTTCCTATTCAATAACTCCTGTTATCAGCTTAGTCGCAATCGCGATGAAAGTCATGTGCACACCGGTACAATGCCGCGTCAAGCGGCGTGGCGTCGCAACAAATGCCCCATGCCCTTTGTTGTAACCAAACTTCGCGGTAAACTATTCTCAACTATGAGAACGCTTGTCAGGACGTGTTATGCATTGCCCTTTTTGCGCTGCTGTTGATACCAAAGTGATTGATTCCCGTCTGGTAGGCGATGGCTCACAGGTGCGCCGCCGTCGTCAGTGTCTGGTTTGTAACGAACGCTTTACCACCTTTGAGGTGGCGGAACTGGTGATGCCGCGCGTGATCAAAAGTGACGAGGTACGTGAGCCTTTCAATGAGGACAAGCTGCGTCGCGGCATGCTGAAAGCGCTGGAAAAGCGCCCGGTCAGCTCCGATGATGTGGAAAACGCCATCAACCATATAAAATCCCAGTTGCGGGCCACCGGCGAGCGTGAAGTGCCGACGAAAATGGTCGGCAATCTGGTAATGGACGCGCTGAAGAAACTGGACAAGGTGGCTTACATCCGCTTTGCTTCGGTTTATCGCAGTTTTGAAGATATCCGCGAGTTCGGCGAAGAGATCGCCAGGCTCCAGGACTGACAGGTTTCGAAATGCACAACGACGAATTGTATATGGCGCGCGCCTTTGAACTGGCGCGGTTAGGGCGATTTACTACCGCGCCGAATCCCAACGTCGGCTGCGTCATTGTGCGCGATGGCCAGATCGTTGGTGAGGGGTATCATCTGCGCGCCGGTGAACCGCATGCCGAAGTGCATGCGCTGCACATGGCCGGTAAGCGTGCACGCGGTGCCACCGCCTACGTTACGCTGGAACCCTGTAGCCATCATGGCCGCACGCCGCCGTGTGCCGACGCCCTGATCGATGCCGGCGTCAGCCGCGTGGTGGCGGCGATGCAGGATCCCAATCCGCAGGTCGCCGGGCGCGGGCTGTACAAACTGCAGCAGGCGGGCATCGAGGTGCGGCATGGCCTGATGCTGGCCGAAGCCGAAGCGGTCAACCTGGGGTTCCTCAAGCGCATGCGTACCGGTTTCCCCTATGTGCAACTCAAACTGGGGGCTTCACTCGATGGCTGCACCGCGATGGCTTCCGGTGAAAGCCAGTGGATTACCTCCCCCCAGGCGCGTCAGGACGTACAGCGTTTACGCGCCGAAAGTGCGGCGATACTCAGTACCAGCGCCACCGTGCTGGCGGACGATCCATCGCTGACGGTGCGTTGGGATGAACTGGACGCAGAAACTCAGCGTAGCTATCCGCGTGAAAACCTGCGCCAGCCGCTGCGGATCATTCTCGACGGTCACAACCGCGTCACGCCTCAGCATAAGTTGATCCAGCAACCCGGCACCACCTGGCTGGCGCGTTTACAGCCGGATCAGGGTTTATGGCCACAAAACGTCGAACAGTTGCAATTCCCGGCGCACGGCGGCGGTATCGATCTGGTGGTGATGATGATGCAGTTGGCGAAACGTCAGGTGAATTCGATCTGGGTGGAAGCGGGCGCCCGGCTGTCCGGTGCATTATTGCAGGCCGGCCTGGTAGACGAGCTCATTTTGTACATCGCGCCAAAACTGTTGGGGGATAATGGCCGTGGCCTTTGTCACCTGCCGGGACTGGAACAACTGATCGATGCACCGGAGTTCGTCTTCAGCGAGGTGCGGCAGGTCGGGCCGGATTTACGCTTGCGCCTGAAAGCCAAACACCCGTAATCAGCCCTGCAGCACGGTAGCCCGTCGGGTTTTACAAAACCGCCGCGCAGGCGTGCAAAGAATATGATAGAATCCGCCCCCCTGCGGGGTATTGAACCCATTTTTAAGGAAAGCCCATGAACGTTATCGAAGGTGTTGTTGCTACTCCAAATGCCCGTGTGGCGATCGCAATTGCACGTTTTAACAATTTCATCAACGACAGCCTGCTGGAAGGCGCCATCGATGCGCTGAAACGCATTGGCCAGGTTGCAGACGACAATATCACCGTTGTCTGGGTACCGGGTGCCTATGAGCTGCCGTTGACCGCTCGCGTGTTGGCCAATACTGGCAAGTACGACGCCGTTATCGCGCTGGGCACGGTGATCCGCGGGGGAACCGCGCACTTTGAATATGTGGCAGGCGAAGCCAGTTCTGGCCTGGGCAGCGTTTCTCTGAACGCTGAAATCCCGGTTGCCTTTGGCGTTCTGACCACCGAAAGCATCGAACAAGCGATCGAGCGTGCCGGCACCAAAGCGGGCAACAAAGGCGCAGAAGCTGCCCTGACCGCACTTGAAATGATTAA
>Ga0308158_10002205_pt1 | contig 18831 bp, 11 predicted proteins | sample PhyBR2_FD_201038 | JGI IMG/M metagenome (GOLD analysis project Ga0308158, IMG submission 201038) | Phyllosphere microbial communities from UC Gill Tract Community Farm, Albany, California, United States - DLSLB.R2 | ecosystem: Host-associated > Plants > Phyllosphere > Unclassified | place: USA...
TCGAGGAAGTGGCCGGCTACGACGAGATGATCGTGCTGCGTGACATCGAGTACGAAAGCCACTGCGAGCACCACATGGCGCCGATCATCGGCCGCGTGCATGTCGGCTACGTGCCCAACGGCCGCGTGGTCGGCATCTCCAAGCTGGCGCGTGTGGTCGAGGCCTATGCACGCCGCTTCCAGGTGCAGGAAAAGATGACCGCGCAGATCGCCGACGTTATCCAGGACGTGCTGCAGCCCATGGGCGTGGGCATCGTGGTGGAAGGCGCGCACGAGTGCATGACCACCCGTGGCATCCACAAGCGTGGCGTCAGCATGGTCACCTCGCGCATGCGCGGCACCTTCCACGACGACGCGCGTACCCGCGCCGAGTTCCTGCGTTTCATCGAAGTCGGCCACGCCCGACGCTGAGCCCAGGGAACGCACGCGCTCGATGAAGTACCGCCAACGTATCGCCGGCTACCAGCGTCTGCGCGAGCAGCCGCTATGGAAACTGCTGGCCTCCGACCGTGCGCCGGTGCTGGTGGGCCTGTTGCAGGGCCTGCTGCTGGAAGCGGACCGCCGCATCCCCGGCTCCATCCTCGCCGAACGCCTGCAGCAGCAGCTCGATGCGCTCAATGGCGAGGAGCTGGATGTCGAGCTGCCGCGCACCGCGCAGGCCTATATCGCCTACTGGCTGGCCCAGGGCTGGCTGGTACGGCGCCTGCCCGAGGGTGCGAGCGAGGAGGAATACGAGCTGTCGCGGCAGGCCGTGCAGGCCATCCGCTTCATCGCCGGCGTTGAGCACAATGCCAGCCTGGCCACCGAGAGCCGGCTGGCGATGGTGATGCAGCAGATCTCGCAGCTGGCCCAGCAGACCGAGGCCGATCCGGAAGCACGGCTGGCCGCGTTGAAGGCCGAGCGTGACCGCATCGATGCCGAGATCGCCCAGGTGTCCACCGGCAAGGTCAGTGCGCTGGATGGCAAGCGCGCGCTGGAACGCACCCGCGACGTGATCCGCCTGGCCGATGACCTGGCCGAGGACTTCCGCCGCGTGCGCGATGACTTCGAGCAGCTCAACCGCCGTTTCCGCGAACGCATCATCGACGACGAAGGCGCGCGCGGCGACGTGCTCGACCGCCTGTTCAACGGCGTCGATGTGATTGGCGAGTCCGATGCCGGGCGCAGCTTCCAGGCCTTCTGGGACCTGCTCAACGATCCGCAGCGCAGCGCCGAACTCGACGTGGCGCTGGACACCGTGCTCAACCGGGGCTTCACCCGCAAGCTGGACCGCAACGAGCGCAATTTCCTGCGCAACTTCACCAGCACCCTGCTGGAGCGTGGTGGCCAGGTGCACGAGGTGATGCAGCACTTCGCCCGCAGCCTGCGTGGCTTCGTGCAGAGCCGTGGCTACCTGGAACAGCGCCGCCTCAACCAGCTGCTCAAGCAGGCCCAGGGCCAGGCGCTGCAGCTACGTGACGAAGTGCGGCCGACCGCGCCTACCGGCTTCGTGCTGCCGCTGTCCTCGGCGCGCATCCGCTCGATCGGGCAGTGGCGCCTGCATGACCCGCGCACGCATCAGGTCGACACCTCCATCTATTACGCCGAGGCCGCCGAGATCACCCTCGACAGCGTCGGCGACCTGGTCGCGCAGTCGGAAATCGATGTGCGCACGCTGAAAGACAATCTCTTCATGCTGCTGGGTTCGCGCCCGCGCCTGAGCATCTCGCAGGTATTGCGCGAGCGGCCGGCGCGGCAGGGCCTGGGCAGCGTCATCGGCTATCTCTCCATCGGCACCCGCCATGGCAGGGTGATGACCGACCAACTGGAAACCGTGGAATGGACCGGCGGTGACGGCGTGGTGCGACGCGCCCGCGTGCCGCTGATCTGGTTCCTCAAGGAAAGACGCGATGAACTGGTCTGAGACCGAAACCGAAATGGAAACCGCGCCGGCACCGGCCGCACCGACATTGAGCGGCGGTGCCCTGTTCGTCGGCGACAGCGGCCGCCTGCCGGTCGATGCACGCCGCGCGCTGTGCCTGTTGCTGGCCGGCCCCAGCGTGGATGCCCAGCGCCAGCCGGCGCAGTGGGCAGCACTGCTGCGCAATGAAGACGAAGTGCGCAGCCTGCTGTGCGAACTGTTCCTGGAGCTGGTACTGGACCGCGACGGCGGCGTTGCCTTCACCCGTCAGTTCGACACCGCCGAACTCGACTCGCCCAACCTGCTGCGCGCCGCACCGCTGACCTTCATCGAGTCGGTGCTGCTGCTGTTCCTGCGCCAGCAGCTGGCCGAAGCCGATACCCGCGGCGAACGCGCGGTGGTGGCCGAGTTCCAGCTGGTGGAAGCGATGAGCATCTACCAGAAGAACGTCTCCACCGACCAGGCCGGCTACGGCAAGCGCGTGGCGGCGGCCATCGCCAAGCTGCGCGAGAACCAGCTGCTGTCCAAGCTGCGCGGCAGCGAGGACCGCTACGAAGTATCGCCGGCGCTGAAACTGCTGTTCTCGGCCGAGGACGTGCAGACCCTGGTCGAGGCTTACCGCCAGCTGCGCGACGGCGATGCCGCCACCGAGGCGGTTGCCGATGATGAAGACAACACTAGCGGCACCCCCGCCGAATGATGCCTGGCACCCACGCCACGCTGACCAGAATGACCACCGCCGCGCCTTGCGTGGCGGCTGAAGGATGAGCCGTATGGAAACCACTTCCCACACCCTGCTTCCCAATGCCGCGTTGTTCAACGACCCGGCCAGCGATGCGCGCGCGAACCAGTTCCGCATGCGCCGCCTGCAGGTGCTCAACTGGGGCACGTTCTCCGGCCTGACCGAAGTGCCGATCGCCGAGCGTGGCTTCCTGTTCGTTGGCCGCTCCGGCTCGGGCAAGTCGACCCTGCTCGATGGCATGAGCGCGCTGCTGACGCCGCCCAGCATCGTCGACTTCAACGCCGCCGCACGCGAAGCCGAGCGCTCCGGTCGTGACCGCTCGCTGGTGTCGTATGTGCGTGGTGCCTGGGCCGACCAGCAGGACAGCGAGTCCGGCGAAATCGCCACCCAGTACCTGCGCAAGGGCGCTACCTGGAGTGCGCTGGCGCTGGAATACCTCAACGCCCGCGGCGATGCGGTGTCGATCGTGCGCCTGTTCTGGATTGCCGGCTCCGGCACCTCGGCCAACGATGTGCGCAAGCATTACATGGTGATCCCGCGTCGCTTCGACCTGGCCACCGAGATGGAAGGCTTCGACCTGGACCTGCGCAAGCTGCGCGGCCGCCTGGGCGAGGACGTCGGCCACTTCGACAGCTTCACCGGCTATGCCGAGCGCTTCCGTCATCTGCTGGGCATCGGCAACGACATGGCGCTGCGCCTGCTGCACAAGACCCAGTCGGCCAAGAACCTTGGCGATCTCAATGGCTTCCTGCGGGGCTTCATGCTGGAAGAGCCGCGCACCTTCGAGGCGGCCGATCGCCTGGTCGAAGACTTCGCCGAACTCGATGGCGCCCACCACGCCGTGGTCACCGCCCGCCGCCAGGTCGAAACGCTGACCCCGGCGCGTGATTTCCACCAGGACCTGATGACGCTGCGCAAGGGCGTGGCGACCCTGCGAGACCTGCAGATCGGCATCGACGGCTTCCGCGAGGAAAAGCGCCTGGAGCTGGTCAACGAGCGCCTGAAGGAAGTGGAGATGCTCGACCGCGGCCTGATGGGCGAGGAAGGGCAGCGCCGGCAGTCGCTGGACAACCACGAACTGAAGCTGGTCGAGCTGGAACGCCAGCAGCGCGAGCAGGGCGGTGAACGCGTCGACGAGCTGGAGCGCGAACGCGCCCGCATTGAACGCGAAGTGGAAGAACGCAGTCGCCGCCGCAAGCAGCTGGAAGGTGCCTGCCGCCAACTCGGCATGGTCCTGGCCGAAACCGCCAGCGGCTTCTCCGAACAGGTGGAACAGGCACGTGCGCTGATCGATGGCACCAAGTCCGGCGCCGGTACGGTGGACGACGCCATTGCCGAGCGCATGGCCGAGCGCCGTGATGACGAGAAACGTTTTGCCGCCTTGCGGGTGGAACTGGAATCGCTGAAGGCCGCGCCGAGTTCGATCCCGGCGCCGTTGCAGCAGCTGCGCGCGCGCCTGTGCGATGACACCGGCCTGTCCGAGTCTTCGCTGCCCTTCGTCGGCGAACTGATCCAGGTGCGCGAGGACCAGATCGGCTGGCGCGGTGCCATCGAGCGTGTGCTGCATGGCTTCGCGCAATCGCTGCTGGTCGACGAAAAGAATCACCAGCAGGTCGCCGAGTGGGCCAACCGTACCCACCTGGGTACCAAGCTGGTTTACTTCCGCATCCGCGACAACGAGCTGCTGCACGCACGCGAGCCGGAGAAGCGCTCGCTGATCCACAAGCTGCAGCTGCGCGATCATCCGTATGGCGATTGGGTCTACAACGAGCTGCAGCGTCGTTTCGATTACACCTGCGTGGAAAACGCCGGCCAGCTGCGCAACGAAGACCGCGCGATCACCCGCGAAGGCCAGATCAAGCATCCCGGCGACCGCTACGAGAAGGATGACCGCCACGCGGTCAATGACCGCAAGCGTTGGATGCTGGGCCATGACAACCGCGACAAGCGCCGCGTGTTCGAGCGCGAGGGCCAGGAGCTTGCGCAGCGCATCGCGCGCAGCGAGGCCGACGTGGCGATGCTGCGCAAGCAGCGCGAAAGTGGCCACGAAAAGCAGCTGGCCGCGCATTCGCTGATCGAGCGCGAATGGGACGAGATCGATGTCGGCCCGCGTCTGCAGCGCCTGAGTGATATCGACGAGCAGTTGGTTGACCTGCGCGAAGGCGATAGCGCGTTGGCCCGCATCGGCCAGCAGATCGAACTGACCCGCGGCCTGCGCGACCAGGGCAAGCGCACCTATGAAGATGTGCGCCTGGAACGTGCGCAGTTCTCGCGGGAGCGCGTGCGCCTGGAGCAGCAGCGTGACAACGGCCAGTCGCGCGTTTCCAGTGCGCCGCTGACCGAACAGCAGCGCGAGGGCCTGGAGGCACGCCTGCAGATCCTGCCGGGCTTGAACCTGGAAACGCTGGAAAGCCACTTCCGGGTGATCGAGCGCGGCCTGGCCGAGGAACTGGGTAGCAGCCAGGGCCGCGATGCCAAGTTGACCCAGCACCTGCTGGATTGCTTCCGTAAATACACCCAGCAGTGGCCGGAGGACTCCGGTGACTTCACCGTGTCGCTGACCAGCGCCGATGATTTCCTCGCGCGCCTGACTCGCCTGGAAAGCGACGGCCTGCCGCGCCACGAAGGCCGCTTCTTCGAGCTGCTGCAGACCCAGAGCAAGAACAACCTGCTCGCGCTGCAGCGCCACACCGCCGAAGCGCACAAGGCGATCAAGCAGCGCATGGACGAGGTCAACGCCTCGCTGGAGCAGGTGGCGTTCAACCGCGGCACCGTGCTGGCCATCGACGTGCACGACCGGCGCCTGCCGGAAGTGCAGGATTTCCAGCTGCAGCTGCGTGCGGTGCTGACCCATCAGCAGACCGAGGATCGCTCGCTGGCCGAATCCCAGTTCAACGTGCTGCGCGAGCTGGTGCGTCGTCTTGGCGCGCAGGAGCCGGAGCTGCGCCGCTGGCGCGAGCAGGTGCTGGACGTGCGCCTGCACGTGGAGTTCATCGGTGTCGAACTGGATGCCGAAACCCGCGAGCAGGTTGAGATCTACCGCAGTGGCGCGGGCAAGTCCGGTGGCCAGCGGCAGAAGCTGGCCACGACCTGTCTGGCGGCCGCCTTGCGCTACCAGCTCGGCGGCGAAGACGGCGAACTGCCGCGCTACGCCGCGGTGGTACTGGACGAAGCCTTCGACAAGGCCGACAACGAATTCACCGCGCTGGCGATGAACATCTTCGAGAACTTCGGCTTCCAGATGGTGGTGGCAACACCGCTGAAGTCAGTGATGACGCTGGAGCCGTTCATCGGCGGCGCCTGCTTCGTCGAGATCAGCGGCCGCCATGATTCGGGCGTGTTGCTGATCGAGTACGACGACGAGGGCAACCGCCTGAAGCTGCCGGCGCGCGCGCGTGGCGCGATGGCGCAGGCCAGTGCGGAGGACGTGGTGGATGTGCCGAGTGCTGCTGAAGCTGTGACCGCGCCCCTTGCGGCCGCTGAAGCTGAGGGTGACGCGCCGGTTGTTGAAGCTGCGGCGGAGGAAGTGGAAGCCAAGCGTGCGGTGAAGAAAGCTGCGAAGAAGGTTTCGACGAAGAAGAATATTCCGGCCTGACAGCAAGGGCCCCCCTGAAAATCAGGGCACCGAGGCTTTCCCTTCCCCCGCAAGCGGGGGATGGTGCCCGAAGGGTGGAAGGGGGCGCTTGTGATCCTGCCTGGGCTTTAGCTGCAAACCAGAGCCAGCGCACCCCTCCGCAACACTTCCCTATGCTGCGCACAAGGGAGGGAGGAGTGCACGGCGGCTGCCGCACCGTAGCAATGAAACCCCATCCCTTCTCCCGCTTGCGGGGGAAGGTGCCCGAAGGGCGGATGGGGGGCGCTGTTGATCTTGCTTGGGCTGTCGCATTGAACCAAAGCAAAAGCACCCCTCCCCAACCCTCCCCTTGGCCTTCGGCCAAAGAGAGGGAGCACAGCAACACCATCGCTGCGCTTGCTACCCTTTGCCCATCTGAAAACACACGCAACGGAGATCAGCATGCATTACGTGGAAATCATCACCGCACTGGTGGTGCTGCAATACCTGTTCTTCGCCGCGATGGTTGGCCGCGCGCGTGGTCGCTATGGGGTCAAGGCACCGGCCGTCACCGGTCACGATGGCTTCGAGCGCATGTACCGCGTGCAGATGAATACCCTGGAATTGATGGTCGCGCTGATCCCGTCGATGCTGATCGCGGCACGCTTCTGGCCGGCCGAGTGGGTGGCAGGCATTGGTGCGGTGTATCTGGTCGGCCGTTTGATCTACTGGCGTGCCTATGTCGGCAACCCCGCCAGCCGCGGTCTTGGCTTCGGACTGTCCATGCTGCCGGTGCTGGTGCTGCTGTTGATGGCGCTCGCTGGCGCGCTGCTGCGCTGAGCAATCCTGCACCTTTCTTCCTGCTTTTTTGTGGGAGCGGTGTAAACCGCGAAGCTCATGGACTCGCAGCTGCAGCCTGGCCTGCAATTGCATTGCTTGCACGGCCTCAGGCATTGCCAGCTTCGCGGTTTACACCGCTCCCACAAGAACAATGCTGAAACCAAGGGAGCCTCACGGCTCCCTTGGTCGTTCTCCAACTCAGAAATCCATGCTGAGCTTGGCGTAGGTGTAGCGGCCGGGCAGGTCGTAGGTGCCCGGGTCATAGCCATTGAGCGTGCAGCTCAGGCAGATCGGTGGGTTCTTGTCGAACACGTTGTTGACGCCAACGCTCACCTTCACGCCCTTCATCCACGCATCGGTACGCCAGCTGATCTGTGCGTCGTGATAGGTGGTGGCGCCCAGCCAATGCTGGTCGGCGACGCTGTCGGTACAGATCGCAAAGCCGTTGGCACCGGCACAGCTTTCGCGCAGCCGGTCGATGTAACGCATCGTCCAGTTCACGTTCCAGTTGTGGAAGTCCCAGTTGGTGGTCAGTGTCGAGCTCCATTCCGGGATCGAGCTGTCACTGACTTCGATGCCCGGGCCCTTCGGCTCGGCTTGCCCGGATTCGTTGATCAGCTCGTAACGCGTCACCCAGGTGGCCTTCCAGTCAAAGCCGAGCTGGCCCCAACCGGTTTCCGGCAGCAGCCAGTGGGCGTTGAAGTCCCAGCCGCTGGTGTTGATGGTGCCCAGATTGGCCAGGATGTCCTCGAAGCGCACAATCTGGCCGCGGTCGTTGCGGGTATAGCTGGCGCAGGCGGTGGCATCACGACTGTCGATGCAACGGTCCATGATGGCCTGCGCATCCGGTGCCTGGATCGCCTTGTCGATGGTGTGGCGGTAGAAGGTCACACCCAGGTCGAGCTTGCTGGCCCAGCTGCTGTCCTCGGCCCAGCTCGGACTCCACACCGCGCCGGCCATGAACGAACGGCTTTCTTCCGGCTCCAGCTCGCGGTTGCCGGAGGTGACCACCGATATCTGTGGATTGGCCTGCTCATAGCCCGGTGGCACGCCATCGGCGACGCATTTGGGCGTGGTGGAGGCGGCGTTGTTGCAGGGGTCGACGATGGTCGCGTCGAATCGGCTCAGGGTGCCGTACAGCTCGCCGATCGACGGTGCGCGGAAGCCCTGCGCGAAGGACATGCGCAGCAGCAGCTCATCGGCCGGCTGCCAGCGCAGGCCGATCTTGCCGGTGCCGGTGCCGCCGAAGGTGGAGTAGTCCGAGTAGCGGCCGGCGATGCTCAGGTCCAGGCTCTTGCCCCAGAAGCCTTCCCGCGCCAACGGCACGTCGAACTCGACATAGGCTTCCTTCACCGAGTAGCTGCCGATGGTCACGCCCGACGGTACGCCGTTGTACTCACCGGCCACGGTGATAGGGTCGGGATGGTATTCGCCCTTGTAGCGGCGCCACTCGGCACCGGCGGCGAAGGACAGCGGGCCCGCCCAGATGTCGAACAGTTCACCGGTGATGTTGGCCGAGCCCAGTGACAGCGTGTTCTTGCTGCGGTCACGCACGATCGGCGAGATCCAGGCCAGCATCTCGGGGGTAATGGTGCCCGGTCCGCCAAACAGGTTCAGCGGCACGCAGCCGGCAATCGCGGCACAGGCCGCCGGGTCGCCCAGGGCCTGGTTGATGTGCTTGATGTTGTAACTGCCGGTGTTGGTCTGGGTGGCCTTGCTCTCACTGGACATCACGTTGACGTCCCAGTTCCAGGTGCGCTGGTTGACCTCGAATACACCATCCAGCCCGCCGGCGGCATACCAGGTTTTGACGTCCTGCTCGTAGCGGCGCGGGCCGCCTTCGACAGGCCGTCGGCCGATCAGGAACAGGTTGGGGTTGGCCCCCATCGTGGTCAGGTCGAAGCCGAACGGGTTGTACGGGTTGTTGGCCGAGATCACCAGCTTGGTTTCGGCCCACTCGTTGTAGACACCGGCATCGGTGCCGAGGAAGAACGGTTCCGGCGCAGCCTGGTTGGCCGATTCGCGCTCGCTGTACAAGCCACGGAACCAGCCGCTGATGTTCGGGGTGAATTCAAAGCGCACCTGGCCGAACACCGACTTGCGCTCGTTCGGGGTCAGCAGCAGGTTGTTGGGGGCGAAGTTGTAGCGGTCTGCGGTGGTGAAGCAGTGGTAGTCATCTGTGCGGGTACAGCCGGTCTGGCTGGGGTCGAATACCGGATTGGTGACGCCACTGTTGGAGGTGATGTTGTAGGTGTTGCCACTGGGGTCGGCGAACACCAGGCGACCCTGCGGGGTGGCCGAGCTGCCGTTGGCCAGACCGGTGCCCGGTACCGGCACCGTGGCCCATTCGTATTCCCGGGAGGAGATTTCCTTCTGCTTGAACCACGAGGCGCCGACAATCCATTGCGCGCGCTCGCTGCTGCCGCCAAAGCTCAGGTCGATGCTGCTGGTATCACCGCCCTTGAGGTTGTAGTCGCCATACTGCACCTCGACATGGCCGCCTTCGGCGCCCTTCTTGGTGATGATGTTGACCACGCCGGCAATCGCGTCCGAACCGTAGATCGAGGAGGCGCCGTCTTCCAGCACTTCGATGCGATCCACGATCGCCAGCGGAATGGTGTTCAAGTCCACCGACGAGCCCACGCCCGAGCCGGAGGATTCATTGACCCAGCGGATGCCGTCCACCAGTACCAGCACGCGCTTGGGTCCGAGGTGACGCAGGTCCACCGTGGCCGCGCCGGCGCCGACACCGCCGCCATCGGGAGGAAAGCCGAAGTTGCCGCTGGAGTTGAGCTTGGTGCTCAATGACGCGCCGCTGGCGGTGAGGTGCTGGACCACGTCGGCGACCGAACTGTAACCGGTACGTTCGATGCTCTCGCGGGTAAGTACCTGCACCGGGACCTGGGTTTCCAGTTCGGCTTTCTTGATGCGGGTACCCGTGACTTGAATGCTGTCCAGGGTCTTGGGGGCGGTGTCGGGGGCCTGTTGCGCGAAGGCCGCGCCGGGCAGCAGACACAATAATGACAAGCGGACAGCGCAGCTGAGGCGGCGCGGGCGTAGCGGTAACAACGTCATCGGAATGCTCCTGGTGATTGCCGGACTACGTGCCCGCCACCATGACGGGCGTAGCCGATTTGTAAGCAATTCGTTAGGCGCAGACAAGCGGAGACGTCTCAACGCGGACCTGAATCCGCGTAATGAAACTGCAGTTACATCAATTCATCGCGATGAATAGCCGCCATCGACCAGGTGGTAGCTCCCGGTAATGAACGAGGCTTTGTCCGACAACAGGAAACAGGTCATTGCAGCCACTTCCTCGGCCGTACCCAATCGTCCGAGCGGGTGCAGTGCGACCAGGCCGGCATGGCTTCGCTCGTCCATGCCCTGCAGCAGCGGTGTATCGATGAAACCCGGGCCCACCGCATTGATCCGCAGCCCGCGCGCGGAGTATTCCAGCGCCGCGCTCTTGGTCATGCCGATCAGCGCGTGTTTGGCGGCCACGTAAGCAGCGGCGCCGGCCCAGCCATTGCTGCCCAGGATCGAGGCCATGTTGACCACGGCACCGCCGCCGCTGGCCAGGATCGCGGGTATCTCATACTTCATCGAATAGAACACGCCGTGCAGGTTGACCCCGAGCACGCGGTGCCATTCTTCCAGCGGGTAATCGGCGGTCTGCAGGCTGGCACCGCTGATGCCGGCATTGTTCACCGCCAGGTGCAGGCCGCCGAAGCGTTCGTTGCAGGTGTTGACCATCAGCCGCACCGCATCCGGGTCGCTGACATCCACCTGCAGGGCCTGGACCTGCGGACCCAGTGACATCGCCACCGCGGTGGCGGCATCGCCGTCGATATCGGCGGCCATCACCTGCGCGCCGCGCGCGGCCAGTTGCCGCACCACTGCTTCGCCGATGCCGGAGGCGGCACCGGTAACCAGCGCAATGCGGCCGGCAAAATCGTATTGCATGGAAAGCTTCCACAGCTGCGGTCATTCCGCATGTGATCAGCGTCGCGCTTTTCCCGCGCATGCGCATTGCGTGGAATCAATCCAGTGCAGCGGCCGGCCTGCCGCGTGGCTGCGTTGTCGTGCCGGCATGCTGCTCAGGATGGGTGTGCAGCGGCACGAATGCACTCAACTCCGCCGCCCGCATCGGCCGGCCAAAGAAGTAACCCTGCCCATAGATCACCCCCTTGTTGCGGAAGAAGTCGGCCTGCTCCTGGGTCTCGATGCCTTCCACCAGGGTCTGCATGCCCAGGCTGCGTGCCAGTTCGATGATGTGGATGGCGACCTGGCTGGTGACCGCCTCGGTGCAGGCGGTGGAGGTGAAACTCTTGTCGACCTTGAGGATGTCGAAGCGATAGGTGGTCAGGTAGGCGAGGCTGGAATAGCCGGTGCCGAAGTCATCGATGGCGATCTCGATGCCCAGTGCATGGATCGCCGCCACCACGTCCTGTGCACTGGCTTCCTCCAGCAGGCCACGTTCGGTGGCTTCGACCACGAAGCGGCCATTGCCGGGACCGATGGCGCGTTGCATGTCCGCCAGCAGCTGGGGAGTGTCCATCGACTGCAGGTCGCGCGGCGACAGGTTCACGCCGAGGCGGAAGCCCGGGTACTGGCGGAAGAAGCCGCTCAGGTCCTTGACCACCAGTTCCAGCACCCGCCGGGTAACCAACTGGATCAATCCGGCATCCTCGGCAAACGGGATGAAGCGGTCCGGTGGTACCACGGTGCCGTCTTCGTGCTGCCAACGCAGCAATGCCTCGGCACCGATGCAGGTGTCGTCCTGCAGGCAGAACACCGGCTGGTACATCAGGAAGAAGTGCCCCTTGTTGATCGCGCGCAGCAACTCGGCGCGGGTCGACCATTGGCGGCGGATCATCACCAGCGCCATGCCCAGGACCGCCAGCCCGGCGATGATGCCGATCGGAATGAACCAATGGGCAAACTGCGCCATGCGCGCATTGATCGCCGCCAGGGGCGTGGCCACGATTACCCCGGTGCCACCGGGACGCAGCAGCCTGCGCACCACCAGGTAGCCCGACTCGGTATCGGTGAAGTGGCCGTCGTTGTCCTTGTCCATGGTCGCCGTGGTCCAGCGCTGTGGCAGTGCGCCGTGACGCGCGGTGTAACGGCCATCAACGCTGTTGAACAGAGCCAGTGAAAGGTCCGGACGGGCGAAGGGTGCGATCAAGCCATCCGGGTAGATCAGCAACGCATAGCCGTCCTTTTCCAGCACCACGTATTCCCGCCCGGGCAAGCCGGGCACCTGCACCTGCGTGTAGACGCGGACACCGTCGAGCGCGCGCGATGTTTGGGGGCCCAGCACGATCTGCTGCATCAGCAGGCCACCGGAGGAGCAGATCACCTTGCCCTGTTCGAGGTACAGCGTACTTTTGACGATCTGCGAACTGATCCCGAAGCGCTGCATGCGCAGCAGCCCGGCCGGGCTGCAGGGAGCGTCGCCGCTGCTGCGCATTTCCGCGCGCAGGCGTTCGATCACGCCGATGGTGCTGCCGACCTGGCGGCTGATGCTCGCCGAGACGTCATCGAGCAGCACGTATTTTTCGCGGATCGCCTGTTTGCGTGCCTGATGCAGCGAGTACAGCACCGGCACACAGGCAAGTATCGCGGCGGCGAGCAGCAACAATGCAGCGATCTGGTATCGATTCTTCATGGTGGCGCCATCCCCAGGTTGGCTTCTTACGGCGCCACTATGTGATGTACGTCAAGAATTTCCAGTGAGGAAGATTTAGCTATGTGCAGGCGGGTCTTCACGCCGGGCGGAAGGTGTCCCAGGCCATGCGTGCGATCAGTACCACCACCAGCACCACAAAAAGCTTGCGGATCAATGGCGTGCCGCCGCGCAGGGCGAGCCGGGTGCCGGTCACCGCACCCAGGATGTTGGCCGCCGCCATTGGCACGGCGAGTGCCAGCAACACGTTTCCGCTGGGCACGAAGAACGACAATGCCGCCACATTGGTTGCCAGATTGACCACTTTGGAGGCGGCCGAGGCGCGCAGGAAGTCCAGCCCGAAAAACCGCACGAACAGGAAGATCAGGAAGCTGCCGGTGCCGGGTCCGAAGAAACCATCGTAGAAGCCGATGACGCCGCCCATCGCCAGCGCGATCAGCAACTCACGGCGCCCGACCTCGCGCGGCCGGTGCAGTGCACCGAAATCCTTCTTGGCCAGCGTATAGCCCAGCATCACGATCAGCAGGGTCAATACGAGCGGCCGCACCGCCTCCTTGGACAGCAGGGTCACTGCGGTGGCACCCAGGAAGGAGAACGCAAAGGCCGCTGCGGCTGCCAACAGCACCGGCCGCCACGGGAAGCGCACCGCGCGCGCATAGCGCAGCGCCGACGCGCCGGTACCGAACACCGAGCTGAACTTGTTGGTGCCCAGCAAGGCCGCCGGTGTCTGCTGAGGCAGGGCAGTGAACAAACCCGGCAACTGGATCAGGCCGCCACCACCGACCGCCGCATCCACCAGCCCCGCGATGAAGGCGATGACCAGCAACCAGGGCAGTTCGGGTGGGATCAACTCCAGCATGGCAACTCCGGCGCAGGGCGCGACAGCATACGCTCAGTGCAGCGGCGCATCGCTTGGAACGGCGCCGTGTGTGGATGAAAATGGAAGCATGCAGATATCTCCCACGTCTCCCTGCCCCTGCGGCCGGAACCAGACCTATGCCACCTGCTGTGGCCGCTACCACGCCGGCCAGGCCGCAGCGGATGCCGAGTCGCTGATGCGCTCGCGCTACAGCGCCTATGTGCTCAAGGACATTGCCTACCTGCTCGCCAGCTGGCACCCCGACACCCGCCCAGCCACGCTCTCGCTGGAAGACGCCCCTGGCCAACGCACGCAATGGCTGGGTCTGAGCGTGCAACGCCATGCAGCAACCGGCGAAGACACCGCCGAGGTCGTGTTCACCGCTCGTTACCGCGTAGGCGGCGGCAGCGCGGTGAAGATGGTCGAACACAGTCGCTTCCAGCGTATCGACGGCCGCTGGTACTACCTGGACGCCGCCGGCTGAAGCACCCGGTGTCCCAGCACCGCGAAGGGAGGGCGGCGGGTTTCGCGTGGTAGAGCCGAGCCACGCTCGGCTGGGCTCTAGCGGTGAAGCCCCTGCCGAGCATGGCTCGGCACTACCGCTCCCTCCCTTGCGCGCAGCGCAGGGGAGGGCTGGGGAGGGGTGCCTTTGGCTCTTCGCAGCCCTCAACCATCCCCAGCTTCGCGGCTCACGCCGCTCCCACAACCAAACAAAACCGGCCGCAACCACATACCCGCAGCGCTTATCATCAAGCTCCAGTGCAAGGAGCGTATGGATGAACCCGATCAACCTGCTGCGTGCAGGCACCACGATGGCAGCGCTGACGCTGGCACTTTCCGCCAACGCCGCAGTCACCGACTTCGGCAGCTGTGGTGCCTCACTCAAGAGCGCCGCCATTGCCCAGGGCATCAGCGGCGAAAAATTTGATCAGGTCTTCAGCAACATCACCCCCGACCTGAGCGTGCTGCCGCTGCTCGACGCGCAGCCCGAGTTCACCACCCCCATCTGGGACTACCTCGCCTCGCTGGTCGACAGCCGCCGCGTCAACGATGGCCGCGCGCTGCTCACTCAGCACCGCGCGCTGCTGGACCAGGTCAGCGCCCAGTACGGTGTCGATCCAGCCACCATCGTCGCGGTGTGGGGTGTGGAGAGCGATTACGGTCGCGTGTTCGGCAAGCGCCCACTGCTGCAGTCGCTGGCGACCCTGTCCTGCAACGGTCGCCGCCAGCCTTTCTTCAAAGGCGAACTGCTGGCCCTGCTCAAACTGATCGACAAGGGTGATTTGAATCCCGCCGGCCTGACCGGCTCCTGGGCAGGTGCCTTTGGCCACACCCAGTTCATGCCGTCCACCTATGCCCGCATCGCCGTGGATGGCGATGGCGACGGGCGTCGTGACCTGGTCGCCAGCATTCCCGATGCACTGGCCTCTACTGCCAATTACCTCAAGCAATCCGGTTGGCGCACCGGCCAGCCCTGGGGCGTGGAAGTCCGCATCCCGGCCAATTTCAATGCCGCACTCGCTGGCCGCACCAAGCGCAAACCGCTGGCCGACTGGCGCGCGCTGGGCATCACCCTGGCCGATGGCAAGCCGCTGCAGGTATCGGCCATCGCCGACGACGGCAATGCCGCCCTGCTGTTGCCCGCCGGTGCCAAGGGCCCGGCCTTGCTGGTGTTCCGCAATTACGACGCGATCTATTCCTACAACGCCGCCGAGAGCTACGCATTGGCGATCGCCACCCTGGCCGACCGCCTGCGCGGCGGCAGCGGTCTGAGTGCGGCCTGGCCCACCGATGACCCCGGCATCGGCCGCGACGAGCGTCGCGAGCTGCAGACCCTGCTGCTCGCGCGCGGCCACGATATCGGCAGCGCCGATGGCATGGTCGGTACCGCCACCCGCCGCGCCATCCAGGTCGAACAGCAGCGCCTCGGCTGGAAGAACGCCGACGGCCGTGCCGGCACCCGCATCCTGCAGGCGCTGCGCGACGCCAAGCCGGCGCAGCCCACCGCGTTCCGGCTGCCGCCCAATTACCAGCAACTTGTCCAATCACCGATCGTACGGAGCAACGTTTCAATGAAGGATGTGCAGGGCCTGAGCACAGGCGACTTCAAGGGTTTCACCGCCTGGAAGGTGGAAACCCCGTTCTCCACCGCGGCCATCAGCGTGTTCGGTGGGCAGTTGCTGTCGTTCGTGCCCAGTGGCGGCCAGGACGTGATGTGGCTTTCGCCCAGCGCCAAGCAACCACCCACGCCCATCCGCGGTGGTGCGCCGGTGTGCTGGCCGTACTTCTCGCGGCAGGGGCAGGGCAGTGACGTGCCTGCACATGGTTTCGTGCGTACCGTCGCATGGGAGCTGCGCGATGCCCGCCGCGAAGCCGATGGCAGCGTGGTGTTGACCCTTGCCCCGCCGCTGATGGAGAACCTGAGCCTGCGCCTGCAGATGGTGGTGCGCATCGGCCGCACCCTGCAGCAGGAGCTGATCACCGAGAACACCGGCAGCCAGGCGCAGACCTTCACCCAGGCCCTGCACAACTACTTCAATGTCAGTGATGCCCTGAAGGTGGATGTCACCGGACTGGACGGGCTCACCTACCTGAACAAGCTCGACAACGGCAATGCCCATGTGCAGAGGGGCGACTGGAACCTGCGTGATCCGCGTGATCCCGGCCGCAGCGACCGCCTCTACACCCAGGCCGGCGGCCATTACGTGCTGCGCGACCCGGGCTTCAAGCGGGCCATCGACATCAGCACCAGTGGCAGCCGCACCGCCGTGGTCTGGAATGCCGGCGAAGCCGGCGCCGCGAAGATGGACGACATCGGCGCAGCGTGGCGCAACTACGTCTGCGTGGAGGCTGCCAACGCCGGCCCGGACGTGATCGAGCTGGCACCCGGCGGACGCCACACCCTCAAGCAGGTGTTCGAAGTGAAGCCGCTCTGAGCCTGCAAGCCCCCTCTCCCATCGGGAGAGGGGTTGGGGAGAGGGGTGGGGAGAGGGGTGGGGAGAGGGTAGGCGGAACTCGTTACCGCTTGACTGCGGCAGTGGTGTCGCCCGCTACCAATCAACGCCGCAGCACCAGCAAGGTGATCACGCCGGCCACCAGCCCCCAGAACGCAGAACCAATGCCGGCCATCGACAATCCCGACGCCGTTACCAGGAAAGTGACCAACGCCGGCTCGCGCTCGGCCTCTTCCTTCAGCGCCACGGCCAGGCTGTTGCCGATGGTGCCAAGCAGGGCGATCCCGGCCAGCGTCGCGATCAGCTCCTTGGGGAAGGCCGCAAACACGGCCGCCACGGTCGCCCCGAACAAGCCGATCACGATATAGAACACACCAGCACTCACCGCCGCCGTGTAACGGCGCGCCGGATCCTCGTGCACATCCCGGCCCATGCAGATCGCCGCGGTGATCGCGGCCAGGTTCAAGGCATAGCCACCGAACGGCGCCAGTGCCGTGTTGACCACGCCGATCCAGCCGATCACCGGTGAAATCGGCGCGTCATAGCCAGAGGCCTTCAACACCGCTACGCCGGGCACGTTCTGCGAGGCCATGGTCACGATGAACAAGGGCAGGGCGATGCCGAACAACGCCGCCCAGGACAGCGTCGGCACGGTGAACACCGGCAGCGCCATCTGCAGCTGCACCTGTTCCATGTGCATCAGCCCCTTGCCGCTGGCGAGCGCCACCCCCACCAGCAGGGTGGCAATCACCGCATAGCGCGGCAACCAGCGTCGGCCCAGCAGATAGGTGGCAAACATCAACAGCACCAGCAATGGCTGGGTGTTCACCGATACAAAGACATCCAGGCCGAAGCGCAGCAGCACCCCGGCCAGCATGCCCGAGGCCAGCGACACCGGAATCCGCCGCATCGCCTTCTCGAACACGCCCGAGAACCCGGCCAGCGTGCCCAGCACGGCGGCCAGTACAAACGCACCGATCGCATCGGACAGCGGCAGCGTGGTCGCCCCGACCACCAGCATCGCCGCACCCGGGGTAGACCAGGCCGTCACCACCGGCATCCGGTAACGCAATGACAGACCAATACAGGTCACGCCCATGCCGATGCCCAGTGCCCACATCCACGACGCAATCTCGGCCTGCCCGGCACCTACGGCCTGCGCGGCCTGGAATACGATCACCGCCGAGCTGGCAAAGCCCACCAGCACGGTAATGAAGCCGGCAACCACGGCAGGCAACGAAAGATCACGAAAGAACGAACGCGGAGCCGGATTGGTCATCTATATGGAGGTGCAACGGATCAACCCGCATTGTGGCCCAGCAAGCCGCTCTACGGTCCCAGTAAAGGTAGACGGAGTAGTAAGCCCCTCTCCCGTTTACGGGAGAGGGGTTGGGGTGAGGGCAGCTCTTCGCCCTGAAGCTGGGCAGCGCCCAACGCTTGTGAACCAAGCGTTCCGCACCATCCGCCCAGCAAGGCATCGACCCTTGCTCCAGATCTGGTCATCAGGAAGTAGTGGCGACAAGAGAGCGAAAGCAGGCTCAAGGCACCGCCGCACTTTGCCAACTCTGGCCCCAGCCGCCAATTTGCCGCTCTGCAACAAAAAGTGATTGCGGTTTTCACAAAGATGTCTAGAATCCACCTCCTCGCTTCACGGCGCCGATCACGCAAGTGGCCGGAACCCAACAGCGACGTCAGCAACCTCGAAACAGGGTGTTGACGGAAACAAAAAGCCTGCCATAATAGGCGGCTCGCTTCGACGAAAAGCCCTTCGGGCTCGACCTTGAAGCCGCCGAGTCAACAGCCTCTCAAAAAGGTGTTGACGAAGCAGAAAAGCCGGCTATAATGGGCGGCTCGCTACGACGGAAACGTCGCAGCCTACGAAGAAGGCGCTGAGGCCTGATTCGAAGTTCTTTGAAAGTATGCGCAGGTATCTTGTGAGGACGCCTGCAGGAATGGATGACTGTCCATCTTGCAGACGTTTAATCAAGCAATGATTCAATTGTTTTAATGCAAGCGAAACGTTGCCAGTGATTGAATTTCTGCAGCTAAAGTATTTGTCTTCGGACATGTAGTTTTAAGTGAAGAGTTTGATCCTGGCTCAGAGTGAACGCTGGCGGTAGGCCTAACACATGCAAGTCGAACGGCAGCACAGTAAGAGCTTGCTCTTATGGGTGGCGAGTGGCGGACGGGTGAGGAATGCATCGGAATCTACTCTTTCGTGGGGGATAACGTAGGGAAACTTACGCTAATACCGCATACGACCTACGGGTGAAAGCCGGGGACCTTCGGGCCTGG
>Ga0308158_10002206_pt1 | contig 18826 bp, 17 predicted proteins | sample PhyBR2_FD_201038 | JGI IMG/M metagenome (GOLD analysis project Ga0308158, IMG submission 201038) | Phyllosphere microbial communities from UC Gill Tract Community Farm, Albany, California, United States - DLSLB.R2 | ecosystem: Host-associated > Plants > Phyllosphere > Unclassified | place: USA...
CTGTGATCATTCGAACGACCTCAAGCTTGAAGCTAGGGTCAAAATTGCGGCGCTGCCTGGTCATGTAAACTCCTTCGAAGGTGAATTATCCACCTATCGAGGTGTCCGGGGACATTAGACCACTACATTTTGGTCTCACGCGCTTCGTCATAAGACGTGACCAGATGTCATTGAAGGTTCACCTCGCGCGAAGATGTTACTGGTCGGCCAAGGTCCGCTTCTGGCCGAATCCGGCCGGTCGAGGCAGCATAGCAGATAGCCACGTTGAAAATTCAGCGGTGGCCGCGACAGCCAGGAACCGACCCGAAGCAGACCTTAACAGCCGTAAGTGAATCTGCTCAGACCCCGGATTAGGACTCGTGCCGAGCTCAGAGGTAGCGCGATTATTTGCGCCCGGTCGCTGCACTAGTGATAGTCAGGATCAAACCAGTAAGCAAGATTGGAACAAGAGCGCTACTGTCCCCACTTGTGCCCTCCCAAAAAAGTGAAAAAATCGCGCCCGCAGCTGTGACAACTATTGGCCGCAACCAATGCTTATCTCGGAAGCGGAAAATGAGGCAAAGGGCCACGATACCGATTAGGGCTAAGGGAGCGACCCAGTGCCAACGTACCTCAGTCATGTTAAGCGAATGAAAAGTTGATGAAGCAGAGAGCATACCCTCCCATCCGAAGGGCAGGTTCACACAATTTCACACTAAGCAGTTAGATTGTGTTGAGCGTCTGCTTTTGGCCCAGGCTGTGTAAAAACGCAGATCAGGCGTCGGCTCGGCGACACTCGACCTTTCAGATCGCTTGCTACGGCGGTTTCTCGAGGTCGGCAATGGTAAAGGGACCCCTGAAAACACGCCGATCGCGTGTTTTTACACAGTCTGGGCCGAAAGCAGAAGTTCGTCGTCGCCAGTGTAACTGAGCAAGAAGCGGTGGACTTCGCTACTTCACGCCCTGTCGTCGCAGTAATTTCCAAAACGTCGCATGTATTTCGGAAAGTCACGCCTGATCGCGCCGGCCGGCTGCGCGGCCGCGTTGTTGTTTGCTGAAAAAACACATACAAGCGCCGGACGAACAAACAAACACAGCGCCGGCCGACGCACGCTGAATCTGTCTTGCCCGGCCTCGGCCGGAATTCATAACCGTTGTGATTTCTCTGTTTCCGGCCGTGGCGCCAGAGCGGCCCGGCTCGCCTTCGGACGGCGGCAGCCGGCGAGCCTCGCAGCGCAAGAGACCCGTTGAGCGCCGCAGGCGCGAATAAGGAAAGTGAAGTATGAACACCCCCTTGAGAGTGGGCCTACTTCATCTATCCTGCCCGACCCAAACGCCCAATTAGTACGCGTACATCCTCGATGGCCTTTTCCACTGTTGCCATACTTCGACACGAATTTGTGCCACACGACTGTCAATTTTCGGTGGAAGGTGTCCATACCCAGGAACGCTCGTGAACCTACAGGAGGGCGAGCTACCTTGTCAGCCGCGTGGGGCCAATCGCGCAAGATACTCATCCAAGGCCTCGACAAAAATGTCTTGGCTCGACTTGTCGAGCTGAACGCCGGCTGACTTCAACACCTGGTAACGGTGCTTATCGAGTTTTACTGTCAATGCCTTGTAATACGCGGCGCTTGAACTTGCGGGTTGTTTGGTCGGCCCTGGCGGCACAGCTGGTGACGCTTGCCCCTTCTTTGTAACCAGGGCAGAAGTGAGGGTAGCGTTCTTTGCCAACTTAATTCCTGTGCGTAAGTACGTTGATACGTAATCATACAGCACAGTCCGCACAGGAATAATGATTATAATTTACGTAATTACGTAGATACGTAATCCATATTTTCTCAATTTCTTCGGCCGATCGACTCGTTGCGTCTATCTCCTGGACCGTGCGACCATCGATCATCGAGGCGGCTAAATCGGTTCGCTGGAAAATGGTCACTGGCGCAACCGTACCGTGCTGCGAAAGGGCGATAGCGACCGCTGCTGTTATTCGTGCTCTTGGCACCGCCCCATTAATCACGAAGACCATTCGTTTTCCTGCCGCCTGGACAAGTTCAGCGGTGGACCAAACCGCCCTTAAATCGTGGGGGCTTGGCCTGGTCGGAATTAAAACAAGATCGGCCTCGGCCAAGACTTTAGCGATAATATCTGTAACTGCCGGAGGTGTATTAATGATCGCCAATTTAATGCCGGCGTTTTTAATCTCTTTCAAATGATCGGATAACTTGGCAATATCGACAGTTGCACAAAGCGGCGTATCGGCTTGACGCTTGTTCCACCAGCTCGACAAGCTGCCTTGTGGGTCGGTGTCAATCAACGCGACAGGACCAGCTCCTTTGCTTTCCGCCATTACACCAAGGTGGCAGGCCAGCGTCGTCTTACCGACACCGCCTTTTTGGCTGGCAATTACAATGGTACGCGTATACGTATTTCCTGTTATACCTGGTTATTGTACCCCGTAGATACGTACGCCAAGGGAAGACCAGGGGGGGCAAGCGCCGTGTGTAAAAACGCCGCGCCTTGCTCAATTGCACTTCAATTAGTACGTAATTGCATATATACGTATCAATATATATACGCAAATACGTATCCATAGTTAAATTTACGCCAGAACATATTCGCAAGAAATCCGGGGCGTTCCTGGGGCCTCGGCTGTCGTTCTCTCCAAGAGGGCGGTTACTTTTTTCCTGACATCGGCCATATCGTTTCTGGATACCGGTCCGCACTGAAAACGGTAGACCAGCATCACATTCACTTCCATGATGGTATCGAGGACTTCCACGATATCATCATGCCGACGAAGGGTTTCCGATGACTCGTCATCATCGATCATGTTCAATGCGTTCTCCAGGACATTGACATACGACGCAAATTGTTGCACACATGCACTCATGATTAATTCTCCTGATTAAGATTCAAAAACTGATTTACCACCACTTGTTGCACCTGAGCCGCTAGATTTCCCTCCTTTATCATTCGATGTGGTTCCCTCCGTATCGTTACTTGCTGGCCGGTTCACGAACTCAGCTATCTCCGCTGCACTCTCACTATCCATGCCGTCTGTTTTCGCTCCTGAGGACAGACTGTTTTCGTCGAACTGCGCAGCCTCACCGGCATGGCCTGACTGCTGGCCTCTTGTCTTGACCGCGGCCGCGATCTTGCCACCTGTGGTTTCGCCAATCCGGTCCATGGCCGACTCCCTGATATCGGACGCCTTGGCCTTGGCAACATCCCAGGTCCCTTGCGCCAGGTTCGCAGCAGTGCCGCCCGCGACCTTGCCAACCTTTGCGGCCATCGCGCCGACAGCAGCCATCGCAGCGCCGGACTTCACTTCACTTGGTGCAGTACCGCTACCCGCCCCTCCCTTGGTGTTCGACCCGCTTTTACTTCCTTGTCCCGATCCGGCCGATGTGCCCGAGCTGCCCGAGCTTGACCCTGAACCACTAAAGCCGGCGCTACTGGCGGAGCTGCTGCCCGTATCACCCATTGCAGCCGCAAGCGCACTGCCACCCCCCCTACCACCACAGCCTGACTCACCCCGACTCCCGCCCGCAGTGCTCATCAACGCCGACATACCGGCGCCGCCACTACCATCACCGCCACCGCTTTCCGAAGCATTCGCTTTGGAGAACGCCGCCATTAGCGCCTGCGCACCGCCCGCGGCATTAGCGGCGCCGGCCATAGCAGCGGCACCACCAGTTGCAACGGCTGACGCGGCCATAGCCATGCCACCCATAAGCGTACCAGCACCTACACCGGCACCAGACCCACCGCCCGCCAAACCCGCCAGGCGAGTCGGAATCTTGTTGATGAGGAGCGCAAGGACGGCACAAACACAGAACACTACTAAGAGTTCATATGTGGACGAGCCATCGAGATTGACATAAAAGCTGTCAATTACACTGGTAGCAATTCCCACCAAGAGCGTCATCGTCATTAACTCCATGCCCACGCCGAGCATTGCCTTGAAATAGCCAATTGCCATATCCGAAGTCCAGCGCGAGCCACCAAACCCTAGAATGAAGATTCCCGCGTAAGCCATAACCCAGGCATTTACCAGTGCAATAAGAATATTTGCTGCCACAACGCACATGCAGACTAATACCGCAGCAGAGATTAATACAATCCCCAGGTTATTAATAGGCGTAGTCCAGCTAAGAGTCAAAAAGGCTTTTTTTACAATGTCCAATCCAATCGCTATCGGCATCGATGGTTGGAGACTTCCAACGCCAATGGGAGTCCCCGCCGCCCTCGCGCCCATTTCCTGCATAGACTTAATAATCGAAACTGCCATTGCAGGCCCATGAGACAATAACCACCAAAAGAATCCAGTAGTAATCGTGAACTTCACAAACTCGGCAAAGAGTTCGCCAATATCGGCCTTTCGCAACGCCATCATTCCAAATGTCCACACCATGCTAATGGTAGCTAATGCCCAAAACAACCAAGTAGCGTATCCCGTAATCACGACACCCCAGGTTGCGCTGTGATCATAAAATCGCAGAGTTACGTCATTCAGCAAACCGCCGCCCGTAGAAGGCGCAGCGACCGCAGGCAACAGCATAGCGGCAAGGAATAATGCGACGATCGAATTACAGAATAATTTGGTAGACATGCTATTTACCTTTTGTACTTTGTTCGTCTGCTGGCAACCAGTTGCTATCAGCCCTATCGCTCGGTGGCGGAGCACGATATCTAGCATCGTGCTCCGCCTTACGTTGCCCGTCGAGTTTCTCCTGCTTGTTATCGCAACCGACTAACGCAAAAACAAGACTTAAAGCACATACGAATAATTTCTTCATTATTGCCACCTGCTATCAGCCCGGTTTGATGGATTTGGCACCGCGAAACTCTTATCGCTCGCCGCTTGTTGTTTAGCTTCGTTATCAGCGAGCGCTTGATTCCGAGTGGCAATCGTATTTTGCTGAGCAATAAGCAGTCCACGAATCTGCAAGAGCTGATTCGCCTGATTGCTCGCCAGTTGGTTGGCATAGCCGATAGCCTGTAATTGGCCTGTAGCACCCTGCGCGCCGGCCTGGAGCCTTTGGAGTTGAGTCGCATCTGCCTCCAAAGCATTCTGCTGCTTGTTCAACCCAAGAAACAGCGCATCAGTGGCTTTTTTCTGTGACTCCGAACCCCACTTTTCATCATTCTTCATTGCGGCCCACTGAGCCGGCGTACACCCACTGACGGAGTAACATGGCGAGGCTCGGTAAGCGGCCGTATCTTTGAATTTCCCCAAATACGCATCAATGCTGCCCAAGCTCGTTTTGTAGTAATTGAGCGTGTCAATGGAGGTACGCAGTTGATTCATCGTGGTAGTCGCGGCATCCCATATTTGTTGCGACGGTTGCAACGTGTTTTGCAGCATGTTTTCGTACTGTTGCAATTGTGTTTTATATTGCTGGATTTGTTTCAATGTATGGGCCACGTTTTCCATTGCCGTGACGACATTTTGCCCCAAGTTGGCACCATCAATAACAGGAATTCCAGCATAAGCAGAAAATGTCGTAGCGGTCAGTAATACAGAAAATTTAGCCGCTAAAATTCGCTTCATGGTTTTTTTCATCAATTTTCTCCAAACAGAAAAACTCTACGAGTTGTCAATATCGCTCGAAGCGCCATCGAGCAGATTCGCAATAACCTCAACCGGAAAATAGACGCGCCGGTCAATATAAACATTAGTTTTGTTGATATCCTCGGCCCAAGGCTCTTTCCTTAGGAGCGCCATACGCAAACGTTCTGGTTTACGGCTGAGTGTATCCGCCAACTGCTCCAACGTCATTACAACCCCGTATTTCTCTTTCAAAATTTCAAATGTTAAACTCACAATAATCCTTTGTGGTGTTGGCGCACTCTTGTATGGTTAGTGTTGGCTAAAGTGAGGAGTATGTTCAGTAAATGTTAACACGGGTTGAAATTTCATCAAATAGTATTTGTTAATTGAATTTGCAACTACATTGGTGGGGCCCTAGTTGCCCAGAACGGATATTTAATAGCGGGAATTTGTTTAGCTAAAAACCGCCATTATTTGATATACCAATGGCGTAACTTTTGACTATAAAACGGAATTGGTAGTCGCTTAATGGAAAAACCCGTCGTAAAAATTATCACTGTAATTGATTGTTTAGATCGGGCAGGATAGGTGAAGATAGCTATCCCGCATGTGGGACAGTTATCTTCACTTTCGTATTCGCACTAGGGTGCTCAATGGCTGCCTCTAATCGATCGATGTCTGCGCCACCGCTCATCGGGACACTTATAGGATTGGTTATCGTGTTGCACCTTGGCATCACGCGAGGTAGATTTCTACCAACTGCCGTCAGCTGAGGTCGCACATAAGCTACGCATGATGCTATATTGCGTTGGTGAAACATAAGCTTAAGCAAAAAAGTTTCTGACAGCCTTGATTATTTTTTAAAACCTATTGCAGTTTTTCAACGTATTATTGACAATTCTGGCAATATAGTGTATAAACAAAAGTTTAAAGTTCGGTGACGCCTATGAGTACCGCAATCGCAATTTCGGTTCGACATACGGTTACTGCTGAGGCAATCAGCTCTTGCTTAGGTGAGGCAGCATGTAAATATGCGCTTAACAAGAAAAGGGGCGGGTCTAACGGAAAAAAAGGTACTCGCTATGAGGACTTTTTCCTGGCATACAAGACAGCAGAAGCGGCGAGCCAGCATTCTTTTTCTTTCGATGCATGGCCCTACCTGGAAGGCCAAACGCTTGGTTTTGTTGATGACGCAGTGCTGCATAAAAAAGATAACGCTGCGCATTATCAGTTGAAGAATGTTAAAGCTATCACATGGACGGGCGGTGAACACCCGATTGAAACTGACTTCAGCTATCAAATTGCGTTGTCGACATCATTGTTGCAGCCTTCGCCAAGCACGTCACTCGTCGTCTCTGACAAGGCGCTACGTGATGAATTGCTGGGTTCGATGCCGGAGTCGATCAAGGCTCATTCGGACGTTGAGTTTTTCCCGTACGGCGATGGATCGTTCAATAGGTTAGTCTTGGAGTATCCGTTTATCCAAGATGTGCTACGGCCTCTTTCTAAGTCGCTTTCGCCTACTATGGATGAGCTAGTTTCGGTGTATGGGGTTCTCATCCTTGGCTGCATGTTGCATCCTGAAGGAGCTTCTGTTGATGAAATTATTCGGTCTGCCAAGCGCTATGTTCCTGACCAACTTGGCAGTATTGGTGTTGTTGACATGAAGAAATTCGTAACCCCGGAGTTTGTACACATCCTTGGTGCTATACCTGGCTTAGTATATGCTTTTGACAAGGGATTTTTCAGTTGGAAAGCGTTCGGAACTTCGGGCGTGTTCGAGGTTGATTGTAGTACTGAACAGTTCAAGCAGTTTCAGGCAACAGTGATCCAGCAACAACCGGCCACGTTTGACGAATTTGAAGGACTTCTACCATGAGAACTTTTACAAAATTCTGTGATACAGATCCTGTTGCTAAACAGCTCGTCACGGATTTACCCACTATTCAAGGGGCACCTAGCCGGTATCGCACTCAAATGCATGAGCTAGGAAAGCATCTCGCGGACGGTATTCTGCAAAAACTCGATCTTACAAATAATGGTGAGATTTATGTAATTTGTACAGTGGAAGATGCGGATTTTTTAGCACGTGGTGTAATTGAGCAGTTGGAAAATGCTGGTTTAGCTGATCGTACTAACCTTGTTTGTTTGTGGAATAGGAATATCCGCGAACAAGGAGTCTCGTTGTCGCCGATTGTAAGAGAATATAAAGATAAAGAAGAGTACTCTTTGAATGCATCGGCGTTTATTGTAGTCAAGTCAATTATCTCTGGCGCTTGTGTAGTGAAAACTAATCTAACGCGAGCTATTTCTTTAGCATTGCCCGAGAAAATTTTTGTTGCATCGCCAGTTATGTTAATTGGTGCTGAGGAACGGTTATCAAAAGAGTTTCCAGCAGAAATTCGCCGGAAATTTGAATTTGTTCACTTTGCGACAGATACAGAGAAGAATGGCGATAACGTAATTCCGGGAATCGGTGGATCTGTATATGAGCTCCTTGGAATTGACAAGAATCGCTATATTCCTAACCTGGTGAAAGAACGTAGAGAAAGAAATTATCCATCCTATGCATAAAAAAAGGCCTTTTATAAGGCCTTTTTCATATAATAAATTCTATATGTTTGTTTGCTTGATGAACTGACGCAATCAGTCTAGACCCACTCTATCCCGAGCTAACATCGCAACCTCGTCGTAAGATCTTTTAAGAACAATTCTGTTAGGCCTCATGAATCTGTTTTAGCGTGCGCTGTTGTTTCATGGATCGAACTGCTTTGGTTTTGAGCATGGCGAATTCAAATGAGTATTTATCGATTGTGTTGTATCAACTACGCTCGACGTAACTCAGCTTAGTGATTTTGAGCGCGAGTGGCACCGGCAGTGTTTTTGAGATACCTAACTGCGTGACGATCTTTGCCAGGGGACCTCGTTGCGAACGTGCCAGGGATGAATAATGCTTAGTAGTGCCAGTCTCTTATACAAAATTCCCCTATGCAGTTTGGAAATCTTTAGATCAACTTTGCCGGCTCGGGTTTCTTAACCTTAGTAGTGGTAGCCGTTACGGCTGTTAATGTGCGCCTCGCTACGCTGGTCTTATGTTGCTAGCAAAACACCTCGAAATCCACCTCCATCGACTGCTGCAGGCATGCTGCAATGTGTGACGGATGAATCGGCTTTTGCCCCTTTTGGCCTAGCTTGGATGAGGCAATTGTGGTGTCGGTCATACTGTCTTCTAAACTATTTTTGTTAAAGTCTTTGCAAACCCAACATTACTTAAAGAAGCACAATAGCCCCCTCAAGCGGGCTTTCTAAACGCCAACTCTGGCTCAGGCTACATACACCACGTCCTGAGGTGCCATTCGCATCTGGCCTATTAACTGCTGTGCTTACCTCAAGTGCGGCTTTAGAATGACCGCTCAGTCCACGCCCTCGTCATTGAAAATGTGGTATGTCACTACCGTCTCTTCAGTTATTACACGCAAAAGAGGAGGGTAAACCCGATTTTTCCGACTTACAGAGCCAATGGGCTTGCAGGCGGGATTAGCGTATAAAGAGGTAGCCACAGCTACCGGCTCAAAAATTCATTGAGTTTGTTTTCTTCAAGTGGCAGAATGAATGCATTCGATAACTAACTCATTTATAGATATGCGCCCAAAGAGAGAGAAAAATACGGAGACTGAACCAGCACTGTTAACCTCAAGTGCGGCGTCACCAATGCAAAAGATCACCGAAGCGGCACAATCTGGCAAGCTGATAGTCATCATCGGCGCAGGTATGAGTATGGCTCTCACAAATGGACAGGCAGCATCGTGGAAAGGGCTACTTCAGAATGGCTTCGATTACGCAGCAAAAAAAGGCAGGATTAAAGTCGATCAGATGGCTTTTTGGAAGCCCCAACTTGGATCTAGTGATATCGATGATATGCTGGGAGCAGCAGAATTTCTCAGCCGAAAACTAGGGAAAGACTCACAAGATCAACTGTATGCTAGATGGCTTGAGGAGGCTTTGGGTGATCTTGTTATTTCTAATATAAAACTGTCCTCTGCAGTTAAAAAACTGAGCGAAGCAGGCGCCCTTATTTGCACTTTGAACTATGATCATTTGCTTGAAAAGGCCACAGGCTTTCCTACCGTTCTTATATCGGAAACTAATAAGGTAGCGTCGCTATTGCGTCGTGAAACTTCTGGGATTTTGCATCTTCATGGAGCTTATGATACTCCGCAGTCATGCATTCTCGGTATTAAAGATTATGCAACTACGCAGGTTGATGCAGTTAGGGATCTTTTTCAGCGTAACATGGCGGTTTTAAATCGAATTTTATTTATCGGTTGTGGCGATACTCTTTCTGATCCAAATTTCTCTGCTCTAATTCATTGGTTGCGTACAACTTATGTGGCACTTACTCCTCAGCACTTTGCGCTCACTATTGATAGCGATGTTTCAATCAAAGGCGCTGATCCAACTTGGGCAGGCTTTGTAGAACCCTTAGGTTATGGTCCATCTCATAATGATCTTGCTGCTTTTCTGAGCTTACATTTTCAATCAGTAAAAAAAAAGCGAGCTTTAAAGACTGATATAAATATTAATAACGGGCAAGTTATTGAAGATTATCTAGCTTTTTTACTTCGCGACTGTGGGCAAATGACTATCGAAGGTGTCAGTAATGATATGGACACCGGTCAAAGACGCTTTGATTTGGAGCGTTTATTTGTGCCCCTAAACGTTTCTGCGTGTCCACCTGAATTTGAGCAGAGCGACCCGGAACGAGATAAGAAGTTAAAAAAATGGAAAGATGCAAACAAAAGCCCTGAGCCGTTTGGGAAAATCCTCACCCGTGGTAAAAACTTGGCCCTCTTGGCGCTCCCTGGAGGAGGAAAAACCTTGCTCCTCAAAAGGCTGGCGGTTGCATATTCAGACAAGATAAGAAGGAACTCGAGTAGTGATGAATTGCCCGATCTAAATGTAATTCCAGTTCTAATTCGATGTAGAGATTGGCGCAGTTATATTACTCTTCCAATACTAACGTTGCTGAAAAATATTGGTGATATTACAGGACAGCCGAATCTTAGTGGATTTTCTGATGCAATTGTCCCGATGCTAAAGAAAGGCCAAGTCCTCTTATTAGTAGATGGGTTGGACGAAATTCATAATGATACAGAACGCGCTACATTTGTCGATAACCTTGCTTCGTTTCTAAGGGATTATAAAAAGACTAGGCTTGTCGTAACCAGTCGTGAAGCCGGTTTCAACTTGGTTGCGCCTTCGTTGGCCGGATTTTGCGAACGATGGAGGCTCGCGCCTTTAGAGGCGGATGCTATCACTTCCCTCTGTCATCATTGGCATAAATTGATGGTGGGTGAAACGCCAGAAGCTGAGTCCGAAAGCGGGAAGGTTGCGGAAGCTCTTCTGCATAACCAATCGTTGCGACGTCTTGCAGAAAACCCATTGTTGCTGACCATGCTTCTCGTCGTAAAGCATGGGGCAGGCGGTCTTCCTCCTGATCGCGTAAGCTTATATGGACGGGCGGTTGAAGTATTACTTGATACTTGGAATATTAAAGGACATGCTCCACTAAATGCACGGGAAGCGGTCCCGCAGCTATCATACGTTGCTTACCGCTTGATGTGTTTAGGAAAGCAGACGGCTACAGAAAAAGAATTGTTGACCTTACTCGCTGAGGCACGTGAAAACTTACCAAGCTTAAAATGGTATGCAAAAGATAGCCCGCATGATTTTTTAAAAAGAGTAGAGCTGAGGTCCAGCTTGTTGCTTGAGGCAGGCCATTTGTCTGAGCATGGGCGAACTGTTCCCTTTTACCAATTTCGACACCTCACCTTTCAAGAATATCTTACGGCTATTGCCGTGACGGAAGGAAATTATGACAATTATGAGCAAAATGACGACGTATTAAAGCCGTTAGGGAAAAACCTGCTCACTGATGAGTGGAAAGAGATTATTCCAATGGTTGCGGTCTTGGCTCGAAAGCAAGCTGAGCCATTGATGGCTACACTTGTTGCCGAAAGCCAAAAAATCAAGGACGAAATTCTGAATGGGGATAAGAATGTAGCGCCCTCAGTTCTTTTTAAAGGGAAAACCCCGGCGCCTTTAGCACGGCTTATGCAATGTGTCATGGAGGAGGCTGAAGCATTGCCCAACACATTAGCTGCTGCGCTTGAATTAATTGTATTTTTTGGTCGAGGTTGTCGCGATCAAGGCGACTGGGAGGCGCTATGCCAAGGGCCATACGCTAATGTGATTTTCAGTTATGCATGGAATCTATTTAAGCCGATGAATTGGCATCCTGATTTATGGATGCTAAATACGTGTGGAAGCATTGCAGCGCTGCAAAAACCGCTTAATTATTGGCTCAGCGATCTGGGTAAAAAAGAAGTTAATACTTATTTAAGCGCAAACAATTCTGATGATGTCGGACGGGGCCTTCTGATATGCATGGGAATGATTTGGAAATACTCAATGCCTAGCCAAAAAGCCGGCGTTGAGTATTTGCCAATTAAAGAGATTGAGAAGCACCTCTTCCATTCCGAAGAGTATTTACATCATACTGCAACGTGGATTTGGCTAGTTATGCGTCGAGACGTTACTGAGATAAAAGAATATATTCCGACCAAGAAAGTCCTCAATCGTTTACTAAAAATTTGGTTGTCGAGCGACCACCCAAAGGTCGTCGAGACTGCGGCGTATGCGTTAAGTATAAATATTGGAGTCGACCGTAGCTGTTGGCGACCGAAGCTTACCAAAGCAAACGCCGATAAAGTTTTAGTTAGGTTACGTGGAGTTAACAACGGACCCAGATATTATGATACTCGTTATATGAAGAAGGCAGCGTTTTTCATTTCTTATCATGCAACTAACCTAGTTTCCGATCAAGAATTGTTAAGTATAGTTGATGCATGGAAAGATAACGAGGATCCGTTGATTAATCGTAGTCTGTTACGTGAAACTAAAGAGCGATTAAGAGCCGCTACTACACCCGGACGTTAAGTTACGCTTTCATTGTTGTCACGAATCTGACAAGACAAAAGTTAGCAATTAATTGTCGATGATGGTGACCTAGTGAATCATCTATATGACGGTACGGGCTTCATCTACCTGGATCTCGGACCTCGCTTATTTTTGATTCTGCTGAGATATATAGAGCTTATTGGCTAAAAAGACTCAAAACGCGCTAAATCTGTCATTAAACGAAGTTAGCTGTATGATCGAGCGTGTTAGCAGGGTTTGGGACGAAAAGTGGTAACGAGCCTGCGCAAAGATGCTTTGGAACGCTTGCGCGACTGCCGCATCTTTGGGCTCACGCTACAAGTCTTTCGGGATCTTGATGAATGATGAGTTAAACATAACGAGCTGAATCGCGTCACGTCGATCACTTTTATCCTGCGCTCAGTTTCTTGAACAGGATTGAATCGTAGCGTAGTTAAATTTAATTATAAGTTATTGAGTCAATACGTCAGATTCGCTTACAAATATAATAGATCACATAGAATTGAAATTGGTTTGCTTTTTCATTGATCACCGAATTTCAATTCGTTTACGCGATCGGTCAGCTCGCGTTTTATTTTTGCAACCGTCTGTCCTATCTTTTGCGTTGCGTCGTAAGAATTAGAATATACGGGTGCAGTATGTGCAACTTTAACGCCTCGAGCAGTTATAGCTAGTACCTCTTTGAAATTGCCCCAAAAAATGTTCATATTTCCATGTATATTTTCCACCTCATCTGCGAGATAAGGTTCATAGGGACCAACAATTGCCCGCAGTTCGTCCATTTCATCACATATTGTTAAGTAACGAAGGTCATACTCATTTTCAGTAATCCCAGCACGCCACAGTATATCCAAATTTGTTAAAGAGAACTCACGGGCAATCTTGCTTAAAAGCTTATGGGCAATAAGCAGGCGTTGGAGCGATTCGGTGCGAATACTTCGTACTGAGTGCGTTGATGTTTTAACGTTTCTGTATTTAGCTGAAAATTTTCAACGCTTTTTTGTTGACGCAATTGAAGATAATGGTTAACCGCAGCTCCCAATAGCGCTGATAAAGCCGAAATTATGGGTATTAATATTGATTCTTCCATGTAATAGCCGATGTAATTTGTAGAGCAGATTGTTTTGAAGTTAACCCAACTTTTTAGCCAGATCTTCAGCCCTCAAATGAGTGTATCTCTTTAGCATCTCAAGTGTCTTGTGGCCAGTGATAGCTGCAACTTCCATTAAGTTTAATCCTTTCTCAAACAGCCGACTTGTTGCCTCATGTCGTAGGTCATGAAAGTGTACGTCTGGGATGTTTGCCCTATGAGATTCGCAAGCACGCTCGAATGCTTGACTCATTGATTCCGGGCGCAGTGAAAAAACTTGCCCTTCTTTCTTTACTCCAAAACTCTTCAACTCAATCAGCGCTGCTTGGGATAAGGGGACTGTGCGGGGTACATCCGTTTTTGTTTTTGGTAGATAAGCAGTTTGTCTAATCAGATCAATGTGTTCCCACCTCAACTCCGCTAACTCATTTCGACGCATCCCAGTTTCTAGCGCAATAATGATTATGCTTTGAAGCTCGGTCGAGCCTGTAGCTCCAAGAATTTTACGAACTTCAAGATCGCTGAGCCGACGCTCGCGTCCGCGAGGCTTAGTAGGTTTTCGCACCTGTGCTGTTGGCAGCCCAGCCGGTAACGCAATGCCCCAGTCCATCGTTGCGCTTTTTAACACTCGGTTTAGCAAATTAATTTCGTGGATTACTGATTGGGGGCCTACCACACATAGCCGCTGATCACGGAACTGCGACACTTTGGTAGATGTAAGGCTTGCAAGCCGATAGTCGCCAAATGCCACAAGCAGAGTTTTGATACGCGATCTGTCGGACTGCTCGCTACGTTTTGTCGGGAGCACTTCATCAGCGTACCGTTGCAGCACGTCCTTTACAAGAGTAGCCTCAGCTTCTGAACGGGATACGAACACTCCTCGTTCCATCTCGGACTCTATGATCGTTGCCCAGCGACGACCATCAGCTTCCTTTGCGAACGTTTTTGTCTGCGTCGGATAGCCGCGTTTGCGAATCTGAACGTGATACTGACCTTCACCCTTTTTACGGATCGTTGGCATGTTTGCTCACATGTTGTAGATGAGCTACAATTGTGCCAAAATTGTGCCAAAATTGTGCCAATAAATACATATAAATCTTGGACAGCCTTTAGATACGGGGTGTATTTTTGGCCTCCGAAGCCAAGGGTCGCTGGTTCGATTCCAGCCAGCCGCACCATTTCAACAAGAACATCGATACCTTGCCGGGCCGTTGATGGACAGCTCACAGCCACGTGGCCTGTCATCACACCGAGTCACTGCGTCCCACCTGGTCCACACCCGCTTCGCATTCAGCTTTTCAGCTCCAGAACGCGACGCCCGTATGCAATTTGTCCATGCGGCCCTTCACAACTGTACTGGATACGGTTGTGCAAAGACAGGCGGACAGACGTGCCACATCAGAAGCGCGATGCCCGTGCTGACCACTGTGTCTTGCTTCTCTGCGCTTCCGCTATTCGCTCTTGAGCCCTGAAGTTCGAAAATTGGACATGCGTACCCTGGGTTCAGCAAGCCGCCCTTGGCTTGGGCGAGCAAGCGTTTGATAGGGTGTGGCTAAGCCAGACTGTAGGAAATTCCTTCTATTAAAATATTCATGACTTCTTCTTCCCACCTTTTAGCGGTATGGGAAGCCATGATGTCTCGTTCTCCTTCACCTGCTTTAACAGCGTCTATTATTTCTTCGCAGGGGACTAGCGCAGTCAGATCATTTTTCTCAAACGAGTTGACGGCATCAGCCTATACCAAACTGAACTGCGATCATGACATTGGCCGCGTCATTTTCTGCAAGTAGTGCTCGGAGTTCTGCGGCATGGAAGCCTTGCTGACAGCACATCTAACAGAGCTGAAAAAGCAGTTTGATCTTTCAAGAAGATGTATGGCCAGGGCACTGCGAGATCGAAATCGCTCAGCGCGAGGTCCTGATTTCCAAGCACCTTGGAAAAGTCTCCTACGGCAGCTGTGCACTTTTAATGCGAAAAAATTAAATAAGGGTGCACAATTTTTTTCAAAATTCTATGAGCGTGCGATAATCCACGTGCTGTATCTGGCACATGTTAAATTACAACGTCGGCGAGACACGATTCCGCCGCTCATAAAAAGTCAGTCATACATATGTTTTCGGTTAATGCGGGTACGGATCGTCTCTCACTCGAAAGCGAACTGACGATGGAGCCATTAATCGTCGATCTCGACGGTACCTTGGTGCGAACCGATACGCTGTTCGAGTCGTTACTGCTACTGTTTCGCAACGCACCATGGCGGCTATTTGGCGCAATGCCTGCATTGTTACGTGGGCGTGCTGCTTTCAAAGCTTACGTTTCACAGTTTGTTATTCTCCCGGCAGACTCTCTTCCCTACAATGATGATCTGCTCGACTACCTACGCTCGCAGCGTGCGACCGGTCGGCATATAGTACTCGCCACGGCCGCTCATCACTCGATCGCGGGTCGCGTCAGCGATTATTTGGGATTGTTCGACCACGTCTTGGCCACCCAGGATGGCGCCAACCTTAAGGGGCATGCCAAGTTGGCCGAAATTCGCAAGTTGGTCGGTGCAAAGTTTGTCTATGCTGGAGACAGCAACGCCGATTTGCCAATTTGGTTGGAGGCCACTGGCGCCATTCTCGTCGGGGTATCCCCAGCGGTCGCCCGGCAGGTCGAAAAAACTTGCCGAATCGAACAGGTATTTGCGCGCTCAAGTCTATCTGTGGTGGTTTGGATGAAGGCGTTTCGTGTTCATCAATGGCTCAAGAATACCCTGATTTTCGTTCCCCTACTTACCGCATTTTCGTTTAATAATGTATCGAAGTTGATTCCGGTTATCGCAGGATTCATTGCGTTTTCACTGGCAGCTTCCGCTACATACATTTGGAACGATTTGGTCGATCTTGAAAGCGACAGGCGCCATCCGCGCAAATGCAAGCGTCCAATGGCCAGCGGCGCGATTTCGATCCCAAGCGCGATCCTTGCAGCTTGTGCACTGATGAGTACCGGCCTTGTTATTGCCTGTTTGATCTCTACACAGTTTCTGGCGATCTTGGTGGCATACATTGTTCTAACTACCTCGTACAGCCTGGTTCTCAAGCACTACGTACTGATCGATGTACTTATGCTTGCTGTTCTCTACACAGTTCGTATTCTTGCCGGCGCGCTCGCGCTCGAGGAAACAGTCAGCACTTGGTTACTGGCTTTTTCCCTGCTCATCTTTTATAGCCTGGCCATTCTAAAACGTTGCGCCGAACTGATCTCCTTGCAGCAATGCAATGGCAAAGTGACGGCTGGCCGAGATTACCGTGTGACTGACCTCGCTGTGCTGTGGCCCCTCGGGATTGGCGCGTCTCTCTCATCGGTCGTCGTATTTTGCCTGTTTATTCAGGCCGCTGACACCCAGTCAAATTACGTCAACCCCACCTTGCTTTGGGGAGTTGTTCTGGCGATGCTTTATTGGTTATCGCGTTTATGGGTAAAAACTTCACGCGCCGAAATGCACGATGACCCGTTGGTCTACGCAATCAAGGATCGGGGCTGTCGCATAACAATTGCTGCAATGGTTGCCTTTACCATCGGAGCACGCTTCGTTTCGATTTGATATTTGACTTCTCGGGGTTTTGCATGGCATTCAGTACTTTTATTCTTATCTTCAGTAGCGTACTGATTTCAGCGCTCGCGCAGATATCACTCAAGCAGGGTATGTCGTCCTCGACAGTCTCGGCTGCATTGGGGCAGGGCACGGCATCAACGATAACCGCCATTGCAACCAATCCTTATGTGATCGGCGGCCTGTCACTTTATGCACTGGGTGCAGTGCTTTGGTTGTTCGTTTTGTCACGTGTCGATGTCAGCGTCGCTTATCCGTTTGTCGCTTTTGGTTTTATCGTCACAATGGGATTAGCGATCGTCTTGCTTGGCGAGCCGCTGCAACCCCTCCGCGTGGCAGGGACGTTACTCGTGGTTGCCGGTGCAGTGCTTATCACCCGTTAGTCTGCCAGCCATGACTACCACGCATATGCACCAATCCCGCATTGGCCCAATCAAGCCGATCGAGCGGCCACGCCAACTGCTTCCCGCTTTAGCTATTTTCCTGTTTTCGTTTGTAGTGATCTTTTTTGCGACAGGCTATTTCCCGCCCACCCGGTTCCATCTTGGGCTTGACAATGTCTGGTTTGATGCTGACGTGCCTCGGTATCTTTGTCAGATGGTTGACCGTTATGCCAACGACCACTGGCGCAACAAGGTGCATCCTTTGTTTTCATTTTTAAGTTATCCCATCCCTAATCTGCTCGCCGCCATGCAGATTGAGATTGGCATGGCAGTGCGAGTACAGGTCGCACTAATTCCCGCAGTCGGTATGGCTTTTCTCTTCTCGGCGCTCAACCTGGTTGGCTTGAACAGGCTGAACGCGGTGTTGCTTACGGGTATTGCACTGACGAGTTCATCTTCCTTCATGTGGTTTACCATCCCGGAAAGTTATGCATATACGTTTACGGCATTTTCGATTGTGCTGTACTTAGCCGCGCGCGAAGCAAATCAAGAAAAGGTAATGCTGACAAATTGGGTCGCTGCCACTGCATTGGCATTCTCCGTTACCGTCACCAACCTGGTAGTGGGGCTGTTCATCGCGCTCCAGTCTCAGGGGATCAAGCGAACCGTGCGTATCGCGATCTTGGCGGTAGCTGTGGTTGGCATCTTGTCAGTACTGCAGCGGCTTGCATTTCCCCGCTCGGGCTTGTTTTTTCTGCCTGCGGCTGTTCAGGAGGAAACGACCTTCTTCGTCAGCCTGTCCGTCGACCGCATCCGTCAGGTACTATCGATCTTGTATCTGGGCGGTGTAGTGATGCCCGACTTCTCCCGGCATGCAATGAACGCTACTGAGATGGTACTGACCGTGCAGCAAGCCAGTTGGCGTCAGGCTGGCACGACGGCTTTTGTAGCCCTTTTACTGGTGGTTATATTTCTTTTGGCTGGGCTGGGTACCATCGTCATGGCGTGCAAGAGGACTTTGCAGAGGTCTTATGATGGCGCCTTGTTCACGCGCGTTACCGGTCAGGACGGACTGCTGCTGGCGGTCGCCGGGTCATTGGCTTTCTTGACTGCACTGCATGTCATCTATGGGCAAGAGACATTTGTTTATGTTGGTAGTGTGCTGCCGTTCTTGATCGTCGTATTTGCATATGGCGCGCTGGCCATTTCCCGTTACACCCGTG
>Ga0308158_10002212_pt1 | contig 18790 bp, 19 predicted proteins | sample PhyBR2_FD_201038 | JGI IMG/M metagenome (GOLD analysis project Ga0308158, IMG submission 201038) | Phyllosphere microbial communities from UC Gill Tract Community Farm, Albany, California, United States - DLSLB.R2 | ecosystem: Host-associated > Plants > Phyllosphere > Unclassified | place: USA...
TGTCGAACAAAAAGACCGGCATCTTGTTTGACAACATCATCGTCAAGCGCCTGGAAGAAGAATCCGACGCCGGCAGAAAACAGGTCTATCTGGTCACCGTGCGAAACGGGAATGCATCTTCGAACGGTGCCTATTACTGGCGCTGGGTCGAGAACGGGCACAAATTCGTTCCGAAAAATACGAAGGTCAGCAAGCGCACCGGCCGCACGATCGGCTGGGCGGCGCACCGGCGCGCGGCAGAGCTCGAGTACGGAAACGCGAGAGTGCAGGCGTACCCGTTCATGCGGCCGGCCTACGAAATGAAAAAGCAAGAGGCGGTCGACCTCATGACGCGCACGCTGGCCGAGCAAATGGCAAGGAATACACGATGACACCGCACGAGCAAATTTTCCGGGTGCTGGGCGACCTGGTCGATGGCCGGGTTTTCCCCGGGATCGCCGAACCCGCGACGCAGACGCCGTATCTCACCTTCCAGATCATCGGAGGCCCACCGATTAATTTTGTCACGGGAGAGCGTCCGAGCAAGCGCTTCGTGCGCGTGCAGGTCAATACGTGGGCTGCGACGTCGGTCGAAGCGTCGCAGGTGGCCATGCAAGCCGAAGACGCGATCCGAGCGTCACGGGCGCTGCAGGCCGAGGTGCTGACCACCGCAGCCGACACATACGACGAACCGACGGAATATCGTGGGGCCGTGCAGGAATTCATGCTGTTCTGCTGACCGTACCAGTTTCATTCCAAGCCGCCCCGAGAAACTCCGGGCGGCTTTTTTTTTGCCCGAACGGGCGCAACGGCCCGGAAACGGGTCTCTTCACTGAAAGGCCCTTCAATGGCACTCTCGCTCCCGACCGGTACCGCATACGCAATCGCTACCGTCTACGCCAACGCAATTGGCGTTACGGCCGCATCGAACGCAGCGGAAACGGTCCTCACCACCGCAGCAAACACTTTCGCCGTCGGCGACTACCTCGAGTACGTCGGCGGCTGGAGCCGCATGACCAATCGCGTGTTCCGCGCCAAAGCCGTGACCGGCACTTCGGTCACCCTGGAAGGCATGGACACCACCGAAGTGAACCTGTTCCCAGTTGGCATGGGCGCCGGCGCGCTGCGCAAGATCACCACCTGGATCCCGATCCAGCAGGTGCTCACTGCCGAGCCGTCCGGTGGCGATCCGAAGTACGTCTCCGTCAGCCTGATGGAAAACGAGAACGACATCAACCTTCCCGACGGCTACAACGCGCAGAGCCTGGCCCTGACGATCGCCGACGATCCGCTGCTGCCACACCACGCGGCGATGAAGAAAATCGCGGACTCGCGCAAGATCGCCGCCTTGCGCGCCGACCTGCCGAGCGGCAGCAAGATCCTGTTCAACGGCTACATTTCGTTCGACGAAACCCCGAGCATGGCCAAAGGCAACGTCATGGCCGTCAAGGGCGGCTGCGCGCTGCAGAACCGTCCGGTTCGCTACGCCGCGTAACAAGTTTTGCCAGCTCGCACCAGCGGGCTTTTCCCCAACCGCGAGGTCGCCCCTCGCGGTTTTTTTATACCCATCTGAAAGATAAAAATCATGGCAACCAAAGCAAACAAGATCGTCCTCGGCAAGCGTCCAACTGGCTTCAAGAAGGAAGTGAAGTGCACCATGCTCGACGGCTCGACCGGCTGCATGGAAGTGACGTTCAAGTACCGTAGCCGCACCGAACTGGCAGAGCTGACCGACAAGTTCCAGGCCACGCTGAAAGACGAAGCAAATGTCGAGATCGAGCGCTTCAAGGCGGCTGTCGAAAAGGCGAAAGCTGCTGGCGAGACGATTCCTGAATTCACGATGACCCAGGCCGAGATCGTGGCTCGCCAGACCAAGGTCGCTGTCGACTACATCCTGTCGATCGTCGACAGCTGGAACCTGGACGCTGAATTCGACAAGCACGGCGTTGCCGAGTTGGTCGATACGCTGCCGGCCATGGCCGACGCGATCAAGGACGACTACCGCACCGCGATCAACGAAGGCCGCCTGGGAAACTAAGGGCGATCGCCGAGTCCATGTACAAGCCGGGTCTGTCGAAAAAAGACCTGGCTGAAATGGAGGCGGCGTGCCTGACGCCCGAAGATTTCCCGGATGAAGACGTCGAGGTGTGGCCAGAGAACTGGGAAGCCTATGTGCTGTTCTCGTTCATGCGCACGCAGTGGCGCGCCGGGGGCATGGGGATCATCGGCCTCGACTACGGCCCGCTGCATCGCAAGATGGATCGGATGGGCTTGTCGGCGGAGGCCTATGACGATCTCGAAGGAGACATCCAGACGATGGAGTACGCGGCGCTGGGCGCCATGCACGACCGCGACGAGTAGGAAACAACCATCACAGCCCTGAGCACTTGCGTGCCAGGGCCAAATTATTTTCAAGGCTCGCCATGACCGATATCGTCAATAACGCAACAATTCGGGTGGTGGCGGATGCCTCGGGCGTCGAAGCTGGGCTGCGCCCGGCGATCGATGCCGCGCAGCGCGCTGGCCAGGCGATCACGCAATCGGGCGCCAGCGCCGCCGGCGCTGCGCGAAGTGTGGAATCTGCACAGCGTAATATCATCGCGTCGATCCAGCGCACGACAATGGCCATGGAGTCGGGCGGCCGTACCACGGCTGCCTATTACGAAGCGCAGGCGCGCCAGCGCAACGTGGATCCCGCATCGCTGACTCCGTACCTGAACCAGCTGCGCGCGGTCGAGGCCGCGCAGAACCAGGCGACGGAGTCAACGCGTGCCCAAGCTGTGGCCGCTCGTGAGCTGGCCCAGGCGCAAGCCAACAAAGAATCGTTTCTGGCCGGCCTGCGCGAGCAGATTGCACTGTTCGGCAAGTCGACAGAAGAAGTGCTGCGATATCGCGCCGCTCAGGCTGGCGCGTCGCAGGAGGCCGCGCAGCTGATCCTCCAGCTGCAGAACATGCGCGCAGCCCAGGAGCAGGTCGAAGCCGCCGCGCGCGCCGCGGCGCTGGCCCAGCGTGAAGCTGCGCAGGCCGACGCATCGCGCAACGCGTTTCTGCAAGGATTGCGCGAGCAGATTGCGTTATTCGGGTTGTCCACCGACGAAGTGCATCGGTACCGCGCAGCGCAGGTCGGCGCGTCGAGCGCAGCCGATCCACTGATCGCCAAGCTGCGCGACCTGCGCCTGGCGCAGGAGCAGGCCACCTACGGCGAGCGGATGCTTGCCCAGGCCCAGCGCGAAGCCGCGCAGGCGCGTGCTGGCCAGGACTCATTCTTGAAGGGGCTGGAGAATCAGGCTCAGGCGATTGGGAAGACGCGCATCGAGCTGCTCGAGCTGCAGGCCGCGCAGATGGGTGTGACCACCCGCGCCAAACCCTTCATCGATCAACTGCGCGCGGCAGATACCGCCCTGCAGGGTGGTGGCATGTCGGCGGCTGCAATGAATGCCGCGCTGCGCAACGTGCCGGCGCAGATGACCGACATCATCGTCAGCTTGCAGGGTGGCCAAGCACCGCTGACGGTTCTGCTCCAGCAGGGCGGCCAGCTGCGCGACATGTTCGGCAGCATCGGTGGCGCGGCGCGCGCACTCGGTGGGGCCGTCCTTGGCCTGATCAATCCATATACCGTCACGGCCGCCCTGGTGGCCACCGGTGCGCTGGCCTTCAAGTCTGGCTACGACGAGTCGCTCAAGTACTCGCGCGCGCTGATCATGACAGGCAACATCGCGGGCACCACCGCTGGCCAGATGTCCGACATGGCCAACAGCATGGAGCTGGTCAATGGCTCGCAGGCGGCGTCAGCCAAGGCCCTGACGGCTCTGGCAAGCACCGGCGCCATTGCCGGGACGAACCTGGAGAAGTTCGGCACGGTCGCCGTCGACGCGCAGCGCATCCTCGGCAAGAGCGTTGAAGACACTGCGAAAGAATTTGCGGCGCTGGGCAAGGATCCGCTCACCGCGCTGCGCGCAATGGGCGACCAATACGGCTTCGTCACCACCGAAACCTACCGGGCCGTCAAGGCAGCGCAAGAGCAGGGCCGCATGATTGATGCAGCAAGCATCGCCCAAAATGCCTATGCCAACGGTGTAGCCAGCCAAAAGGACAAAGTCCTGGCTACCCTGTCAGCCTGGGAGCGGGGCTGGATAAATCTCAAGAAGCTGCCGGGCGAAGCCTGGGATGCGGTTGTGGAGTTTGCTGGTGGCCGAGTTGAGGGGCCGCAGCAACAGATGGCCGCCCTGGACGCACAGAGCAAAGCCATGGAGTCGCGTATTGAGCGCCTCAAGCGGATCGGGAAAAACCGCGATGGCGAAGCCTACGACCCGTCCAAGGACCGGGACGTGTTGTCCGAGCAGGCGCTGCTGGCAGCGAACCAACGCACGATTCAAGGCATCCAGCAAAAGGCGAAGGCGGAAGAGAAGGCTGCGCAAGACAAAAGCATCGCGAATCAACGCGAAATGTTGCAACGGGATTGGGACGACAAAGCGAAGATCCTGCGCAGCCGCCAGGAGCAGCGGGATATGGCGATGGATGCCGCCAAGACCCAAGGTAAAGCACTGGGTGTGCCCGAAGAGGAAATTCAGAAGCGGCTGAGCGCGATTCGCCGTGAGTACAACGACGTCTACGTCGCCGGCATCGACAACAGCCTGGCCGCACTGCGTAAGCGTGGGGAGGTTGAGGATGCGCTGTCAAAGCGGGCCCTGGATCGAATTCAAGCTCAGCGTGATGCAGGATCAATCTCGGAAGAAGACGCGTTACGCCAGACAGCTGCGCAACAGCTTGCCGACATGGATCGTGTGGAGGCGGGGCTTCGTCGCCAACTCGCCTTGACCAGCTCGAAGATTGGCAGTCAGCAACAGCAGACCGATATTGAAGGGCAGATCACTAAGCTTGGCATCGAGCGCGGCAGCCGTAGTATGCAGCTCGAGCGCGAGCTGGCAGCGTTGCAGCGCGATCGCGCTCAGGCAAGCAACGACCTGTACCTGCAGGGCGTCACGGCAGCCAATGCGGAGCTGAGTAGCATCGCTGCTCAGGTCGAGGCTCAGCGCTTGGCCAATGAGGAAATTGGCTTGAGCACGGAGGGTGTAGCGGTTCTCCGGGCTGAGCGCATGCTCGCGCTTGCCGCCTTGAAGGAGCAGACGGCTGCCGAACTGGAAGCATCTGAGAAGGGCAGTGTTACTGCAGAAGTCTATCGCCGCCAGGCCGCCGAGCTGCGTAACCTGGCCGTGGCCAAACAGCAGGGTGTTGTGAATGAAGGGATCGCCGAAGCGAACAAGAAGGCGCAAGACAGCCTGAAGGAGTTTCTCGACCCGGCCCGGGCGCAGACGTTCGGCGAAGCCTTGCGTGAAGCGTTCGGCACGGCGGGTGACTCGATCACGAAAGTGACAAGCGCGCTGGACGCGTTCGGCAAGCGGCAGGCAAAAATCGCAGAGGAGCGCGGCAATGCCGACATGCTGCTGCGTAACGGGAAAATTTCGGAGATCGAGCACCTCGAGTACGTCGACCAGCTCAATCAGGAAAATGCCAAAAACCGGATGGCTGGCTACGGCGCCATGACAAGCGCAGCAGCCGGATTCTTCGGTGAGCAAAGCAGGGGCTATGAAGCCCTGATGGGCGTGTCGAAGGTATTCCACGCGGCCGAGCTGGCGATGACGCTGGCGGAGCTTGTGCCAAAGGGTATTTCGGCGGTCCTGAGCCAAGGTGAGGGCGATCCATACTCGGCGTTCGGCCGCATGGCTGCCATGGCAGCTATCGTGACCGGCCTGGGCGTGGCAATCGGGAGCGTTTCGGGTGGCGGTGGCGTGCCACTCTCTGAATCGCGTCAGAAGAAACAAGGTACTGGCTCAGTGCTTGGATCGGATGACAAGTCCGAATCCATCGCCCGTGCGCTCGACGGCATTGAAGGTGCGACGGTTCAGGACTTGGCCATCAGCAACGGTATGCTCGCTTCGTTGCGCAATATCGAGGTGGGCATCGGGCAATTTTCTTCGCTGCTGGTGCGCACCACTGGCGTGACCGGCAAGTTCGGCGCCAACACCAGCAAGAACGTGTTCGACACCAAGGCGATCGGGTTGGGCGGGGCAGTACTGGGCGGTGTGGGTGGCGCAATGGGCGGGGCCTACCTTGGCATGGGGGCCAGCCAAATTGGCTTGATGCTCGGCGGTCCGGTCGGTATGGCACTGGGCGCCGCGCTGGGGGCGGTAATCGGCAAGACGTTTATCGGCAAGGCACTGGGCAGCGTCTTCGGCGGGAAACAAACTGTTGAAGATACTGGCTTTACGCTGGCCAAAACGAGCTTGGCCGGCATCCGCGCCGGCGGCACCGATGCGTCTCAGTACGCCGAGATCAAAAAAGCCGGTGGCTGGTTCGGGAGCGACAAGACCAGCGTGAAGACGGAAGGACTGGGCGCTGACGGCAACCGCCAGATCGCAAGCATCCTGACGTCGCTGTACGACACCGTGTTCGAGGCCGGCAAGATGCTGGGCATTGGAGCCGATGGCTTCGAGGCGCAGTTGAACAGCTTCGTTGTCGATATCGGCAAGGTGAGCCTGAAAGGTCTGTCGGACGACGAGATCGAGAAAGAGCTGTCGGCGGTGTTTTCCAAGGTCGGCGACAACCTGGCCTCGTTCGGCGTGGCCGGCCTCGAATCGCTCCAAAAGGTCGGAGAGGGTTACCTCGAAACCCTGACGCGTGTGGCGACCAATTACCAGGCCGTCTCGGTGGTCACGAGTTCGATGGGAATGACATTCAGCGCCGTCGGGCTGGCATCGGTCGGCGCGCGCGAGCGGCTGATTGACTTGGCAGGCGGCCTGGATGAATTCACATCGAGCGCCGACCAGTTTCTGGCCGACTTCTACACCGACAAGGAGCGAGCTGCCGCGCTGCGCACGCGCATCAGTCCGACGCTCGACCAGTTCGGGATCAAGACCGGCGCCGAGGACTCGCTGAAACAGTTCCGCAGCGTGGTCACCGGGCTGGACCTGACGACCGAAGCTGGCGCGCGTGCGTATGCAACGCTGATGCAGATCGCTCCGGCATTCAAGCAGATCGTGGATGTCGACGCCGACGTGCTGGAGAAGGCAACCGACCTGGCAAACAGCAAGCGTGAACTGGAAATCCAGATCATGGAATTGTTGGGCGACAAGGCCGGCGCTCTGGCGGCCACTCGCGTGCTCGAGCTTTCCAAGATGGACGCGTCTCTTCGCCCATTGCGCGAGCGTGTGTACGCGCTGGAAGATGAGGCTGGCGCACTCGCTACTGCCAATTCGCTGCTGTCGATCCAGGCTCAGATTTACGAGCTGACTGGCGACAAGGCGGGCGCAGCAGCAGTTCTGTCACTGCAGCACGTGAACGCCTTGGCAGAGCTGGATCCGGCGCTGCGCGGGGCGACGAAAAATCTGTGGGACCTGCAGGCCGCCGCCAAGGCAGCCGAACAGGTCAAGACGGCTGCAGCCGCGCTGCTCACCGGTGTCGACGGCGCGTACTCGGCGCTGCAGTCGGTGGTTGAGCGGCAGAAGAAAGCGCTGAAGGAAGATATCGACATCCGCACCAAGGCAGTCGAGAAGACCAAATCGCTTTCCGAGGCTCTGCGCAGCACGCTCGATGGGCTGGCGGTTGCCGGCGCGGAGAAGAACGAGCGTGCTGCTGCTCAGGCGCAGATCCAAGCGGCATTGGCCACTGCCAAAGCGACCGGCATCCTGCCGAAAGCTGACGACTTGAAGAATGCGTTGTCGGTGATCGGCAAGGATTCGACTGGCCTGTTTGGCAGCCAGGAAGACTACCTACGCGATTTTTACGCCACCAAGAACGGCATCACGGACCTGGCGGCCATCACTGACAAATCCCTGTCGGCGGAAGAGCGTAGCCTGAAAGCACTTGAGGGTCAGGTCAAACAGTACGACCAGATGATCGAGCGCGAGCAGGAGCAGATCGAAGTCCTCAAAGGCATCAGCACGATTGGGCTGTCGATTGAGCAGGCCGTCCGGGCACTGCGCGGCGCGATGGGTGCTGCAGGTGCCAACCCGTACAACTCGGCCACCAGCCAGATCAGCGATGCCTACAAGTCCAGTCTCGGCCGTGTGCCGGATGCGGCGGGCCTGAGCTACTGGCAGGACAAGGCAGCAGGCGGGGCATCAACCGAGTCCATCATCGGTTCGATCAAGGCATCGCCCGAGGCGCAGCTTCAGGCGCTCTACAAGGACCTGTTTGATCGTCCTGCTGACGCAGACGGGCTGAACTTCTGGCTGCAGCAGATCAAAGCAGGTACCAGCCTCGATGCTGTAAAGGAGGCGATCAAAGGCAGCGACGAGGCCAAGAAACTGCGCGGCTTCGCGGTGGGTACCAATCGCGTGCCGTACGACATGCCGGCGCTCATCCATGAGGACGAACGCATCATCCCCGCGGCTGACAACCGCGAGCTGATGCGCCGCCTGTCCAGCCCGAGCGAGAACAGCGCCGTGCTGGTCGCTGCTGTCGAGCGCCTGACCGCAGAGAACCGGGGCATGCGCAAGGATCTGAACGACGCGTTGTATGCGATCGCGAAGAACACGATGAACACGGCCAGCTCGCTGGACGACGCACTGAACGGCGAAAAGCCGCTGGCGACGAAGATCGTAAAAGAGGAGGTAGCACAGTGATCATCGTTGATCCAGTAGTGCTGGGGGATGTGCCGTTCACGCGGGCATCCCCCAAGTGGGTGTACGACCGGACCGGCACGCTTGTCCAGGTGCCGGCCAATACCCTGGGCGTGACGTACGATCCCGCCGACCTGAGCAAAGCGCCGTGGGCGCTGCTTGAGTTGGAATCCAAAAACCTTTTCCGCTTTTCTGAGCAGTTTGATAATAATTCTGCATGGGGAGGATCAAACATCGGTACCGGTGTCGATGCTGCGGTGGCACCGAATGGTGCCGTGACGGCCGATCGCCTGATCGCTTCGGCATTCAATGGCGCCCATTACCGTGATCAGGAAGTGGCAGGTCAGTTTTCTGACGGCGAGTTTTACACCTACAGCGTGTATTTAAAAGCCGACACTCTGAGCCGCGCGCGGCTCGATATGTACTACGCAGTAGGCAGCACCGGCGGATACACGGCCACGTTCGACCTCGCGTCTGGCCTACTGCAAGCGAAAGGCCCGGACGTTCAAGCTGCAGGGATTGAAGTTCTGCCCGGAGGGTGGCGCCGGTGCTGGATCGTGGGCGTGGTTGCCTTTGCGGCTGCCTATCCAACGAAGTTGCTGTCCCGCGTTCTTTTACTCCGCGCTGACACGGCGACGTCGTGGATGGGTTCGGGCAATGAAGGTCTGTTTGCGTGGGGTGCGCAGCTTGTTCGGGGTGACAAGCCGGGATCATATATACCCACCACGAGCGCAGCAGCCACCCGTGCTGCTGACGTGGTCGGTGCCGGCGCTGGCTTGATCTATTCGAATGTGCTGATGGTCGAGCCGCCCTACAACGTGGCCACGACCTACGCGAAGGATGCTGCAGTGTACGACCCGGCGACGAAGCTCGTCTACTGGTCGATGGTCGCCGGCAATGTCGGCAAGGCATTGAGCGACCCGGTGTTCTGGAACAAGCGCACGGCGATCAACCGCTGGGCGATGTTCGACGACCGCAACAGCACGCAGACCAGCAACCCGGAAGAGATCGTATCCGTCTTCTCGGCACAGGCAATCACGCAGGGCCTGTTCGCCGGCGCCATGGATGCGAGCGAGGTGCGCGTTTCCATGACGCACCCGACGCGCGGCCTGGTGTACAGCGAAACGAAAAGCCTGGTGCTGCCGCGATCGGGCAGCAGCTTCTTCGGCTGGTGCTTCAACCGACTGCGCTTGCGCACCTGGTTCCTGACGCTGAAGCTGCCGGTGTTCGCCAACGGTCTAGTCACTGTCACGATCAAGAAGCCTGGCGGTGTGCCCAAGTGCGGCATGTGCCTGCTGGGCCCGACGATCGACGTCGGCCTTTCGCTGATGGGCTTGTCGACCGAGCTGAAGGATTACTCGACCACCACGTTCTTTACGGACGGATCAAGTTCGACAGTCCCGCGCGGCTTCTCCAAAAAGATGAGCGTCGACCTGCTGATTGATAGCGACCGAGTCGAAACGATCGAGGATGACTTGATCAAGCGCCGGCAAAAGACGCTGGTATTCCTGGGCTCGACCATGCGAGGCGACACGATGCTGGTCGGCCGGTTTAGCAGCTTGCGCAAGGTGATCGACTCGTTCCCCCGCTCGAAGATGGCCCTACAAATTGATGGAGTATTGTCCCAATGACCCAGATCACCGCACTGAGCGATCCTGCGCAAATGCCGAATCAGCTCGATGACCAGACGGCATTCGACGCGAAAATGGCCAGCTTTATCGACAATATGCCGGAGCGCGCGCGGCAAGAGAATGCGCTGGCTGCCGAGGTGAATACCCTTGCGGGCATCGTTGAATCACGCGCCGGCGCAGTTGTCACGGCGGCCGCTACCGCTGCGACGAATGCAGCAAACGCAGCTCGTGACGCGGCGACTGCGGCCAGCGCGCCGGGCACGAACGCGACGTCGACCACCAGCATGGCAATTGGCCTCGGCAGCAAGACGTTCACGCTGGCGCAGACCGGCAAGCTGTTCGGCCGCAGCAACACGATCACCATCTCTGCGCCCACCGGTGACAACTGGATGTCGGGTCCGATCACCGCGTTCAACTCGGCCACTGGTGAAATGACGGTCAACGTCACGAACATCAGCGGCAGCGGCACGTTCGCCGCCTGGACGGTGTCGTTGTCGGGCGCGGCCGGCCTGACCGGCGTGGTGAACGAGCTGCGCGCAGCGAACATCGCATCTGCTGCGACTGTCAATCTGGGCGCCGCGACCGGCAACCTGGTGCACATCACCGGCACGACGGCGATCAGCGCATTCACGCTGGCGTCTGGCGCCGAACGTTCGGTAATCTTCGACGGCGCGCTGACGCTCATCAACAGCTCCGGTCTTTCGCTGCCGAGTGGCACGAATATCGTCACCGCTGCGGGCGATTGCGCGCTGGTCCGTGGTGACAGTAACGGCGCCGTCGTCACCCACTACCAGCGCGCCAGCGGACTTCCCGTCGCCGGCGGTGTGATCAGCAAAGAATATTTGTCGCCAGACCAAGTAATTTTCGCAGGCGGCACGCTAACGCTCGCTCACGGCTTTGGAAGTCGCCCGAAGTTGATTCAGCCCTATCTGCGGTGCGTGGCAGAGCAGGTGGTCAACAACGTTACCCACCAGGTCGGGGATATTGTCCCGGTAATCGTTCAATGGAATGCATCGTTTGGCTGCCGGATCAAAGCGGACACATCAAATATCTCGGTGCGCTATGCGAGCGGTGCCAATGGGCCCGGTATTTTTGACATCTATTTGAATGACAACTGGCGTTTCTTTATCGAGGCCTTCGCATGATTACCAAATACTACGTTGATCCAGATGGCGCGTACTTGGGCGCTTATGTGGGGGCTGAGCCTCCCGAAGGGGCCATTGAAGTTCCGGCGCCGCCGGCCGATGGGGCGGAGATTTGGGACGGCCAACAATTCGTTTCCGCGCCAGCGCGGGCTCCGCAAGAGGTAAGCATGCGCCAAGCCCGCCTGTCCCTGCTGGCGCGCGGCGTCCTTGGCCAGGTAGACGCTGCGATCGATTCGCTGCCGAGTCCGGATCGCGAAGCCGCGCGCATCGAGTGGGACTATTCGAGCGTCGTTGCCCGTGATAGCCCACTCGTCGAGATGATGGGCGCCGCGCTGGGCCTGGACGAAAGCGCGCTCGATGAACTGTTCATCACCGCTGCACGGCTTTAATCCTCGTGGCCCACCCGGGCCCGGTCACAAACCGCAAGACACAGCCCGCCTCGGTGGGTTTTTTTTCGTCCCATCGAAAGGCAGCAATGAGCATCAGCAAGACCACCCCGCCGGAAGTCGGCAGCTACGCCGGCGCCGCAGTAACGGTCGCCACCTCCCTGACTCTGACTCAGGTCGGCGTCATCGTCGGCATCCTCACCGCGCTGCTGACGTTCCTGCTGAACGCCTGGTATACGCACCAGCGCAATTCGCGTGAGAACCGGCTGGCCGAACTCGAGTGCCACGAACGGGAGGTGCGCCTGGCGCAATTCCTCGCGCAGCTGCAGGCTCCCGAAGCAAAACCGCATTTGCCAATACAGGAAAAACCATGAAATTTATCGAAGACGCACGGGCGCAATTCCCGAAACTCTGGTCGGTACGCTTCGCGCTGCTGGCCGCCATCGCATCGGCCGTCGAGGCCGGCATGCATCTGTACGCGAGCGGCACCGCGCCCATCCTGGTGGTGGCCGCGGGCCTGACCTCGCTCGGTGCCGCGCTCGCGCGCGTCGTGGCCCAACCTGCGTTGACTGCAGAATGAAGCGCGCCCGCATCCTGGTCAGCAGCCTGGCCCTCAGTGCGGCCGCTTTCGTCGGCATCCTGTCGAGCGAGGGCTATACCGAGACGGCCGTCATCCCGACGAAGAACGACCGGCCGACGGTGGGCTTCGGCTCGACGTTCAAGGAAGACGGAGCGCCGGTCAAAATGGGCGATCGCATCACGCCGGTCCGCGCCATTCAGCGCGCCGCCGCGCACCTGTCGCGCGAAGAGCAGTCCTTCCGCGCGTCGATCCCGGGCGTCGCGCTGCACCCGGCCGAGTATGACGTCTACATGGACTGGATCTATCAATACGGCACCGGCGCCTGGTCGACGTCGTCTATGCGGCGCGAACTGTTCGCCGGCCGCTACCCGCAGGCCTGCAGCGCGCTTCTGCTCTACAAGAAGTCCGGTGGCTACGACTGCTCGATTCCCGGCAACCGCATCTGTCCAGGCGTGTGGACGCGCCAGCTTGAGCGGCACAAGAAATGCATGGAGGTTCAGTGAGCAAAGTAGAAATCAGGGGCCACGGCCATCTCTCGTTCAAGTGCCCTGGTTGCGGCCAGACGCACACTATCGGCGTCGGTGCCGGCCCCGGGCCGCGGTGGGACTACAACGGCAACCCCGATGCGCCGACGTTTATGCCGTCGGTATTGGCGCGCTCGGGCCACCACGTCGATGGCGACATGGTGAACTGCTGGTGCAAATATAACGCTCAGCACCCTGACGAGCCGGACCCATTCATATGCACCATCTGCCACTCGTTCGTGACTGACGGCCGCATCCAGTTCCTTGACGACTGCACGCACGCGCTGGCTGGCCAGACGGTCGACCTGCCGGATTGGGGGCGATCATGATCCCGGTCCAGTACCGCGCGCTGGCGGCCGGCCTGGGCATGCTGCTGGCGATGGCGCTGGCCAGCGCCGCCGGCTGGTTCACGAACGGCTGGCGGCACGACGCCGAGATCGCCGAACTGCAGCGCGCGCACGCGGAAACCATGCGCAGCCAGTCGGAGCTGGCGTTGACCACGCTGCAGGCTGACGCCGCTCGCATCACCGAGGCGGCCACCGAGTTCGCCACCATTCAATCCACCCTGGCGCCGCGCATGTCGGCGCTCACCAAGGAGCTGCGCAATGCGAAACCTCTGCCTGCTGGTTGCGTGCCTGACGCTGACCGCGTGCGCAACCTCGACGCCGCAATCGAAGCCGCCAACAAAAGCATCCCTCGATAGCGCACTGGCCGCGCCATGCCCGGCAGTCGAACGGCCCGGCGCCGACGACTACGACGCGTGGCAGGCCTGGGCCATCGAGCTGCTACGGCAGTACGCGGAATGTGCCGCGCGTCACGCGAAGACTGTCCAGGCCTGGCCTAGGTGAAACAGAGCAGAGGCTAGCCATCAGAGGAGGGATCCGAATCAATTCTTCACATGGGGCTGATTGATACAAGATTCAGAGAACATGAGCATGCTTGTCCCCAGTTCGCGTCATCTCCCAATAAAAGCCATGCCACTCGTCACCATCGAGGTACTCCTCCCTCCGTCCGCAAACGCTGCAACGGCGGCGTTCGAGGTCATCGGAAACTATCCATTCGTGGGGTGGGCTCAACCTTCTCAGCAACGCGCGAAACATCTTTTCTCTCGTAAATACTGTGCCCAGTGAGCATAATTTCGCCACGTCTAGTTGACAATATTTATCTGCTCGAGTCGTTAATAACTGAAGCGGCCAGGCGTTAGCTGTTGTTAAAAAGTCGCTATTGAATAGGATGGATGATGGTACAAGCACGGCCGAAATAGGGCGCTAGTTCACGATCTCGCCCGCGACGCGTGTTATAGCCCGGCGAGTGGCGGCACCAGCGTCGTCACCGTGCGGCTCGTTTGCCAATTTCCGATCGGAGGTCATGGCCGAGGTGTCGTGCTCATGTATGTAAATCTCAAGTCGAAGTCGCACGGCTAGGTCAAGCGCGTCACCGTTGAACATGAGCGGGTTCCAGCTGTGTACGACCGAGCCGTCGGCGAAGTGCAAGTTGACGTAGCCCTCGCCGACGACCACTTCAAAGCGCACCGCGCTGATCGCGTGCGCCGCTCGCTGCAGCAGTATCAGGTCGGACTCCGGAACATCCACTCTGGGCTGCTCTGGCAGCTCTTCCATGTCGCCATCGATCTCGTTATCCATCATCATCCTTCGTCAGGTTTGATCAGTGCAGCACCGCGACGTCGCGGCCCTCCATCATTTAGAACGCGCTGCACCACGTGCAAAGGCGTCGTCGGCTGGAGAACGCGCAAGCCAACATCGAGGCCGAACACGGCCGCAACATTTGCTGCCAGATCGATATAGGTCGCGGTGAGGTGATCTATTCGTTTCTCCATGCGCCAAGTATGGCAGGGGAAGCCGCCGGCGCTTGATAAAAGGCAAAATTAGGCAGGCTGCATGTCACGGCTGCTACACTGTATACATGAACAGTATTACGGCCATGCGGTTCAAGCGCGCGCTCACGAAGGACGATCTGAAAGCGATTCAGGACCGCAACCCGGACTCGCCTGACGTGCGTGCGCTGCTGTGGGAAGTGGCGCGGCTGCGTGCGCTGGCGCTGCGGATGCACGACTATTTCCACCAAGGTTCGTCGTCAACCGCACCTATCCTGGCTGACTCGTTGCGCACTACGCTGGAGGACGAGCCGGTGATCCAGGAGCAAGCGAAGCTGTAGCCCAAGCCTGTACTATTCGATAGCGACTTCTACCCAAGCCGCGTAAAAGTGGTTTGCTGCCCGGTGAGTTCAGCAACAAGGGCATAGTGGTTGTCTAGTGATCCAGGCAGCGGAGTGCCAAATATCAGCAGTGCAAAACCTGCGCCGAATGTTGCCCTTATGGCAAATAAATCACCCCCATCCGCCATATTTAGGGCGTAGGAAAACTGGTCATTCAATACAGTACGACCGCGCCTCAGCTCTGGCGCGTTCCCTGGAAGATCGCCTAACGAATCTAAGAGCAAGTATCGTCCTTGGGTGACTAGATGTGAGTTCCCTGACCACTTCATTAGCAGTTCGCCATCAAGCGGAAAAACCTTACTTGTTTCTTTGTAGTAAATCGCCTTGGCAAGCTTAGCAGCAAATACCTCGACTGCTCGGTGCATCTCTGGGAGTACATTTGCAACGCCGGACTCCTGGTGAGTTTTTCCTTTCGCGACGGTCAAACCTAACGACCTGTTGAGGCGGCGGGCTTGGCCGGGTGTCGGGTACATTCTCGCAATCAGGCCAGGATGCTTCTGTCGTATCGAACTGGCAAGCTTAGAAAATCGGCCATCAGCGCCTCCCGATCCGTCGAATGGGTTAATGCGGGCAAGTAGCGCGACGATAAGATCATCATCGGCACTGCCCAAATTACATGCATCGCACGCAGGAAACTCGAACCCCTCTGGCCATTGGCGATGCTGAAACATTGCACGTGGAGGACAGTGCTCGATGGACGTCATTGGATTCAAGCCACCACAGAATATACATGCAGGGTGTTCGAGTTTAAATGCATCTTTATGCTTGCGACTCATGCCCATAGAAGCCTCATCAAATATTTCCGAAACTAGACTGTCTTACCTGATATCCGACATTAAGACCTAAGCTACTGTTTCCAACGTCGATCAAGAGTCGGTATTAAATCTCTTGCCGTTATTTGCACAGAAATCGGATGCGTCAAAAATGAAAGAGATGGCGGACTTTGGCTACATCCACGGCGATCTCCCAGTCTGGATAAAGGATGCCATATAGCTCATTTATTGCATTCAAAACTTGACCGGCGTAGTCCTCCGCTTCGGATTCTGTCACGCCGTGTTCCAGAGGTTGATGAACCAGTTTGTTGCGAATCCTAACCCCGTTATCGAGTGTCTTGCAAAAATTCGATCTTTGCCCAAGGTAGGCTTCCATAAGTTCCCCGTATAGCTTGGTTAGCGGTGGGGATGGGACATGCTCAATTAAAGCTGCTAGTTTTGGCTCTTTACGAATCAAAGCTTCTTTAATTGCAAGCTCTGCCGCGATGGTGGCGTCGATCCACTTGAATTTTGGATTTTTCTCTTGGATTGCCCTGTAAATATGCCTCATGGCAAAAAACGGTTGTATATTTCTATCTATACCTTGTTGCAACTTGAGCCTAACATCATAATTAAGTTCTTGTTGGAAATTCGCTCCGATTTTTCCAGAAATCTTACCCGGACAGTTACGGTAATCGTGGGAATTTCGATCCATTGCCCATGTGAAGGTGGAAATTTCGGTTGCTACCTCATCCGAAATTTCGTATCTTCCGAGAAAAAACTTAACATATTCAAGAACCCGCCGCACTGATGAATTAAGTTCTAAGCATATTGATTGATGAGTTGATTCATAATCTGGCGGAAACGAAAGAAAAACAAGCATGGGGTCCGTCGGTGAATTCATATACTCAAGTGCTTTTGGGCTAACAGGAAAGTCGTACAGTTGAACAGCTCCTACCCCCTCAAAGTATCCGAAGCGAACGTCAGCCATGTTCTGATAGGACGTCGGTACATCGAGTCTATACCACTCACCTTTGTCGGGATGATCGGGCTTACGCAGGAAATTTATTTTAAACTCAGCGCATATATTAATTTTTGGCCAATTTTCTTTAGTCTCTAGGACAGATTCCTCAGCGCCATGTCGCGCTGCATTACTAGGCTTCGATTTCTTTTTGCTCATGTTTTTCCATAGTTTAAGGTGCTCAAATTTAGTAGTTATGCCTGTCGCTTTGATTGCCCTCGGAATGGGACCACGTTCCATTCGGTGCCATTCTCGCAGGCATCGAGAAAGCTGGCCCACAACTCCAACGCCTGCCGGCGCTCCGGAATTTCCTCTCGAACGTCGTAAATCCCTTCCATTCCTTTGAGCGTATGGTTCAAGGCGATTTCAGAAACTTCACGCGACACGCCGAGATTCCGCATATGGCCCTTGGCGGTGCTGCGCGTGTCGTGCGGCGTGAATTTCCGCGTTCCCAGGTCCCCTCGCTCGAAGGCACGGTATAGCGCCGCTGAGAGGGTCGAGCGCCCCACGTGCTCACCGGCGCGGCGTAGGTCGCGCGCCGGCAACACCCAAGGAGAACCGTCCGCGAAGCGCTGTAAATCCTTGAACCATTCCGCCACCGTCGACGTCAACGGAACCAAAAAGCCCACTCGAGTCTTCACTGATTCGTCCGGTACGTACCATGTTCCCTGCTCGAAATCGATATGCTCCCAGCGCGCCTTGGCCAGCTCAACGCTACGCACGCAAGTGGCCAGCATGATCTTTAGTGCGAGCGCGTTCTCTGCGCCGATGTCGCTTACCGACGACAGCAGCTTGCGCAGCTCGTCCTCTTGAAGCATGACGCGTCGACGCACCGTTGGTCGCGGCCCAAGCAGCGCTGCCAGTTTTATGCCGGCGGCCGGGCTGACGCGGATCAGCTGCCGGCCGATGGCATGATCGAACAGCTTTACGGCCGTGCCCAGGATCCGGTGCTGCATTACCCACGTCCGGCCGGATCGCTCGAGCATGTCGACCAGGTCTTCGGCGCTCACTGCTTGAACTTCAAACGCCCCGAGCCGCGGCACGATGACGTTATCCAGATCCCACTTTCGTGCGTAGACCGTGCTGTCGGCCAGCTTTCCGGAGTCGAGTACCTTCGTTTTCAGGTCGTCGGCTAGGCGCCGAACCGTCCACGAGCCGCGCAGCTTAAGACGCTCGGCGCGCTTCTGCGCTGCCGGGTCTAGACCCTTGTCGACCGACACGCGGTGCTCGCTGGCCAGCTTGCGCGCTGCCGACAGCGTGATGTCTGGATAGTTGCCGAGCGTTAGTTCGCGCGCGCGGCCTTCTCGCATATACCGTAGAATCCAAGCAGCGGTCCCGGCCTTCGACAGCGTGAAGGTGAGGCCACCGCCGTCAGATTTAGCGATCGGCGTGCCAGCCGCAACCCATCGGCGGATTTGCATATCGCTGAGTTGATTTAATGCTCTTTTCACCATGACACCCTCTAATTTGTAGTCAGCCCTCGGTGTGTTTGTAGCTGGCTACAAATCTAGCTACAAAAATCACATGCGCCGATGAGCTACAATGAGGAACAAAAGATACAACAAAGCGGTCCCTCATAGGGGGAATATCGACAGCCAGCGACAGCAAGAAGGCGTGGGAGCTGTCAATGCTGATTGAACGGGATGATGCGCATGGTGCGGGCGACGATTTCCTGGGCGAGGCCGGTGTCGAGGATGTGCATGGCGGTGTCTATTGAAGGAGGGCGTTTGTGATTATGCACAATTATGCCGGTAGGCTGCGCGGCCCGGGCGGGTCGGGTTGGCATGCTGATTGCCTATGTTAACACTGGTTTTGTCATCAACTTGTGCACATGCCTGAAAAAAGGCGAGAATCAAGGGGCTTGAATTGTGCGTGTCGCCGACGCTTGGCAGCCCTTGTTTGGTTGATAATCTCGA